>JAESGB010000063.1_pt1 | contig 111387 bp, 100 predicted proteins | sample 9266211 | NCBI WGS metagenome assembly JAESGB01 (sample SAMN14514844, study PRJNA621659) | algae metagenome | isolation source: Goleter apudmare HA4340-LM2 and co-occurring heterotrophs from cave wall... | place: USA: Maniniholo cave, Kauai, Hawaii | collected 2009-07-28 | reverse complement strand
TGGGTCGCCAAATGCTTTTCCTTCCCACTGTTGAGCGTGAATCATTATTGGATTTTCCACCACTTTTTACTCCCCACAACTCCTTCCCTTAGTAGTTTACTAGCACTTGTGTGTACACCGTAGCTTTGAGAGAAGGGGAGACGCTAGCGCCAAGGGAGAAGACCGCGCTGCTTCAGTAAGTTGCAATTTGCGGTAAGAGTTGAGTCAAAGTAGTTTACCTATTTGGCATACAACCACTTGCTAAATAAACGGCTAACTCTGGGCATCACAACATAGGTCAACAATGCAACCATAGTGACTGTAATGATCAAAGAAATAATTAAGGGAGGTAGACCACGAAGTAGGGGCACTAAAAACGTAGTTAACAAATTAATTAACACAAATACAGATGCCCAAGTTAGCAATGCTGTTTTGTAGCGTGGTGGAGTTTTCAACGGTTGACCAGGAAGAGAAAACCAAGCTTCTAATCCACTCAGTTGCTGAACATGAGGCTCAGATTGCACCAAATGTTCACCTTGATTCAGCCAATATTTGCGATCGCTTGATGTCATCCACTCCTTCAAATTTTGATAGCCGTCAAACCGGAAGATAATCACATATTCCGATCTCACTCCAGGCTGCGGGCGAATCACATTTGTACCCAAGTGACCAAAATAGGTTTTGGCAACACCAGTAATCTCTTTCAACCAAACTTCATAATCATTTTCACATCCTGGTTTTACCAGTTGTGAAATGACTACGGTTACATACTGATCTTCTTGTTCCATGAGTTATGTCACTAGTAAATGTGAGTTTTCGCAACCGCAGCCTAGTTGAGTTACTCTCAACTTAAAGGATATCCAGCTTTGCCAACTTCCAGTCGTACAACATTAGCCGCAACCACGCCTGTAGGGGGTGGTAAAAACATACCGCCATTCATCACCACGTAAATCGCGGTGTCGTCATTCTCTGTTCGCCCAAAAGCCACTGCTGTACTACCAATGACACCCTGTTCGGCTTGAGCAATGATAGTTGTACTGCCATCAGTTGCAATCCGCAAGACACTATTGTAAATGTGCGTTGCGCCATAAAGGTTGCCTTCCACATCAAAGGCAAAGTCATCAATATTCGTCTGTTCTACAAAAACTTCTGGTTCACCGGCTGTATTACCTGTACTCATGGGAATTTTTAACAGCAACATCTTTTCCGTATTGGAAACGTAGAGGTAATCACCAAACCGTTTCAAACCGTTAGCTGCTGGAATGATGCTTTCTGAATTACTGCGCTCTAGCAAAGGATGTTCTAGCCAAATTGACGCTGTGCGTTGGGCAATATCTATTAACCAAATTGCACCGCGATAGGAATCGGCCAGTAAATACTGAGTAGCAGAAAGTGGGGTGATGCCGTTAGGAAATATTGCCTCTGGCAGTGTAAGTAAGGTTTCTACTTTGCCATCTGCGGTAATTAGTGAGACTACAGGTATAGAATTTGCATTCCACCCAGGTACTACCAAATCCCCGTTAGTGGTGAAAGCTATGCCACTGACTTTACCTGCAACACTGGCGTGAATCTGCTGATTACCATCTAGGGTAATGCGAACAATCTCCCCAACTTCGTGATTGGTAACAAAGATTGTCCCATCGGTTGCGATCGCTATATTTTCAATGAAAGTATTAACTGGGAAAGAAGTAATTACTTTCGCTGATGCCAATTCTATCGATGTATCCGCGTAAATGGGGGGTAGCCCCTGTGAATTTACCATGTTAATTTACCACTGTACTTGAACAGGCCCGCCAAACTTTCGCATTTCTGCAAAAAACCGTCCTTGCGCTCCCCCATCTGGCAAAGTCGCCAAATAGACAGCAGTTTCAGCACCTTCTTCGGCTGTAAATGGGGCATTGTCACCACCCATATCGGTTTTCATCCAACCCGGAGAATAGGCATTAACGAGAATATTATCACTTTGGAGTTCCTTGGCAAGAAGGACTGTTAGCCCATTTACCCCTATCTTGGAGAGTCGATAGGAGGGCGCTAAAGGGTAGTAGTCATTGGGAATTGAGGTGAGAGAAGCCATTTCAGTTGAGACATTGACGATGCGCCCGTAGTTATGCACCTTCATCAACGGAATTAATGCTTGAGTAATTCTCAGTACTGCCAAAACATTAGTTTCAAAGGTAGAACGCATGGTTTCTAGTTGCACCGTCAATAGGCTGGACTCTTCCGGCTTAGTGGCGGGATTGACGCCTGCATTGTTCACGAGAATGTCTACTTTGCCGTAGGTTTCCCGTAGCCAATCTGTAAACTGCTGCACACTGGCATCACTGGTGACATCAAGTGCATGGTAGTCCACAGTCAGCCCTTCACTAGATAACTGTTCCTTGGCTGCCAAACCATCTGTTTGATTACGACTCGTAAGAATTACTTTGTTACCAATTTGGGACAATTTACGGGAAATTGCATATCCTAACCCGCGATTACTGCCAGTAACCACAGCTATCTTGTTCTGAGCCGACATTTTTATTACCTGAAAACTGTAATCAGTTTCACTTTACAAAGATGATATAAATTAAGCAAATTGATTAAAATAATAGATTCAATCGATGGGATTAATAGATTTGTCCGCCATTGATTTGAACCTCCTGGTCGCCTTTGAAGCGCTGTTTGAGGAACGGAGTGTCACAGCCGCCGCCCAACGGTTGTATTTAGGGCAACCAGCTATGAGCGCAGCCCTAGGGAGATTACGCACACTATTTCAAGATGAATTATTTATTCGCATGGGCAGAGAAATGCAACCTACAGCAAAAGCGTTGTCAATTGCTCCTAGTATTTCAGCCGCCCTACAGCAGATTCGGCAGACACTAGAATCTAGTCAAAATTTTGACCCAGCCACATCTAAACATACCTTTACTATTGGCAGTTCCGACTACACCAGCTATGTTGTTATGCCTAAGCTTGTGGAAGTTTGCCGCCAGATTGCACCAGGTATTGATTTTCGGCTGATTGGTTTTGATAAAAGCTGTGTGGGAGAACTTTTAGAACAACGAGAGATTGACTTTGCTTTGGGTCTTTTCCAAGATCAACCCAGACAAACAATGCAGATGCCATTATTTGCAGAACACTTTGTTGGTGTCTGTCGTCGCGGACATCCTATAGTGACGCAGGAGACGATGACACCAGAAACCTTCGCCAATATTCCCCAGGCTCTGTTCACACTTCGCCGCGATGACGTTGGCGAAATTGACAAGGTACTGGCTCAGTACAACCTCCAGCGTCGCGTAGTTTTGACAACTCCTCATTTACTAGTATTACCAGCCATGATTGCATTGAGTGACCTAGTAACTGCCATGCCATCACGACTGGTGCAACAATTTGTATGTCAAGATACATTGGAAATTTTTGAACTACCTATACAAACTCAGCCGTGGATGATTTCCATGCTGTGGAGCAAACTTACAGATCAGGATCAGCCGAGTGTTTGGTTGCGGGAGATGGTTAAAAGTGTTTGTGAGGAAACATAATACAATAGGACTAGTCCTAATAATACTATCTGTCATCAAAAGCTAGGAAACCTTGCCTGCCACCATTTATACCAAGCAAACCAGGCATTTTCTAGAACTCGATATGCAGTATCGGGTGTAGAATCGTTTAAAGAAAGCGACAAATTCACCCAAAGACAACGTCTATCCAACAGCGAATTTTGTCCTATGAGCCAAGATAATAAATATTGTGGATGTAGGTCATAAATATATCGATTTCGATTAAACTGTTCATAGGTGAAGGTACTACCGCCACGTGGGTTGATACAGCTGCTCAAATAAGCTCGTTGCTGGTCAATTCCCAGACCATAAAAGCCTATGCCTTTGTGGTGACGGATAGTAGCAGCAGATGGAATTTTAGTCCATTTCTGAATATCTAGATGGGTATATTCAAGGGCTAAATAGTGCATATCAATATCTAACTGCTGACTATTTTGTGTATATCGATAATACCTCTGGGAAAGTAATTCAGGAATATCTGCTGTTGGTTTAGGTAAGGGACGACTTTCGCTTAGTTGCCATTGTGGTACAGGTACTTTGTCTGGAAAGACAAAGGGAGTAAATTCAGGCCTAGTTGAAACGGGAAACAGAATTAATTTTCCTAAAACTAAAACAGCACTACTAAAGGTGAGAGCTAACATTGGTACGCGAAATTTTTTATTGATGATCACCTTTAAGATTCCGTGATATTGTGACTTTCTGCTTCACTTCGTAATAGAAACCAGCAGAAACACCCAAAAATTAAAGCAGCAACCAAAGAGAAAATTAACGATCCATTTCCTGAATGCCAGTATTCAAAAGTGTCTAGATTGTCTTGTCTTACTAGTAAGGCCATCAGCGAAACCCTAACCGCATTGACTATAAATCCAATGATTACAGCTACTATGGGCACTAAGATTTTTTGTTGCCACTTCCGAGGAAACATCAGCATAAATAGTAATGCTAATACTAATAGATCAAAAATTTGTGCTATTCCAGAGCAACCCTCATATACTTTTATTACACCTGTTGGGAGAGTAATCTCAACGCCAGAACGAGTCACTTCAGAACCTGTATACCAAAGAATGAAAGCAGAAAATTTAGCAGTGAATATGGATATATCAAATATACGTGGACGCAATAAATTGGCGGTGCAGAGTAGAAAAAGGGAAATTAATTCTCTTTTATATTGCTGTAAACGCTGAATGCTAGAAGCTAACAGGGCTAGACCAAGGGCAGAAATCACTGGCAAAAGGTAAAAAATGCCGCCTAAATGTGCGGGGAATGCACTCCTCAAAAATACAAAAGCAACTAATAATAATCCTAATACACTGGAGAAAATATCACTTTCTAGATTTAATTTGTGGCGTCTTTCCCAGATGACAAAAGATATGGCAGCCCAAAATAAACAACTTATGTTAAATAAGTCTGGCTGATCTTCTCTCCAGATCAGGGCAAGATTAATTGTAATTAAGCTTACACCTATTGCTAATAACCAATTTTTATCACTTTTGACTGTTTTTTTGATTAAGCTAGCCGTAGCTTTAACATCAATCATGACACCTTATATTTAATCAGCATTACAGGCTCGTAGTAAAGACTTTAGTCCTTCATTTTCTCAGCACTAAAGTGCTTACTACGAACCGGGATGGAATGCACCTGAAGATTAAACTAGGCTCAAATTGACCTGGACAATCATATCGTTGTAGTCGAGATCACCACCATTTGGTAAGTCTTCAAAACCAAAGGTGTTGTCACCTAGTAAGCGTATGTGATCCACTCTACCAGGATTTGCCCCCAAGTAAGCAAAATAAACTTGGTTATTTTGTCCACTGAGAACTTGATCGACTGTACCGTTGCTAATTAGGAAAGGAGCAAAAATACTGCCTCCTGTGAGTTGTCTGTCTGTAAAGCTAGCAGTACCTTGGTTGGGAGCGATGAGGTCGATGCCGGCAACACGTCCCCTGACTGCGGCTTGGGTATAACCAGCCTGACCTGGGAGAATATCGGCTGTCCCATCGCCGTTGGTGTCAATACCACCATTTTCATTAACGACTCGATAGAAGCCTATGAAGTTGTTGAATGCGGCTTCGCGGTTGACAACAAAGTCTGCTGTAACTTGCTGACCTGTAAGACCACGCAAGTCAAGTACTTCTCCTTCTTGTCTTCCTTGGAGTCTGGTACCTAATACTTCCGGGCTATTAGTACTGGCTACGGTGACGACCAAGTTATTAAAGACAGAGTTATTTTGTTGGTCACGCCAAGCTATCTGATAACCACCGCTTCCTAAGTCTGATACAGTGGCAGCATTATCTGTAGTTGTGCCAAAGAAGACATTGGCATTTTTGCCCGTTAGCACGCCATCTGTAGTGCCGTTTTGTACCAAATAAAAGACGAGGCGGGAACCACTACTTAATCCGCCAACGATGCGGGATAGTTGAGTGGGGTCGTAACCTTGGGGATTGTTAGCGATCGCAGAGAAAATTACTTTCCCCCGTTTCAATGCCTCTTGGGTGTAGGCTGCACTACCAGGGGCAATGCCATTAATCCGGTTTTCATTGTCATCTACCGCAACCACCCCGATTTCATTCACCCCAGTGCTGTTAATTCCCTGGATGGTGATGCGGAGGTTGGCGTTAATCCCCAATGTAAATGTGTTGTCAGTATTGCGAGTTGTGGGGCTGGCAGATTGCAGATTGATAATCCGGGGACGATCTGGCCGGAAACCTTCGTCAGCAATGTTGTATGGGGTGTTGCCATAAACTGCTTTCAAGTACTCAGCGAGAGCATCTTGTTCTGAACCAGCAGCTGCAAAGGTAAAAGCACCAGGTGTTAGGGGAAGTGCAGTATCAATTTTACCGTTGCGGTTGACATCGTCAGTGGTTTCACCACGTAAATCTACCCGATTGGCGAGAGTGGGATTGTCGCTGATAAATTTGGGGAAAGGATAGTTGTCACCACCCAAAATATTGGCGTTGTTAGTACCTGCCAAAAAGTTCAGGGTGACGATGCGGAAAGTGCGGCTAGGATCGCCGACTAATTTACCATCTTGGATGATGATGTCGCTGGGGGAACCATCTTCGTTGACAACCACGAGACTACGGACGCGATCGCCTTCGGTAGTCACGGCGCCAGTTTGGTTGTTAAAGGCGATCGCGGTTCTGGTGGCGTCAAAACTAAAGTTAATCCCAGCTACTTGGGGAAACTGTCCAGGTGTGGCGCCAGGACGCGTCCCTGCTACCCCATGTTCAATAATCCAACGCAACTGTTGAGCGGTAACAGTCACCAAGCTGAGGTCGTTGTTAAACCGTAGGGAATTCTCAATATCTAACTGAGAGACATCTCCGGTTTGTTTGTTGGGTGCGAGGGGGTTGGGTTGGGTTGGCAGTTTGGTGATATCGCTGCTATTAACTGCCCCTGGGGCGGCGGCGATCGCACCAATGTTGTCACGAATACCGCCACCATTTTTCAGGGAAATTGTGACTGTAGAGTCAATCTGACGCGCTAACCACAAGTTAGCATCGGCGGTTAAATTACCAAAGTTAGTTTCTTGGGTGCGGACATCTTGACGAGTACCATTCAGGAAAACACTAGCTCTCCCCACAATCAGATTATCTTTGCCAGAAATCACGTTCCGAATGCCATCGGTAATTGCCACCACCCTGGGGTCAGCAACATCTCTGGGGTTAACATCGCTGCCATAAACGCGATCAACACCAGCTTCATCTGTGGCGTAAACACCGTTGATAGTGTTATCGAGTTTGCTAACGTCAATCACACCGTTTTGGTCAAACTCGGTAACTAAACGACCAACATATTGATAATTCCCATCGGTGTTAACTACCAGCACCGGTCTACCATCAGCCCCAGTCCTCAGAACTGGGTAATCTCCTTGACTAACATCACCTTGGCGGAGAATATCGTTAGTATCCGATAACAGTGTGTTAGAACCACCCGCAATAATCACATCTACGTCTCTTAAACGGGGTGCTAGTTCATTCCGTTCAATGTTCAACTGCTGCATATGTGACAGCAGAATTACTTTATTAATCCCTTGACCAGTGAGAACATCTACAGTTGATTGAATCTCGGCTGCCAAGGCGGCAAAATCAGTAGGATTACTTGGTGTAACAATGGTGCTACCACTGGAGGAAATGTTCGGCAAAGTTGGTGTAGTCGCGCCAACAATCCCAATTTTCTGGTCATCTGCATTTCCTAAGATGCCGTCGTTACCGGGTAAGGTAATAACTGTACTCTTCGCTATCTTGTTCTTAATTGTGCTAGCCTCAGCCGTTGTTTGATTACTGGCTAAGTCACTATTTGATAAGTTACCGGCAGTAATTTCTGGCTGGAAGTTGAGGTTTGTGCTGAGGTAGGGGAAATTTGTGCCGGGATTACCACCACTAGGGCGGAGAATATCTCTGACTTGTCTGACACCCAAATCAAATTCGTGGTTTCCTAAAGCCGAGGCTTGGATACCGAGGGCGTTGAGAATGCCAATATCACCCCGACCGATAACTGCTGTACCTGCACCCAAACCCCCGACATTATTCAGGCTGGCGTCACTAGAAGCATTAAGAAACGCACCAGGAATGTAGTTATCGCCAGAGGATAACGTCAAGGTGTTAGCAAGAACATTACTTGGTAAATTGGGGTCTGTTCTCAGGCGGTTGAGGACAGCAGAAAAGCGGACTGCATCATCTACGGCTGGGATACCTGCTTCAAAATCCGCAGCGTGGAGAATTTGCAGTCTAAAAGGTGCATTAGCATCAGAAACAACTGGAACATCAACTTGGTAGAAACTAACAGTGTTACTAACTTCGTGAGAGACTGCTAGCAGTGGTTTACCATTGGGGCTATCTGAAGCAGGGATGAATTTCAACCCTTCTGGACTAACATCGCTATCAGTGCGGACGTATTGGACAAACTCAGGTGCAGCTGGGTTACTTAGGTCGTAGACCACGACACCGCCACCCGCACGTTCTAAACCAACGAAAGCGTAAGGTTTATTGTTGATCACACCCACAACCACGCTTTCTGGTTCCGGGCCTTTGTTATCGGAACGAGTGTCAAAATCGGCGGCGCTACCGTTATTGGCATTGAATAGTGTAGGTGTTAGTTGTGCTGTGATTTTTTCAAGCTGGTCGCCACTGTCAAATACTAACTTTCCTTGGTCATCCCAAATAGTGAAAGAACGAGCGCCATAAGCATAAAGTTTGTCATAGTCACCATCACCGTCAGTGTCTCCCAAGGTGTTGGTGACAGTTAGGCGTCCCAGATTTTCTGGTCTTTGCAGTGTACTAGCATCAGGGAAAGCAGTGGGGTCAAGGGTTAAACTCGATACCCGCGCTTCTTCATTGAAGATTGCGCCTTCTGTAGCATTGGGTGCAGGTAAAACGCCGTTGGCTGTGGGACGGATGCGGGCATCGCCTTCATTAGCGCTGATATAATAGGTTTTGCCACCTACTTGGAAGGATGCTAGGCCATCTGGCTGATACATGCCCAAGACAGGCCAGTTTTGAATATTGATTTTACCGCCACCACCACTGGTACCATTGACATCGCGATCGCTAGCATCAAAACCATTACCTGGTAAGCTATGGTCTTTGAATCCCAAAGGTACAATGCTAGTAACCGTAGCAGTATCAATATCCAGAATTGCAAAGGCGTTATTCTCTTGCAGCGCCACAAAAGCAGTTTTACCATCTGGAGAAACCGCTATATATTCAGGTTCAAAATCCTGAGCAGCAGTGGAATTACCACCGTTAACTTTACCAAAAATCCTCACTCCCTGCGCTCTCAAAGCATTTTCTTGACCGTTGAATGCTTGGAAATTAGCAGTTTTAACTTTACTATTATCTAAAGCTGTAATATTTCCCGAAACATCGATAATACTAATCGAACCTTCCGGGTCAATTGTGTAGTCTTCATTCGGTTCTCCTTCGTTGGCTACAAGTAACTTGCTACCATCGGGAGTGAAAGTGATCATATCTGGCAAAGCACCGACACTCACTGCCGCCAATTTTGTCAGGGTAGTAGCATCAAAGAAAACTATCTTGCCAGGGTCTGTTAGTTGGTTAGCGGAAATTGCTACAGCTAAAATACTATTTCCTGTCCCTGTGGCTTTTCTGACGGCTACACTTTGAATCCCTGCGCCAAAGCTAGATAAGTCAATATCTGGAAGCCTTTGCGGGTTTGTGGGGTCAGCAGCGTCAACCACCTGAAGTACAGGCTTACCACCAGATTCCCCAGTTGTAAAAATACGTTTTGATTGCGGATCAAAATCAGAAATTTCTGCGCCGCTTAACTGAACAAAACCTATACGATTAGGTTGAATTAGATTGACCATTGTTATGTGTAGGATTATAGGTTTATGGTTGCTGATTCCGTCGGAAAATCTTGAGTGACGACACTTTGAGCAAGATTTCTCACTCACAAGAGCCTGTTAGAAATAGCCAAAATAGTTGTCAGTTAGGGAAGCTGAATGTATGACTTGCTAAGTATTTTTAATTACGCCAAAGTGCCGCAAACCCCGCAGTGTCTGTAGCATAAGTCATAGTCTGGGCAGGATAATTTTATGGTGGGCATTCAACAGTCATGAGATGATGCGTATTAAATTAGACTCAGCACACTCAAGTTATCCCAGGCAAATTAAGAACTCACTAGCTAAAGGTTAAGAAATTAGATAGTAGAGACCAATACCTTTGCCAGTTTATAAGTTATTAAAAGAAAAAAGTGATGTTTTAAACCCAGGTCAGTGGCCTTACCTCCGGGTTCGCTCTTAGCGTTCTCGTAGAGTAGCCGCTACGCGTCATGTCTGTATAGCCAAGCCACTTCTAATCGCCTAATATCAAGCTGACATCTGTGTTTTTAAGTAAATTTGCATTGTTCATGTATTATTTTACCTCCCAAATTCCCCATTCCCATAACACTACTTGCTGCTGGAGTTCTTCTATATCTAAATAATCATGAGCAAAAGCTTTCCGCAAAAGTGGATAAGGGATATATTTATCATATTTTTGATTTTCCGGTGCTTCTGCTTCACTTAATAAATATTCTGGCGTAATTCTTTCTTCACTCAAACCAACAATTTCTTGATAAAGCGATTTAAATTTATCCTTACCTAATTTAACTGTCAAATAATAAGGATTTATGCCCCCAATACTTTTAATTTCCAAAGACTCTCGACAGCAAGAGTTAAGCCACCTTTCTAAGGTACGGTAAGCTAATGTACCCATCCAGGGGAAAATACAGCATTTACCTGGCTCTAATTGCAAGATGTTTTGTCTATCTAATCCAGCATCACGCACTAGTTGACGCACTTTTTTTAAACGTTGTGTAGCATTTTTTTGCAAGTAGCCATACTCGACATTTTCCAATAAAGCCTGATGCATCCGTTGCAAAACTCTTGTATGAATTATCCCCCCACCACTACGCCAATAAATAGTAGATTTACCATCTCCTGGTTTAACAGAAATAGCCTTTTTCTTAAAATCAACTTCTACTACTTCCCAAGTTCTCCCCGCCAAAGCAAATTGATTTCCCACAGGAGGCGGCATTAAAATACTACCAATTTCTGTTGTCCCTTGCTTTACAGTATATTCTTGACTATCGGCAAAGACTGCATAAAACTGAAATTTCCTGACTACTTTTTCTCCAGTCAAACCAATAATTAATTTACCCTGTTCAGTTTTCTGAATATGGTCAATATCAATTAAATAACGTAACAATAGTAAATAATCTGCTTGAGAAATAGCAGCAAATGATGGCAAGCTGAGAATCTCTTTAGCAAGGGTAGCAGGTGAAAGTTCGCCCCTAGCTAGTAAAACGCTCATTGTCTGGTGATAAAGTAAACTCAAGGGATATTTTACAGGTTTGATTGGTTCAATCCAACGCTCTTCTAAATAAAGTTGAATGATGGCGATACACTGCAAAAGTTGCCAAGGAATTTGTTCTGGTAAAGGTGCTGCGGATGATGCTCTCTCTTCAAGACAAACAAACCGCATATCAGCCGCCTCTCCCCTTCTCCCTGTACGTCCCAAACGTTGTAAAAAACTGGCGACAGAAAGAGGTGATTCTAACTGAATAACTCGCTCTAAATGACCAATATCTATCCCTAATTCTAGAGTAAGTGTGGCGGCGGTTACAGCTGGTTGATGCGGTTCACGCATGGCATTTTCGGCAGCTTGTCGCAAGCTAGCAGATATACTACCGTGATGCACATGGTAGACATCTGCTAGAGATTGTTCTACAGCAATTTGTCGCAAAGAAGCAATTATAGATTCAGTTTGGGTACGATTGTTAGCAAAAATTAGGCATTTGCGAGATTTAGTAATATTGAAAATATATTGTTCATATTCTGTTGCGTCTAATTCATCAACTTCATGATAAAAATGTTCTACCGCCAGCTTAACTTGGCGTTTCCCCGCCTCAATTTGTGGTGTAATTACTGCCTTATCAGTACCAGAACGTAACCAATCTTCTGCCATTGCATAATCACCAAGAGTTGCAGATAAACCAATACGCCGGGGTTGTGTGTTTGTTAACTTTGCCAAACGTTGTAATTGACAAATAATTTGACAACCGCGTTCTGAACCCATAAAGGCGTGAATTTCATCAATGACGACAAACTGTAAACCACCAAATAAGCGAACTAGGTCATTATTTTTATTAATTAATAGACTTTCTAGAGATTCTGGTGTGATTTGTAGTATACCTTTGGGGTTTTTAAAAAGCTGATTTTTATGGCTTTGCGAAACATCACCGTGCCAATGCCATACAGGAATATCAGCTAATTTTAATAAATCATTGAGGCGTTCAAATTGGTCATTAATTAAAGCTTTGATAGGGCCAATATATAATGCACCTATGGTATTCGTTGGTTTTTCATATAATTTAGTGATAACTGGCAAAAATGCTGCTTCTGTTTTTCCCGCAGCAGTTGCAGCAGCAACTAATAAATGTGCATCAGTATCAAAGATAACTTGACAAGCAGCAATTTGGGCTGGGCGTAATTCCGTCCAGTTATGATGATAGATATATTCTTGGATGAAAGGTGCAAGTCGGCTAAAGATATCGCTCATGTGTGCTCATATAAAATTACTTGTTAGCTGATTACTCATAACCTGTAAGCAAAAATCAAGATCATCCCAGTATTCAAGCTGAGAAGATTTTAGGCATTGCTGAATCTGGGGATGAAAATCAAAAATTCAAACTCTCAATCTCTCAATCTCTTACTCTCCGCGCCTCTGCATGTTAGGGAAGCGAGGCGTAAGCCCGGCAAAAATCATCCCACCAATCAGCAACGCCAGGTTTTACATGATGGGGCGATAATTAATTCTTCCTGAGATGCAAGCACTAAATTGCTTACTACCAACTCACAAACTAAATTCTGCTGCATTATCTTCATCTATATTTTGACCCACACCAGTAGGTTTAAAATTAGTCCCATGAATTAGTTCTGTAAAAGAAATCCCTGGATTTTGATATAGTATATTCAGCACACTAATAAAATCCCGCACAATTTCTCCTGGTGTCAGTAAAGCTTCTGCACCCAAGCGGTTGACAATTTCTTTAACAAAATCCTTTAATTCACGATTACTCAAAACTTGTTCATAACCAAAGTTAAGAGCATGAATTTCGGTTAGGCGTTGTAAAAGTGTTAGGATTTCTTCTTGACTTAATGGGTTTAGCCGCATTACTGGTCCTAAATACTCTTGCACACCAGCTTGTGTAGTGAAACGGCTTTCTTTGGTGCGTCTTCGCCAAGCTTGGTCAGCAAATAATCCCCGATTTGGATCTTCTAAAAATTTTGTTGTTCCACCTACGACAATGCCTAAATGTTCAGCTTTGCACTGCATAGTATCATTAAATATTGCGAGTAATCTATTATAGTTTTTTTCTCTAGTGACTGTAGTAGATATTTGGTATAAATGTACAGATTCATCGACTAAAATTAACAGTCCTTTATAGCCAATCTCAGCCACAAATTTAGCGAATATTTTGATATAGTCATACCAACTATCATCATCAATCATTACACGGACTCCCAAGGCAGCCCTAGCCTCAGTTTTAGTGTTAAATTCTCCGCGTAACCAACGCATTGCAGCATTTTTTAAATTATCATCATCTAAGCGATAGCCACGCCAATAAGCAATAATCACACTGCCAAAATCAAATCCGTGAACTAAGTCTTCTATATACTTAACTACTTCTCTAATTTTCTCTTCTACTTTGTCATCAAAACCATCATCATTGGGGCGTATTCCTGAGTCTTTCACCACTTCTTGTTGGATTTTATTAATCCATCCTTCTAAAATTGAGACTAAAGCACCGCCATCAGGACGAGTTTTGGTAGCCAGGCGACTCATTAATTCTCGATAGGTTGCTAAACCTTCATTGTTACTTCCTGCTAGTCGGCGTTCTGAAGATAAATCAGCATCAGCTACTACAAAACCTTGCTCCATAGCGCGGTTACGAACCAGTTGTAGCATGAAGCTTTTACCAGAACCGTAGTTCCCAATTATAAAGCGAAATGCTGCTACACCTTCGGCAATATCATCGAGATTTTGTAATAGGCTTTTGAGTTCTTTTTCTCGACCGACTGCTATATGTTCAACTCCTAATCTTGGTACTACTCCTGCACTTAAAGAATTAATTAGAGCTGTAGATATTTTTTTTGATATTTTTAGTTTTGCCATGTAATTCACCTCGCTTGATTTTAAAAATAGAGGCGTTTCGCCAATAAGTAAGGTATACATTATACCTGCTCATTATCTTAGCAAAGGCAAGAATATTTTAATTAATTTGAAGAAGCTTGTCTATTCATCAGGCTTTCGTACATGGTGATCATTCTTTCGATATTACTCTCATGTTCTGGATAAATTTCGGGATTTTCCACTCCAGGATTAATGATTAATTCGCCAATAATATCATTTGCACGTTCATTGATAGCATCAATTAATAGATTAGGCATGGTAATGTTTGCTTCAGCAATCTGTTTAATAGCAGCTTTGGGATTTTCTTGTTCTAATATGGCTTTTAATACTTGAATTTCATAACCTGGTAACTGCTCCATCAAATTAATCCATTCTTCAGGTGATTCCTGAGTATTTACTGTTTCTACAGGTTCTATTAATTCAGAGAAAGGAAAGATATTTTCCTCATCTCCCTGTTCCATATCTGGTAAGGAATCTTGATGGAATGTTTCCATCTGTTGGAGTAATTCCCAAACTTGGTTTTGCAGCAAGTCGCGTTCTTCTTGTAATAATAAAACTTGACCTTGCAATTGCTGTAATTCGGCTTGCTGCTCTCCAATTTTAGTTTGTAAATAATTTAGGCTAGATTCTATATCTTCTCTTTTATTTGTTGTGGCTATCAGTAATTGATTTTGCTCATTTACGTTAGTTTCTAGGTCTTGCAAATGAATGCTTAATTCGTAGAGTTTTTCTTCAATTTGAGGTTTGAGCCTACCTAACAAGATTATATTATTTTCAATTTCTTGCTTTTCATCATACAGGTCACAAATTTGAGTTTGCAATTGATTGATTTCTGAGCGAGATACATTACAATTCAACTCCAAACGGCGTTTTTCTGCTGTGAGTACAGAAAAAGAGTTATTTAGTTCTGCTTTACTTTTTTCTAGGCTACGGAGTTCTGTTGTGACCACACTAATTTCAGATTCTAATTGCTTTTTTTGTCCAGCTAAAGTACTTAATTCTCGTTGAATACTATCTCTGTGATTACGGGATTCTATTACTTGATTTTTTAGTTTATTTGACTCTGTATATAATGAATTGCGGTGTTCTTCTAGTTTGTCAATTTCTCGGACAATTCGGGATTTTAATCCTTCTAACTCTTTAATTCGTTTGTGATGAGAATTTAACACCAACATTTCATAAGTTTTACGCCGTTTATCTACACAAAATGCTGCTGCATAGGTGGCTAGTAAAGTAATTATACCCGTGACTGTAGCTCTGGTAAGATCCCAGTCAGGAACGAGGCTAAGACCAAAACTCACGCTAAAGGCAACTATCCCTAGAAAAACTCGATTGCTGATGATTGCTGGTTGCATATGTTTGTTTTTTACCTAGTCAAGTTGTCAGTAACAGTAGTTTTGTTGATCATTACTCCTCATATTGTCACGCTGCAATCTGTAGTTGCCAGAATTTTAGATTTCACTGGCTAAGGTTGTCATTTGTCCTCTGTCATTTGTAAGCGTTTTAGGTATATTGATGTTTCGTAATAAGTTGGGTTTATTTTCGCCTATTTGTTTATTGGTTAATATTGATTTTTATTTACACTTGATTGGGCTAAATCTGCTTGCAAAAAATCAACAAACTGTCTTGCGGTACGCCCTGAACGTCCATTGTGGCGTGTTGCCCACTGCAATGCTTGAAATTCTAAATCTTCTTGACTCAGATTAATTCCGGCTTGTGCCGCTAGATGGTTGACAATTTTTAGATAAGTTTTTTGATCAGCTCCCTCAAAAGTCAAGGTTAAACCAAAGCGATCGCTAAACGATAACTTTTCTTGCATCGTATCCCAAGCATGGACTTCTTCGTGATCCTGGGGTTTTGGTCTATCGGCGAAAAACTCCCGAATCAGGTGGCGGCGGTTGGATGTGGCATACACCACTACATTTTGCGATCGCGCTGTTAAACTACCTTCTAAAACTACCTTTAAGGCTTTAAAGGCATCATCATCTTCTTCAAAGGAAAGGTCATCCACAAAAATAATAAATTTTTGTGGCAATCCCCGCAATTGTTCTACAATTTCTGGTAAGTCTTGTAATTGCGATTTTCCTACTTCCAATAAGCGGAGATGGCGATCGCCATACTCATTTAACAAAGCCTTCACTAAAGAAGATTTGCCCGAACCGCGACTACCATAAAGCAGTACATGCAATGCGGTTTTTCCTGATAGCAAAAACTCTGTGTTTTTCAACAACATATCTCTCTGATATTCATAACCCACCAATGCATCTAGCTTGACCGGATCTGGGTGGGGAATACCAATAAACTGACCAGCTTGCCAGCGTAAAGCACGATATTCGGCAAACACACCTGTACCAAATTGCTGATAATAAGCAGCTAAATCTTCTATCGCATCAGCCCAATTGTCTAACTGTTGTAGAGAGCCGATGGTAACAACGTCTTTGTATTGCTTCATTAATCCCATCTCTACCTCTACCCCTTCTTGCTCTCGATACCACACAATCGGTGAAACAGGCAGATGGGATACAGTCTGTACCCACTCACTTAAAACAGCGCTGTTACAGCCAAATAAACTCTGCAACACTTGTAAATCATGCTGAACCGCAGCTATTAAAGCAGGGGGCATATTTTTCAACTCTTCCTGTTGAGCGAGTCTTGTAAAGGGATTCTCAGCAATGAGAACTTGAGTGATTAGATAATCTTCCCAATTTTGATTTCTCGCAGCCAAAGCGTGAAAGTAGCTGCCGTAGGCTTGGAGGCAACCCCGCGCATCGGCATCAGTGTAACGTATAGCTTGCAACAGGTCAAGAAATGCGATCCCCGCTTCGCTCTGGAGGACAGATTGGTAAAGTAAGAGTGAGGCAGCTTGGCGCTGGAGGGACTGAATCTTGGTATAGGATGAAGTACTTCCCGTAGACATCGCTTGATTATCCATCAATCAATTGCATGATGTAGCTAAATAGCTATGGTAAATTGTCTGCCGACCTTGGCTGCAAAAACAAAATCTACATAGGTTTTAACAATGTTGGGTATAATCGCTGCTCTTGCTTACGGGATTTTAGCAATGATAGGTGGCATCATAGGCTACAAACAAGCTGGTAGTAAAATTTCGCTCCTCAGTGGTAGCATTAGCGGCTTATTACTAATTGTTGCAGCTTTCGCTCAACTCCAAGGTCAAACCTGGGGTTTGACCCTAGCGGCTGTTGTAACTGCTGTTTTAGTCATTGTCTTTGTTTCGAGACTAGTTAAAACACGGAAGCTGATGCCTGCGGGCTTGATGACTGGTTTTGGTGTCCTGGCATTGGTGCTGATTCTGAATCAAATTATTGTAGGTAGCTAATATCAACCTCCTGGTGTTGACATAGGTGATTTTCCTGTGATTGAGTATTTATCTTGTTTAGTACATTTATATTACTTTATCACAGGAAGTTTACTTAAGTAGGTCGGCGCAATTAGAGATAACTAGGGAGTCCTGTCATTGGTCATTGGCAAGAGTTTTAACTGTGATTACGTAATGTAATATAGTTTGGTTTCTACCAACTTACTCACTAGCTCCTGAAAACTAGGGAAGTCCTGAACCAGTACCATCCCGTTAATTAAACTCCGCCCCACCGCAGAGATGTCCTGGATGAAAAACTGAAGCGGCAGAAGTTGTGGCTTGCACCTTTAGTAGAGCGGTAGCTATATGATGAGTGTCTCTGAACAATGTTAAGCAATGTAAAAATCTTGTCGTCGAATTCGTAGTAAAGACTTCAGTCTTTACTACGAACCTTTAATTATTTACCTTTAAGCTAAACAGGCAAGAAACTCTTCTTTAAGTTTGGCTGCATCAAGATTGCGACCGATAAACACTAGTTCATTTTTACGGGTTTCGCTATCTTTCCAGGGGCGGTCTGGCTTGCCATCAAATATCATGTGTACACCTTGAAACACAAAGCGATTATCTTCTCCAGCGATATGTAAAATACCCTTCATGCGGAAGATATCTGTGCCTTGAGTACGTAGTAACTCGGAGAGCCATTCGTTTAATTTTTGCCCATCCAACGCCCCTGATTCCACAAACGCCACAGAATACACACTCTCATCATGGACGTGGGCATCTTCGCCTAAGAAATTCGGGTCAATTTCTAAAGCGCGTTCTAAATCAAAGGCTCCCACTCCCAACAGGGCATCCATATTTAGCTCTGAGTTGCGGGTACGGTAGATTTTAGCCATAGCATTCATCCCCCGAATCCGCTTCTCTAACTCTTCTAGTTCTTCTGGAGTAACTAAATCAGTTTTATTTAATAGAATGACATCGGCGAAGGCAATTTGCTCTTGGGCTTCGTCTGCTTCCCAATGCTGCCAGATATGCTTGGCATCGACAACAGTCACCACTGCATCGAGAGACAGTTGGTTTTGCATGTCTTCATCGACAAAGAATGTCTGAATTACTGGTGCGGGGTCGGCTAATCCGGTAGTTTCAATTACCAAATGGTCAAATTTATCCCGCCGCTTCATCAAATTGTTAATGATGCGAATCAAGTCACCACGCACTGTGCAACAGATACAGCCATTATTCATCTCAAAAATTTCTTCATCTGCATCGATAACCAGTTGATTATCAATACCCACTTCCCCAAACTCATTGACAATGACAGCAACTTTCTTGCCATGTTCGTAGGTGAGGATGTGATTGAGTAGAGTTGTTTTACCTGCTCCCAGATAACCAGTTAACACGGTCACAGGTACTGAATTCGATGTTTCTGAAGCAATCATAATCTCAAAGGAAGTTTGATGATTTGTTGATAATCATTATCCGCTTATGATAGCGCTTGTCAATTCTATTGGCATGGGGCATTGGGCATGGGCATTGGGGAGCCAGTTGCGTGGGCGGCCGGACTTAAGCAAACTGGCGTCATGGGGCATTGAGGAAATTATCTGGAGTCCAAATTTTGGGAATACTAGTTGTCGCTATTTCAAAGACCTTCATTCAGAACACAACAATCTTTGAAGCTTGCTATGGCAAATCTCTAGTAAAAGAATTGCAGTAACATAAATAATTTTGCGTTTGTGTTTGTCTATTTTGCCGATGCCCACGGCGGACTTCTCTACGAGACGCTGCGCGTAGCTTGCTTCCCCGTAGGGGTACGCCTACGCACCCTCGCCGTCTATGAACAAGAGAGCGTAGGCGCAGCCAGCCGTAGGCATCGCTTGCTTAACCATCGCAGCCTTTGCCGCATCTTTCAACCTCACCGTTGGTAAACTCTTCAGATGGCTGAGGGAATAGCCGTTAAAAACGGTAAGATTGCCTCTGAAACTAGGGCTGCATATTCTTCATGGAGTCCCAAGGAACCAGGAATTAGGGTACTGCTGACACCTGGTAAGGCAGCTAAAGCATCCATTTCTGCGCGCGATTTAGGTGGGCAAAATTCCCCAATAACGACCATCAGAGGTACTGTGAGCGATCGCCCAAGTTCGAGAAAATTAGAATGGTTCTGTATAGTGTCGAGAGTGCCTGTAACAAAGGCCGCAGAACCAAACTTGGCTCCTGGTTGTTGAGTTGTTTGCCATTTTTGGTCTATAAACTCAGGTGTGATGTTAGCCGCGTCAGCAAAAACGTGGCGGCGGTACATAAAACTTAAGAATGAGGGTGTGGTATTGAGTTGATAGAGGGCTGAACCAATAATAGGCGATCGCACTAATTCTTTGACTATGCTAGCTATCTGCTGACTTGCTCCCATTGTGGGTAAGGGGCCGCGCCAAGTTGGGGCAACTAAAACAATCTTAGAGAAAGCAGTAGGCTGTTTTTGCGCTAGTTGCATTACGTAACCAGCAGCATGGCCAGCCGCTACTACGGCAATTGGGGAATTAAAAATAGATGTGACAAAATCTTTGATAAATTGCTGATAAACTGCTGGGCTATAATCTAAACTCGGTCGCGCAGATTCACCAAACCCAGGCCAATCAACAGCTACAACTTGAAAATAGGGAGCTAGCAACCTAGCCAGTCCACCCATTTCTCCACGAGAGGACACAGTGCTGAAAGCGGGTAGTAACAAAAGCGGTACACCTTGTCCGACGGTTTCATAAACAACACGCAATTGCTGGTTTTCCCAATTCCAGAAATATTCTTCAACTACTCCACCAAATTTGTTATTTGTCATTGGTTATTGGTTATTTGTTATTTGTTATTGGTCATTTGTCAAAATGTATTCCTCCCAATGACGCCACTTGCTACAAGTCAGGAAACTCGCCCAAAGCATTGGCTCCCCCATGCCCTATTCGCCATGCCCAATTAATTAGCTATATCTAACTTGCATTCCAATGCCTTTTTTTGCATGGTCTTGAAAATATTGTAAAACCCGTTAGCACGGGAAGGTGTCAAGCTCACATTTAAACCAGTTGCTTGAATAAAATCGGGAGTTAGTTGGATAATTTCGGTTGGTGTTGATCCATTTAATCCTTCAACCAAAAGCGCTAATAACCCTTTGGTTAACTGCGAATCAGAATCGCCCTGATACAGAACCTTACCATTATCCAGGGCTGCTGTTACATAAACTTGAGAAACACAGCCAGGAACTTTATTTTCTGGTAATTTATCAGATTCTGGAAACTCTTTCAGCTTCTGAGCATACCAAATTAGCTGTTCATAACGTCGTTTGGGTTCAGCAACCCGTTGGAAACGTTGAACAATTTTAGCTAGAGCAGGAGGTAAGGAATCTGTAGAGGAGGACATAACAGCAGGGAGGAATGATTGTTATAACTTTGAGTTTAAATTATCTGTAGAGCGATCGCACTTTCACTTTATCTGGTGTATGAGCAGTTCTTGACAGCTATTATTAACCACTACTCATCTATGAGTATATATTTTATTAAGTATGTAGTTTTTGCGGGCTGGTGCATTTGTCTGTAGCTGCAAGTTAGCTGGATTGCACAGTAGGAACCAAGCGGTGATGTTTGCAGGTGTACTACTTTCTATTTTAGCTTTTAGCGATCGCCCGGTGGCTTGTTTCCCCAGAGTACAGGTTTTGCCATCTTGCACAGAGATAAAAGTTTTGTCGCTGTTTTCTATGCCTTTTAACAAAAGGTTTGCAGGTAATACCAAAAATTATGGCAAAAAGCCTCTTCTTTATTAAGTAGTGAGAATAACTGTTAAATATTGATGCGATTTGGGGATGTTTTATTGAACTTGGTTCGGAAATATTTAGATGATGTTTTCGATGATTAACAAATTTCAGGAGCAAATCAGGTGTTAACCTCGACCTTACTAGCTGCTGCAACCACGCCCTTACAGTGGAGTCCAACTGTCGGTTTGATTATAGTTATCGCCAATATCATTGCCATTGCTTTTGGTAAATCTAGCATCAAGTATCCCAGTGTAGGCCCAGCATTACCATCAGCTAATTTCTTTGGTGGTTTTGGTTTACCTGCACTACTGGCAACCACTGCTTTTGGCCATATTTTAGGTGTTGGCATTGTCTTAGGACTCCATAACCTCGGCAGAATTTAGATTTTGCCTATATTCCCTTGCATTTGTTGATTCTTTTGTCTCTATTCTCAAGCCAGAGCAGGAACACTCTCTGGCTTTTTTGTCTTTAGTTGACACTCTCCTTTAAACCTTTATTTAACTTGACCTGAAATCCCTTGCTGTCACCGTAGCGGACAGATGGGAACTGTACAAGATTCGTCGCGGGAGTATAAAGGGTATAGGTGGCTACGCCTGGTATTCGCCCTACATTACCCACCCCAATTACTTGACGCGGAGAAATTTCAACCGTTTGCGGAGATGCTTCACTATCAAGGGTTGTCACTCCTGTAGTAATTGAACCAGCTTGCAGTTGATATTGAAAAGCCAAGCCAGAACGACCACAGAAAAGATTATTCGCTTGCATCCGCGACAAGCGGTCAAGCATTTGGATGGGAGAGGTTTCTGGGGTGAGTGCTTCGTCAACGCTTACCGTTGTACCGTGGATTAACAGACAATCTAGTTCAAAAAAACCAAAATCGAGCGATCGCATCCATTGTACTGTCTGCCGAGAAACACAATCCCACAGCATCTTAGCCGTATCTCCACCATACTTTGCCAATAGCTCAGGTGCATCCCCAGTCGCCCCCAGACCATGCAATATCAAACACTGTTCTTCCCACCAACCTTTACAAACCAAGGGTTCTAATTCACCAAGTCGTGGATTTTGCACCCGTTCCACCAGCTTCTCAGATTCTTTCCTCGGCCCCACCAAATCCCCCAGAATATACACAGCCTCAATCCCATCACCCTGACGCTTAATATCAGCCATCACCGCCTCATAAGCTGCCAAATTCCCTTCAATTCCGCTTAAAATTGCCCATTTGTTATTGGTCATTTGTTATTTGGTATTTGTCATTTGTTATTGGGTAGAGACGTTGCAGTGCAACGTCTGTCCAAATTTTGAATTTTGTTAGCGCAGCGTTAGCGAGTCCGCGTTCGCTTTTAGCGTCTCGAAGAGAGCTTCATTTTGAATTTTGAATTGATTTGTGCCTCATTACCTAGTACAAACGTGAGTAGGATCATCGGCCCTTTCGGCAAATTCTAAACCCTGCGCTAAACGCCAAGCAAATATTTTCGGCAATCCTTTTTCAATAATTGCTACACAGGTTTTTTGATAATCGTAAGGTACTTCTCGCAAATTCACTTGTTGAGTTTCTGTGTCAAAAATTACATAGGTTGCATTTGGTCGCCCATGTCGGGGTTCTCCCACAGAACCCACATTGATGATCCGTTTCAGGGGTGCTGTAAAGTTCATTGTCTGTGCTACTGTTTCTGTTTGGACACGTACCTGCAAACTACCCGTATCCAAAATACGCACATAAGGCACATGAGTATGACCACAAAACAGCACATCCGCCCCTGAGGAAATTACTCGCTCTAAGGCAGCAAAAGCTTCAAGTTCTGGCAATAAATACTCGTGGTTACTGTGGGGGCTACCATGAACAAAAGCTAAATTTTCTTGGCGTAAACTGTGAGGTAATTGAGCTAAAAATTCCCGATGTTCTGGATGAATTTCTTGATTTGTCCACTCATGAGCTAATTTTCCCCGTGTTTCAGCCAATAGTGAGGGGTAACTGCAATCGCAAGAATTCAGTCCTTCAACTATATCTTCATCCCAACAGCCTGCACAAGTGGGAATATCTAAAGAACGAATTTGGGCGACTACAGCATTAGGATATGGCCCATATCCCACTAAATCACCTAGACAAAAGATTTTCTCGGCTTTTTGTTGGTCAATATCTAACAAGACTGCATCCAAGGCTTCATAGTTGCCATGAATGCAGGACATAACTGCTATTTTCACTGTATATTCTCCTCAATAAGGATTTGTTTTACCTGTTGTTGGTACTGTATAAGTGCTGCTTCTGATAAATAGCAATCTTGCAAAGTTTGTCTAATTGCCAACTCGTCCAAGTTCTGTCCTAATATCTCTAGACCACAACGGTTCAGTGGTCTACCATTTAAGTAGCGTGGGACATCTAATTCTAGAAAGTCTGTAGTAGGAACACCTGCTACAAAATCGGCGTATAATGATCGCCCATCTGCAACATCAAAAATCCCCTTAGCACGGCTAACTTGTCCGTAAGCGCCGTGGGTGATTTCGTACCACAACTCTTGTAAGCTATCTTCATCAATCACTTGACCAATGCTAGGGGCACGCCACAGTTGAGTTTGCGAGATGCTAATGTCAATGGGTGCGCCTGGGACTATTTTTTCTGCCCAGCTATGATACTCTGAATCTCTGAGGTGTGGCGGTAACACAGCTACTGCATAGTAGGATAAGTTATCTAATATTTGCTGGACTGTGCTTAATTGCAAATAAAACCCCAGTTCAAAATAAACTGTTACTGCTGTTGTTAGCTGGTGATAAAAATCAACTACTTCACCATCACTAAAGACTTTTACCTCCGGAAATTCCGCCGCCAAGCGTGTTTGGTCAATGGGTACGTTCCCAGTCCCAGGAGAAAAGTAAATGATATTGCCTCCAGACACAGTATTTTGTATCTGTTGCCAAATCCAAGTAGTTTTACCACAGCCAGCCGGGCCAGCCACAACATTAATAATCGGTGTACTCATTCTTAAATGATAATCATTTTCATGCGACTTGCATAGTTTAATTTCTTTTAGGGAATTGGGAACGGAGAATAGAGAATGGAAGCAAAATAACCCTTGACCCTTGACAACCCCCTCCAGCTTGATTTGCACCAACCCACCTAGCAAAAATGGCAAGATAGATGCAGATGTTTCAGGTGTCCTTATGTTTCTAACTGTTAAAGACCTGGAAAAAATGCAGGCAGCTTATCCTGACTATCGCATGGAATTAGTTGACGGGAATATAGTTGTCATGAGTCCATCAGGTTACGAGTCGGAAGAAGTCGGAACTGAATTTGCAGCGTTGTTAAGGAATTGGGTAAGACCACGCAAGTTGGGACGCGTAGTTGGTTCCAGTGCAGGCTTTAGACTACCGAATACAGACTTACGCGCTCCCGATGTATCATTTGTCAGGGCAAATAGGCTCAAGCGTTCTACAGAAGATTATGCAGAATTGGTTCCTGACTTGGTGGTAGAAGTTAAATGTAAGACCGATTCCCTTGACAAACTCCGGCAGAAGATTCAAGAATTTATCAGCCTGGGGACTCAAATCGGCATTTTGATTAACCCGAAAACCAAAACTATGGAAGTCTACAATGGTGATGAAGTAGTGATATTACGAGATGGTGATGTGCTGACTTTACCAGAATTATTTCCTGGCTGGGAAGTGGCGATCGCTGATATTTGGTCGCCAGTATTTGAATAATCTTTATCAGTGCTCACGAAAGTCTCTACAATTCCTTTGTGAATTAAAAAATGTGACTCGATTTATGACAAATCAAGCTCCTATTCCAGTCATCGTCAACGGTGCTGGTGGCAAAATGGGACGTGAAGTGGTGAAAGCAGTAGCCCAAGCGCCTGACTTGAACCTAATGGGTGCAATTGACACTAGTCCCGAACTTCAAGGTCAAGATGCAGGCGAATTAGCAGGTTTAAGTGAACCTTTGGAAGTGCCAATTACCAATCAATTGGAACCGATGTTGGGCTATGTAGCAGGCGAAAGGCAGGGGCCTCCAGGGGTGATAGTAGACTTTACCCATCCTGATGCAGTTTATGACAATATTCGCAGTGCGATCGCCTACGGTATTCGTCCTGTGGTTGGCACAACTGGCTTAAGTGCAGAACAAATTCAAAGCCTGGCAAACTTTGCAGAAAAAGCTAGTACTGGTTGTCTCATCATTCCTAACTTCTCTATTGGCATGGTACTGTTGCAACAAGCTGCAATCACTGCTTCTCGATATTTTGACCACGTGGAAATCATTGAACTGCATCACAACCAAAAAGCTGACGCTCCCAGTGGGACAGCAATTCAAACAGCGCAATTATTAGCAGAACTAGGTAAAAATTTCAACCCGCCTCTAGTGGAAGAAACGGAGAAAATCCCAGGAGCTAGAGGCAGCCTCGCAGCAGAAGGCATTCGCATTCATAGCATCCGGCTACCAGGACTGATTGCCCATCAAGAAGTAATTTTTGGCGCACCTGGTCAAATTTATACTTTACGACATGATACGAGCGATCGCGCTTGCTATATGCCAGGAGTGCTACTAGCAATTCGTAAAGTCTTACAGTTAAAGTCATTAGTATATGGATTAGAAAAGATCCTGTAAACTCACAACTAAGCACTCAGCACCCATGCTTGTCCCACTGACCCGGCAGAAATTTGAACAAGTTATCCCCCTGATTGCTACTGGCCCCCAGTACAAATATTGCTGGGGTAAGTTCTCTAATTTCATCCAACGGCTACTAGTCTCCGTAGTAGCTGTAGTTGCGATTCTGATTGTAAAAACCGTTTTCAGACTAGAGTTTGGTGCCATAGTCTTTGTACTGGGGGTAGTCGGTGCTTTTTACTGGTTGTGGTATCCCGTCTTTCAAGCCAGTCTCCGGAACGTCAAATGTCGGCGTTACAAATACAGTGGCTTTTACCGAGGGCGAATACTCGATTGGTGGATTACAGACAAGTTGGTTGGCAAGCAAGAAACTGTCAACAGTAAAGGCGAATTGGTAATTGTAGAAAACCGGGAAAAGCGGCTTAACCTAGAAATAGGCGATGAAACAGGATTTAGTATCGAGTTTGACGTACCACTGCGCCCTTTTCACAAGGTAATTGCTCGCGGTCAATCTGCCGAAATGGTAGTCATGTCAAATCGGGCAGATTTGAGCGAAATTGTCGAATTCAGCGATGTATACATTCCCAGTCGTGACCTGTGGGTTAGTGATTATCCTTATGTGCGACAGGATTTCTTCAACGAAGTTAGTCGCCGCCTACGCCCAGACCAACAAGATAGACAGCCTCGGCGTCGCCGGAGAGTAGATGATTGAGGAGTGAAGATCAAGAAGATGACTGTTACTACGGCTAATATTCAGCTAGTTAATTCCCCCTACTACCATCTTGACCATAAGCTTGCCAAGCCAAGTCTACCAGCCCAGAAGCGATCGCAGCTGCTACAACCGCACTACCCTTGCGACTATCAATTGTAATATGTGGGACTAGAGAGTCTTGCAAGCGTTCTTTAGCAGCATCCACATGCAAAAATCCAGCAGGCGTAGCAACTATCAAAGCAGGTCGAATTTCTTCTGCTTCAATCAAATCCACCAGTGCTGTCAGTGCTGTTTGTGCTTGACCCACCACAAAAATCCCCTCTGGATAGCGCTTGGCTAGGGTTTCTATACCCCAAGCAGCGCGGGTTTGTTCTTTTTGGGGGCGTGTCAGGGTTTCCATGCTGCAATACACCGGATTAGCAAAGGTGTTTTGAATATCCGTGCTAATCCCCACCTGAACCATCGGTACATCTACCACTATGGTAGTGCGTGCCGCTAGAGCTGCTGCCCCTGCTTGCAAGGCACGCTCAGAAAAGCGAATTAAAGACTTATACTCAAAATCAGCTGTGGCATATATCACCCGCCGGACAATCTCATATTCTGCTGGTGAAAAGACATGATTGCCCATTTCACTATCAATGATTGCCAAACTTTGAGCATCACTTACGTGCCATTCCATTGTTGTTTAGCTTCTCAGATACCAGCTTTCAGCTTATCAGCTCCAGAGAGTACTAGCTCACCAAAGTTTGCCTTGACGGTTTGTAGTAAGCACTTTAGTGCTTAACAATTGCAGGACTAAAGTCCTTACTACGAACTGTTTTACACCTCACATTATTCTTCAGCCATTAGGATTCAGTAGTAGAAGGCGGGCGACCAAAAACTGGAGACAGGTAGGCAACTAAAGCCCCAATGAAAAAACCAGCGATATTCCGAAATAGAGGGAGCCATTCACTAGTACGTGTCACTACCGGGCCAATACCGAAGGCTATAAACAAAATCCCCCACAAAGGTGAGAAAATTAAAGCCCATTGCCAAGCAAACACTTGTTTGTCGGTACGGGGTTGAGCTGCAAATCCGCAAATCACTCCACCAACAATGGAAGTAATCAGAGTCAGAATCCATTGTTCTCGCGGTAGCCCTGGAACGACGTTACAACCGCCCTGAACCAAACAACCTTTAACTGAGTCTAAAGCTTGCAGGATGGCTTGGTCTTCGCCTTGTTCTCGAACAAAGTACAAATTCCCAAAGCGTGTTTGCAGTTCTATCCAGAAAGTCCGGGGTAACAGTTCATAAACTGCATCCCCTACACTAAAACTGAGAATATTACCACCACGAGAATCGGCAACTAACAAAATACTTTTATCATCCAAACCCCAATAATTGATCACTGCCCGACCAGGAGTGCGGTCATATTGAGTCAAGACTCGCAATTTCCAACCAGTGTCAACTTCAAATTGCGCTAAATCCTTGACCAGCTTTTCTTCTTGCAGGTCAGGGAGTGCTTTAGCTAAATCGACAACTGGGGTAAATGTGTTAGGTAGCAACTCAGGATTGTCATAAGCCAATGCTGGGGGAGAATGCATAGCCCAAATTGACCCAGCCAAAAAAAATACTGCAACGGATACTAGGATTTTTCGCCAAAAACAAGACTGCATGGACGTTTTTATACAAATATCAACAGTAAGGGTGAACAAGTTGTTTTAAAAGAGTACGGGAAAAGTGATACTTCTTTACACTTGTTTACTTTACTCTAATCTAGAGGATTTTATCTATGGGGATCTAGCTAGCAGCAAAATTAGTTGTCCAGGGTCAAGAGTCAAGGGTCAGGAGAGACGTGATTATACTCTTACGAGAAGCCGCTCTACGAGCGTCTACGCGTCTGTACAAGGTCATAGGTAAAAGTTTATTCCCTCCCGCACCCTGCACCCATGCTCCATGCCTCAATCTTCATCATCAAAATTATCTTTCCAGTTAACAGGGTCGCTGTAACCGTCATTAATGTTGCGGTAGGCTTCGGTTTTTGTCCGGCGATTTTCTGGACTGGGTACTTCTCGTTCTCCTAATGTGAGGTGTGGTTTTCCTGTTACTGGTAGACGTTCTACTGTTCGCTTGGGGGGTTTTTGGCGTGTGAAGGTTTTCCAGGCAGTTTTTACACCTACCACAAGGCTGCGTGTACCTGATTGTAAATTTTGAGCTTGTTTACGGGCATCATCGAGGCTTTTATCAACTTGTTTCACAACTTGACTCGCACTTTTGACGCCTTCGCTGACATCTTCGGTTAAATCGGTGATTTCTAAGCCTGTATTCCGAATAGCATTGAGAGTCGGAGGCAATTCCCTCGAAAGGGTATCAAATAACTTTTCGGCACTGCGAGCTGCTCTTGCTAACTCCTGCAATGCAGGTATAGCCACCACCAATACAGCAGTGAGACTGACGGCGACTAAGAGGATGGACATTCCCAGCCAAAACAGGGGATCAATCACGATTTATGTCATCTATGAACGTTCTAGATGCTGAGGAAGAGAATCTGAGTCTTCTACTTTCTGAGAAGCAGTTTTCCTGGTTTCTACAGCGTTTTGCCGTTTCAAGACTTGGCTCTCGCGCTGACTAGCATCTACACCAGCTGCAATTGCTTCCCGCAATCTGTCTAAGGTTTCATCCCAGTTTCGCAATGCGTTGGCAGAGAGACGGTCTGCTTGGATTTGTACACTTGTTGATAAATCTTCTGCTAATTCTGGTAAAGCATCGGCAGATTTTTTTAAAAGTTTACGGGTTTCGCGCCCTGTGCGTGGAGCGACAAGCAAACCGGTTAAGGCACCGATGGTTGCTCCTAGCATCAAACCGCCAATAAATACTCCAGAACGGTTGTTAGACATCTTGATTGTTTCTCTCCTTAGACCCATTTTAGGTGGGTTTTCTCCCCTTGCAAGACTCCAATGATCTTATTCACTTAAATCTACCGTGACAATATATCAGCTAGAAATGTTGCTTTGATGCTTGAAGTCATTTTGTTACAGTCGTTTTCCAAAAAAAGCGCCGCCAAATTTGCTGCCCTAGTAGCAGTAGACTGATAATTTGTCGCACTTGCTGGAGTTGCACCTGTAAGGCTTGGTTTTTCTGTCGCAGGTTATGAATTTTTTGCTCGCTAGTATGAATTTTATCGGGTGCTGGATACAGTATTGCATAGCTACGGCGTTCATAAGCAGTTAACCTATCTGCTATTCGCCCTAGACGCTGTTTCAGCTTCCATACTCGCCAAGCTACGTAGAGTAGTATTAGGGAAATCAGAGTGTTAATGATGACAACCACCGTAACCATTGTTTATTTTTACCTACTTTATCTAGGAAAGGGTTTTGAGGATGTGGTTCTGATCTGGCTCTGACTCAATCATAGCGGCAGTATTTTGGTATTTAGCAAGTGGGGATGGCAGAAATTAAATATCGCTAGATATACTACTCGGAGGTAGTGCGATCGCTTGAGATCTGCTCTCTGAATTTGGGGTAAGTCCTGTCCTCGATACAACAAGCGGGCGTGAAAAAGGTGAATTTTCCACGCCCGCAAAGATTGTATAGGATTAGGATCAGTTTTCCGATGCAGCTTCAGTGGCAGTTTCATTCAAGGGACGGATGTCAACAATCCTACCGCCTAGGCGGGTAATGCGTCGCATCTCATCATTCATGCGGCTATAGGGGACTTGAATCAGAATTGTACTGCTATTGCGAACCGGATAACTATTGTTCTCGGTTTGGTCGTTCTGCCGTAATCCTTCTACTTCGTACACAAAAACGCGATTGTCTGAGGTCGAATTTGACGCTCTCATCCGTGGCTGTCCCAACATGATGTTTCTATCTCCTATTGTGCGAAGGTGATGCTGGCAACCTTACCGCCCAGCTTGTTAATTTGCTGCAAAGTACTGGATAGTTGTTCGTAGGGGACAATGAACTCTTTATTACTACGACGAACTTTCGGATATCTGGGCAAACTGATAGCTGTGACTTCAATGCGGTAGAGGCGTGGGGTAGAACCCACTGACGATCTACCAAAGGTGCGATTGGGTGCAGTTCCTTGTTTGGAGGGTTGGTAAGCCCAACCTTCACTACCACCGGAAGGAGCAACGATCGCAGAAGCACTATTTTTAGCTAAGTCAGCTGCTAGACGAGAACTACTACCTGCTAGCTGGGAGCGATCGCTATTAGCATAACCCCGATACAGACGGAACATGCGGGTGAAACCAACTGTTCTCTGACCGACTCCTGTGGTTACGAGGTCACGGTAGTAGGGAACGATCGCATCTCCAAAGTAGGTATCATATTCTACAGAGTCAATATAAGAATCGATATCTGCCTCGAACCCTTGATTTTGGTAGCGATCAAGATGCTCAATCACTTCCGACTCATCATAGGGAGCACGTCCCAACAAATGTTTAAAGTTGAGTTCAATTACCCGAGTTTGAAAATGCGGATAAAGAAATTTGGTTTTGTATAAGTCTGATTTGGCAACCGCCCTGACAAAATCCCGGACACTAATTTGACCATTGGTCAGCAAAGACTCCAGGCTAGTGAGACGCTCTGACTGCATTAAGTAGTCGTTGCCTAATACTTGACGATAAACTGCCTGAATGACAATCTTGGCATCTTCTGGTGTCCAGTTGGGACGCAGTTCAATCGGGCGTGTTTGGTCAAACGCTGTAGTTCCCAAACGAGATGCTGCGGTTGTAATTGCCACGAATAGCTCTCCTTGTAGACTTGATGTTGCAAAATAGTGTTAAGAGTATGTCACGCAGGAGAAATATTTACTACCCGGCTACCCCTTTGATTGAGTCTTTGCAGAGTGGGGGAGAGTTGGTCATAGGTGACTAAATACTCACTCATACTACGCCGAATTTGGGGAGTGCGTCCTCTATCTGCTTGCATAACGCGCACTCGGTAAAGCTGTCCACGATCGCCTGCGACAGTTCCAGTCAGTCCCTTGCCAAAGCTAGGGGTTTGAACTGGAGTAGCCAAATTCAGCGCCAGATCCTGGGTTAACCAAGCAGATTTGTTTTTTCCTTGAGCGCGATCGCTGTTGGCATATCCCCGGTAGATTTGAAACATGCGGCTAAAGCCTACTGTTTTTTGTCCCCGTTGAGTTGTAAATCCCCGATAATAGGGAACGACTGATTCGCCAAAGTTTTCTTGATATTCCAGTGAATCAATATAGGAATTGATTTCCGCTTCGTACCCTTTTTGTGTATAGAGATTAACGTGGTAGGTAATCTCTGATTCATCGTAGGGCGCACGACCAAGCAGGTGCTTGTAGTTTAATTCGATGAAGCGGACTTGGGGTGTAGAGTAAAAGAACTTTTGCCGATATAATTCAGATTGTGCCAGTATCCGCACAAAATCTCGGACAGTAATGTTACCTTGTTGCAATAGTGATTCTGCACTGGTGAGGCGTTCACTTTGCATCAAGTGGTCATTACCAAATACCTGTCGATAAGCAGCATGAATTACTGCTTTTGCATCTTCATTTGACCGTAATTCCGTGGGGGATGTGCTGGCAAATGGCTCAAATCCTAGCTGACTGGCTGCCGTAGAACTAGTCATCACTGATCTCCTTAATTTCAATCAGAAAAAACTTGCCCAGAACCCCAAAAAACTGCCCATGCTAGAAAGTTAGCATTCCACAGCCTTGAGTTGTTCTGGGCAAAAGGAAACCCTTAGCTTAGGGCGTTGATGGCGTAATCGATGTAGGAATTTGCTTCTACAGCTGGATCACCACTCAATCCATGATTTGCTCTGATGTATTTGAGAGCTTCAACGTACCAGCTGGGAGATAGATCGAAGGTGCGGTTGATTTCTGCCAAACCACCAATTAAGTAGTCATCCAGAGGACCTGTACCGCCTGCAATTAGACAGTAGGTGATGATGCGAATGTAATAACCAATGTCCCGCGCACACTTGGCTTTACCTGTGGGGGTGGAAGCAAAGTTGTTACCCTGCATTTGGGTGGTGTAGGGAAACTTTTGATAAACTGCATTAGCTGCGCCATCAGCTAGACCTTGAGCTTTAGAGCTCAAAGCTTTAGCAGCATCAAGACTGGCAGCAGCTTGACGGAAGCGACCAAATGCGACTTGAATTTCTGTGGAGCTGAGAAACCGGCCTTGAGAATCGGCGGTAGCGACGGCTTCGGTTAAAGGTGTTTTCATGCTGATTATTCTCTCAACAAATTATGTAAGGTTGTGCGTCAGAAACTAGGAATCATGAATTGGTGAGCAGTTTACTAGCCTACTGCCGATGCAGCACGATCAAAGTAACTACCCACTTCCGCCATTAAAGAGCTACAGTCACCACGGGTAACACCGTTGGGGTCGTTGGCGATCGCAATTGCAGCTTCTTTCATCTTGGTCACACCAGCAGCTACGGAACCACCGGGAACGCCTAATGCTAAATAGGTTTCACGCAAACCATTCAAGCAGCGATCGTCTAAAACACTAGCATCACCTGCAAATACAGCGTAGGTAACATAGCGTAGGATAATTTCCATATCCCGTAAACAAGCAGCCATGCGACGGTTGGTGTAAGCATTACCACCTGGTGCAATCAACTGGGGTTGCTCTGCAAACAATGCCCGTGCTGCATTGGCAACGATTGTGGATGCATTACCTGTAATCCGGTTAACAACATCCATGCGCTTGGTACCAGCAGATACCATATCCTTCAATGCATCGATTTCTGAATCGCTGACGTATGTGCCTCGAGTATCAGCTTGGGAAACTACTTTAGTAAAAGCGTCAAGCATTCCAGCATCTCCTAATAATTTTTACTATGCTGTCGATTCAAATTTGGTTCAAAGCTTGAGTGTTGATTTGGGTATGCATAGTCATTGATGCAAGATAGCTCCACTATCATCAGACACAGCAAATAGTCACCAGTGAGTCAAATTCACTTGACAATCAGGGCAAATTTACCCTTAAACTATTAGCTAGCTCCGATTTACTAACGGTACAGCTATAAATCAATACTGCGAATATCCCCAACAAACATTTTGCCCAGACTCACAAGCCCAGTTAATGAAATGGCTGATCATCAATTTCTCAGAAACTGAATCCCATCCATCAAGGGCAGAGAGTGCAGTGGTTTTCTGAACCTAAATTTGATTAAAGCAATCCATTTGTGCAAATTTTGTGCAATTTTGAAAGTGTCGCCAGAGAATTGGTTAAAAAATATTAAGAAAATGCTGAAACCCAGTCAGGGTAAGGATTACTTCTATTTTATTTTTGTCTTTAGACTTAACTTGTTGTTACATTGAGTAATATTTAGATACATTTTAGGCAAGCAAAATCTGATCATTCCAGTTTCTAGAAGAAACCAAGGTTTTTCTAACCAAAATTCCTCTTAATATTTCTTAATTAATTAAACACAGCAAAACTACCAGGATGACGAATGCCATCCTGGTAAAAGGAAATATTATTAGTATAATTTATTACTAAATACTCAACACGGACATGCGCCCACTACCCTGATAGCACTCACAACTTTTTCAAGCTACATAATCAAAGAGCATAGTATTCATGTAGCGATCTGCCCATTCTGTACCAAAAGATTTCTCAAGAACTCGCCGGGTTTTATCATTTTGTTGTTGCTTTGTACAATAATTTCGTTGTCCTGCCAGCACCTTGGAGATGTCAAGATTTGATGTGAGAGGCTTTTCTGTACTAGCAATCTGACAATGGATGGTTAAAAATTCCCGAACCCGGTTGAGAAACTGATCTTCTTCTTGAGAGTCTCCTGGACGCACAAACAAACAAAATTCCGAAAAGATATCGCCCCATGCAGGTAAAGCCCGTGGTTGGGAAAACGGCATCTCAGACAAAACAGATAACTGTTGATAGTAGCGTTCTGGTAGAGTGCGATCGCTACTTACAGGAGACAAATCAGCGATCGCCGCACTAATGGCCCTTCCTCGCCCACCAACCAAATCTGTACCAAAGATCGGTAGCGCATATTCAGGATTAGGGAACATCACACAATGCAAAATATCTAATCCACTCCCAACCTGAGCCAATTCTAAATGCAGTTTGCGAAATTGCGGCGTCTGGTAGCAATGATTTTCAATGATTAGTTTTTCGCCTTCCAAATACCCCTCAACATAACCTAAACCTTCTGGAACAGAGTAAGGGGCGATATCCAGGTGTTGTTGCCAAATTTCTTCAATGCAATCCGCCAACCTGTGGATTAGGGAATGCTGACGGCTTCTTAACGACGCTTGCATAGACTTCAACATACGCTTCTCTTTGAGTATAGGATTAATACCTACCTTGGCGTATAGTTCGTGCAAAATGTGTGCAGTCTTCATTCCGTCTGGGATTGAAAATCCCAACCTCATAGCGAAAATCCGTTTTTAATAGACTGTGCATAAAGTAGAAAATACTAAATTTGCTCTGATTAACTTTGTCGGAAATAGAAAATACCCAGTCCTCTTGAAGAGGACTTTGGCTCTGAGATGACGGTTTACAACCTTTGGCGAAGTTTGTGTGTACACGATAGCCGTGAGTTCGGAGAGGGACAGGTTTTGCGTAGCAAAATCAGGGTGAGGTTTCTTAGAGGCTGGGTGATCAATCTGAAAATGGCATCACCAAAGATTATTGTGCTTGACTAATTTTTGTAGCTTGACGGAAGGTAATCAGCAGGTTTAAAAACTTGTCGGGTTCAAAACTCAAGGGGTCAACTTTTTTACCAGAACGGTCTACTGCTTGATGCGTAGTAATGCGCTCAATGGGAATTTGACTTTGGGCAATTAACCAAGCAAGAGAATAATATTGAGCTTCTGTATAGCCACTATGGCCTTTGATGTTGCTAACTCCCCAAGCATCTGGAGGCGTTTCTAAGGAAACGTGATAAGCAAAATTGTTTACAGACGGTGGCAAACTGGGATTAGTTTGCACAGTTTCTGGCCCATTAGCACCGACAAATACAGAATTACCAGCACCAAAGGCTCGTTTATCGGGCGGGACTAGATACACAACTGTCCCGTCTTGCTTAATTAAAGAGTGGTAACTGGCTTGAACATTTTCGTCACTATGAGGTGCTTGGAAAAAATTCACGGCACTGGAAGCGGAATTAGCCGTTTCATGAATTACTACAATTGGTTCATGATAGGCAGATACACCATTGATATCAGTGGCGAACCTCTCTCCATAGTTAGTGGGGTTGACCGAGGCAATTTCATATCTGGGTCTATACTGTGCAAAAGCCTCAGTGGTTTTGTATTTGACTGTTGTTGGATTTTGCTTAACTGGTACTTTGGTTTGATTTTGCTTAATTGGTGCTTTGGTTGGAACTGGAGATACAGGAACCTTTTGAGATTTTTCCGGTTCGGTTTTCGCTGATTGGAATTCCACCTCTGGAGTTTGATTCCAGCTGATAGGCCCTGGATATGATGTTGCTGTCTGATTTTGCAGTTTTGCAGTTTCCCCAACCAAGAGGGCACCAGCCAGACCAATTAACAACAAAGAAATTAATATAATTTTGCTAGCCCAGTCCCTAAAACTCATTTTTTTATACTTGTAAAACAGCTGAAATTAATCTTAATATCTTAATTTAACTGAAAAAAGGATACTAGTATACCCGCAAATCATAAGTAATTACTTTAAGGTATGCTTCAGTCTATGGCGTGATGTTGATAGTGAACTTTGTGTAGATTATTCATCTCCACAAAGTAGTATTGACAAAATGAAACTCAGCCTCAAGTTTGATTTTGTTAAGCTTTGTCATGAAAGTTGCAACTTACGGATTATGTAGTTTGCTGCTCATTCCTAGGCGAGTATGATCAATTACGAATTAGTTTGAATATTCTCTAACTGCTGCTGAAGGTAGGTGAGAATCGCCTGTGTTCCTTGCTCGACAATTTCTTCTGGCGGCGAGGTTAGTTGATGATTGTGATGGAGGTATAGGACTATTAGTTTGGAGAGTTGACTAATTTCTGGTGGTAGGCTGCTGAGTTGATTGTTGTGGAGGTATAACTCAGTCAAGTTAGTGAGTTGACCGATTTCTGGCGGCAGGCTGCTGAGTTGATTTTCATGAAGAGATAGCTCAATTAAATTGGAGAGCTGACTGATTTCTGGTGGTAGGCTGCTGAGTTGATTTTTATGAAGAGATAACTCAGTCAAGTTAGTGAGTTGACCGATTTCTGGCGGTAGGCTGCTGAGTTGATTATTGTGCAGGTATAAAACTCTGATCTGAGAAAGTTGACTAATTTCTGGTGGCAGGCTGTGGAGTTGATTATTGTGGAGATGTAACTCTCTCAGGTTGGTGAGTTGGCTAATTTCTGGTGGTAGACTGTGGAGTTGATTATTGTAGAGGTGTAACTCCGTCAGGTTTGTGAGTTGGCTAATTTCTGGTGGTAGGCTGTCGAGTTGATTATTGTGGAGAGATAACTCAGTCAGGTTGCTGAGTTGACCGATTTCTGGCGGTAGGCTGCTGAGTTGATTATTGTGCAGGGATAGTACCGTCAAGTTGGTGAGTTGACCAATTTCCGATGGCAAGAAAATCAGTTCATTGTTGTGCAGGTACAGTATTGTCAAGTTTGTGAGTTGGCTGATTTCCGATGGCAAGAAAATCAGTTCATTGCCAGCGAGGTACAGCACCGTGAGGTTAGAGAGTAGGCTGATTTCTGGTGGCAGGGTAATTAGTTGATTGCCGGCAAGGTATAGCACCGTGAGGTTGGTAAGTTGACTAATTTCTGGCGGCAAACTCATCAGTTGATTGCCAGCGAGGTATAACTGCGTGAGGTGGGTAAGTTGGCTGATTTCCGGCGGCAGACTCACTAGTTGATTGTTATCGAGGTACAGCTGTGTGAGGTTGGTGAGTTGGCTAATTTCTGGCGGCAAACTCATCAGTTGATTGTTATCGAGGTACAGCTGTGTGAGGTTGGTAAGTTGGCTAATTTCTGGCGGCAAACTCATCAGTTGATTGTTTGAGAGGTCTAGCTCTGTTACCTTTTCCTTGGCGACTTGTTCAATGATTTGCAACAGTTCTTCGTTTGTCACCTGCAAACCTCACTAATTAAGTAGCCATATTTATCAGAATAGTGTATCGCAACTTCAGCAATCAGCCTGTTCAGAGAAGAGAGTCATTACACAAGCTGCTACGTACGCATTTACGCATTTTTTCTGTGGCAGTTTGTATAATGCTCAAGGCAACCTCCAAATTGTATCCATCTGTCTTGTTTGCGAGTGGACTAGAAAAGCTAGCACAACTGTGCTGCCATGATTAAGATTAATCAGCAGACTCAATCAACTTGTAACCCCAAGGTTTCAGAGCTGCGATCGCTATTTCTTCAGTGACACCTTCATAAGCCTCCCATTCAAAGGGGTGTTCTTTGGGATGTCCTTCACCGACATTACCTGCGACTTTGATCACTGGAAAGCCTGCTACATTATGGCGCTCTAAGCCTTTGGGCAGAGCTAATTGGATTTTGTGTCCTACGAACTTCGCTGTCGCCCTGGAATTCGCTACAGATTCACGGATTAAACAGATATCACCAGCATTCCCCCAAGTCGTTTCGTAGATGTAGAGGAATGATATATAGGCTTGTGGTTTGATGGCTCTTTTTAGAACTTGCATTATCTGTAATCCTTACACGAGAAGTGAAAACTCATAAGCTGACGCGCGTCTCAATTATATAAACACTCTCTATGGTCGTTAACTGTTAACGGTTGACGGTTCTTAGCCATCAGATACATGTACAAATTAAATGCGTCACAGCTTATAAGCATTTTCGAGGCATTGGCTACAACTACTTTAATTTTGTAACCCTAATCAAAATAACGTTTATGGCGTTTTGATAGCAATCATAATAAAGCTTCCGGGTACACAAACTTTTTCTACAGGGGAATTGGGTATGGGCGGCGCTCAGTGTTAGACTGAGCGCAGTCAAGGTCAGAACGGACATAGGGCATAGGGTGATGGGGATGATAAACCTTGACCGGAGACGCTCCTAAATAAATACCCAAACCCTGACTTGATAAAATCTTGCCGCAACTTTCCAAATTTTGGCAAATAATAAGTTAAGTCGAGTATCACCAAACTCACTGAATTTCCTCATGTCCTCTAGGAAAATATGACTCATCCTTTCCTTGAACGTCTGCGTAGTCCGGAACTCCCGGTGATCGTCTTTGACGGTGCAATGGGAACTAACTTGCAAACCCAAAACCTCACGGCTGAAGATTTCGGAGGCCCACAATATGAAGGTTGTAACGAATACCTAGTCCACACTAAGCCGGAAGCTGTCGCCAAGGTTCACCGCGACTTTCTGGCTGCTGGTGCGGATGTGATTGAAACCGATACCTTTGGCGCTACTTCCATTGTGCTGGCAGAATATGACTTGGCAGACCAAGCATATTACTTGAGCAGGAAAGCCGCAGAATTAGCCAAGGGTGTGGCGGCGGAATTTTCTACGCCAGAGAAACCCAGGTTTGTCGCGGGTTCCATCGGCCCCACAACTAAACTCCCTACCTTGGGACACATTGACTTTGACACCATGCAAGCGTCTTTTGCTGAACAAGCTGAAGCCCTATGGGATGGTGGCGTTGATTTATTTCTGATCGAGACTTGCCAAGATGTGCTGCAAATTAAGGCGGCGCTGAATGGAATTGAAGAAGTCTTTGCCAATAAAGGCGCAAGACGCCCCATGATGGTGTCTGTGACAATGGAAAGCATGGGCACTATGCTGGTAGGGACAGAAATTAGCGCTGTGCTGACAATTTTGGCACCTTACCCAATTGATATTCTCGGTCTCAACTGTGCCACAGGCCCAGACTTGATGAAACCACATATCAAGTATCTGGCAGAACATTCACCTTTTATTGTTTCCTGTATTCCCAACGCGGGTTTACCGGAAAACGTCGGCGGTCAAGCGCACTACCGCCTGACACCGTTGGAATTACGGATGTCTTTAATGCATTTTGTGGAAGATTTGGGTGTCCAAGTGATCGGGGGTTGCTGTGGGACACGTCCAGAACACATTCAACAACTTGCAGAGCTTACTAAAGACCTGAAACCAAAAGTTAGACAGCCTAGTTTAGAACCAGCAGCAGCATCAATTTACACCACTCAGCCCTACGACCAAGACAACTCTTTCTTAATTGTTGGTGAACGTCTCAACGCCAGTGGTTCTAAAAAGTGCCGCGAATTACTCAACGCCGAAGATTGGGATGGACTGGTATCAATGGCGCGGGCACAAGTCAAGGAAGGCGCGCATGTCCTCGATGTCAACGTTGATTACGTGGGACGTGATGGCGTGCGGGATATGCACGAATTAGTTTCCCGCATTGTCAATAATGTCACACTGCCTTTAATGCTCGACTCCACGGAATGGGAAAAGATGGAGGCTGGTTTAAAGGTGGCTGGCGGTAAGTGCTTGCTCAACTCCACTAACTACGAAGATGGGGAACCCCGGTTCTTGAAAGTGCTGGATTTGGCAAAAAAATACGGTGCTGGCATCATCGTTGGTACAATTGACGAAGACGGCATGGCACGAACTGCCGAGAAAAAGTTTCAAATTGCCCGACGTGCCTATCGTCAAGCTGTAGAGTATGGGATTGCGCCTACAGAAATCTTCTTTGATACCCTAGCTTTGCCTATTTCCACCGGGATTGAAGAAGACCGAGAAAATGGCAAAGCCACCATTGAGTCTATCCGCAGAATTCGCCAAGAATTGCCAGGATGTCATGTGATATTGGGTGTATCTAATATATCCTTTGGTTTGAACCCAGCTGCGCGCATTGTCCTCAACTCGGTATTTTTGCACGAAGCAATGATAGCAGGAATGGATGCAGCCATTGTTAGCGCTAGCAAGATTTTACCGTTGTCGAACATTGAGGCACGCCATCAAGAAATTTGTCGCCATTTGATTTACGATCAGCGCCAATTTGAGGGTAATGTTTGTGTTTACGATCCCTTGGGAGAACTGACAACATTGTTTGCTGGGGTGAAAGCCAAACGCAACACGGGTATTGATGAAAATCTTCCTCTACCAGAACGCCTGAAGCGCCATATCATTGACGGTGAACGCATCGGGTTAGAAGCACAACTGACAAAAGCCTTAGAAGAATATCCCCCCTTGGAGATTATTAACACCTTTCTGCTGGATGGCATGAAAGTAGTGGGCGAGTTGTTCGGTTCTGGGCAAATGCAGCTACCCTTTGTCTTGCAATCTGCGGAAACCATGAAAGCGGCGGTGGCTTATTTAGAACCGTTCATGGAAAAGTCAGAATCAGGTAACAATGCCAAGGGCACTTTTATCATTGCCACAGTTAAAGGCGATGTTCACGACATTGGTAAAAACCTGGTAGATATCATCTTGTCCAACAACGGCTACAAGGTGATTAACCTGGGAATTAAGCAGCCAGTAGAAAACATTATCCAAGCCTACGAACAGCACAAAGCTGATTGTATCGCCATGAGTGGTTTGCTGGTGAAATCTACAGCCTTCATGAAAGAAAATTTGGAGGTATTCAATGAGAAGGGAATTACTGTCCCCGTTATTTTAGGCGGTGCGGCGCTGACTCCCAAGTTTGTCCATGAGGACTGCCAAAGAACCTATAAAGGTAAGGTTGTTTATGGCAAGGATGCCTTTTCTGACTTGCACTTCATGGATAAATTAATGCCAGCCAAGACTGGTGGTAACTGGGATGATTTCCAGGGATTTTTGGATGAAGTTAGCACTTCAGAAGCGATAAATCAGGACTCAGCACTCAAAACTCAGCATACCCTGCGGGAAGCCGCAGTAGCGTCTACAGAACTCAGCACTGAAGTAGATACTAAGCGATCGCAAGCAGTAGCGGTAGATATCGAACGCCCTACGCCGCCTTTCTGGGGCACAAAGTTGTTGCAACCAGCAGATATTTCCCTGGAGGAGGTATTCTGGTATTTGGATTTGCAAGCTTTGATTGCTGGACAATGGCAGTTCCGCAAGCCGAAGGAGCAATCTAAGGAAGAATATCAGGCTTTTTTGGATGAGAAGGTGTATCCAATTTTGGCCAGTTGGAAGCAACGGGTAATTGAGGAAAATCTGTTGCAGCCGCAGGTGGTTTATGGGTATTTTCCTTGTCAGGCTGAGGGGAATACGCTGTATGTTTATGAAACGAACCGCAGAGGCGCAGAGGAAGCAGAGGTAAGAGTTAAGTTTGAGTTTCCCCGTCAGAGGTCTTTGAGGCGGTTGTGTATTGCAGATTTCTTTGCACCGCAGGAGTCGGGAATAATTGATGTCTTCCCCATGCAGGCGGTGACTGTGGGTGATATTGCTACGGAGTTTGCCCAAAAGTTATTTGCAGATAATCAATACACTGATTACCTGTATTTCCACGGTTTGGCGGTGCAGGTAGCGGAAGCGCTGGCTGAGTGGACACATGCCAGAATTCGCCGGGAGTTAGGCTTTGGGGCGGAAGAACCCGATAACATTCGGGATATTTTGGCACAGCGCTATCGTGGTTCAAGGTATAGTTTTGGCTATCCGGCTTGTCCGAATATCCAGGATCAGTACAAGCAGTTAAATTTGTTGGAAGCTGACAAGATTAACTTGTATATGGATGAAAGTGAACAGCTTTATCCAGAACAGTCTACGACAGCGATTATTACTCATCACCCAGTGGCGAAGTACTTTAGCGCTTAATCTGCTTTAACATTCATCGCCAGGGTGCAGCATTGCTGATAACCCGCCGGGAACTCAAGTTCCCGGCTAATAGTTCAAGTCTACTGAAGTAGACTAAGGATTTTGAGAGCTATTCAGTCATCTACCCTTCTCCGTCAGGAGTACGGGAACACTTCGTGTACAGATGACTTTTGCTATGAGGAAGGAACTTCAGTTCCTTGCGGGACATAACTTTTACGTTCAGTTGTCAATTCTGTAAAGTTTGGCAACAGATTCAAATCCCCCAAATGCAACCCATATCTAATTTTGGTAATTACGAATTACGAAGCTGTATCTGTTGTTGTAGCCAAAGGCGAAAAGCTTTTAATGTTGCATTTCTACCTGCGGTTTTACTTTGCTCCAAATATTGCAAAATCGGTTCAATTAAGGGAATATTAGGAAAATTTAGGCTTTGTTGAGATTCTACATAACAACCATCTTGCAGAAGATTAATTTGTAATTTACCTTTTTCAAATCGCCAAAGTTCAGGTACTTTTAGTGCTTCATAAATATGAGGATGAGTTCGAGAAGTTATATCAATTTCTAAGGCTAAATCTGGAGGTGGATCTACTGCTAAATCAAGTCGTTTCTTCCCACGAATCTTAGCTTCGTTTTTGATATAAAAACACTGGTCAGGTTCTATCCCTTGTAGCATTGTTTGATTTTTAAATGTCGTAGAACCCAGACTAATAAACTCAATATCTAAAACTTCCAATAAAGCCTTAATTAAATCACCAATAATTTCTTTGTCATACTCATGTTCTGGCAATGGCGCCATAATCTCTAATATTCCCCTGTCATAAGCTATTCTGGAGGCGCGGTGTTCGCCTAAATCTTCAAGAATTGTCTCCAATTCTTTCCAGGTGACATCTTTCAACAGGACTTTTTGTCCGGGTGGAACATAGATGCGCTTTATTTCCAACAACATCATTTTTGCTCCCAGTAGTTCATGCTTAAGTTTAATCTAGTTGAGGGATGCGATCGCCTTAACCATAAAAGAGAATAGGCAATAGGTAAGCCTAATTGCTTGACACCCATTGCCCGACTGATGCAAATATTTGCGTCTATTTACACGGAATTTTCCAACTGTTCTTCAGCAATCCAAGCGCCGTGGAACCCATAAGGCACCCGTTGGGGAATCAAAACCCGCGCCACAGGTGTACTAGTCACATCTTGGGCATTGAGTACCACCAATTCAGAAGTACCTGCACCTTCGTCACGGACGAAAGTAATCAGCCAGCCATCATCTTCATCTGTTGCGCCGGGACGTGGTGCAAATACGGCTTCACCGCCATAGCGTCCTTTGCCAAATTCGTGGGTTTGGGATGTGCCATTGCTGAGGTCATATTTAATCACACCATCGAATAGTGGTAGGGGAGTGGGTGCTGCTTTGCCGATGTAACCGTATCGTGTTTTTTGCCCCAAAAAGTTTTCATTGATGCGGGGAAACTCCCCTGCTACATCATCTAGCCTCTGTTCACTGACTTTGCCTGTTTTTAAGTTAAATCGCCACTGATGCAAGCGAGGAATATTGGCATCTGGATCGGGTTGTGTGTCATCGATGGCTAAAACATTAGTAGAACTCATGCGACAGGCGATTAACACCACTTCATCCCCTGCTTCGTAGGCATTGAGGGTATGAAAAACGTAACAAGGGACACTCTCAAACCATTGGATATTGCTGTTGTCACCGAAACGTGGAACAATGCCAAAGCGACTAGGGCGATCGCTCTCGAACTTGATTAATGCCCCTCCCTTTGCTACACGTTCCGCATTAAAAGTCAAGGGTAAATCCATGAAAATTGTGTAGTTTTCGCTGATGGCGAAATCGTGCATCATTACCGCCATCGGCAGATCAATGGGTACTGTTCGGACTAACTTACCTGGCTCGGAAACTACACTATATTGCAGGTATGGAGGGGTAAATGAGTAGCCAAAAAACATCATTTCGCCTGTGGATGGGTCTACCTTGGGATGGGCAGTAAAGGCAGAAGCTAATTGACCATCGTAAGTATACTCACCAATTGTCTGTAAATCAGGGACTTGAATCTTGTGAGGTACACCCCCTTCCCACAGGGCCATTAGTTGCCCAGTGTGCCACACCAGCGCCGTATTGCCAGTATTCTTGCTGTAACCTTGGGGGAGGTCTATCTGCGGCGGTTCTAACAATCCACTCCAAATAGCCTTACCTGCTTCTTGCTCGATTTTCCATCCTGCTGTCTGCACATAGCGATTGCGATAAGTTGCTTGACCGTTGCTAATTCTCACACCATGTAACATCCCATCCCCATCAAACCAGTGGTATTTACCTATGGGCGACCATTGAGGATTGGGGCCATTACGGACAAACATCCCCGACAGTTCGGCGGGTAGTTGACCAATCACTGGCAACGTGTCGGTGGTGATTTCTTCGCGGACTGGGGCAAAATTGCCATCAAGATAAGGATTGACTGCTGTTATTGTCATTGGGTTGGTTGGCATAGCTAGTGAATTTAATTACAGCACTTTATTCAATAAACCTGATATTAGCGATCGCTAATATCAGGTTTCGCAACTAAGTTGGGTATTTGTCTGGACAGGTTGTGATACGCTATCTGCGTTAGCAGTGTCGAGGTACGGAAGATGAGTAAACTGCGGGTGGGGTTACTGTTTGGTGGTCGTTCTGGAGAGCATGAAGTTTCAATTTATTCTGCAAGAGCGATCGCTACAGCTTTAAGTACAGAACCAAATGCTAGCAAGTACGAAATCTTGCCGTTCTACATCCAAAAAGATGGACGTTGGCTAGCAGGAGAAGTACCCCAAAAGCTTCTAGCATCTGATGTACCCCTGCTGGAATCTTTAGAATCAATCCCCCAAGCCCAAAATCAACTCACATCCAACCCCCAAAACCAAATCCTCAGCCGTTGGCAATCACCCTCCCAAGTAGCTGAGGTGGATGTGTGGCTGCCTGTGCTCCACGGTCCCAATGGTGAAGATGGTACAATCCAAGGTCTACTCACCTTGATGCAAGTCCCCTTTGTCGGTTCTGGGGTCTTAGGTTCGGCGTTGGGGATGGATAAGATTGCCATGAAAATGGCCTTTGATCAAGCTGGACTACCGCAAGTGAAGTATAAGGCTGTAACAAGAGCGCAAGTTTGGTCAAATCCTTGTGTCTTTCCAAAACTTTGTGATGAAATTGAAGCCGCGCTGGGCTATCCCGCTTTTGTCAAACCTGCTAACTTGGGTTCATCGGTGGGGATTGCTAAAGTGCGATCGCGTACAGAATTGGAAGCGGCATTAGATGCAGCTGCTGGCTATGATCGCCGAATTATTGTAGAAGCTGGTGTCATAGCCAGGGAAGTAGAATGTGCCGTTTTGGGCAACGATCAACCCCAAGCCTCTGTGGTGGGTGAGATTACCTATGACGGGGATTTTTATGATTATGAAACTAAATATACTCAAGGCAGAGCGGATTTACTGATTCCCTCACCATTACCAGATACCATCAGCCGTCAAATTCAGGATATGGCATTACAAGCATTTGCGGCTGTAGACGCTGCTGGGTTGGCAAGAATAGACTTTTTCTATGTGGAAGCGACAGGGGAAATCTTAATCAACGAAATCAACACATTTCCAGGTTTTACCGCCACTAGTATGTACCCTCAACTGTGGGCACATAGTGGCATTTCTTTCCCAGAATTAGTAGATCGGTTAATTCAACTTGCCTTAGAAAGATATTCTATTGGTAGGGAATAGGCCATTGGGGAGCCAGCTGCGTGGGCGGGTTTCCCGACTTAAGCAAACTGGCGTCATTGGGCATTGAGAACTTTTACTGAGCGGCTTGCCTTGAGCGGAGTCGAAAGGAGCCGAAGTATTAAGCATTGTTGCTTATTGTCTATTGCCCATTTTCTATTACCTATTGGCGAAAAGTGCTGTTTTTTGGCTATTTATTGTAATTAGTAGCCTAGATTGCACAAAAAAGCTACTAAAATCGGAGATTTGGCTACGGATACCTGATTTTTCACTCCTCCAGTACAATCATTGATCTAGAGGGGTACAAATCTGAAAGTAATCATGGAAAATAGTCAGAGTGTACAGCACGAGCTAACCCAACCTACAAGGACTACTCTCGAGCTGACAGATAGTAAATCGACAGCAGGAGACAGCACGCAAATTCTGATGCATTTGCTGACACGCAATCCTTGGGTATTGTTAGTTGGGTTGTTAACAATGTTCCTAGGAAGTGCTGCCTTTGCCTTGTACAGCCTGGGTTCGGTTGGGTATGCCAAACAGTCGCAAGCACCAGAGCAGATCCCAGAGACACCCAATGTGTTTGACCAAACAACTAATACACCCTCTGAAATGAGCAATCCCATACCTTTATGGATGGTTGTAGCGATCGCCCTCAGTTGTGGCAGTGGTTGTTTGGTAATTATGCGCTTAATCAATCAGCCAACAGAGCGTCAAAAAGTCCAGAAACCAATTAAACGTTATCAGGCAACTTTAGTAGAAAGCCATCAGCGCCGACGCCAACTGCAAAAACCCAAAAATTCGCCAGTGTTTTTGCCAACGTCATCACTCACACCCATGAGAAAACCCTTAATGACTGTTTTGCCAGTAGAACACACACATCGGCTAAATAATCATCAAGAATCATTGGCAGAGTTGTTGGATCTCCGCAAACAGAGTTCTTTGTCTACTCTTTTACGCAAGTAATAAATGCAAATTTGTCAAATGATGATCTAGCTTTCAGGGCACGGGATACTGTGCCTTTATTTATGGGCGATCGCTTTTTTAAGTTGTCGCCATATTATTAATTTAGTATAATAACATACCTATAAATTAGAAGTTGCTGCCAAGGTCGGCCCAAGTTAGGACAGGTAATAGGCTCTAAATATCAGCAACAGCAAAGTTATTTCTTGTGAATTTTGGGAATACTAAAGCAAGTATTGCCTGTGCCTAATTACACAAGATTAACTCTGGTCTATGACAAAACAATTCTCCAAATAGCTTTGAGGAGAGATCATCCGCTACTAACCTATAACCTGTTGAAGTGTTGAAAAATCTCCCTACATCGTCAACCCACAAAACTTGCGGTATGCAACTCATGTCAGCCATAAGCTTATCTCCCCTTTCCTCGCAACCCCCTGTGATTTTAGTAGCTGATGATGACAAATCAGTCCGACGGCTGCTGCGTAGAATTATGGAACGTGAAGGCTATGGAGTAGTCGAAGTTTGTGATGGTCAGCAGTGTTTAGATGCTTACGAAACTGTCAAACCAGATATCGTTTTGTTAGATGCTATGATGCCTGTCATGGATGGTTTTACTTGCTGCAAGCAGCTGTTGCAAGTTGCTAGGAATAATTTGCTCTCAGCACTCACAAATTTTAATACCGACTCGGCTCTAGGCAACACTGTGATTGCAAAACTATGGGAACGCACGCCCATATTGATGATTACTAATCTGGATGACGAAGATTCTGTAAATCGTGCCTTTGATGTGGGTGCAACTGATTATGTTACCAAGCCAATTCAATTGACAGTGTTGCGGCTGCGGTTGCGACAACTGCTGAAACAAGCACAAGTTTACAAACAATTAGAAGCCGCAAATCAAGCATTGCAGCAACTTGCAACTGTCGATAGTTTAACCGACTTGGCAAATCGTCGCCGCTTTGATGATTATCTTCATACCCAGTGGATTAATTCGGCACAAGAGGAATCACCTCTGTCACTGATTTTATGTGATATCGACTTTTTTAAATTTTATAATGATCAATATGGTCATCCGGCTGGAGATATCTGCTTACAAAAGGTAGGCCATGCTTTAAAGCGCCATGCCCAAAAAAATCAGGATTTAGTAGCCCGTTACGGCGGTGAAGAATTTGCTGTAATTATGCCCAACACTCATATTGCTGGTGCTGTTCATGTTGCCCAAATGATCCAAGCTGGAGTCAGAGATTTGCGAATTACTCATCAAGGATCTGCCATTAATCAATATGTTACCTTGAGTTTGGGAGTAGCAACTATGGTTCCCACTTGGGATTCATCACCTTCAGATTTGATTGTGAAGGCAGATCAAGCACTGTACCAAGCAAAAGCCGCAGGACGCGATCGCATTGTCTCTGACTAAGATGCATATTTGCACAGGCACACATATAGTCTTGCTAGATATCGAACCAGAAACTGAGCTTGTTTAGGCTGATAAATTTCTGTAAACCCTCATGAATTACAACCTGATCGTAATTTATTTGTGAATAAATTTTAGCCATTTGATAAATTTTAAATTTTGATCAGTAGGTTGCAGAAAGTCTAAATTTCAGTAATTTTACTCCTGCGGTGTGTTAATTTATGCTGCGATAATTTAAGAGATAAAAAACTAAATTTTAAAACCTAAAAGTGCCCATGTTTAGTTTTATAGGATAAATAAAAACCCAAAAGAAGTTGAGCAGCATAATTAATGAATAATAACAATAGATTTTCCTGTCTAAGATTCTAGACATTAATTTTTAAGTCAAGTATTGATGTTTACCTAAAGATTTGATATCACAAATGCTGAACAACCAAAAAAATTCAGAAATTTATGCTCTCACGAAAAAACTACAACGGATCTATTCTTATAGTCGATGATAATCCCACCAATTTAGAAGTTTTATCAGATACTTTAACTGTTGCTGGATTTCAGGTTGCAGTTGCACTGGATGGAGAAACCGCACTAGAGCAAGTTAAATATTATCAAGCAGAACTAATCATACTAGATGTGATGATGCCTGGTATTGATGGATTTGAAACTTGTAAACGTCTTAAAGCAAATCCTCTAACTCGTGATATTCCCATCATCTTTGCAACTGCATTATCTGATACTACCCATAAAGTTACTGGGCTGTCTATAGGTGCGGTTGACTATATTACTAAACCATTTCAATGTGAAGAAGTTCTAGCAAGAATCAAAATTCATTTGAAGTTACGTAACCTGGATAAAGTTCTAGAAACTCAAAACCTGTTGTTGAAACAGGAGATTCAGCAACGCAAAACAGCAGAAAACTTGTTGCAGAAACTGAATCATGAATTAGAACAGCGAGTGCATAACCGGACTGTTGAACTTTCTCAAGCATTGCAGAAGTTAGAACAAACCCAGGTTCAGCTCGTACACAATGAAAAAATGTCTTCTTTAGGAAGACTAGTTGCTGGTATCGCCCATGAAATCAATAATCCTGTGAATTTCATTTATGGAAACCTGCAATATGCAATGGAATATAATCAAAACTTGCTGACACTGCTAGAACTTTGTCAGAAAAACTTTTCCAGTTTACCTAGTGAAATTAAGTTTTTTCTGGAAAAAGTTGATTTCGACTACTTAAAACAAGACCTACCTAAGCTTTTATCTTCAATGGAGGTCGGGGCTGAACGTATTTGTCAGATTGTCCTATCTCTACGCAACTTCTCGCGTTTGAATGAAGCTGATAAAAAAACCATAGACATACATGAAGGTATTGAAAGTACGCTGTTAATCTTACAAGAGCGACTAAAAGGTAGAGTAGAACAACCAGAAATTCAAGTAATAAAAGAATATGGGGAATTACCACCTGTAGAGTGCTATGTTGGTCAGTTAAACCAGGTCTTTATGAATTTGTTGGCAAATGCCATCGATGCTTTAGAAGAACAAAATTCTCAACTATTATTGCGTAATAAAAAAGAGCATCCGACTATCTGGATTAAAACGGAAAAACAGCATCAAGATTGGGTAAAAATATGCATTACTGATAATGGAATAGGCATAAAAGCAGACTTACAGTCAAAGATTTTTGATCCCTTTTTTACCACTAAACCAGTTGGTAAAGGAACAGGACTAGGACTATCTATTAGTCATAAAATCATTGTGGAAAAGCATCAAGGACAGTTAATTTGCTGTTCAGAAATAGGAAAAGGAACAGAATTTGTTATTAACCTTCCTTGCAAAATAAAGCATGATAATCAGCAAGATAAAAAAACAGAGATATTGCAAATTATCTAATATCAAACTTGAATTGCATGATATTTATTAACTAGTTTTTTGAAATGTAAAAAAGATTATGCGGGATATGGAATGGAAAAGATGCGAATTTACTTAAAAATCGCACAAAAAAAACATGGCTAACTTTTAGTGGCTCGTGCGGCGTATTTGACTAGCAAATTTTAGTAATTTTAATTAGGAAAACATGTTAATTAATGATAAAAACTTGAGCATTCATCAATTAGTTGAGAGCCAAGTATCCCTAACACCTGATAAAGTCGCTGTTATTTTTCAGAATCAGCAATTAACGTACCGAGATCTAAATGAAAAAGCTAACCAACTAGCACATTATCTGCAATCCTTAGGAGTTGGCTCAGAAACATTAGTGGGTATTTGCGTGGAGCGATCGCTCTTGACGGTAATTGGCTTGTTGGCAATCCTGAAAGCAGGCGGTGCCTACGTTCCTCTCGATCCATCTTATCCCTCAGAGCGCCTAGCTTTTATGTTAGAAGACTCGCAACTACCTGTTTTGATCACTCAGCAGCATTTGTCAGACAAACTTACTCAACACTCAGCTAAAATCGTTGCTCTAGATAGTGATGGGGAAGCGATCGCTTGCTGTAGCAAGGAAAATCCAATCAACTTAGTGTCCTCCAATAATTTGGCGTATACCATTTACACTTCCGGCTCGACCGGGAAACCTAAAGGGGTACAAATTATTCATGCGGCGGTTGTTAATTTCTTGCTCTCTATGCAACAAGAGCCTGGCTTGACAGATCAAGATGTTCTTCTGGCAGTGACTACTATTTCTTTTGATATTGCTGTTTTAGAACTCTTCCTGCCCCTGATTGTAGGAGCTACCACTGTTATAGTGAGCCGTGAAGTCGCAACCGACGCAATTCAACTGTCTAAAATCATCAATAAATCTAATGCTACCGTCATGCAAGCTACACCAGCAACCTGGCGTATGTTGTTAGCAGTTGGTTGGCAAGGCAATCAAAATCTGAAAATTCTTTGTGGCGGAGAACCTCTGACTCGTCATCTGGCAAATCAGTTATTAGAAAGGAGTTCTTCGGTTTGGAATATGTATGGTCCAACAGAGACTACTATTTGGTCAACCGTTTATCAGGTGGAGCCTGGTGACCAACCAATACCTATTGGCCACCCTATTTTAAATACTCAAATATATGTAATTAAAGAACCAGCTCGCCGCAAGGATGACACTTTAGAACCTGTAGTTGGCGAAGATGAAGGACAACTTTATATAGGTGGTTTGGGACTAGCACGAGGCTATGGGAATCGTCCTGAACTCACATCTGAAAAGTTCGTTACTGACCCTTTTAGCAATGATCCAACTGCCCGTCTTTATAAAACAGGTGATTTAGCTCGTTATTTACCAAACGGTAGTGTTTTCATCATTGGACGGATGGACCATCAAGTAAAAATTCGTGGGTATCGGATTGAATTAGGAGATATTGAAGCAACACTATCGCAGCATCCTCAAGTACAGGAATGTGTAGTAGTCGCTAGAGAAGACTCTCCTGGAGATCTGCGTTTAGTGGCCTATGTAGTGTTGAATTCGCAAGAAAAAAATATACATCCAGCACAGTTAAGGGGATGGCTGAAAGAAAAACTACCTGATTACATGGTTCCTGCCATTGTGGTCTTTATGGATAAGTTGCCACTAACTCCTAACTGTAAAGTTGATCGTCGAGCATTACCAGTTCCAACCCTGGATTTAATGGAGAAATTTGTATCTCCTAGAACAGAGATAGAGAGACAACTGAGCCAAATTTGGGCTGCTATTTTAGGTGTGGAAGTTGGTGTTTACCAAAACTTTTTTGAATCGGGAGGTGATTCACTCACTTCAGCCTTGTTATTGCACCGCATACATGAAATACTAAAAATGGAATTGCCCTTAGATTGCTTATTTAAAGCGCCTACAATTGCTGAATTAGCTGAAATAATTCAGGCTGTTCCAACTTCTAATTCTGCGGCTAAATTTGAAACTAACCTCGACGAAATGCGGGCTGATGCAATCTTAGAACAAACAATTCACCCGCTAACTATTGCCCAGACTAAACCTCAGCGCATCTTCTTGACTGGTGCAACAGGCTTTATTGGTGCTTTTCTTCTAAACGAATTGCTATGTCAGAATCCACAGGCAACTGTTTACTGTCTAGTCCGTGCTAATAGTTTAGAAGCAGCTAGTACTCGACTGCGTAAAAGTCTAGAAAGTTATGAAATTTGGCAGGAGACTTTTGGCTCCAGAATTGTCCCTGTGGTAGGAGATTTATCAAAGCCTTTGTTAGGACTATCAGAGGTGCAGTTTAGGGAGTTAGCAGATCGGATTGAGGTAATTTATCACAGTGGTGCGTATGTAAATTTGGTTTATCCCTACATTGCTTTGCGGGAAACAAACGTTGTTGGCACGAGGGAAGTGTTGCGTCTAGCAGTTCATGCAAAAACCATTCCAGTTCACCATATTTCGACTTTAGATGTCTTTCAATCCTCAGAATATGAGGAGAAGAAATTAATTTTAGAAACAGAGGATATTCTCAGTGGTGAAGGATATTTAGATGGTTATTCCCAAAGTAAATGGGTTGCTGAAAAATTAGTTATGGCAGCACGCGATCGCGGTTTACCTGTCTGTATTTATCGTTTGGGAATGATTACAGGACATAGTCAAACGGGTGCCTTCCAGCCCAGTAACATGATTAGCAGAATGATCAAAGGGTTCATCCAAATGGGTTGTGCACCTAAATGGGATCTGAATATGAACCTTGCTCCTGTAGACTATGTGGCTCGGTCAGTAGAATATTTGTCACGTCAGCCAGAGTGCTATGGCAAAACATTTCATTTATTAAGTCCTTATGCATTATCGATCAACCAGCTAGCGGCAGACCTTAACTCACTGGGATATCCGGTTACTTCTATTCCTTTCCACCAATGGCAGGCAAAACTACTTGATATGCCTCAAGAGAATGCTTTAACACCGATGGCATCTTTGTTTACTCAGAAGGTATTAAATAAGCAACAAACTTTTATTGAGACAACAGCCCTGGCATCATCCCAAGTGTTTGATTCCAGTAACACACAATTAGGGCTGGCGGGAAGTGATATTATCTGTCCTCCAATTAACTCTTCTGTGCTCAAGGCTTATTTGTCCTATTTCATGCGTTGCGGTTTCTTAACTCAAGAGAGTTCACTCATAAATAGTCAGGTAATTTGACAATATTTTAGTAGATTTGTACTTTAAAGAAAAATTTTTTGGATGTCGGAATGAACAAACGTTGGTTGAAAAATTTTAAATCACCTGTATCTGTTAAGCAGGTTGAAAGTGATGAGCAAAGCAAGCATAAAGGATCTCTGACTCAACAAACGCTAATTAAAACAGCAATTAGCATGGGTATAGTCATAGTTGCATCAACTGGAATTGGTTACTTCCAAGTGATTTCACGAGTGACAGATCAGTCTCTAGTACAGCTTAGACAATATGTAAAGCTAAGAGCGCAGCGCGAGAGATCAATATTTACCCTGGCTGAAGATAATCATGTCTTGTTAAAGCAGTCCTTACTAGAGCGACTCAAAGGACTAGGCAATCGCGATCCCAAAGTTGAGTTTGATCGGTTATTTACCACATACAAGGACGGTACGATTCGCAACCGTCCTGAAATATTTAAACTTGACAAAACTCCAGGTGTGTTTCTGGGTAAAAATGTCAAAGTCGATGCTGATATGCGCCGCCGAGTCTTAGCGTATTACGATACTCTCAGCGCTTATGGACCTGCATGGCGCAATCGCTTTGCCAACAGCTACACCCAAATTCCAGAGAATGGAATGGTAATGTACATGCACGAGTATCCATGGGCATTGAAGGCACCCTCCAGAGAGTCGTTCCTCGTCACCGATGATGAGTCCTTTCAAATTACCCGACCAATTTATAGTCCTGAGCGCAAAACCGTCTGGACGGGGATTTATTACGACCAAGTAGCTGCTGCTTGGATGGCATCTTGTGTAACGCCCTTGGATGTAGATGGTAAGCATATCGCCACACTTGGACATGATATTTTGATTGCTGAGTTGCGCGATCGCACGCTGAATGATGTGCTTAAAGGTACATACAACATAATCTTTAGAAAAGATGGACGTTTAGTAGTCCATCCTGCTCTGATACAAGAGATTAAACAGACAAATGGTCAGTTTTCTATTGGGCAATCGGGTGATGCTCATCTACGTCGAATTTTTCACTTAGTCACTAATACATCAGTAAACCGCGTAATTGACAACTCTGAGTATGACGAATACCTAGCTGTGACTACAATTGACGAGCCAGATTGGTATTTAGTCACAGTTTTGCCTAAATCTCTGTTAACTCAAGAAGCCTTTGCTGCAGCACGTTTAATTCTATTGCTGGGACTAGGCGCACTTGTGACTGAAATTATAGTAGTGTTCTTGATTTTACATCATCAAATCGCTACTCCATTAAATAAACTCATGGCAGCAACTGAGACTGTTTCTACTGGTAATTTAGACATTAAAGTTGATGTAAACTGTCCCAATGAATTAGGTCGTTTGGGATATTTATTCAACAAGATGTCCCAGCAATTACGAGAATCTTTTGCTAAACTAGCTAGAACTAATGAGGAACTGGAAATTAGAGTTGAAGAACGTACTAAAGAACTGAAAAATTCCAAAGAGGCAGCCGATCAGGCAAACATAGCCAAGAGTGAGTTTCTAGCAAATATGAGTCATGAATTGCGTACTCCTCTCAATGGCATTTTAGGATATGCTCAAATTCTTAACCGCTCAAAAAATTTGGCAGATAAAGAACAAAAAGGTATTAGTATTATTAGTCAATGTGCATCCCATCTGCTCACATTAATCAATGATATTCTAGATATTTCTAAAATTGAAGCTCAGAAAATGGAATTACATGCTGTAGATTTTCATTTTCATTCGTTCTTGCAAGGTGTTGTTGAGATTTGTAGTATTAAAGCTGAACAAAAAGGTATCGATTTTATTTATCAATTAGATGCTGGGCTTCCCGAAGCTATTTATGCAGATCAAAAAAGATTGCGGCAGGTGCTAATTAATTTAATCGGTAATGCTATCAAATTCACAGACACTGGGAAAGTAGTTTTTTCCGTGAAATGCCAAAACGTTCAAAGCTTTACTTTACAAGAAAATCCAATATATCAAATTTGTTTTGAAATAAAAGATACTGGTATTGGTATTGCTCAAGATCAAATTGAAACTATCTTTTTACCATTTGAACAAGTTGGAAATGTCAACAAGCAATCAGAAGGAACCGGATTAGGTTTAGCGATTAGTCAAAAGATTATCCAGATGATGGGTAGCACTTTAGAAGTAACTAGCCAACTAGGGAAAGGAAGCACTTTTTGGTTTGATGTTGAATTAGCAAAATCTCAAGATTGGCAAAAGATAACCTCTGTTTCTCAAGAAGGACAAATTATTGGTTTTACTGGTGTAAAACGAAAAGTTTTAATTGTTGATGATCGCTGGGAAAATCGCTCATTTATTGTCAATCTTCTGGAGCCTATCGGCTTTGAAATGCAGGAAGCAGAACACGGTAAACAAGGCATTGAAAAGGCTGTCGAGTTCAAACCGGATTTGATTATAACTGATATTGCTATGCCAGTTATGGATGGTTATCAAATGATCACAAATCTGCGACAATCACCTATATTCCAGAATTTACCTATTGTTGTGTCTTCAGCCAGCGTATTTGAATCAGATAAGCATAAAAGTTTAGAGGCTGGAGCTAATGAATTTTTACCTAAACCTGTGCAGGTTGATAGCCTATTAGAAGCATTAAGCATACATCTACAACTAGAGTGGATATATGAGGAAGCTTTGGAGGGAAAAAATAATCGCCAACAGAAAAAAATTGCTATAGATGCTGCTAAAATTGTACCACCATGTCATGAAGATCTGGTTTTACTTTATGAGTTAAGCCGCAAAGGTTTGGTTAACGATTTACTTCAAGAACTAGCAAGAATTGAAAATCTAAATAGTGAGTTTTCTCCATTTACTCAACAAATTACTAAATTCGCTAAGGGCTTTCAAATTAAGCATCTCAAAATGTTTATAGAACAATATTTATAGTCTATATGGAATATAGAATCAGTTTTTCAAAAAGGCGATCGCATAACTAAAACATTGGCATGAATGTGATTTTATTTATTCCATGTCACTGATGCTCAGTGACATAGAATAAGTTTTTGCTTTATAAGGAAAACCAAGTTCTTAATTTTGGATTAAGTCGAGCTTAAGACTGATCCAATCGCCGTTGCCATTCAGCATCAATTTGTGCAGAACGTTCAGCTTCTTGTTCCAGTAAGTCAGTTTCGCTAGAATACACCAAGTCTTCTTTTCCGATCACTTTTTCCGCCGCAAACTGACTGGCGTAAGCAATTTTTTGTTCTAAAGCCGCATCTGAGTTGACTAATACTCTAGCGCGGGAGAGGCGATCGCGGTTACGGGTAAAAAGTGTTTTATTCCGCCATTTAATCCAGAAATAACGCGCTAATGGTATGCCCAAAAAACCAATACCGTAAGCCAATAGTAACCAATAAATACCTTGTACAAAAGCTACCAGCCCCCCTATTTGGGCGGCAACTGTCCCATCTCGCAATAAACCACCCAATACTAAAGCACCAACCAAATTAACCGCGCCCAACCCTGCACTCAGCATAATTTGTCCAGAACTAGCGGCACTAAAACGCCAAGGGAATTCTTCCAAATACGCTGGTACTGACTGACGGCGCTTTTTCGTGGCTTTTACCTGCAACTCAGGAAAGTAATAGACAATTTGCCCTTCTGGACTTACTGCCGGCTGCCCGTTGAATTTTGTGAGTACGGGTAACATATAGTCCTCATACTCTTGTTGATAACTTTCACCAAGATTATCTAAGTAGGGGGCAATTTGTTCGGCGACAATTGCACCACGATGATTACGAATTACAGTAGCGATTTCTTGCCAACGACGTTCTTCTAAGTTGTAATTAGGATCACCGTCACCAAATAAAAACGAAAATACAGCCTCAAAGAAATTTAGCTCACTTTGTTGACGTCTTTCACGCCGTCTTTCCTGATAGTTTCTACTATAATCTGGTCTAAAATACCAAAATAAATCTGGGAAGAAGAAAAACCCGCTAAAACCACTAGAGTTACCACCCCGATTATTACCGTCACGATCTGAGTTAGCCGCAGTAATGATGATAATAATAGTGATTGTAATCAGGGCGATAGAAACAATTAATAATACTCCAAAGGAAATGCGAATCAGGTAAAACAGAACACTCCAAAGCTTCTGCCACCATTCTTGCAACCGCAATTGCCAATACTTGTTTCTTAAAATAGTCCGGAAATTTTGCGGAAATTGGTAAACAATATCACCAGATTCTGCTACCTGCAAATGTCCGCCAGCATCTGACGCTAGGACTAATAAGCCTTGCCCAGCTTCTGCAACATTTAATCCTGCCTGGGTGGCGACATCACCAACGGTGACGCGGTAGCCCAGTTGTTCCACAGCTTGCATGATGGGTTTATTTATGCTGTTCACTGGCATTTGACATCCTCCAAGCAACCCAGGAATAACGCTGGTACTCTCCCTTAGCTCAAGTTAACACAAATTACCTGGGGTATTCAGATGGCTGCTCTAAGTTACCCTATGTCAACCTGTTCAGAACGGGGTGTCCTGTGAGGTTTCCTCAGTCCACACAGGATGTAAGATTAATTTTAGCAATCGGCGATCGCTGCCAATGTGTCATTAAATTATACTCCAAACAGCTAATCTCTAAAATTTGCACCATTGCATAAACTCAAAGCGAAAACCTGAACAAAAACTCTGCGTACCTCTGCGTTTACCTCCGCGAGACTCTGCGTTTAAAAGTAGTATATGCAGGGTGCGCTACGCTTACATCAACCCAACCTACTTTTTATATAACTTTTCAGATATATATCGTATGAATATTCCACCAATTTTGTTGGTTTAACCAATTGATGAAGATTTTACCTGTGACGACGTTGGTGATGAGGGCGGTGCGATATTCTTTTAATAGTTCTGTGAAAATATTTTATAAATAGCAAATAGAGTTCTTCGTTTGATATTTGGAATCTATCCATTGATTCATAGTTAATTATTAAATATAACGATACATATGGCACCAGAAGACGCACGACAATACGCACCAGCAACTGCGCGGAATAGCGAACCAATTATAGAAGTACTTTTACAAGTGTTGCCGGAAAGTGGCACTATTTTAGAAATAGCAAGTGGTACTGGTGAACACGCAGTTTTTTTTGCGTCTAGGCTCAGGAATTGTCTGTGGCTACCAACAGATGCAAATCCGCAATCAAGAGCCAGCATTATTGCATGGACTGAACACAATGTATGTGATAACGTTCATGCACCACTTGAGCTAGATGCAAGAGAACCAGTTTGGGCAGTGGAGAGAGGCGCAGTAGCTCAGTGGCTTGAGAGCGAGCCAATTGTCGCCATTGTCAACATTAATATGATTCACATTTCGCCTTGGTCAGCTTGTCTGGGGTTAATGGCAGGGGCAGGTCGTATTCTCAAAGCAGGAGGTATCCTGTATTTGTATGGTCCCTTCAAACAAAATGGAGAACATACAGCAGCGAGTAATGCCACTTTTGACGAATATTTACGTGCCCAAAATCCAGAGTGGGGTGTGCGTAACTTAGATGATGTCGTGGCAGCAGCTAGCGCACAAAATCTCACTTTGAAACAGATTTACCAAATGCCAGCGAATAATCTTTCAGTAGTGTTTCAACGTCTAGATAGTGAGTAATTCCTAGAAATGTCGCGCTTTTAAAGCTCATAAACAATTATTCTTGGCAATGTTTTTGTGACGACATCACCAACAGTGACGCGGTAGTCCCGTGGTTCAACAGCTTGCATGATGGTGGGATGGGGAGCCATTGCTCTCCTCAGTTCTCAAAGATTATTTTTAATTACCATAGTTTTTAGTTGCCACTCTCTGCATGTTAAGATGATTTCCCTTGGACTGGTTAACCAGCAACTTCCCTACCTTAAATATGGTTCAGTATACTCTTGCTCAAAGTCCAGAAATCATCCTCACTGTTTCTGGCAAAGATTCAGCCAAAGCCCGCGAAAAAGCAATGGATCAGCTGATAGAACTGATGGATGCAGGTAAGCTACCAACGGAACTAGAAGAAGGATTTGGCCCTCAACAATTAATTGAAGTCAAGGAATCCAACATTGAAACGCCTAGCGGCGAAGATGGTATTACACAAGCTGTCCAGATTCTGAGTAACCTGGCTACCCTCAAGCTGAAAGTTCAAGAATCGCGCACTGAAGCATTAGAAATTCGCCAGGCAATTGATATTCTGTTCTCGGATGAGTCAGTGACTGAGGAAGAAATTACTCGTCTCAAGGAAGGTTTTAAGGTTCTCAAAAGTTTTGCTCAAGCTAACCTGCGTTATCAAGAAGCGCGTGCTAGAGCAGAACAGGCACGGCAAGTTTTAGATCAGGCTTTAAAATCGTCTGATAATTAACCTTGATTCGCTCAAAGATAGGATTCATTCTTGAGTATCGCTCTACCTACTTCAGTTTCAACTCGGCAGAATATAACAACAAAGTATACCAGCGATCGCATTTTTGATTTGGCGCTTGGGGTTTTGAGCATCAACAGCCATGTTATCTAGCAGTCTCCAATGGGAAAACTGTATTTATAACGATTTCGGCACGATCATCTATGTATCGCATTAACTTGATTGGCATCCTATTTTTGTTTACAGCCGCAGTGATGGGAAACGTCGTTGGGCGATTAGTTGCATCTGGGAATGTGACTGTTATTACTGTCATCGCTGGGGTGATGCTGATATTGATAGATATCATTTATCGCTTGCAAAAACCAGCTTTGAGCCAGTACAAGCGATAGTTAAGTGCTGAGGGAGGAGGACAATTGGCTTTTCTACCTATGTGGACATTAGGTATTGGGATTATTATTGTCTCCTTTGTGCAACAGAAATCATCAACCTAACTAAAAAGTTAAATGATGAAAAAACTGATGTGATTCACAGCGATCGCAGGTTTAAGATGGAAATTGATGCTATACAATTTTTGGCGAAAAACTTGCTGAAGCAAAATGTAAATTATGTTGTAGAGAAATAAAGTTTCTCTTCTCTACAATGATTTTGTCAGTATTATTTCGGCTAAAAAAGTATATACAAAGTTTTTGCTAGGATTTTAGTTACACAACTTAACATTAAGCTTTCAATTTGGGCACAAACTTGAGCATTAATCCTATCCAGAGCATTCCTCAGTCAAAAGAAGAACAAGTCACTCGCCTATTTTCTCACCTAGAATTTGATGGCAAGCAACTAAGTCATCAACCAGGTAGTATTTTAGGAAGCACTGCTTTGATTGCTGGTACAACAGTTGGTGCTGGTATTTTAGCACTGCCTGCGGTGACTATTTCGTCTGGTGTTGTGCCATCTACAGTGTTGATGATTGGGGCTTGGGTTTACGCTTTAGTTGCAGGGTTATTAATTGCCGAGGCGACTGTCAACACCATGCGTCTTGTGGGGCGTCCCAATGTCAATATGTTGGCAATGGTGGAGAACACTTTGGGGTGTTTTGGCGCGAGAATGGCTGGTGGGGCTTATTTGTTCTTGCACTATGCCTTGTTGATAGCATACATCGCTGAAGGTGGAGATATTTTAGGATCTGCGATCGCTAAAGTTTTCGGTGTGCAGCAGGTTCTACCTGGATGGGTAGGCGCAATGACTTTCACACTCTTATTTGGCGGACTCATGTATCTGGGGCGAGAAAGGTTGGTGGAGAAACTGAATAGCGCTTTTGTTGCTATTGTCCTGGTGTCATTTTTGGGACTATTATTACTGGCTGGAGGACAAGTTAAGAGTACACAATTCCTCTTTCAAAACTGGAGTGCCCTTGGTAGTGCTGTTTCAGTGATGTTTGTGGCATTGTTTTATCATAACGTTGTCCCGATGGTTGTAAACCAGCTAGAAGGCGATCGCCAGAAAATTCGGCAATCGATTGTGATTGGTTCTGTAATTCCCTTAATCATGTTTTTGGCATGGAATGCGGTGATTTTGGGCAGCGCCAGTCCTGAGATGATCCAGAAAGCTTTTGACAGTAAAACTATTTTTGACCCTCTGCAAATTTTGCGAGCGGGTGGTGCAGGGGAATGGTTAGGATTGCTAGTATCTGTGTTTTCCGAGTTTGCGATTGTGACATCATTCATTGGATTTATGTACGGTTTGTTGGATTTCTTCCGAGATGTTTCCTTAGTAACACAGAGTAAATCTTCTCACCGTCTACCACTTTATTCGATAATTCTTTTACCTTCTATGAGTTTTGGAGTACTCAATCCCGGTATTTTCTTTACCGCTTTAGATTACGCTGGAACTTTCAGTGTTTCTGTTTTAGGAGGGATAATTCCAGCGTTAATGACCTGGAAACATCGGGAACAGCAGCAATTATCATATCCAATTAATCAACCATTTGTTCCTGGTGGTAAGGTGACATTAATGGTGATGATTGCAATTGCCTTAGTGATGATCGTGAGGCAAATCCTGTCAATGTGTGGACTATAAAAAACAGCAATTTTAAGATACCCGACTCCTCAAGAAAATCGGGTATCTAAGCAGCAATTGTTACTTAATCAATAACCTCTTCGCCCCAGGCTTCAGACGCTCATCTTATCTAAAATCCGAGAGATTTGTGCAGCTTTTTCTGGTTGGCGCTGTTTTTGCAGCAATTCCTGGGCTTGTTGCAAATTAGTTTTAGCTGCTGCCAACTGATTTTCCTGCATCAGAACGTTTGCCAGACGCAAGTAACCTTGGGGATTTTTAGGACTGCGGCGAATCACTTCCTTAAACCATTCCTTTGCTTCCTCTACTTGGCCTTGCTGGTTTAAAACATCACCCAACATCAAGCGCACCACATCATTAGTAGAGTTCATAGAAATGACTTTCCGGAATGCTGTTTGGGCACCTTGATAATCTTTTTGTTGATAGAGATTGACACCTGTTTGAAAAAAGTTGGAGGTAATCAAGGTTTTAGCAGCTAAATAAATCAGCAAAGTAATACTGAAAACTACAACAGCAACAGCTAAAATTTCAGTTGTTTGCAAAGTTCCTAGCATTGTGATTAAGCCAAAAGACAGGCAATAGGGAAAATCAGATATTCCACGAAAAAGAGCTTCCAGATAAATTGATAAAAATTAGCGATCGCATTTTTATCTTGCAAGTCTACCGCCCAACTTTGCAACCACATCCAAATTAGGGCTACTAAGTGACTAATCACCAAGAATAGTGGGTTAACTGCTGCTAAATGCAGTACTCCGACCAGAATCATCCCTAAATAACAGAGAGTTAGTACCCACAGAGCCAGATTAAACACTGCCTGGGCACCAAGTTGGATGGTGAAAGTAGTGATATTGTAACGAAGATCCCCTTCCATATCAGGGATATCTTTAAAGATAGCGATCGCAAACGTAAACACCAAAATAAATACCATCAACACCCAGACAGTAGGTGGCACCGCAGGGTTTTCTAGCGGTAGTCCACTAAAGTGCAAAAATAGCCCTAAATTAACAATAGTTCCCCGCACTGAGAAAATACACAAAGCTGCCCAGAAAGGAAAACGCTTCAAACGAATTGGTGGCAAAGAATAAGCACTACCAATCGCCAAACTGATAGCCACCATCCCAAACAAAAATGGCCCAGTTAACAAAGCTACAACTAGCGCCAAAATACCAGTAATGGCAACAATTATTTGTCCTTGTCTTTGAGAAAATTCTCCTGATGCCAGAGGTAAATGAGGCTTATTAATCTTATCAATCTCGACATCTTCGAGTTGATTCAGCCCCACAATATAAACATTGCCACACAGACAGGCAATCCAACCCCCCAAAAATGAAAATAGCGAGTAATTCCCATTGCCCACGGCCACAGCAATTAAATACAAAGCCAACACACTTAAACTAGTACCAATAATCGTGTGTGGACGAGAAAATCTCCAAAAAGCATCAAACCAACTCCCCTGAACATCAGGAGACTCTTGCCCAGAAAACTGACTCATTCTCTCCCCTCACTGCGTCTCTGTGGTTTGTTACTTATTTCCACACAACAACCCAAACCTAATTAACCCACGCTCATAACCACGACGCATCAACCCTAGCGACAGTGCCCCTTGAATTGTCGTCCAACCCGAACTCAGTAACCCCCAAATTGCTTGGGGAGTAAAAGCTGAATCAATAACCACATTCCAAAACGGGGCAACGGCGGTTGACCAATCAGCAGTGCGGATCTTTTGTAATGGGAGTTGACGCGCAATAGCTTCATACTCCGGTAACGAAATCACATATGGCAAACAATAAACTCGATAAATTTCTTGCAAATGCTTTTGTTCATCTGCCGTTAGTGGTGATGTATCTGTCGGTCGATGACACCAAGTCACCATAATCAACTTACCGCCAGGTTTTAAGACCCGGTAACACTCTTGCAGAAACTTGGTTTTATCTGGCATGTGTTCACCACTTTCTAGTGACCACACCAAATCAAAAGAATTGTCAGCAAAGGGCATTGCTTGGGCATCCGCCACTAAAAACTGACTTCTAGTACTCAAATTAGCCTCTTGAGCGCGTTCTGTGGCTCTAGCGGCTTGTACTGGACTGAGAGTAATTCCTGTTGCCCTGGCATGAAACTTTTCTGCTAGGTACAGAGAACTGCCACCAATACCACAACCTACATCCAGGATATTCTCTGGTGCTTCCACTCCTGCCCATTTGAGCAGTTCTTCGATTAAATCAATTTGAGCCTGACGGCGGTCTTTTCTGTGCGTGCCATTTGGCCCATAGTAGCCATGATGCATGTGTTCGCCCCAAATCTGTTCCCACAGACCAGAGGAAGCATCATAAAATTGCTGAATTTGCTGATATAGTGTTGTGCTCATGGAGAAAGCAGTATTGAATTGAAGCAAAATTTAAATAAACATACTGGTAGGCTACCATGTGTGTTTTTAATTAAATAAGGGTATTTTGCGTTCAGTGAGGGCAAACTTAGTTTATCCTTCCTGGGTAAATTTATGAACTTTCCCTTGATGAAGCTATTTCACATTTATCGCAATTCTGTACTGCTACACAGTTGTTCCCCCTAGGAAACCTGGACTCACTCAGGTAAAACTGCTTTAGGTTAAATACAATCAGCAGACGAGATGCTTGCAAAAACTAAATTTTGAATTGTTTATGACGGTTGCTCGCACGATTTGTTTAGGGTTTCTGGCTGTTATCACTTTAGGTGCTGTCCTACTGATGATGCCTTTTTCAACTAGTAGTGGTAATTGGAATGACCCGGTTGTGGCACTGTTCACCTCAACATCCGCAGTCTGCGTCACAGGTTTAGCTGTCGTTGATACTGGTACTGATTTTTCCTTTTGGGGTCAGTTGTTCATTCTGCTATTAGCTCAGATTGGTGGTTTGGGCTACATGACGACCACTACCTTCTTGATTTTGCTGATTGGACGAAGATTTGACATGCGACAAAAAATCGCAATTCAACAAGCTTTAGACCGTCCAGGCATGAGTGGTAGTGCCCAAGTTATTCGCTCAATCATTGCCACTACAATGATTTTTGAAATCACGGGAGTATTATTACTCCTGCCAGCATTTGTGCCTAATCATGGTTGGAGTCAAGGATTATGGTTGGCGATTTTTCATAGTGTTAATGCTTGGAATAATGCGGGGTTTAGTCTATTTAAAGATAGTTTAATTGGCTATCAGTCATCTTTTTTAGTCGTATTCACAATCACAGGACTAATTATTTTTGGAGGAATTGGTTATCAGGTAATTTTGGAAATGTACCTCTGGCTGCGCGATCGCTTCCTCAAAAAAACAACCGCCCAAATATTTACTTTAGATTTTAAAGTGGCAACCAGCACCACATTGATACTTTTGTTTATAGGCACAATAGCATTTTTATCTATAGAAATCAGGAACCCAGAAACCTTTGGCTCTCTCAATTTTCGAGACCAATTATTACTAGCTTGGTTTCAATCAGTGACACCCAGAACTGCTGGCTTTAACACCATAGACATTGGCAAAATGACAACTGCGGGTTTATTCATCACCATTGCTTTGATGTTTATTGGTGCAAGTCCAGGTGGTACAGGAGGTGGTATTAAAACCACAACCTTGCGAGTCCTCACAAGTTGCACAAAGGCAATTCTCCAAGGTAAAGAAGAAGTTCTACTATACGAACGCAAGGTAGCAATATCTTTAATTTTGAAAGCTGTAGGTGTGTTAGTAGGTTCCGTAGGCACTGTGATTTTAGCTACGATTTTAATTGCTCTTACAGATCCAAAACTGGATTTTATTCAAATTCTGTTTGAAGTCGTGTCAGCTTTTGCGACAGTTGGTCTTTCTACAGGTATTACAGGTGGCTTATCTATAACAGCGAAGCTAATATTAATTGCCACAATGTATATTGGGCGAGTCGGCATTTTATTACTCATGTCGGCTGTACTAGGAGACCCTCGTCCTAGCAGAGTTCATTACCCTGAAGAAAATTTACTTGTAGGTTAGTTAAAATAGGGCGCAAGAGGGAAGAAATTTTAACTATCGACTATTAAGTATTAATGATGAAATCACCTGTTAAAATAGACGCTATCTGGGAAAAGTTAAATTTCTTAATTAGTTCTAGATAGCAGTTTTTTGCCCTAGATATAGGGAGTGCTAGTAAGGATAACAAGTGTGAATCTCTCATCTTTAGGCTTTTTTCGCAGTTTACGTAAAGATAACCACCAATTTGCCGTAATTGGTCTAGGTCGATTTGGTCGTTCTGTCTGTTCTACACTTCATAAATTAGGCTATGAGGTGCTAGCTACAGATATTGATGAGAAACGAGTATCAGCAGCATTGACTGAGCAAATGGTTGGTCATGCTTTGCAATTAGATTCGACAGAGCCGGCTGCACTCAAAGAAGCTGGAATTTTTGAATTTGACACGGTAATTGTCGCCATTGGTAACTACATTCAAGAAAGCATCATTACTACCTTAAATGTGAAAGAGGGTGGTGTACCCCATGTAGTTGCTAAAGCCTCTAGTGAAGTTCACCACAAGCTGTTAAAGCGCGTGGGTGCAGATCATGTTGTTTTTCCTGAATTTGAAGCAGGTTGTGCTCTGGCACGCACACTCACCAAACCGTCAATCCTAGAGCGGTTTGAACTCGATCCAGATAATAGCATTGTCGAAGTCATTGTGCCGGATGAATTTCATGGTAAAACTATCACTGAACTCCAACTGCGTAACCGCTATGGCGTAAATTTGTTGGCAGTGAGTCAAGATGGTAAATTTCAAATTAATCCCAATCCAACTAAGCGTTTAGAGCGGGGTTCCGCGATGGTAATTATTGGATGTAATAAAGATATTAATCGTTTGCCAATTTAGTCCAGTACTGATGAGCATCTGGATTCAGGGCGAACAACCGTACTCCTACGGAGAAGCAAGCTACGCCCCTACAGGGGATTTTGGGTAATGCAGAATTAATTTTTCGAGGTGTATATTAACTGTTACCGCCAAATGTACCTGGGGTTTTTGTAGGAACATCTGGTATTACATAAGGCTGTTGTTCAATGGAAATTGGTACATCAGTGGGATTAACTTGTGTTTCTGTAGGAACTTCTGGTGGCTTGGGAGTCTCAGCAGAACTAGGTGTTTGTCCAGATTGGGGTTGCTTTTGGGTTTGCTGGGCAATTTGTTCGATGAGTTGTTCAGCTTTCTGGGCTTGTTCAGTGTTTCCTTGCTCGCGGTATTCGTTGCGGGCGCGATTCAAGACTCCATTAGCTTTTTTGATATCGCCCTGATTATATAAAGTTACGCCCAAATTATAGTAAGCGGCAGCATTTTTAGGATTTTGGCGAATAGCTTGTTGATAAACAGAGATAGCCTCAGCAGCTTGACCTTGAATTGCCATTAGACCTGCCATATTATTGTAGGCTGTGGCATTTTGGGGATCTCGTTCTAGGACTTGCCGATAATTGGCGATCGCTTCTGTTGTTTGACCTTGGTCTTGTAGGGCGATCGCTAAGTTAAAATAGGCATTGGCATTACTGCTATCAAAAGTAACCGCTTGCTGGTATGCGGCGATCGCTTCTGGTATCTGTCCCTGTTCGTAGAGTATCAAACCGAGGTTGTAATGTACTGCTGCCATTGTCGGATTAATCACTAGGCTGCGGCGATAAGCAGTAATTGCGGTTTCTTTTTGCCCTTGTCGGTGCAAAGCTAACCCCAAATTGTAATAAGCCTCAGCAGAATTAGGATTAATTCCAATCGCCTCTGCATATTCTTGTACTGCTTCATCCAGGCGGTTTTGTTGTAAGAAAATATTCCCCAGATAATTCCTGGCCATTCCTAAGCTAGAGTCTCGCTGTAACGCTGCACGAAAGGCAGATTCTGCACCTTGCAAGTCCTGACGGTTGTAGCGTGTGACTCCCTGCTGGTAAAAGCTGGCTGCTTCTAAATCTTGAGAAACAGCAGTTTGTGCTAGTAACTTACTTCTTGGGAAATCAATTATTGTTGGTGCAGCCAATACTAAAAATACCGAAGAACAGAATAGTGCTGCCCTAGATAAACCGTGAAACCACTGATGAAGTAGATATTTTTCAGACATGAGCGGCAGGCCTGTACTTGTTGTTAGATCCTTATAAATGAGAGTACCCACTACTACATGAAAAATTAAAACTTCCCTATTAAAAATTTAAAAACCCTCAGCCCTGGGTAATACAGCAGCCGGCAAAATTAGCATGGCATCCCCAAAGGAATAAAAGCGATAGCGAGCAGCGATCGCATGTTGGTATATATTTAATAACCTTTGCCTACCAATAAAGGCGCTCACCAGCATCAATAAACTAGAACGGGGTAAATGAAAGTTGGTAATTAGTCCCTCCACTACCCGCACCTGATAGCCTGGGTAAATAAACAAGTCGGTCTTCCCGCAAAAGGGTTGCAAATCTCCCGATGGCGCAGCCCCTTCCAAAGCCCGCACTACTGTAGTTCCCACCGCAATCACTCGACCACCAGCTGCTTTAGTTGCCCGGATTTGTTCTACTGTTGTTAGGGGCACTTCCATCCACTCTTCATGCATTTGGTGGGTGGTGACATCTTCTACTTCCACAGGGCGAAAAGTCCCCACACCGACATGGAGGGTCACAAAGGCTTGATTAATGCCGCGATCGCGCAATCTAGCCAATAATTCTGGGGTAAAATGTAGCCCAGCTGTAGGAGCAGCGATCGCTCCTGGCTGTTGGGCGTAAACTGTTTGATATTGTTCGTCATCAGCTTCCGAGGTGCTGATATAGGGTGGTAAAGGCACTTCGCCGTATATCTCCAACAGTTGCACTAAAGACATGCCCTCTGGGACGTCAAATTGCAGCAGACGCCCCCCAGTCGCCTTGTCGATTTCCAGTACTGTAGCTGTTAAGGAGGGGGTGGAAGATGAGAAAGAACTTTCTCCTCCATCTTTCCTTGTCCTCAAGTCAAAAATAATCTTTGATCCCCGTTTGCAGCGTTTTCCTGGTTTGACCAAAGCTAACCAACAATTGTACTGTCGCTCCTCCAACAGCAACACCTCAATCTCAGCACCTGTGGACTTACGACCATACAAGCGGGCAGGCATGACTTTAGTATTATTCATGACTAGTAAATCTCCCGGACACAATAGTTCTGGCAATTCACGGAAAACGTGGTTTAGAGGTGCTGTTTCGTTGCCTGTATTGCGATAATTTACTACCAGTAAACGAGAGCTATCTCTTGGAACTACTGGATTTTGGGCAATTAGTTCCGTTGGGAGTTCGTATTCATAACCAATTAATGAACAGTCTAATTCAACATCCTTATCCCTAGAGTTAGAGGTTTGTTGCAAATTTGGTGGTGTAATTTGTTTCTCCATTTAAATCTGTACTGACTTCAACAAGCTGACTTGATTTGACCTTGCTCAAAGAAGTTTAAGGGATCACTGCTCAATTTAATCCCTAGACTTTTAGATTGATACTATTAGGTAACACGGAAACACCTGTATGAAAATTGGGTAAACCTCCCTATCTAAAAACGGGGGCTTTTACCCTACCGGGAATCACTATTTATTGACGAATATAGAGATGTAGGATTGGCTTTGATCCCAAACACCAAACATGGAATACCTGTATTACCTGGCAAATGCCAGTTTAACTCTGAGGGTCGTTCAACACCTGCACGCCAGACCCCAGATGCCCGTTTCGTTCGTTACCGTCATTCATCAGATAGATGGGTGGGTGGTTAGGGTCAAACTCAAAGGACAAGTCTCACCCCAAGTTGATGGCGACTTTCGGGCTTTTCTCAATGAGTTAGGAATTAGCCATGAGCCGCCAATGCGGGTGCAAATGGCACTGTGGAGTTTGGAAGCGGGACAATGCCCTGTGGACGTCATGCGTCGCTACCAAGTAGCGATCGTTTCTCATGGTAGCCCAGAGAAAGAAGAAATTGAAGCATTCCGCCAACAGTTTGTCAGGGGTTTGGGCTATTGTCCAGAAACTCTGGCTTAATCAGGCTGCCTGCAAATGCTGCTACAAAATTATCGGTAGTTGGTCATGAGTAATTATTTCATCCATTACTTGTGACCGATTATGCTTAATCAATTACCGAGTCAAAAGCTGCTGGGATGTATTCTTGTAGTTGGAGTTGATAACCACCTACAGATGAACTAGCTAGGAGTTCCTGGGTAAATATTTCCCCAGAGAACTGTTGTGTGATTTTCTGACAATAAACAATAGCAACGTCAAATCGGCATGGATAATCTGCCTGTTCAGGGTAATTGGCGAAAAACATCCCTGCCGTGCGCCAAATTTTAGCTTGCTTTTTGGGAGTTATGGCACTTCTCCCTCCTGCATCCCAATTGCCTGCACTGCGGGTTTTCACCTCCACAAATGCCAAGGTCGATTTTTGAGTAGGGACACAATTAACTGCGTGCTTGCCTTGAGTGCCCTGATATTGGGCAATAATATCTATTTCTCCCCAACGGCAAGAAAAGCGCCGATGCAGAATTAACCAGCCAGAAGATTGTAGCCATTGTGCTACTAGGTCTTCACCTAATTGACCAATATCGGGATAATGGGATGGAGGAGAGTTCGTCATTGGCTAGAAATAATCATATGAATTTTAGATTAAGCCATAAGATTTGGGTAACAATACTCAGTGTATTGCTTTGGGTGGTGGTCGCCATCACAGCAATTATGGGCGGTACAACTACAGCTTTGGCACTCGAATACAATAAAGAAATTTTAATTGAAGCTGATTTTTCAGGACGTGATTTAACAGACTCCAGCTTTACCAAAGCCAATCTCCGCCAGAGTAACTTCAGCAATGCTAACTTGAGTGGTGTGAGTTTTTTTGCTGCCAATTTGGAGTCAGCAAATTTAGAAGGAGCGAATCTCACAAACGCTACTTTAGACTCGGCTCGCTTCATCAAAGCAAATTTGACCAATGCTTTATTAGAAGGTGCATTTGCTGCTAGTGCTAAGTTTGATGGTGCGATTGTGGATGGGGCAGATTTTACTGACGTGCTGCTACGTCAGGATGAGCAAAAAAAATTGTGCAAGGTGGCTAAAGGCACTAATCCCACCACTGGTAGAGACACCCGCGATACCTTGTTTTGCCCGTAAGTAGTCTTGCAAAATCAATTATCTATAGCAATCCGATTTGATTTCTGAAATTTATGGCGTGCGGAGGGAACAGTTCTCTTCTCTACGAGAGACTGCGCCGACGAGACCCTCCGCGTAGCTTGCTTCTCCGCAGGAGTACGACAAGCTTAGTGCCTAGCGAATTAAAGTTGTTGGGCAATTTTAGCTATGGCATAGGATGGAAGAGAAGATCGGGGAAAAAGTAATTAAAAATTATCCAGGTAGACAAGGCAACTGATATTGAAAGAATAGCTATAACTGGTGCTAGGGAAAGATATCTCAGGAAAAATGCTTTTTCTTTGTTTTGTGTCCGCATACAATACTCCCGACATAATCCAAGTCACAACAATTTATTCGTTGTTACATTTTTCGTATTATGAAAGATTTTGTGATATGTTAGCACCCATTACTTTCGGTGGAATGACAATGCCATAGTAAACAGCAGCGATCGCTGATAGGGCATTGACCAAAACATTATTACCAAAGAGTGGCATCAAGCCAAAAAATGTTTTAGCAAAAGGCAACAACCCCATAATTGCCAATACAGCATAAGCAACTGCAAAGATGCGATTAAATAAACGCGCACTGCTAGCGCTGCTATAAGAGGTAATTCCTAATAGTCCGACAGCACACCTTACCAAATTATGCAAAAAATTGGTAGGAAATAACCCGAATATATAACCAAACCCGGCAGCGTAGGCATTAGGAGATGCATCTAAAGGAATGAAAGATTCATTTGTTCCTGGTAAAGATACCAAAGCAGGTGTAAATCCTGCCAAACCTAATATTAAAAAGAGAATCCCAATGGTCAAAGCACAGTAACGTTCTACCATTTTTGCGGTCTGGATGTTTTCCATATTCTTTCTGACTCCTGATATACTTCAATTAGTAGAAAATAGTAAATGCTAACTAAAATTTCCTGATTCTCAAAATATTTATCAGGGAAAATCTGTTTTAGTCGAAGAAATTAGTTAACAAGACATAACACTTTCTATCCAACTGAATAATTTCAACCTTGAACTCTATCAAAAGGTAGGATTAAACGTGGAGAGAAATCTGATGCCAATTGAAAATTCAGAAAATCAGATGATAGCTGGATTTCAGGGTTTGTACCTGTTGCTTGATTTTAGTGAATTGGTATTACCTCAGGCATCAGAATTGTGGAGGGTTCCCTCCGTTGTAGGAAGTGGCTCAACTTTTTAAATTTCTCCTCCAACTACTACATCTCGAATGCGTAGGCTAGGGCCACCACAGCCTACAGGTAAACCGTTTTGTCCACCCTTACCACAACCACCAGATTCATCCCAGTAAAAATCTTCACCAATTGCCTCAATATCTGCTAAGGTCTGAAAAACATTGCCAGAAAGTGTGACATCGCGCACGGGTTCAGCGATTTTGCCGTTTCTAATCATCCAGGCTTCGCCAGCACTAAAGGTGAACATTTCCCCATTTGTCATGCCACCCAACCAGTTACGGGCATATACTCCTTCTTTGATATCGGTGAACAAGTCTGTAACAGGGGTTGTTCCTCGTTCAATCCAGGTGTTGGTCATCCGTACAATTGGCGTAAAGTGATAATTAAGACATCTGGCATTACCTGTGGGTGTTTCTGCTAACTTCCCAGCAGTTTCACGGGAATGTAAACGCCCGACTAAAACCCCATCTTGAATCAGTTGGGTAGTGGTAGCGGGTGTACCTTCGTCATCGTAAAAATAGCTACCGCGATGCCCTTCAGGAGCCGCACCATCAAAAATTTGCAGTGCTTCAGGGCCAAAACGACGACCAATAGTCATAACTTCCAATAAATCTGGGTTTTCGTAAGCCATATCAGCTTCCGAAAGATGTCCAAAAGCTTCATGGACAAATAAACCAGTGAGTACTGGGTCAATGACTACAGTGTAAGTATTGCCTTTGACAGTTGGTAAAGCTAAAGCTGCAACGGCTCTTTGAGCGGCGCTTTTAACTTGTGCATCCAAAGCAGTTAAATCTTCATAGGCTTTGCGGGAACCTGTGGTTTCTCTACCAGTTTGCACAGTGTCACCATTTCTAGCCGTAGCGGCAAAGCGCATTTCCATATCTACCCAAGATTGCTCAATTAAAGTGCCTTCTGAGGTGACGATGATCACTCGTTGGGAACTGTCGCCGTAGCGCACCGAAGTAGTGGTAATGCGGGGGTCTACGCTTTTGAGTAAATGTGAATAGCGATCGCACAATTCTTTTTTTTGACTCAAGGAAACTTGACGGGGGTCAGTACCTGTCAGTGGTAGCTTACAGACGGCTTGCACTGGGTCAATGGGAGCTAGTAAAGTCTCTTCATCACCCACAATTCGCGCTGCGGCGATCGCTTCTTCTATGCGCTCTTTAATACTAGCCAGCTGGTTAAAGCAACTCAACCCCCACCCGCCTCTATAACAAGCGCGAATATGTCCACCAATTGAGATACCCTCGCTTAAAGTTTCTACCTTGTCGCCACGTAACAAGATATCAGTTCCTTCTGCTTCTTCCAGGCGAATCATCAGATAATCTACTTGAGATGAGTAACGGGCAATGAGGTCAGAAAGTAAATTTTGGACGTCAGCAAATGTAGTCGGCATCTCTCAGCATTCTCAATGGCGAACTCCATTTATTTTGCTATTATTTGGTCAATTTTTGCTACTTAGTGGTCATTTGTCATTTGTCAAGGTTCATGAGTTATTTCTCCTCATTCCCTGATTCCATAACGTACTTCTGGGCTACTTTCCAATAGCGAGAAAATCGTTTGAGGTCAATGTGTCCGTCGTAGTCAAAAAATGGTTCTACTGCCAACACTTCTATTGCTAAGGAATGCTCAATTTGATTGCAGATATCATCAAATCGGGGGCTGGGACTGTCTACTGTTACCACTAAGTCGGCATGATGTTCTTGAGCAAAGGCTAAAATTTCTTGGGCTACATTCCCACGACGAATTTCGATAGGTAATTCTAGCAAGCATTCATAAATAAAAGTGAGGCGTTTGAAACTGATCTGCCATTCTTCTATTAAAGCATCGTCCCAAACCCAAATAGCTGGAGCATCGGGGTATTCTTGGAGTGCGGGGTTGTGGGGACTCAGACAGTCTCCATGTACCCAAATAATTGGCTTACTCATTAGATGTTAGATTTTTTTAGCGCTCAAAAACAAAGCGATGCAAATAATATTACCACCTAATCTCAACTTATGAATAATTGTAGAAATAGAAATGTAATCACATTAATACAATTTTTGAAACTTGAATTTTTTTACTAATAAATAATCCGCTTTTATCATCATCAAGACTTACGCAACTGGCACACATATTTTCTGGGAGAAGAGACGCAATTATACTCTGACGAGAAGCCGCTCTACGAGCGTCTACGCGTCTGTACTCAAGGGTCAAAAATCAAGGTTTTGGACTTTGGACTTTTGACTCTGGACAACCTACACGAAAAAAAATATGATGCTTGCGTAAGTCCTAATAATTATGTACCTCAGTAGATTAAGAAACGCTATGTAGCAATCCGATTTGAAGTAAAATACATATTCCAGACTGTATCTCCTCAACATCATGGGCAACACTTTTGGCAATCTGTTTCGCGTTACTACTTTTGGCGAGTCCCACGGCGGTGGTGTGGGAGTTGTGATTGACGGTTGTCCTCCGCGACTAGAAATTTCTACAGAGGAAATACAGTTTGAGTTAGATAGGCGGCGTCCGGGACAAAGTAAGATTACGACGCCTCGCAAGGAAGCAGATAGCTGTGAGATATTATCTGGGGTGTTTGAGGGCAAAACACTGGGAACACCCATAGCAATCTTAGTACGGAACAAAGACACTCGTCCCCAAGACTACGACGAGATGGCGCAGAAATATCGCCCTTCCCACGCCGATGCTACTTATGATGCTAAATATGGCATTCGCAATTGGCAAGGTGGCGGTAGGTCGTCAGCCCGTGAGACAATTGGCAGAGTAGCCGCAGGTGCGATCGCTAAAAAAATTCTCCGTCAAGTAGCGAATGTGGAAATCATCGGCTACGTCAAGCGCATCAAGGACTTGGAAGGTGTCGTTGACCCCAACACCGTCACCTTAGAACAAGTAGAAAGCAACATCGTGCGCTGTCCCGATGCTGAAATAGGCGATCGCATGATTGAATTAATTGAGCAAACTGGTAGAAAAGGTGACTCTATCGGTGGTGTGGTGGAATGTGTAGCGAGGAATGTGCCTAAAGGTTTGGGTGAACCAGTATTCGATAAATTAGAAGCAGATATTGCGAAAGCTGTGATGTCTCTCCCCGCTAGCAAAGGCTTTGAAATCGGTTCTGGTTTTGGGGGGACACTACTCACAGGAATTGAACACAACGACGAATTTTATATTGATGAACAAGGTGAAATTCGCACCGTCACCAACCGTTCTGGAGGGATTCAAGGCGGAATTTCTAATGGGGAAAATATCATTTTGCGCGTTGCGTTTAAGCCAACGGCGACGATTAGAAAAGAGCAAAAAACTGTGACTAATGCGGGTGAAGAAACAGTATTAGCAGCCAAAGGAAGACATGATCCTTGTGTGTTACCCCGTGCAGTCCCAATGGTGGAAGCAATGGTGGCGTTGGTGCTATGTGACCATTTGTTACGCAATCATGGGCAATGTCAGGTGCTTTGAGTAATTTTTGGCGATCGCTAGACCATTGCTTGACAATGTAAGATATCTAGTACAGCGTGGTATTGAGCAAATAAGGGCGATCGTTGATGAGTGAAGCAACGAGCTACAAAAAAGACTTTTTATTGTGGACACAACAACAAGCCGAGTATTTAAAGAAAGGGTATTGGGCTGAGTTAGATGTTGCCAACTTGGTAGAGGAACTGGAGGCTTTGGGTCGTAGCGAACAGAAAGAACTTGGCAGTTATTTGCAAGTGCTATTAATGCACTTGCTTAAATGCCAGTATCAACCTGAACGCAGAACTAAAAGCTGGGATCATAGCATCTCCAACTGTCGAGATAAAATTCAAGATTGTTTGGAAGATACTCCTAGTTTGCAACGTTTTATTCAAGACCCAGCGTGGATACAAAAATATTACCGCCGTGCCTGTCGAGACGCTGCTAAAGAAACGCAAAAATCTATCGAAACTTTTCCTACTGAATGTCCTTTTACAATTGAACAAATAATTGATCCAAACTTCTCATAAGCTGGGTTTTACAAATCACTCAAAATCAAGACGAAGAAGACAGGGAATTACTTATGCGATTAGCACCACTTTATCAACAAGACCGAGAACAGGCGATACAAAAAGCAGAACAACGAGGAATTCAAACACGAGAACGCTCGGTAGTAGAAAATTTACTCAAAGTCCGCTTTGGAGAAATAGATAATCAATTACAAGCAATTATTGAACCATTATTAGCACTATCACCAGAAGAGTTTACACCTTTACTACTGCAATTATCCCGTGAAGAATTAATTGATAGGTTTCATTAAATGGATTTTCTGACAATTCTGGGATTAACTGCTGCTACCCTCACAACGATCGCTTTTTTGCCACAAATGTTGCAAACATGGCGCACCAAGTCAGCCAAAGATGTATCTTACACCATGCTGATTACATTTATGAGTGGTTTATTTCTATGGTTAATTTACGGGATTTACCTCAAATCTTTGCCAGTGATTCTTGCTAATAGTGTGACATTCGTTTTTAACCTGATAATTCTATGGCTTAAAATTAAATATAGATAAACCTGTATTGAATAAACTGTGACATCATCTCCATTCGCCCCCGAACATCTTTTATTCACCCCCACCACCCCTAACACCGACGCTATCCCACTAATTTTTGCCTTTCCTAATGAATACAGCGTGGGTATTACTAGCCTAGGTTATCAGGTGGTGTGGGCAACTTTGGCTATGCGTGATGATGTGCAGGTAAGTCGCTTATTTACTGATATTCACGAACAATTGCCTAGAAAACCGGAAATTGTTGGTTTCTCAATTTCATGGGAATTGGATTATGTGAATATTTTAAATTTACTGGAATCTTTAGATATTCCTATTAGAGCATCTGCTCGTGGTGATCATCATCCCATCATTTTTGGTGGCGGGCCTGTTCTCACAGCCAATCCTGAACCTTTTGCCGATTTTTTTGATGTGATTTTATTGGGTGATGGGGAAAATCTACTAGGAGATTTCATTACTACTTATAAAGAAGTTAGAAATGCTCACCGAGAAACTCAACTTAAAACACTGGCACAAATTCCAGGAATTTATGTTCCGAGTTTGTATGAAGTGGAATATCAGGAAAAAGATGGCGCGTTAAAGTCAATTAAACCAATTGACGCAGAAATTCCCACAATTGTGCAAAAACAAACTTACCGGGGAAATACCCTTTCAACTTCCACGGTAGTCACAGAAAAAGCGGCATGGGAAAATATCTACATGGTGGAAGTAGTGAGGAGTTGTCCAGAAATGTGTCGTTTCTGTTTGGCGAGTTATCTCACATTACCTTTTAGAACTGCTAGCTTGGAAGGTTCATTAATTCCCGCGATTGAAAGGGGTTTACAAGTTACAAAACGTCTGGGGTTGTTGGGCGCTTCTGTAACTCAGCATCCAGAGTTTGCAACGCTATTAGATTATATTAGTCAGCCAAAGTATGATAATGTGCGGTTGAGTATTGCCTCAGTACGCACCAATACCGTCACAGTGCAGCTAGCAGAAACTTTAGCGAAACGAGACACGCGATCGCTTACCATAGCTGTAGAAAGTGGTTCAGAAAAAGTCCGCCAAATCATCAATAAAAAACTCAATAATGATGAAATTATCCAAGCAGCCATAAACGCTAAAGCTGGTGGCTTGTCTAGTTTGAAACTCTACGGAATGGCGGGGATACCTGGCGAGGAACCAGAAGATTTAGAACAGACTGTGGCAATGATGCGTAGTATAAAAAAAGCAGTACCTGGATTGCGGTTAACACTAGGATGTAGCACCTTTGTACCCAAAGCGCACACACCATTTCAATGGTTTGGGGTGAACCGACAAGCTGAAAAGAGGTTGCAAATACTACAAAAGCAGCTAAAACCCCAAGGCATAGAGTTTCGCCCAGAAAGCTATAATTGGTCAATTATACAGGCTTTGTTGTCGAGGGGCGATCGCCGACTTTCCCAACTACTAGAACTGACACGCGACTTTGGTGAATCTCTGGGTAGCTACAAACGCGCTTTTAAACAACTCAAAGGACAAATTCCCGATTTAGATTACTATGTCTACACTAACTGGTCAACAGAGCAGCTATTACCTTGGAATCACTTGCAAGGGCCGCTACCACAGTCTACACTACTGAAACACTTGGCTGATGCTACCAGTCATTTCGACTCTTCTGTACAGCAATTACAGCCATTGAATTCCTAGCCTAAAACTTGATGCAAAACACAGCTGAGTATTACTGCGCTTATTGCGGCGAACCAAACTTAACCTTTATTGATTTGAGTGCAGGCGGACAGCAATCTTATGTAGAAGATTGTCAAGTATGCTGTCACCCCAATATTCTGTATGTGCGGGTTGATGAAGACACCCTAGACATCGAGATTGATACCGAATACGAAGGCTAATTTTGAGGTTTTTCTGTTAAACTTTTCTTTCCATGCTGCACTTTAAACATTCCTCCATCATTGATGCATCACCAGAAGTAGTTTGGAAATTTCATGAAAGACCAGATATTTTGCAACTACTAACTCCACCTTGGCAACCCGTTCAAGTCATCCGCCGTGAGGGAGGACTTAAAGCGGGTGCAATTACAGAATTTCGCCTCTTTCTCGGCCCTTTGCCTTTAACTTGGTTAGCGCGTCACACTGAATACGAAAAATATCACTTTTTTACCGATGAGCAAATATCCGGGCCTTTTGAGTCTTGGATACATCGACATGAATTTGAACTAGAAAATGGCAAAACCAAATTAACTGACGCCATTTCCTTTTCTATACCCGGCGGAGACACAATTGAATTTTTTAGTGGTTGGTTAGTGCAAGCACAATTAGAAGCGATGTTTCGCTACCGCCATTATGTGACTAAGCGAGAGTGCGAACTACGATAAGTAGGTAGTTGTGAGTTAAATATCGTTTTAAGTGAACTGTATTGAGTTGTAGGCTCCAGTTGTTCACAAGATACACACAGTAGCCTCACAGTTTTAAGTATATCATCTAGCACTACGACTATTTAGATAAACCAATCTCTGCCTAAAAACAGTTTTTGGAAAGATAGTTGTTTGTGTAATACTATGTAAAGTAACTTAATATTTCTCAATATTTCTAGTTTTTTGGCACTGCACAGTAAAAAACACTAACCATTGCTAGAGTCATTCGGCTGGCTGTTAGTGCTTTTTATTGTGTACATAACTTGGGAATTTTCATCTGCATTCTCCGGAGAGTAAAAAAGTGATCGAGTTAGAGAAACCACCTATTCATCAAATAAAACTCACCCCTGTTGTAAAAAATAAATCACCATTTAAAGGTATTTTCATTGCTATTACTATTATTAGCGTGTGGGCACTGAGCCTGGTTTTCTTACTTTCCCTTAACATTCCTCAATTCGGCGGATTTTGGAGATTATTGCCCATCATACTCTGGCAAACATTTTTATATACGGGATTATTTATTACAGCCCATGATGCTATGCATGGCATAGTATTTAGACAAAACTCCAAAATCAACCATTTTATTGGTTCGCTTTGTCTATCTCTTTACGGTCTTTTATCGTATAAAAAATTACTAAAAAAACATTGGTTGCACCACCATAATCCAGCTAGTGAACTAGATCCAGACTTCCATGATGGCAAACACGAAAGTTTGTTTGTCTGGTATGTTTACTTTATGAAAGGTTACTGGAGTTGGCGACAAATTATTACTTTGACAATTATCTATAATATTGCCCATTACGCACTACATATACCGAGTGATAATCTCACTTATTTTTGGGTAATTCCTTCCCTTTTAAGTTCACTACAGTTGTTTTATTTTGGTACTTTTCTACCCCATAGACAGCCAAAAGGGGGTTATACGAATGTTCATAGGGCCAGAACAATCAAGCGTCCCATTCTGTGGTCATTTATCACTTGCTATCATTTCGGCTACCACGAAGAACATCATGAGTATCCCCATATTCCTTGGTGGCAACTACCAGAAATCTATCAGAGGCACGTATTCCACTGACAATATGGTTCTGTTATAACGTTTCCCATTCAGATGCGGTACAACATTATATAGTCGCGTGTAGGGAACAGTGCCGTGCCCCTACGGGTGTACCTTACTCCCTTAAAACCTGTTGTGTAAGTTGATACTGCTTCCTCGTAAATTTGTTTAGCGATCGCAAATTTGCCAGGTTTGAATTCACCGATCGCAACATGAGCAAATTTATGTCTGAGAAAGTCTTGAAAATCCATAAGACTTGTTTACTCCTACGTAAAATTTTGATCTGGAATTAGACTGTTAGTATTAATAACCACATGGTTGTTACTTTGAATCTTTACATAACTAGATTTCATCTATATAAATTGTTACGCTTCTTTGTTTACTACTTCTACAACTGATATTTTGTTGATATTTGCCTTTCCTAGAAAATACGACAACTGGCATTAAATATAACAATATACCGAAAATAATAATAAAATTTAATACTTGACATTAAACTATATTATAGGACTCATATTTGATTTTTGAACAGATACGTAGGGTGTGTTAGCGACAGCGTAACGCACCCCCCCCAAAGCTTTCGGTGCGTTACGGCTTGCGCCTAACACACCCTACTGGCGTGTCTAAGCTAATTTTGTGTATTAGCAATCTTTTGTAGTACAGGCATCTTGCCCGTTCTAATTAGCGGGCAAGATGCCCGCACCACAAGAAAATTTTTTGCAACATTTTAGTCTTGTCACACCCTACACATACTGAGATTTTTTCAGATATCAAATCGGATTCCTATAGTTGTCTCTAACTCAATAATTTTGTAGGTCTTGCCCCCTGGTGCATTGCATTCCCCGGCTCTGATATTCTTGGTAAAGGAGATGATGCTTGTTCAGTGGGCCTTCAATTGGAAGCCACATAAGATTGTGGTAGGCGATCGCCGATTCCAGATGACTCTATTTCCTAGATGTTATCCCACAATGATAATCAAAACCATCACTTGAGAGTAATCTGAATTAATTGATAGATCATTTTTCCTCATTTGACAATAGAATAAGTTTGACACCAAAAAATTTATATCAATACCCCAGTGTGGGTACTAAATTTAAAAGATAAACTGTGGACAGTGCTTTGTAATCAGCACAGGGCTATTCATCAGGAAACTTGATTAAAAACCAATTTTATTGAAATAAGACTAAATTATCAAGATTTTGCTGGCTATAACTTTCGCTATAGCGTCCTGATGTCATTAAAATAATGAGAATCGACGAATTAACTATGCGATTAAACGATCCGCTAATTGATTTGCCTAACTTACATCATGTTATTGATCATTCTCCTTTGACGATTAGCCCTGATAGTTATCTAGTCGATGCTGTTGCTTTGATGAGTCAAGGAAGTATGAGTTTAGGGTTGAATGATCCTAATTTGCAGTTCAATTCTCATGTTGGGAATCAGCAAGGAACTAGCTATATATTAGTAGTCGAGGAAACACATCTATTAGGCATTATTACAGAAAAAGATATAGTTAGAATTATCGCTTCTGACATCAATTTGTCTCAAGTGAAAGTGGTTGAGGTCATGACACATCAACTAGTGACCCTCAACCAATCACAAGATATTGTGACAGCTTTATTGCTATTACATCAGTATGGAATTCGTCATTTACCAGTTGTGGATGACCACAAGCAATTAGTAGGAATAGTGACTCAGGCTAGCTTGCTGCAAGCATTTGACCTGGTAAAGATAGTTGGCATTACTGTAGCAGTACAGCAATATTTACAATCATCATCAAGTGAATTAAGTGAAATTCAGCACTCTACCGCCATTCCCGAAAGCCAGCAGCTAGAACAGGTGCGTCACCAAACATACCAACAGTTAAACCAACAGCTAGAGAAACAATCTACGACACTCAAACAAACCTGTGAGGAACTGCGAGCAACTTTGGAAGAACTCCAGGTAGCAGAAGAGGAAGTGCGGCAACAAAACGAAGAACTAGCCTCTGCCCGTGAGATGGCAGAATTACAGCGCCAGCGCTATCAGGATTTATTTGAGTTTGCACCAGATGGTTACTTAGTCACTGATGCTATAGGTGTGATCAAAGAAGCTAACCAAGCAGCATCAACCATGCTGGGTGTGAATCAGCAGTATTTGGTGGGCAAGCCCCTAGTTGTGTTTATTGCTCAACCAGAGCGTCATTCGTTGATGAATCAACTGCATCATTGGCAGCAGTTACAGACGAGGGAAATTTACTTACAGCCACGGGGAGGTGAAACATTCCCGGTTAGCATCAGGGTAGGGGCTGTAAAAAATTCCCAGGGAGAGTTGATTGGCTGGCGCTGGTTGCTCAATGACATTAGCGATCGCATTGCAACCCAGCACCAACGTCAACAAGCCGAAGAAACTCTCCGCCGCGCCCACGACGAATTAGAAATGCGCGTGGCAGAACGCACGGCAGAACTATGTTATGCCAATGCACGTTTACAACAAGAAATTGCCGAACGCCAACAGATGGAAGCAGCTTTGCGCCAAAGTGAGAAACTCTATCGTGATTTGGTAGAAAGCCAAACTGAATTAGTCATCCGATTTGATGCTCAAGGGCAAACTAACTTTGCCAACTTAGCAGTTTGTCAAACATTGGGTTTATCAATAGAGGAGTTACGCCGTCAATCATTATTTCAGTTTGTCCATCCCGATGATTTGCCTAAAGTGGTAGCCAATATGAGAGCTTTGGCATCCTCACGCCATCAGCAAAAAAGTGGTGAGCGCCGCATATTCACAGTCAGCGGTTTGCGCTGGTTTGAATGGAACGTGACCGCAATTCTTAACGGTACAGAAGAAGTTGTTGAGTATCAAACAGTAGGCAGAGATATTAGCGATCGCAAGCAAATGGAACAAGCGCTGCGGGAAAGCGAAGAGAAGTTCCGCCATTTTGCCGAGAATATCCACGCAGTCATCTGGATTAATAGCCCAGATTCATTTCGCACCTTGTATGTAAATCCTGCCTATGAAAAAATTTGGGGACGCTCCTGCCAAAGTTTGCTGGAACAGCCGGATACGTGGATAGAGACTGTGCATCCAGAGGATCGCCACCTTGTCTTGACAACAGTAGAGCGACAGCTCAGTCGTGAGTCTAGTCAAGTAGAATACCGAATTTTGCGACCGGATGGCTCAATACGCTGGATCTGGGATCGGGGCTTTGCCATCCACAATGAGCAAGGAGAGATTTACTGCTATGGTGGCATTGCTGAAGACATCACAGAACGCAAGCAGGCAGAAGAATCATTACGCCGAAGTGAAGAACGCTTAAGTTTAGCTCTAGAAGCTGCCCAAATGGGGATATGGGACTGGAACCTCCTCACCAACGAAGCAGTTTGGTCGCCAAATATGGGGCTGATATATGGCTTACCAAATCATTCCTTGTGTTCTGATATCGAAGACTTCCTCAATTTAATTCATCCAGAAGACCAGCAATATCTGTCTCAGGTGATAGCTAGCAGTATTGAAGCAGGAACTGAATATGCCCTAGAATTTCGGGTCATCTGGCCTGATGGCAGTATCCACTGGTTAGGTGGCAGAGGACAAATCTACTGTAACGAACTCGGTCAGCCCCTCCGGATGATTGGTACAACTAGGGACATCACAGACCGCAAACAAGCAGAACAGGCGCTGAGAGAAAGCGAAGAACGCTATCGTTCAGTTGTTACCGCCATGCGTGAAGGTGTGATGCTCGTGGATGTTGATGGTGTGGTAGTTACCTGTAATGGCAGTGCAGAAAGGATTCTGGGTTTGAGTGCTGACCAGATGATCGGCAAAGGTCTGTGGCAACATAATTGGCAGAGTATTCACGAAGATCAATCTCCCTTTACCTGTGATGCTTATCCCATAACAGTCACTTTACGCACAGGTGAACCTTGCTTGAACGTGGTGATGGGAGTCTACACGCCCAACGGTCAATTAAATTGGGTTTCCATTAATTCCCAACCACTATTCCGAGACCATGAACTCACACCCTATGCAGTAGTCGCTTCATTTACTGATATCACCGAACAGCAAGCTGCGCGGCGCGATCGCAAACAAGCCCAACAAAAAATCCAAGAACAAGCAGCCCTACTTGACATCGCCACAGACGCGATTTGTGTCCGAGATTTGCAAACCCAGATTTCATTCTGGAATAAAGGTGCAGAGCATCTATATGGTTGGCAGCAGCAAGAAATTCTTGGAAAAAAAGCGAGCCAGTTTTTATACCAAGAAAATTCACCTCAAATAGCAACTGCTATGCAAACCGTCCTTGAACAAGGCTCATGGCATGGTGAGTTGAGTAAATTACGCAAATCTGGTCAAGAAGTAATCGTAGAAAGTCGCTGGACACTAGTATGTGATGCTACAGGACAACCCACATCTATCTTGGCGGTGGATACCGACATCACAGAAAAGAAACAGCTCGAACAACAGTTTTTCCGTGCCCAAAGATTGGAAAGTCTAGGAACCCTCGCAGGCGGTATTGCCCACGACTTAAACAATATATTGACACCGATTTTGGCAGCATCACAACTATTAGATTTAAGGTACGTCCAAGACAAAGAACGCTACCAACAACTGCTAGGAATTATCGGCAATAATGCCAAACGGGGAGCTGCTTTGGTGAAGCAAGTGTTGTCATTTGCGCGGGGATTTCAAGGAGAGCGCACAATTGTCCAACTCAAGCATTTGATTACAGAAATTACCCACATTGCCAAGCAGACATTTCCCAAATCTATCGAATTTTCTGTAGCTATCCCAGAACATTTAAACGCTGTCTTTGGCGATGCCACCCAACTACATCAAGTGCTGATGAACCTGGTAGTCAATGCCCGTGATGCCATGCCAGAAGGCGGTAACATCAAAATCGTGGCTGAAAATAAGTTTATTGATGAAGCCTATGCCAGAATGCATATTGATGCCAAAGTTGGCAATTACATTGTGATTCAGATCGCTGATACGGGTATTGGCATGGCCCCAGAAGTCTTAGATCGTATTTTTGAGCCATTCTTTACCACAAAAGATGTCGGTGCAGGTACGGGACTCGGCCTTTCTACCGTGCTGGGGATCATTAAAAGCCACGGTGGTTTTGTGAATGTCACTAGCCAAGTTGACAGAGGTAGCCAATTTAAACTCTTCTTGCCAGCTGTGGAGGCAACTCAAGCACCAGATGTAGAAGATTTAGAATTGCCCACAGGAAATGGAGAAGTAATTTTAGTTGTCGATGATGAAGCCCAAATCCGTGAGATTACCACCATCATCCTAGAAAAACATCAATACCAAACTCTCACAGCTAGTAATGGCATCGAAGCGATCGCTCTCTACGCCCAACATAAGTATCAAATCGGTGCAGTATTAATGGATATGATGATGCCAGAGATGGATGGGATCACCGCCATTCGCGCCTTACAAAAAATGAACCCACTAGTTAAAGTCATCGCCTCTAGTGGACTGAGTTATCATGAGTCTTGCACTCAAACCTCTGAATTAGCAGTCCCAGAGATTTTATCAAAGCCCTACACAGCTAATGATTTATTAAACAAGTTGCATCAGATACTTAGGTAGTTCGTCATCTCCCAATCCCTAATTCAAATCAATTTACAGCAATTTTCAGCTAAATGAAACACATCTTTATATCTCACGCATTCGACGAAGTCGTTCCCGCAGGGTAGGCGCATTCGCGTAGCGTCTCGTAGAGAAGGCGCAAAGGCAGAAAGAAATACAGATATCAGTGCGTGGTCTAAATACATGAAAACTGCTGTAAATAGGATTTGCGACAGATTGATCGGTGATCAGGGTAGGGCGAACAACCGTACTCCTGACGGAGAAGCAAGCTACGCCCCTACAAGTTATCTGCAACATTCTTTTTTCAAGTTGGGATCAAATCAAAATTATGGGGTTGCCCTCACAAGTTCCTCAAATTGTTCTCTTAAATTAGGAGCATAGAGAGCGCCAGTAATACTTCATCTCCATTGGTCGATTGGTTAACTCTCTAGTGGCGTGGCAAGGCTAAAATGTTGCAAACAATTTGGGAGCATCCCAAATGTGTAAATTTATTTTTTTGTAGTGATGGCTCTCTAGCCCGCTTCCTGGACATTAGGGAGCAAGATGCTCCCACTACAAATTTTATTTTTGCAAAATTGGGATGCTCCCAACAATTTTCTTGTCAGAATATTTAGAGGAGTTAGCAATGAGAACCCAAAATACTCATCCTGTACATAGAGAAGTCATGTATGGGTTTGCCCTAGTAGCGTTAATGTTAGCAGGAGGAACTGGCTGGTGGAATTGGCAAACTACAAAGCCTACCACCGTTAACCAAAAACCAATTGCTACACAGCCAGAGAAAGTTAATCCCAAAGTTATTACTCCGCAAGCAGCACAGAGATTAAACTCAAAATTAACTCTAACAACAGTACAGTTGCGACCACAAATTTATTGGTTACAAATTGCAGATAACAAGATTCACTTAACACCTCAACAGATTACTGTTAAGTCGGGAGTAACGGCGGAAGTTGCCTTACGAGAAGCACTAAATAATCTCCTTAGCATCCCTCAGACTTCTACTTTAACTAGCACGATACCAGTTGGGACTCGATTACTGAGTTTACAAGTTACCCCAGATGGAATTTATGTGAATTTATCATCTGAATTTAAGCAAGGTGGTGGTAGTACTTCTATGACCTATCGAGTAGCGCAGATTATCTATACTGCTACTAGTCTTGACCCCCAAGCTCAAGTTTTTATCTCAGTTGATGGACAAAGAATTGATGCGGATCATCCATTAGGCGGAGAAGGGATAATTTTGAGACAGCCAATCACACGAAAACAATTTTTAGAAGATTTTGATCTCGCTAGAAATTAGTTAAATAGTTGCCACTTTGATCTAATCAGTAAAATCAGGAGATAAAATTATGTCTATCGCCAAAGTCTTAGAGAAAATCATTCAAGCTATTCAAGAAGTAACTCAAAAAGTAATCAACTATATTTCCGTTGCCGCCGCGAGGATTTTTAGCCCTAGAGATGATGACTATCCAGCAACAGGAATTCAACCTTTTGAAGGAGATAGTGCTGATGCTTGAAATATTGGACATCGGTATGGGCGATTTAAAATACATTGGTGTCAACTTAACGATAAATCGGCGGTTAGAAACCGCTTCTACACAAACAAAACCCACCTCCGTGGGTTTAATAACCTTAATTTTGCATTAGTCCGCGGAGGCGGACTTTGTCTGTATAGCTGCGAATTCTATTCGCCAAGGCTTAGAGGGTGTTTGAAAAGTCTAATTTAATACTAGCCCAGGCGACTGGAAGTCGCGGCTACACAGGCAAAACCCACCTTCGTGGGTTGAAAACCTTGATTTTGTGTTAGTCTGCCTCCGCGGACTTTGTCTGTATAGCTGCGAATTCTATTCGCCAAGGCTTAAGTTGACACAGGTACTTAAAATATCGCCCATACTTGAAATTGCATCAGATTTTTTAACTGCTCACCGATTGATGGAAATGTTAATACAATGAATACTGTTAGGAAGATTAATGATCAGTTAGCGATCGCTGGACAAATTACGCTAGAACAGCTACAACAGATTGCTGATGAGGGTTATAAATCTGTACTTAACTTGCGCTCATCAGATGAAACAGGTTGCCTTGAGTACGAACAAGAAAAAACAGAGTTTTTAGAATTGCGCTACATCAATCTGCCAATTAAAGCTGAAGGAATTAACCATCAAGCTGTACTACTTGTATCTCAAGCAATTAATGAATTGCCCAAGCCAATTTTGATACACTGTGACAATTCAATACGTTCAGCTGCGATAGTATTAATATATATAGCTACAAAACAAGGAATTACATTTGATAATGCACTGCAACAAACCATAAACTTAGGCTTGCTTTAATTATAGCATTTCTCAAGAAAAACTAACTTGAATACACTATGAGTTAAGCTGTCAAAAAAAGTATTTAGAGATATCATTAATATAAACGCATTTAAAATAAACAGGGTGTTTGAAATGTCTAAAACTCTCGTTAATCTAACCGAAAAAATAGTTGTTCAAGAAATAGAGATGATTTTGGAAACATATCCTCTTCATCCATATCAAGAGGCTTATGCTAATGCTGACTTGAGGCAAAGTTTAATTGCTTATATTTTGACTAGAGTCCCCAACAACTATATATCAGTTGACCCGGAAGAACAAATATTAATATCTGCGGATTATCTACATCAATATGTAGGACAAATATCTCAAATGGAAGCAATCATTCGTCAAGGCATTGAGGCAATTTTAAACGAACAAGCAGAAGAAGTTAGACGACATATTCCAGAAATAGCCGCTCCAGGTTTTGTCCCATCTGATTGGTTTGGCTAGGTTAATGTAGGGGCACAAAATTGTTGTGCCCCTACTCCATGACAATCAAATCATGGAGAAAAAAACCTAAAAAACACTAATTATATAGTCTATGAGAATCTGATAAATAGCGTGGCTTACTCTTAGTTTCTAAATGATGTGGTTTATTATCTCCCTGGAGACGGGCTTGTTTTTTATCAGATGTTTCTAAATAATCTACGTCGTTCATTTGATTGAGAACCTCAGTAGTAGCCCGATTGCTAGATCTGTTAACAGAAGATGGAATACTAGTTGGTATATTCCTACTGGTAGATATAGGTGTGTTTTGAATTTGACTATTTTCCTTCATCAAACGGCTGTAAGTCCGTTGGGGAATAAAATGGAGTGGATTGTAACCGACAAAACGTAAAATCAGCACACAAGCCCAAGAATATCTGCCATCAGCGATCGCTTCGACAATTTGATTTAATTGTTCTGGACTAATAGCTTTTTGGTAATTTTTTTGAGAGGAAGTAATGTTGTAATTCATAAGCAACCCTAATTTAACTTGTTTATCTAGAGGTTTATCAGTTGATCCCACCCTTTTGCAGTTGCTTGATAGGGTCGAGTATGATGTCTGCAATGCGAAATTGAAGTTACCTCAGCAGATGCACCCATAGTGTTCATATTGAGTTCCTTTTGCTAGCTCTTAACTGAGGTATGGCAAAGTCACTTTCACATGCTTTAATTGGCAATTGAGCAGCCTGATCATCCAGATGAATATTTTTGTTGATTCTGCTTTGCTATGTCTGCTTTCGGCACTAGTACTGAAGAAACTTTCTATTTTTTAGCTTGAGTGGTGCTTGCTAACTGCTATGTCTATATCTGTATGCATCCACAGTAGGTAAAAATCTGTAGTATTGGATGACGCATTGAGAATGTACTCATATACAGAATACTCCGTCTTGGCGACCTATTTAGCCAAATTGGCACTTTTTTGAAAAAATTACTTATCTCCAGAAAATTTGAGTACCTACCGTCTACGTCGCTTCTCCTACGGAGACACTACCCGTAGCAAGATCCCCTTAGGGGTACTAGTGTGAGCGTCTCGCTCACGCGGGCAAGATGCCCGCACTACAGTCAATTTTGTTTTGAGGGATTTTTGGTAGTGTGAGCGTCTCGCTCACGCGGGCAAGATGCCCGCACTACAGTCCATCATTTTTATCTTGACAGTACGCTCCGAATTCAAAATGATGCTCTCTTCGAGACGCTAAAACCGAACGTGGACTCGCTAACGCTGCGCTAACAAAATTCAAAATTAAATACAGCCACCCACAAGGAGGAGTGGCGTGGTGAGGCAAAAATCACAGAAAAAATTTTGGCTTCTCATCCTAAAGCTAGAAGCACAGAGCTTTGGCATTTGTCTAGGATAAAAGGTGAAATGTACCTATAAATACGCATCGCATTGAGAATTAAAGTTTTTGAGGAGAGAGTTGAGGTCATGATCTAACAGAGGTTCGGGAATTCGTCATGCATGAACTAGTTCAAGCTATCTTAGACGATAGTGAAGAAAAAACTGCTCTGCGTCAGTTGATCTATGCGTTAACTGCTGTGGGCAAGCGCTACTTCTTGAGAACTGAAATTTTGCAAGCCTTTGCTGATTACTGTAAGCAATCTCAAAAGCCTCACTATTTTTATTACTCTTCTCATGTTGGCAAACTCATTCACTACACCCATGAAATGATTTTGGCACAGGAGGGGACTTGGTTTGTTGTCCGTCCCAAGATTGCCAGCCAACAATATTGGCGTTTAACAGCAGATTTAACTAGGCTCGATCTGATGCCACCTCAAGCATATCTAGAAGTGAGCGATCGCTTAGTCAATTGCTCCCAACCTGATATCCTGGAAATTGACCTCAGCTCCTTTTATAAAGATTCTCCATCAATTAGTGACTCCAGAAATATTGGTCAAGGTCTAGCCTTCCTCAACCGTTACCTCTGCACTCAAGTGTTGAGTGATTCTCTATATTTTTTAGATTTATTATTTCAACTACTACATAAACTGCACTACGATGGTATTAGCCTACTAATCAGCGATCGCATTCAATCAGGTACTCACCTAGCCCAGCAAATTCCCCAAGCCATCAAGTTTCTTTGTGAACAGCCTGATAACCAACCCTGTGAAAAATTTTATTCTCACCTGCAAGAACTAGGCTTTGAACCTGGTTGGGGGAACACCGCCGCCCGTGTGTGCGAAACCCTACAACTCCTGCAAAAACTGATTGACAACCCGCACCCTGCCATCCTCGAAGCCTTTGTTTGCCGCATCCCGGCAATATTTCGTGTCGTCCTCGTCTCTATTCACGGTTGGGTGGCTCAAGAAGATGTGCTAGGACGGGATGAAACACTCGGTCAAGTGATCTATGTTCTAGAACAAGCCCGCAACCTAGAAAACCAATTGCGTGCAGAAATCCAACTTGCTGGACTTGATCTCGTAGGCATCAAACCCCATGTAATCATACTCACCCGCCTCATTCCTAACTGCGAAGGCACATTCTGTAACCTCCGCCTCGAAAAACTTCAAGGTACAGAAAATGCCTGGATTTTACGTGTTCCCTTTACCGATTCCCAACAGGAATTTACCGACAACTGGATTTCTAAATTTGAGATTTGGCCCTATCTAGAAAGATTTGCTCTAGATGCAGAAAAAGAACTACTAGCTCAATTCCAGGGAAATCCACATTTAATCGTGGGCAACTACAGCGATGGTAACTTAGTGGCATTTCTGCTTGCCCGTCGTTTCAAAATTACCAACTGCAACATTGCTCACTCCCTAGAAAAGCCAAAATATTTATTTAGTAATCTCTACTGGCAAGACTTTGAAGATCAATATCACTTCTCGGCACAGTATACCGCCGATTTGATCAGCATGAATGCAGCTGACATCATCATTACTTCCTCATACCAAGAAATCTTGGGTACACCAGACACCATCGGACAGTATGAGTCTTATAAGTGTTTTACCATGCCCAAACTGTATCATGTCGTCGATGGGATTGATCTGTTTAGTCCCAAATTCAACGTGGTGCCGCCGGGAGTAAATGAGAACATATTCTTCCATTACAGCCAAAAATCAGACCGAGATCCCGGACTTCGCACACACATCAATGATCTACTCTTTGCACGTGAAGACCCTCATATTTTTGGTTATTTAAATAACTCTAAAAAACGCCCAATATTAAGCGTTGCTCCCATCACTTCAATTAAAAATCTCACTGGCTTGGCAGAATGCTTTGGCAAAAGTCCAGCTTTACAACAGCATTGCAACTTAATTATCCTCACCAGTAAACTACATCCAGAAGCAGCTACAAACCCAGAAGAAGCCAGCGAAATTCAAAAACTCCATGACATTATTAATCAATATAATCTCCACGGTAATATCCGTTGGGTAGGGATGCGTATCCCTATTCATGACATTGGTGAAGTTTACCGTGTAGTTGCCGACTATCAGGGAATATATATCCACTTTGCCCATTTTGAAGCCTTTGGGCGGAGCATTTTAGAGGCGATGATTTCGGGATTACCAACCTTTGCTACGCAATTTGGCGGTGCCTTAGAAATTATCAACGATCAAGGAGATGAATTCTATCTCAATCCTACAGACTTTGAAGACACAGCGAAGAAGATTTTGGAATTCCTAGAGCGCTGTGATACCCATTCTGAATATTGGTGTGAAGTTTCAGGATGGATGAACCAGCGAATTCATCAAAAATACAATTGGCATTTACACACCAGTCAGTTAGTATTACTTGCTAAAATCTTCAGCTTCTGGAACTTTGTTGCCCCAGACAACAAGGAAGCTAGACTGCGCTACATGGAAACCTTATTTCATCTATTTTTCAAACCCAGAGCCGAAAAGATATTAGAAAAACATCTGGGGAAATAAGGCATAGGGCATGGGAGTGACAAACAACAAATGACAAATGACAAATAACAAACAACAAACGACAAACAACAAACAACAAATGACAAAATGGATATTAAAGGTAATTCTCGCCATTTTCTTTATACAGACTGGATATTAATCGAAACCCAGTTTGCTCCTGAGCATTTAGAAGCTAGAGAAACTATCTTTACAATTGGCAACGGTTACTTAGGAACACGGGGCAGTTTTGAGGAAGGTTATAGTCGGCGATTACCTGCTACCTTGATCCACGGTGTCTATAATGATGTGCCTGTAGTTTATACAGAATTGGTCAACTGTCCTGACTGGTTGCCATTGGTAATTATTATTAATGGCGATCGCTTTCGGATGGATCAAGGAGAAATATTAAAATACGATCGCCAGCTGGATTTACGCCAAGGTATTTTGGCTCGCTCCATACGTTGGCGTAGTCCCAATGGCAATACCATAGACCTGCAATTTGAACGCTTTGCTAGTCTCGCTGATCAGCATGTGTTAGGACAGCGTTTGCAAATCAAACCCCTCAACTTTGACGGTTTGATCGAAATCCAGGCGAGCATCAACGGCTATCCTGAAAATGCAGGTTTTAATCACTGGCAAGAATTAGACCAAGGCAAAACCGATGCAGGCATTTGGCTACACCGCCGCACCCGTAGCTCTCAAATTGATATTGGCATGGCTGCGAGGATGGAAATTTTTGGTGTAGAGGCGGCGTTACAAGTCAGTAGTGCCCCTGGTTATCCCACCTTGAGTACGACATTCTTGGCGGTTTCAGAACAGACAGTGACGGTAGAGAAGGTAGTCACAGTTTTTACCTCACAGGAAATTGATTCACCAGCCCCAGCAGCACGCAATAAACTCGCTGCACTACCAGACTACGCCACGTTGCTCAATGACCATGAACAGACATGGGATCAGGTATGGCAAAGAAGCGACATTGTGATTGAAGGCGATAGTACAGCCATGTTTGCTATCCGATACAATCTGTTTCAACTGCTGATTGCTGGGCCAAAACACAATGACCAGATGAGTATTCCCGCTAAAACCCTTTCTGGGTTTGGCTATCACGGGCATATATTTTGGGATACAGAAATTTTTATCCTGCCATTTTTTATTTATAACCAACCAGAAATAGCCCGCAACTTAATCAGTTATCGGTATCACACCTTAGCAGGAGCGCGACGCAAGGCCACACATTACGGTTATCGGGGTGCGATGTATGCGTGGGAAAGCGCTGTAACAGGTGATGAAGTGACACCTCGTTGGTCACTACCTAGCGATTATTACGGAGAAGACGTGCGGATTTGGTGCCGCGATCGCGAAATTCATATTAGTGCAGATATTGCCTACGCGGCTTGGTATTATTGGCAAGCAACTGGTGATGACGAGTGGATGCGCGATCGCGGGGCTGAAATTATCCTCGATACGGCGATTTTCTGGGGTAGTCGGGTGGAATTTAATTCCCAGTTTGAACGGTACGAGATTCGGGGCGTGATTGGCGCTGATGAATACCACGAGTTTGTACACAACAACGCCTTTACTAACCGCATGGTGCAATGGAATTTAGAAAAAGCACTCGTAATCAATGACTGGCTTGATAAAAACTTCCCGGAACGAGCGACAGAACTAAAAGCAAAACTGCACCTAACAGACAAGCAACGGACTCGCTGGCAAGATATCATCAACAATATCTGGATTCCCTACGATCCAGAAACGGGAATGATTGAGCAATTTGAGGGATTTTTCCAACTACAAGACATCAACTTGCCAGAGTTCGAGCCGCGCGATCGCTCGATCCAAGCTATCCTCAGTATTGAAGCCACCAACAAGCGCCAGGTACTCAAGCAGCCAGATGTGCTCATGCTGCTCTATCTGATGCGACTCTCAGAAGAGTTTCCCTACAACCAAAAAGTTTTACAGGCTAACTGGGATTACTACGCACCCCGCACTGACATTACCCACGGTTCATCCCTAGGCCCATCTATTCACGCCATCTTAGCCGCAGATGCGGGCAAATTAACCATAGCTTACGAACGGTTTACGCAAGCGGCAATGGTGGATCTCTTAAACTTGAGGGGTAACACTAGTGACGGGATTCACGGGGCTAGTGCAGGTGGAGTCTGGCAAGCTGTAGTTTTGGGTTTCGGTGGTATCCGCATGACAGACAAAGGCCCTGTAGCTCATCCCCAACTACCACCCGGTTGGACGCGCCTCAAATTCCAGTTGCACTGGCGGGGTGAATGGCATGAGTTTGATTTACGCCAAAACCTAGAGAATCAGAACTGGGGACTAAATATGCAGGCAGAATCTACGCCATACCCAATCTCCCATCCCCAATCCCTTGATATTCGGGGAGTCATCTTTGACCTAGATGGTGTGCTCACAGATACAGCAGAATACCACTATCTAGGTTGGCAGCAGCTAGCAGATGAAGAGGGGATACCCTTTAATCGGGAGGACAACGAAGCCCTACGAGGTGTCTCTCGTCGGGCTTCACTGATGGCGATCATCGGCGATAGGCAGTATTCAGAAGCACAAATCCAAGAGATGATGGAGCGGAAAAACCGCTATTATGTAGAATCCATCCAAAACATCACCACCAAGGATTTATTACCAGGAGCGATCGCCCTATTGGATGAATTACGGCAACAAGGGATTAAAATCGCTATTGGTTCCGCTAGTAAAAATGCCCGCACAGTTGTAGAAAAACTGGGAATTGCTGATCGAGTAGATGCGATCGCTGATGGTTACAGTGTACAGCAACCCAAGCCAGCCCCTGACCTATTTCTTCATGCCGCCCAGCTGATAGGAACCTCACCAGCCCAATCTGTAGTGATAGAAGACGCCGCAGCTGGTATTGAAGCAGCGATTGCCGCCGGTATGTGGGCTATAGGACTCGGCCCACCAGAACGAGTAGGAGCTGCTCATGTAGTCTTTCCCAGCCTCGCAGGTGTCACATGGGTAGACATCACAGTCACATTAAACGAAGTTGCTAGATAATTTGTGTTGCGTCCCACGACAATGCAACGCTAGTTGCTACAATAATCGCTACTGAAAAAATAAGCGTTGCTAAATTAGAAGATGAACTTTGATGTCATAAAATCTCAAACTCCTTACATAAGAGACTATTTATAAAGTTAAAATAAAATTATTGTAGTAGCGTGTCTAAGCTAATTTTGTGTATTAACAATCTCTTGTAGAACGGGCATCCTGCCCGTTCTAATTAGCGGGCAAGATGCCCGCACCACAAGGAAATTGTTGGGAGCATCCCAATTTTGCAAAAATAAAATTTGTAGTGGGAGCATCTTGCTCCCTAATGTCCAGGAAGCGGGCTAGAGAGCCATCACTACAAAAAAATAAATTTACACATTTGGGATGCTCCCAAATTGTTTGCAACATTTTAGTCGTGTCAGTCCACTATTTAAGATTTACTTTATAAATGATCTCTAAAGGAAAGGTTTAGTAATGATCAACGACTCAAATTTTATAGATACTTTGCGGTGGACACCGGAAGCTAAGACAAAACTCAAAAATATTCCCTTTTTTGTCCGCACCCAAGCGAAGGCGCGAGTGGAACAGCTCGCCCGTCAAGCAGGACAAGATATTGTGACAGCAGAGTTGGTAGAACAAGCAAGGCTGGAGTTTGGACAATAAAAAAGAAATAGAACACAAAAAACGCGCTGACAAAACCTTTGCAGCGCGTTTCAGTAGCAAAACATGACGATTATTTACCGACGAAATCTATTAGGATCGAGTTTGGGATTAGGAGTATTGTTAGGCTTTTTACCAGCACCAGTTTGGGTATTGGAAAAAGAACGAATTGCCACACCATTCTTTAATCCGCTACCAGTACCACCATCTCTGCGATCCAGGAAAGGTTGAAGATTCAGTCCGCTTCGAGATGAAGACACCCGATTATTACCACTTCCGAGCAGGGTGCGCCCTAAATTATATAACTCGTCACCTGTCCTACCGCGATTCGCATAGGTGTTAACAGCCAAGGTTTGTTGTCCACTATCAGCAGTAGTTAAGTTTTGGAAGACACTATTACGGACAACAAAGGGGTCTTGACCCCGTGGTACTGTCAGTACAATTCGACAGGTAGGGTTGCCCTGTGTTGTGACACAGATAGTGTTCTCGTTATTTTCCACAGCCGTTTGTAGTTCTTGCAACCCATCTGAGCGGTAGGATTCTAAGCGGCTGGCAATTGTTGTACAGCGTAGTTGTGAATTCCAACCACCACCTAAAGCCGCAGGTGCTGCCCAAGGAAAGTATTGACCGGGTTGACTTTGTGGCTGATACATAACGGTGTGTTGACCGTTATAATATTGGCAAGTAAAGCGCGCCACACTATCAATAGGGGGTGAAGTGGGTATACCTGTTGGTGTGTTTACGGGCGCTGATGAACCACCTGTTGAGTCTGTAGGAACTACAACTTGGGCAAACGCCACAGAATTACCGAGAACCAAAGATAAACCCAGACTGCTGAAAAGGGAGTATCTTAGCAGTTTTGATGACATAAATCATCCTCCAGAGGAAACAAGGTAGGGATATTAATAGTTTTATTGACGAAAAATTTTGTTTTTAGTTCATTGAGAACGCTGTTTTTTTTCTGCTTGCTCCTTTTTCTCTTGGAGTAGCTGTTTTACCTTGGCTTGAATTTCTGCATGACGCCCTACGCCTTCGTAAGTGTAGCGGTTGTAATGACTGCGGGAAATCAAGTCTTCTAGATAATTAACTCGCTCGTTGCCACCAGGGTGAGAAGATAGCCAACTAGGAGGAGCATTTTTCTGTTGTTTGTCTAGTGTCACCATTAAGTTACGCAAGCCATCAGCAGCGTAGCCACTAGCGACAATCAGTCGTGTACCGAGAGTATCGGCTTGACGTTCCATGTCGCGGCTATAGTTGAATGTCAGAATTTGCCCAATAGTACCACCGAGAGGCAAATACTGGGTGACGTTAGAGATTAAGTTAGCTTGGGTGACTAATTGAAAACCGTGGGATAAAACTGCATGGGAAAGTTCATGGCCAATGAGTCCAGCTATTTCTGCTTCGGAGTTAGTTTTAGCGATCGCACCTGCATTAATAAATATTTTGCCCCCTGGTAGCGCAAAGGCGTTAAGTTCTGGTTCGGGAAGGACGAAAAACTCATATTTAAAATCACTACGTCCAGCTACCTGCACCAATTTTTGCCCAATTTCATTGATATAAGCGACAACAGCCTCGTCTTCAATAACTGGTAGCTGTTTTTTTGCCTGCTTGGCTACCGATTCGCCTATGGCTTGTTCACCCTGTAGCAGTAATATGGTAGAGTCTAGGGCAGAAACAGGGCCTAGTAGACTGCCAGTGAAAGCATAACCCAATGCACCCGTAATAATATTAGCGATCGCATTGCCTCTAATTTCTGCTTGAATATAGGATTTATAACGGTTGAGATTTTCCTCGGCTAACTTGGTAAACTCAGGTGCTTGGGGATCTTGAGCGTTGAGAATGGCAAATTGACGCGCCGCCAAAGACGCTTCCATCCATTTTTTCGATTCGGCGAGGGCGGTGATTCTGGCTTTAATCAGTTCTGGTTGATTGGGATACAAGGAAGAAGCACGTTCTAGGACATCTAGGGCTTCCTTGGTGCGATCGTATTTTTTCAACGCTTCGGCAAATCGGATATGTCCAGGGATAAATTCTGGATACTGCTCAACTAATAGTTGCAGAGGGACTAAAGTTCTAGTTTGTAAATTACTGGCTATCCCTGCCTCTGATTCTCGCCAGTATACCTTAGCTGCTGGGGATAGTTGCGTCGGATCAGCGATCGCGGCTCGGCGTTGTGCAGGTGGACTATGTTTAGCAAACGGCTGCTTTACCTGGCGATAAATTTTCTCTGCTTGGGGGATTTGTCCTGCAAGATAAAGCCTATCCGCCTCAATTAGTTTTAGCTGGCGGGTGATTTCTGCTGCACTTAATGTTGGTTCTGGTGGTTTTGCTTCAGTTTCTTCAGGTGTGGGTTGTGGCTGTTCAGTTTCAGATGAACGTTGTAAGACTTCCCGCAGTCTTTGTGTTTCACTTGTTTCTGTTGGTGTGGCAATTGTGCTAGGTGTTTGTGCTGGAGTGGGTGCTGTGGGTTGCATCAGGATAATCAAAATTGATGTACCAACTGACAGCAATATCCATTTACAAGCTAGCAGTAGAGACTTCCAGTTTCCTTTCATGCTGAGATTCCCTTATGCAAAAGGCTCTGTGTTTAATGTATGGGGAATCGAGGCAATACGTATACAGCGATCGCTATATTATTGTTGGTGATCAGCTTGACTTTGGGCACATAAGATTTACTAGTATCATGAAATTAACTAATTTTCAGGCTATTTATATCGCACAAACCCCTGAACCGTCGCCATTAACCATTCCTCAGCAGGGAAAAGAAGGGGTAAACCTACTGGGTGCAAGTTGGGTTCCTTTTTGGCAAACCATAGTCTGGTTAGTATTCTGGGTGTTTATCATCAACTATGTTAATAAAAATTTTAGCCAACAAATTAGTAGTTTATTTAGTGCTTTAATCGCCAGAATTCAAGATGGTTCTCCAATTAAATTCGGTAATTTTGTAGAGCTAGATGGGCCACCAGCGATTAAAAATCAGCAGGTAAGCACCGCAACTTCAGAAGGTGTGAACGGTATCAATGTTTCTGAAAATCTTCACGAAAAAGTTCTGAATTACCAGAAGAACTCTACAGGTATTTGTGAGAGTATCTATCTCATTCATCTAGCTGAAGTAATTGTACCCAGCACTCCAGAGAAACCTGGACTTTATCGCGTGAAGATATGGCTAGAAGCCTATTCAGAAGATGATTTTAATGAATGCGATCGCGTTACCTATCGCTTGCATGATTCCTTTAAAAACCAAATTATTGCCACTGAGTCGCCCCAAAATCAGTTTGAACTGTGGCTGAATGTTTGGGGAGAGTTCACTGTCATTGCTTATGTAGAAAGAAAAAATCAAGAAGCGTTATGGCTGACTCGCTATCTTGATTTACCAGGAAGACCACCAGGATAGGTTTCTGACATAATTATGCAGATAAAAAGACTGTTGGCAACGAGTTGGTTAATTCCGCATCACTGCATCTAACAGCACCCCAGCACCAAAGCGCACGACATCAGTACATGGTAGCCCGGTTTCGGCTGTAGTTTGAGCGATCGCTTCTTGAGCAGCCGTTTCCTCCAAATGGGCTGTATTCAAAGCTATCCCTACCACGGGTACGGGCGCAAAACTCCCCGCAGCACTGGCGAGAGTTTCATAAAGCTGGATCACCTTAGGTAAGGGTGGAATTGGAACATGGGGATTATTGCGGTTATGAGTTTGTCCCGCCCGATGTACCAGTACTAATTGGGTGGGTTGGGAACCACGGATCAGTGGTAAGGTGGCTGTGGAGCCTGGATGCAGCAGTGAACCTTGGCCTTCAACATGCAAGATGTCATAATTTTTGCCGTAGCGCATCACCATTTGTTCCACAGCACCCGCCGCAAAGTCTACCCGCACAGCATCGAGGGCGACACCATCCCCCTCTAACATCATGCCAGTTTGACCTGTCGCCAAAAACTTAGAACGCCAGCCCCGTAATTTTGATGCCCAATGTAACTCTAAACTAGTTGACATTTTGCCAATTGCCATGTCGGTTCCCACCGTCAACACTCGCCGACAGGGTAGGGTGCGAGCCAAACCACTAGCAACATCTAAGTTTGGTGGTTCTTTCCGTACATCCCAGATTAATTGTCCTGGTTTTAGCAGTGCTTTCAACTCTGACATCGTCGCCAAAGGTGTGTGTAAACCGTTTACCAGCGACATCCCCGCTTCCAAAGCATCTTTAATTTCATGCCAATAACTATCTGGTACAGCACCACCCTTAGGCGCAATGCCAATCACCAAGACTTCCGGCTTATATTCTAGGGCTGCGGCTACTGATCCCACAATCGGTACATCCCGCTTGATACCGGTTAATTCCGTTAACGATCTGCCGACAGATTCGTGATCGATGATGGCGACAATTGGGGCTTCACTGTAGCGTAAAAGTGCCAGTCCAGTTTTGCCTTGAGCACCACTAGTTCCTTCATGCAGCAAAATAGCTGTTCGTTGATTAAGCGCCAGACGCACAGTATTGCACCCCCAAGCCTGGTAAATCGTTTGGTAAAACTTTCCCGTCTTTAACTGATGCACCTGTAAAAGGATCATCGATTAAGTTCAGGTGAGAATCTAAATCTAGATAATCAGCCAGTGGCGACAGCTGTGCTGCGGCTGAATTGGCTAATGAACTGTCAGAATAGCAACCGAACATCACTTGTAACCCATAGGCTCGTGCTGTATGTACCATCCGCATCGCCTCGGTTAAGCCCCCTGATTTCATAAGTTTGATATTAATGCCATCCACGTAGTTTGCCAGATGCGGAATATCGGAGCTATGAAAGCAACTTTCATCAACAAAAATTGGCAGGGGTGAATGCTCCCTAAGTTTTGCTAAACTTTTTTCCTGTCCCCGTGGTAGTGGTTGTTCCACATATTTTATACCTAATTTGGCCAGCCAATTGCACATTGCGATCGCATCATCCAAACTCCAACCCCCATTTGCATCAACAAAAAATTCTAAATCTGATGCTTCTTCACACACCGCTAGTAACATTTTCTGGTCTGCTGTGATACCATCCGGACTACCTAACTTCACCTTAAATAGGCGAACATCAATAAATTTTAACCAGTCCCGCACTCTGGCTTTGGCTGCGGCTGGTGAGTTGATGCCAATTGTCACCGAAGTCGGTACTATTACATGGCGATCTAGTCCCCAGAGTTGCCAAAGTGGTAATCCTACACGTTTACCTAGCCAATCGTGCATGGCTATATCTAATGCTGCTCTCACAGATGAAGGCGTCTGCTGTTTGATTAACACTTGCTCAACTTGTTGCCTTTGCAATGGACTGAATGCTTGGAGACTGGGCGCAATTTGCTGTAAGGCGTTTTTGATTGTATCAGTTGATTGTGCATGATTGCCTACACCAAATGGCGATGCTTCCCCCCAGCCCTCAATACCATCATGTAAAATTCTCACCCATACATTTGTTGTCTGTGCCGTTGTGCCACGACTAATAGTCAAGGGAAATCGCTTGTTAACTGTAAATAGATTTACTTCCACTTGCATAGTTCTGCTCAATCTTTGGCGAGGGCAAAAAACAGTGTAAGTGGAAATTTTAGATCAAATGATCTATCTGTTATACTTTTTTACATTCGCCTTTTATTGCTAAATTTTTTCTCAGTATGTCGTCTATCAATCCGTCCCAAAATAACCTAAAAAAATGGCAAATCTTGAGTTCTAAAATGGTTTTAGATCATCCTTGGTGTAGGGTTAGGCAAGATGAAATAGAGTTGCCTAATGGAAAAATTATTGATGATTTTTTTGTCAGTATCAAACCAGAAGTCACGATGATTTTACCAATAACTGATAAAAAAGAAGTGGTTTTTGTGCGGCAATACAGACATGCAGTAGGGAATTTTTTTATAGAACTCCCAGCCGGGAATTTTGACCCAGCTAAAGAAAGTGCAGAATCAGCAGCTATCAGAGAATTACAAGAAGAAACTGGCTATGTTGCTGAAAATGTGAGAAAAATCGCTACCTTGTATGATAAACCTAGCAAAGATACTAATCAAATACATTTATTTATAGCAGAAAATGTCATCCCAACTGGAGAGCAAAGCTTTGATATTACCGAAGATATTGAAGTTATTTTAATTCCTGTAGAATCAGTTTTAGAGAAAGTAGCTCAAGGTGAGATTTCTGTAGCAGGAACAGTTGCGGCTCTCTTCTTAGGGTTAAATTTGCTTGCTAATCAATGTTCATAAATCCATTGAATATGTTTTCAAAACTACGATCACAGTTATTCTGGGAATCTTCTGATTAGTTGTAAGAGAATTGTTTCAAATCTTTCTAGTGCGGCATTTGTAGCTCGTTGATTTTCCTCAAATCGCCTTTGATGTTCTTCATATCTAATCTGATGCTGTTCATGACTTTGGTGTAGCTCTAACAACACATCATTAAGCACAGCATCACGATTAAAAATGTTTGTAGCAGTCTCTAGCAATTCATTCAGTTGTTCTTGGGTGTTGGCTTGGCGATTTGCTAGTGATATTAAAGCCTCTTCCAGAGTAATAATTTGGTCTTGAGTGCGATTTTGTTTAATTGACAACTGTGCTTGCTGGTTAGCTACTTGCTCTAGGATTGCTTCTATCCGGTCTAAGCGAGTGGAATTGTGTCCGTTAGTCATATTCTTGTTCAGTTTTTGGGATTACTTTGTCTTTTTCGTTCATGATTTTTTGTCCATTCTTCAGCTATATCGGGGTATTTATCTACGAAAAGATTTTGTATGCGATTGTGGTGGTTCTGTCATGCTGCTGCCATATTCTTTTTGACCCATTCCAAAACTTCATTGGGTTGGATTTCATAGTGATCGCAGATTTTCGCTAAGACTACGGCGTTTGGTAATTGTTCTGGATTGTTGTAAAGGTCATACGCTGTTCTTTGCGCTATGCCTACATCCTTCCGAAATTGATAAACACTAATACCTTTGCCGTCAACTAATTCCTTGATTTTGTTTCTCACTGGCATTACCTCACTCCTGATGCAATAAATAGTATCACTACACTAATAGTATTAACAAATTAGCATTGTTTATTCTTTCTTTAAATATCTTTGGTGGGCAAATCCAACCCGATAGCCAACTTCGGCAATCTCGTGTCCATTGAGCAAGAGGGTTTTCGCTGTGGTAATACGTTGGTGCAAAACGTATTGATGCGGCACGAGTCCAGTAGATTGCTTAAACTGTACGACAAAATAATTGGGGCTAAATTGGGCGATCGCACTGAGCAAGATTTCGACAAAACGACGCAAGAATCAGGCGTGACTTACATTGCCACTTTCCCTAAAGTCAAAACACTCATTATATCTGCAATGTTGCAAACAGTACTCGGTTTGAACGCGGCTCAAATTGCTTCCGCTTTTTTAGTTGCACCTGCAACCATGAGTCAGCGTCTTGTACGCGCGAAGGCGAAAATTCGAGACGCTGGTATCGCCTTTGAGTTACCAAACGCTAGAGAGCTACCAATAAGGTTGTCAGCCGTGCTAGAAGCTATTTATGCTGCTTACACAAATAGCTGGGATAACGCCAGTTTGTACCCTACGGGTTCGCTGAAAGCGTTCTCGTAGAGTAGCCGCCTCCGGCGTCTACAAGTCGGGAAACCCTTGACGCTCGAAGACTCGCTAACGCTACGCTAACACCACGCAACTGGCTCAACTTTTCAAGACGAATTTTGAATTGATTCATCTTGCCCATTGCTGCAAAATATAAGCATAAAAAGCCTCTTTATCTACCTGATCCATTGCATAGATCTTCCGACCGCCAGGCACTACTTTAGTTCTTCCTTGACTAGGGCCTGTGGTGATAATTTCTGTTTCCCACTCGCGCAATTGATAGAATTCAGGGACACCCAAATAAGCAGTAGCCAACACATCCCAAAAATAATAATCTTGGGGAACAGCCAGTGCATAACATTGTCCCGCTAAATCAGAGATGGGATAGTGGCGTTGTCGCCCCATTTTTTTGACTATATCTGATGTGACTGGCACATTATTAGTTAAATCTAAAGGACACATAATAATTTCAATTTGCGTATTCCATACCTGTGCGGCTGAAACGGCGTCCCAATAAACATTCCATTCGGCGGAACCATCATTTCCTGGTTCCCAATTTTTTTCGACATTGCCAGGGACATGCAATGCACCACCCATCCAAACAATCTTTTGCATCTTGGCGGCAATGTCTGGTGCTTTTTCCAAAGCTACTGCTACTGTTGTCAAAGGCCCCGTGACCATCAGTGTGACTGGTTCAGATGCCTCACGCAACACTTTGACCATAAAATCTTGCCCTGATTCTGCAACTAGAGGCGTGTTAATGGTTTCGCTTTGATTGAGAATGGGTAGATGGTCAACAACAAACGAATCACGGCGATAGAGATAGGGGAAAGGATTGATACCACGGACTGTGCTTTCTGCCACCGGGATATGAGAAAATCCCATCAAATCTAAGATTTTACGTGTAGCACTCACAGCCGGTTGCACATAGCAATCAGCTGGAGTGACGACAACGCCGAGAAGTTCGACATGAGCGATCGTCAACAGCAGCATAGTTGCTAGATAATCATCTACACCACCATCGTGATCCATTAATACGAGTTGTTTTGACATACAAGGAGGATTAAAAAATGGATGAATTTATGCAAGCGGCAATTCAAGAAGCAAAACAAGGTAGACAAGAAGGTGGAATTCCTATTGGTTCGGTTCTTGTCAAAGATGGCAAACTTATCGGTAGAGGACATAACAAGCGTGTGCAAGAAGGTGATCCTGTCACCCATGCGGAAATTGATTGTCTCCGCAATGCTGGTAGAGTTGGCAGCTACAGAGGTACAACTCTCTATTCAACCTTAATGCCGTGCTATTTGTGCGCTGGGGCAGTTGTGCAATTTGGGATTAAAAAAGTGATTGTGGGAGAATCCAAAACTTTTCCTGGCGCTAAAGACTTTATGGTATCCCACGGTGTAGAAGTAATTGATCTGGAACTTGACGAATGTGAGCAGATTATGAGTGAGTTTATTGCCACTAATCCAGAACTTTGGAATGAGGATATCGGTAAGTGAAAAGGAATAGGGAATAGGGAAAACTAGGTTGCCCATTTTCTTGTGAGGTTGCATTGAGGTAGGTAGTGCAGGCAGGCGATTTACTTTTAAATATGATGATATTTCAAGTTTTTTGGGGGCAATTTGTGTTTATATTCATTATTTCTTTGCTCAAAAGTACCTCAATTTCACTAGCACTTAGAGGCTTAGAAAACAAGTAGCCTTGACCAAATTCACATCCGAGTTGTTGTAGCGATCGCAGTTGTTGTTGTGTTTCAATACCTTCTGCCACAACTGCTAGTCCGAGTTGCTTGCTGAGGGTGATGATAGTTTTGACAACCTGACAATTACGGTTGCCTTCTTGCATTTGATTAATGAAGGAACGATCAATTTTTAAGGTATCGGCAGGTAATCGATGCAGATAATTGAGTGATGAATATCCGGTGCCAAAATCATCAATGCTGATTTGAATTCCTAGTGCTTTTAATTGCTTTAATATTTTGATTGTTTCAGTGATGTTTTCAATCAGCATACTCTCAGTAATTTCTAGTGTCAGACAGCGACCATCTAAACCAGTCTGTTGAAGAATTTGGGCTACGTCTTTAACTAAAGTAATTTTGCGGAGGTCTTGCACTGAGAGGTTAACACTAACCTTGAGGGGAAATTGACTAGGGAATTGAATTTGCCAGGTTACTAGTTGCTGACAAGCTGTATAAAGCATCCAGCTATCTAAAGGCACGATTAGCCCTGTTTCTTCAGCTATGGGAACAAAGTCTCCGGGAGAGACGAATCCGCGAGTGGGGTGTTGCCAGCGTACTAAGGCTTCAAACCCAATCAGATGGTTACTATTAATATCAAAAATTGGCTGATAGTAGACGATAAATTCCTGCCGTTCGATTGCCTTACGCAAATCACTCTCTAAATTGAGTCGTGTGAGTGCTTGAGTATGCATTTGAGTATCAAAAATTTTATAGCAGTTCCTCCCTATAGCCTTGGCTCGATACATCGCAATATCTGCATCCCGAATTAAATCTGAGGCTTGCAGATAATCTTTGTTACCTAAAACAATACCGATGCTGGCGGTGATTAACACTTCATATCCATTCAATATTAATGGAGTTTGAAATTCTGCTAAGATCCGCTCTGCAACATATACTGCGTCTTCAATACCTGCGATATTTTCCAGCAAAATCACAAATTCATCACTACCCAGGCGAGCAGCTAAATCTACTTTGCGAATCTTGGATTTGAGTTTTTGAGCAATGATGTTGAGTAGTTGATCACCTGCTAAGTGTCCTAAGCTGTCATTGATGATTTTAAATCGATCCATATCCAGAAACAGAACCGCGTAGTGATATGTTTCGATGCGGTTGGCGCGGTTAATTGCTAACTCCAGTCGGTTGATCAGCAGATTCCGGTTGGGTAAGTTGGTAACAGGATCATGTAGGGCGTTGTAAATTAGTTGTTCTTCTGCCTGTTGGCGATCGCGTAGTGCAGCTCGTTGTTTGCTAATATCGGTGATCGTTCTCACATACCCTGTGATTTGCCCTACGGCATCGGACTCAGCAACAGCTTGTCCAAATACCCAAGTTACTGTGCCATCGGGCTGTTGAATGCGATACTCTAGCTGGAAAGGACGATTTTCTGCCACTGCATTACACCATTCCGCAGCTACTTTTTCTCGATCATCGGGGTGAATTCCGTGAATCCATCCGGTGGCGACGGCTTCAGGAGTTAGTCCGGCAATCTTGCACCAACGCTCATTGACGTAAAGACAGTTACCTTCTGCATCAGTATGAAAAATCCCAACTGGCGTTGCGGCTGCTAAAGAAGCGTACCTTTGTTCACTTTGTCGGAGATGGGCTTCTGTGCGTTGCCTTTCTCTTAGTTCGGTTTGTAGTTGCTGGTAAGCAGTGGCTTGCTGGATGGCGATCGCTACATGGGTGGAAATTTGTTGTAATAATGTGATTTCTTCAGCAAGCCATTCTCTAGGTACTTGACTTTCAACGACGTTTAGCAGTCCCCAGAGGTGATCGCTTTGGATAATCGGAACCACAATTTTGGCGCGAGTCTCTAAATTTTCTAATAGTTGACGATGGCAATCACTGATCTTTTTCGTGTAGATATCAGATACGACTAAGGTCTGTTTATGGCGATAACAGGTATCGTGAATTCGTTTACCTAGGTAAGAAACATATCCACTGGCTACTGATTCAGCCACTACAACCATGCTCGAGTCTGGTTGAAACTGCCAAATCATGGCGCGATCGCACTTTAAAAGCCATCTGACTTCTTTTACTGTTCTATCCAGAATATCTTGCAAGTTCAGGGAAGAAAGTATTTGGGTAGCAATGGTGGTAATTATTTGCTCCCGTTCGGCTTTGGCTTTGAGTGTAGCTGTACGCTCTTGGACTTGCTGCTCTAATTCGGCGTTGCGATTTTCTAGCAGTTCTAATTTCTCTGCTTTTAGCTGAGAAACTTGATTTTCTAAGATGGCAACTAAGTTGTTTAACTCCAGAGGATTGAGTACTTTTAAAATACTTGTCTGGGTTACAATCCCTAACAACTCTCCTTGAATACCAGTGACCACTATCCGCTTGACTAAGTATTGTTGCATTACCTGTTGGACGAACCACAAAGAGTCCTTGGGGCTAGCTGAAAATACTGGCGTGCTCATAACAGTCTGTGCTGGAATATGCTCAAAATCTAGTTGCAGCGCTTGAAATTGCACAATATCCCGCTCTGTGACAATACCAACTGGTATTTGCAAGACTTTACCTTGTGACTCTTGGACTTGTTCTTTGATCAGGACTACTGAACTCACCTGATTTTCTGCCATCAGGTGAGTGATAGCTAACATCGAAACACTAGGCGCAGCACAAACCACTTGCGGAGTCATGGCGTCTGCGACGACGCAAAGATGTAGCAAATCGATGGGACGTGACAATTGCTGTAAGCTCTCATGGGTAAGTAGTCCCAGGATTTGATTTTGCTCATTGAGCAAGGGCAAATGACGAATGTGATACTGCTGGAGTAGATTGACAACAAAAAAGAGATCAGTAAATGCCGATTGCTGTAAGGTAATGACTGGATGTGCCATCACCTGATCAATGGCTAAATTTTCTAGCGATCGCTTCTGCGAACTCAGGCGAACCACATCCCGTTCCGTAAAAATTCCTAATAGTTGATTTTTTTCGACAATCAACACGCAACTTGAGCGCGCCTCAAGATGCAAAGCCGCAATTTCTGTATCTGCCTCTCTGGAAGATGAACACACAGCACGACTACCACTCATCAAGGCGATCGCTGCGCTCACGGATGTATTTGGCGAAACCATCAGTGGATTGCGAACGATCGCTGATTCGAGATTAGCTGCTGTCAAATCATGAGAAGATATGAGCATTCTTACACGGGCACGGAAAATTGACTAACCTGACGGTTTTATAATGCCCATTACACAAGCATAGTCAACTCAGTAAATGTCCCAAATTTTGAAATTGGCAGGCTTGATCTCAAAAAACATCACACTTGTGCAAGTCTTGTGGTGAAGTAATTTTAATGATCCCCTGGTCACTGCTCAAAATGCCCCATTGACCAAAGATGTGGGTACAAAAATGGTGAAACTGATTACAATACTCAAGGCAAAATCTTATTCCCTGCTCTGAATCACTCATGGAAAACTTTACTTTTTACAACCCAGTCAAAATCCTATTTGGTAAAGGTCAAATAGCCAATATTGGGACTGAAATTCCTGCTGATGCCAAAATTCTCATTACCTATGGTGGCGGTAGCATTAAAACCAACGGCGTCTATGAGCAGGTGAAGTCGGCTTTGGCTGGACGGAATGTATTTGAGTTTGGCGGGATTGAACCCAATCCTCACCTAGAAACCTTGTTAAAAGCCGTTGAACTGGTGCGGAATGAGAACATAGATTTTCTCTTGGCTGTAGGTGGTGGTTCGGTGCTGGATGGAACAAAGTTTATTGCGGCGGCGGTGCCTTTTGTCGGCGACCCTTGGGACATCCTAGCCAAGAACGCACCTGTAACATCGGCTGTACCACTGGGTGCGGTGCTGACTCTACCAGCCACCGGTTCAGAAATGAATACCAACTCGGTCGTCACCAAATGGGAAACCCAAGAAAAACTCTATTTCAGCAGTCCTCTGGTGTTTCCCCGCTTCTCTGTACTTGACCCAGAAACCACTTTTTCCCTACCTCCTAGGCAAATTAGTAACGGGATTGTCGATGCTTACACCCATGTGATGGAACAGTATTTGACCTACCCAGTCAATGCACCATTACAAGACCGTTGGGCGGAATCAATTCTGAAAACACTGATTGAGGAGGGGCCAAAAACCCTGGCTAATTCCCAGGACTACGATGCACGAGCCAATGTCATGTGGTCTGCAACCTTGGCACTCAATGGCTTAATCGGTGCCGGCGTACCCCAAGATTGGGCGACTCACATGATTGGTCACGAGTTGACAGCTCTACATGGTCTAGATCATGCTCAGACTTTGGCAATTGTCCTACCTAGCACCCTCTCGATTAGACGCGATCGCAAATGGCAAAAACTCCTACAGTATGCTGATCGCGTTTGGGGGATTGTTGATGGTAGCGAAGAAGAACGGGTAAATGAAGCGATCGCTCAAACTCGCAATTTCTTCGAGTCTGTGGGTGTTCGCACTCGTTTATCTGACTACGGCGTCGGAGTGGAAACTATTCCTGTAATTATTGAACGCTTTGAACAACGCGGTTTTATCGCCTTGGGTGAACACCAAGATGTCAATCCCCAGGTTGTCGAGCAGATTTTAACTCTTTCTGCCTAATGAGGCATGGGGCAATGGGCATGGGAAAATATCTATTGCCTATTGCCCTAACTTCATTCCCAAATAAGTAAGTCGGCAATAATAAACCGAACTATCTTACCAAGCGTAAACACTACCAAAACCTTTACCAACACCAAACAACAAACACCAAACACCGACCATCTCCTAGCGGAGATGCTACGCGTAGCTTGCTTCCCCGTAGGGGTACACCAGTTAGCTTTATTTGCACCGCTCTACTTATCAATTGACTGGCAATTTTGATTCATGCTAATCTAAATCAGACCAATCGGTTTGTAATTTTGTTTCTCATGATTAGACACTAGTAGTCTGCCAAGATAAAAATGATGGACTGTAGGCATCTTGCCCGCGTGAGCGAGACGCTCACACAAAATCCCTCAAAACAAAATTGACAGACTACTAGGAGCTAGGGACTGGTAATATATCTTTCCCATACCCAATGCCCATTGCCCTATTTCCCAATTCCTTGCATGTCTAAAGGTCAAGAAACAAAAGCTAGGATTATCCGACAAGCAGCTGAAGTGTTCAATCAACAGGGATATGCTGGTTCGTCTATTTCCGATATCATGCGGGTCACAGGTTTGCAAAAAGGAGGAATTTACAATCACTTCCAGAGTAAAGATGAGTTAGCACTACAGGCGTTTGATTATGCGATCGCCTGTGTTAGTCAGCGTACTAGAGCCGTGTTGCGGAATAAACGTCATGCAGTTGAACGTCTCAAAGCCATGATAGATGTGTCTCGCAGTTACTTAGACAATCCACCCATTAAGGGAGGGTGTCCACTGTTGAACACTGCTGTAGAGAGTGATGACGCTTATCCCGTATTACGCGATCGCACTCAACAAGCGATGAATTCTTGGCGGCAGTTGATTTGTCATATTATTGACAATGGCATTAAAAAAGGCGAAATTCAACCTAAAGCTGAGTCCGATGAAATCGCAACTATCATTATTGTCACCTTAGAAGGAGCTATGATGATGAGCAAGTTATATGGTGATGAAATTCACATGCAAAGAGTAATTAATCACCTTTATAAATATCTAGAAAGTAATCTTTAATGTATGGTACAAATCAAAGTTTATGGTTTGGCAGATAAAATAAATCCAATCAAAACCAAGCTCTCAGATACTATCCATAACACCCTAATTGGAGTTTTAAAAATTCAGCTAGAAAAGCGCTTTCATCGATTTTTCCCACTAGATAAAACAGACTTTTACTATCCCCAAGATAGGACGGAAAACAGAAGTGTTGAATGTTAAGAAAAAACCGATAAAAATAGCCCAAAATATGATAGATTTTGGGCGAAGGACTAAAATATCTTAGTTTAACGTGATTATAAAATCATTTCCCAAGATTGTCAAAGACA
>JAESGB010000062.1_pt1 | contig 112784 bp, 105 predicted proteins | sample 9266211 | NCBI WGS metagenome assembly JAESGB01 (sample SAMN14514844, study PRJNA621659) | algae metagenome | isolation source: Goleter apudmare HA4340-LM2 and co-occurring heterotrophs from cave wall... | place: USA: Maniniholo cave, Kauai, Hawaii | collected 2009-07-28 | reverse complement strand
CCTATTAATCGCTTTGCTTCTTGCGGGTGTGATTCAATTCTTGCTAAAGGACTTGTCATTATTCAATATACGTATTGCTTAATTATTTTTTGATTATCCCACAAAGCTTATATTAAGGATAGGTCTATTAGTGTCAACTTAAAAAAATAGCTTCACACTTACACTTGCCCTCCTCACCCGACAGAGAATGAATTCTCTGCCTAATAGCCTTTCTCGGTTGAACGCAACATAATCAAGGGCGGGGAAACCCCGCCCCTACGGGTTTTGCGATTTAAAACTGTACTTCACTCGTCTGAAAACCGCTACAATAGCGAAAGTCTACTGAAGTAGACTCAGGATTTTGGGGGATATTATAGTCATTTTCAGATGACTTAAGCTATTAGCAAGGAAATTAGTTTCCTTGCTGGATATGGATCTCACCTGAAGTTGACACCAATGACAGTTGTATGCCCCTACAGTATTTTGTATTTGTTCCAAGCCAGCAGGGAAAAAGACTTAATTAGATAGTGGTAAGCCGTCTTGAAAAACTAGTAATTCTCCCTGTTGGATAGGTGTCCAAACTTCATTGTCGGTGAGGGGAGTAGTCGCAATCACGGCGACGCGATCGCTTGGTGAAGTCAACTCCCGAAAATCTACAGTCATATCTTGATCAATCAAGTGGGCAGCCGCAAAGGGCGCTTGCCGTACAATGTAGTTGAGTTTAGTGGAGCAGTGGGCGAAAAAGTGTTCCCCATCTGATAGTAGGTAGTTAAATACACCTATAGATGCAATTTGTTCCGTTACTTGCCTGAGTACAGGATAAAGTTTTTCTAAGGGAGGTTTACCTTGAGGAAAACTTTGGCGTAAGGTTTCTAAAATTACGCAGAATGCTTTTTCGCTGTCAGTGTCACCGACAGCTTGATAAAAACCCATGTTTTCCGGCTCAAAATCTGGCAGATTACCGTTGTGGGCAAACACCCAATACCGTCCCCACAGTTCCCTTTGGAAAGGATGACAGTTTTGCAGAGCAATTTTACCTTGGGTGGCTTTGCGAATATGAGCGATCACATGTTTAGAGTGGATGGGATAGCGTCGCACCAAATCTGCTACAGGAGAGGTAACAGAAGGTTTGGCGTCTAACAAAATCCGACATCCTTTTTCTTCAAAAAAAACAATCCCCCAACCATCGCTATGATCGTCAGTTTTTCCTCCCCGTGCAGAAAATCCTTCAAAAGAAAAGCAAATATCGGTGGGAACATTGCAATTCATTCCTAGCAGTTGGCACATCGATGTTGCATCTCTGAATTTTAGATTAATGCCTGAGGATTAAGATACTTCAGAACGTGACAACTGTTCTGGTGCGATCGCTTCAATCTGAAAATTAACGGGCATGGGGAATGGGAAAATTCGTAGTCTTCAGTCACTAGTTGAGGCTAAAAGATGGTCATGGCAGATATCGGGAGGAGCAGCCACTAAGCCGTCTAGTTTGGCTATTCTAGAGTGGATAGATATAGTTCAGAGGCCAGGGTGTCCTTGAAATTATGTTTTATTCCACAATTTTGCTAGATAGTCACGCACATCCAAGAAGGTATTCCAGGGAATGTAAGTTTTGCGCTGTTCATCTAAATATGCCGCTAAATGAGCACGTGCAAATACAGTAGAGGCCTGGAGTGCCATATTTAAATCCGTAACAGAATCACCAATCGCTATCTTTTGATAAGCTGGATATTTAGACATCACCTGTACTTTGGCAATCAGTTCTGTACCTCCTTCATATTCAGAACTCACCTTTAAATAAGGGCTGCCAGTGTCCACATCTACGGCATGGATAGCGTGAACCCGATTCACTAAATTATCAAGAACCACCTCTACCATTCCCCGCAATCCTCCAGAAACCACCACTAAGGGGACTCCCTGGAACTCCAGAAAATCTAGCAGTTCTACAAAATCTCGCCGCATCGGCTGGAGTTGGGTAAATTCCAAAATTTCCCAGTACCGTGAAGATGGTATTGATTCCAGTATTTTCCGGACTCCTTCCCGCAGTGATACCCGCCGTGCGTAGATTTCGGGTAACAATTTTGCCGATAGTTCTGGGGCAAACTTTTTCAGCACTGCAACAAAAGTTTCTTCAACTGTGATAGTCCCATCAAAGTCGCAAAAAACAACTCGCTTCACACACTAATTCTCCTATCGCAGCTTGGTTGAACAGTGAACACCTATCAAATTAACTATTCACTGATTTCCAGATTTTTTATGCAACTCAGTACTGAAATGATTTCACTTAGTTTAAACTCACTGTCAGCCATAAAACTTACACCAGTACAGGAAAAGACGTCATAACATTTATTCTAAAAGTGCCAGATCATTGATATGCTATAGGCCGAGACTAGCTATGATGTCAACGATGCCTGCGCCTACTATCACCCCCAAACTTACTGCCTTTCCCTTGACTGCCGTGGTTGGTCAAGAAGCGATTAAATTAGCCTTACTTTTAGCAGCCGTCGATCCAGGATTGGGAGGAGTAGCGATCGCAGGTCGTCGCGGTACGGCAAAATCAGTAATGGCGCGGGCTATCCATGCACTACTACCACCAATTGAAGTGGTGCGGGGTTCCATTAGCAATTGCGATCCCAACCATCCCGAAGAATGGGATGACATGTGTAGAGACGCTACAGGTAACGTTTCCACTGACGAAATCCCCACAGAAATCATTCCCGCGCCCTTTGTGCAAATTCCCCTGGGTGTGACAGAAGACCGACTTTTGGGTTCTGTGGATGTAGAACAATCCGTAAAGCAAGGGGATACAGTATTTCAGCCTGGGTTACTCGCCACAGCTAACCGGGGTGTTTTGTATGTGGATGAAATTAACTTACTCGATGACCAAATCAGCAATCAGCTGTTAACCGTATTATCCGAGGGGCGCAACCAAATTGAGCGGGAAGGGATTAGTTTTCAGCATCCTTGTAAACCGCTATTTATTGCCACCTATAATCCAGAAGAAGGAGCACTGCGGGAGCATTTGCTTGATAGAATTGCGATCGCACTTTCTGCCGATGGTGTCCTCGGCTTAGATCAAAGAGTAGCAGCAGTAGAGCAAGCGATCGCCTACTCCCAATCTCCCCAAGAATTTCTCCAGCAATATAGCGAAGACTTAGACGCCCTCAAAACCCAAATCCTCCTGGCACGGGAATGGTTAAAAGATGTCACCATCACCCATGAACAAATTGCCTATTTAGTAGACGAAGCTATTCGTGGCGGCGTACAGGGACACCGCGCCGAGTTATTTGCAGTGCGAGTTGCTAAAGCCGCCGCCGCCTTAGAAGGACGCAACACAGTTAATGCTGAAGATTTACGCCGGGCTGTGGAATTGGTAATTGTCCCACGGGCGACAATTGTACAGACACCACCCGAACAACAAGCACCCCCACCGCCGCCACCTCCTCCCTCACCAGAAAATCAAGATGAATCAGAACCAGAGGAACAGGAGGAACAAGAAGAACAGGAAGAACAGCCAGAAGAACAGGAACCACCCAGCATCCCAGAAGAATTTATCTTTGATCCGGAAGGGGTAATTCTCGATTCTAGTGTGCTGTATTTTACCCAAATGGCGAAACGCCAAGGCAAATCTGGTAGTCGCAGTATTATCTTTTCGGAAGACAGAGGGCGTTATATTAAGCCGATGTTGCCTAAAGGCAAGGTACGAAGGATTGCAGTAGATGCCACACTCCGAGCCGCAGCCCCGTATCAAAAAGCACGACGAGAAAGACACCCAGATCGTAAAGTCATTGTGGAACGAGGGGACATTCGCGCCAAGCGTTTGGTACGCAAAGCTGGGGCCTTGGTGGTGTTTGTAGTAGATGCGTCTGGTTCTATGGCCTTAAACCGGATGCAGTCAGCTAAGGGCGCGGTAATGCAACTTTTGACCGAAGCTTATCAAAACCGTGACCAAGTAGCCTTGATTCCCTTCCGGGGCGAACAAGCAGAGGTGTTATTACCCCCCACACGTTCCATTGCTTTAGCACGTAATCGCCTGGAAAGATTACCTTGCGGTGGGGGTTCGCCCTTAGCACATGGTTTAACCCAAGCTGTACGTGTCGGCTTGAATGCCCAAATGAGCGGCGATATTGGGCAAGTTGTGGTTGTAGCCATCACCGACGGACGAGGTAACATCCCCTTGGCGCGTTCTTTGGGTGAACAGCTAGAACCAGGAGAAAAACCAGATATCAAAGCAGAACTGTTAGAAATAGCCGCCAGAATCAGAGCTTTAGGAATACAACTATTAGTAATTGATACTGAGAGTAAGTTCGTTTCCACTGGTTTTGCTAAAGAATTAGCACAAACCGCAGGAGGTAAGTATTATCATCTGCCGAAAGCCAGCGATAAAGCTATTGCAGCTATGACCAAAGGTGCGATCGCTGATCTAAAATCTCGGTAACAGCAGATGCAGCTTTAGCTAATAGCGCTCAGTTTTTGGGAGTTGATATTCTTTTGTTACAGTAAGCTGACTTCTGTTTTCCCAAAATCAAGTGCCAGAAATGAACTCAGCCGCAACCAGAATTACTTGGGTAAAGCAAATTAATGAGATAGTATCAAGATCCAGACGCCACAGCCGGTGTTTGCAAGCAACACATCAAATCTTGAATTCCTTTTTGCAGATACCGGGTGACTGTCATGGGACTAGTACCAATTTTCTTCGCAGCATCTTTGCGGGAAAGTTCCTTTAAAAAGACCAATTCAACTGCTTGACGGGGCTTTTCTTCTAACAAATTAATTGCCCCTTGAAGTTGTTGTCTTTCTTCTTCTTGTTGCTGAAAAGCTGTAGAACGGGGACAAGGAAGCGCTTCACCCAAGGTGATTTGGCAATCTACATAGTGAACAGCAGTAGCATCTAAACTCAAAGGCATCCGGTTTTGAGCCGCTAACTTAGTTTCTTGCCATTCATGCACAGATACCTTCAGTATATTGGCAATTTCTGCATCCTTGGGAGGACGCCCCAAAGACATTACCAATTCCTTCCGTACTTTTTGCCCTTCATTATATAGTTCTTGCCAACGACGGGGAATTTTTAATAGAGTACTGCGATCGCGTAAAAAATGCAGCATCTCACCGCGAATATATGGCACAGCAAAGGAGCTAAAAGCATATCCTTGGCTAGGGTCAAAGCGTTCAATAGCCCTAATTAAACCAAAATAACCAATTTGTTCTAAGTCTTCATAAGGTTCATTACATTGATGGCTAAATTTATGAGCCATCTTCCGCACTAAGCCAGTGTGTAACTGTACTAGTTGATTACGCAGTTTAATAGAAGGATTTTGGTGGTATAAGTGTAGTAATTCTATACCATCACTTCGCAGAGAGGACTCACTTGCTGCCATATAAAAATTCCTTTGTTGTAACTCCTTTTACTGAAAAATGGAGTTGCGTATAGTGTCATCAAAGCTGTCATTATTTTCCTTAGTCACAGTTGTTTAAACCATCGTCGTTATACTGAACTTATCGAGGAGGGGAGTCGGTACTTCAGTATATATACGCATAATATTCTACTTGTATTTGTTACTGATGATTTGGCTTCCTCGATGAAAATTGAAAAGAAGCATCATCTTTGCTTAATCTTTAATTTCTACAACAGAACTCAACTATGATTCTGGTGAAAAATACATAGCCTACTGGACTGACACGACTAAAATGTTGCAATAAATCTTTTCTTCTTTCTCTGTGTCCTCTGCGCCTCTGCGGTTTATTAATGCACTATTTTAGCCTTGCCACGCCACTACCTCACGACCATCTGTCATACTGAGGAACATTGCATAACATTCAATGAAGAGTGCTCAGTTAAAGCTTCGACTCGACTCAACTTTGACGCTGAGTACAGCCGGAGTGTTAAAAAACTAACATATCACATGATGGCAGTCGCTTTTTAGGAAAATACCCATAAACTGGTAAACTTTATAGCTGTAATTTTTATACGTAAATTCTCAGTACAGAGAAGTTATGAGAAAAATTTTACGATCGCCTAAATATTTTTGCAACACCATACCATCATTCTTCGTAACAGATGGTAGTGGGGCGTATCTTCTGCTGAATGACACTGCAAACACAGAGTCTGTCAATAGAGAACAGCAAAAAGTCATGTTGATTATAGTATTAGGATACATTTTGCCTGTTCTCCTAATTTACTTGGGATTAGTTCCTTTCACCTGGCGATTTTATATTCTGATTGTGGCTGCTGTGGCTATCTTAGCGATCGCTCGACTGTACCGATTCTCTGCTGTAGAACTGGGATTTACGCCACAAAACTTCAGAAATTCACTCAAAGCGGGCTATCACTACACCAAGTATCGCAGTTTATATCGCAACTTATATAGTATTATCGTCAGTCATTCAGTGCTGGGTGCGATCGCTATCCTGGTAGGACTGGTATAAGGGATAATCAAGAACAAAGTAGGAACCATGCATATTCTATCGCTCTTGTCCTTTGTGAATACAAATGACTAATGAGCAATGACGACCTTCACGAGTGGTTATGCAATAATTGATCATTAAAAAATTTTCTAGTCTTTTGCAGCACAGCCAGACTGTAGTACGTATGTATATTGTGAACAATACAAAACTGTAAAAAAACCAGAGTTTGGGAGAACTTAATGATGCAAGTAAAAACGCTGAAGAAGTTGTCTATTGCCAGCTTGAGTATTTTAAGTTGTAATCTTGTGGCTAATTATACTGTAATTGGAGAAAGTAGCCGGATAAACGAGTCGAGCAATATCTCTGAGCCTAATTTATCCCCTAGCTTGAACGAGCAGCAATTAATTGCTCAGTCTGTGCGACGTTTAAACTTCTCCTGGCGCGTCGCACCCGGAGAACAGGCTGCAATAGGAACCGAGATCCTGATTAGAGGAGGTACGGACACTATAGGAAATATATTACGTTCAGGACAAGATATTTATGTTGTAAAAGTTAGGCTATTCAACACTGGTAACGTTCCTTTAAGAATCCATCCTCAAAATATCAAAGTCTTTTACGGTAACAGATTTTCTAGATCCATTAGTGTCATACCCGTCACAGATAATCGTTTCTTGCAACCAGACATACTCAAAACCAATCACTACATAGATAAACCCGTGATTTTTACTGCACCCATTGGTTTAAAACTGCCAAGAGACATCAGAATGGGCTATGCAGATAACTCTATTCGAGTAACTTATTAAATTATTTCTCTATTGCTCACCAGAGGATAATAATGCGATCGCTATCCTAGTATGTCTGTCAAGATAAAAATGATGGACTTTAGTGCGGGCATCTTGCCCGCGTGAGCGAGACGTTCACACTACCAAAAATCCCTCAAAACAAAATTGACAGACTACTACTTACTTGAGGTAAAATAGTAAGCCAATGCCAACGATCGCAACTATCACACCAAAGATCGCCCTTGTACTGACTTTTTCACCCATATAAATAGCGATCGGAATCACAAACAATGGACTAGTCTGCATCAGTGTAGAGGCAATTCCCGCAGCCGTAAATTTAATTGCTGTTTGTTGCAACCAAATTCCTAAATACGTACCACAAAAAGCTGCAAAAAAACTGGCGAAAATGACTCGCGGCGATTTCCAGTAGGGATCGGAAAATGTTGTCTTTTGCTGCTTGGGGAATGATGCCCATAGCAGGATGATAAACACACCTGCCATTAAGCGTAACAAAGCCGCCCATAAAGGGTTAACACTTCCTGTCGCAAATGCTGCACGGGAGAGGATAGTCCCAATAGCATTGGCGAGTGCGGCTAACAAACCCAAGCCGATACCTGGCCATAGTTGCGTTGAGGCAATATCGCTTGTACCGGGGACTCGTTCTGTTACCACCCAAGCCACTCCCAAAATTGTCAATAGAATGCCACACCAAGCGCTGACATTGAGCTGTTCTTGCAGAAAAATCATAGCAGCGATCGCTGTGATGGGAGGGGCTAGAGTTCCTAGCAACAAAACGCGACGCGCCCCCAAACAATTGATGGCAGAGAGGAATACTGTATCACCCCAACCAATACCCACAGCACCACTAAGACAGAGTAGAAATGTAGGCAAGGGGGCAAGCTGGGGTAGCATTTCACCACTAATCAAGATAGTGAGCAGAAGTAGGGCAATCGCAATTATCCCTTTAATCAAGTTTAGCTGCATTGGTGGTATGCGCTGCCCTAAAAGTCCATAGATTACAGAGGCGATCGCCCATAAACCAGCAGCAGCCAAAGCTGCTAATTCTCCCTTGCCATTTTGGAGCGAGACAATTAATAAATTATTAAAAATAATCTGCACCCTAAATTTATGCCAGAAACTCTTTAATAATACATCACAACAATTGCAGAAAATATTAGCACTCTCAATCAGCTAGTGCTAATCTGTCACTAAAGTTTAAGCTTGATGACATAGACAAAAATCTTGCTTTTTTCGGATATGATTTAATTACTTTTTCAGATATGATTGTTTTTAACATAATCAAGCTTTGGCATCCCTGATTAACTCTAAGGAGTACTGGAATGGAATACACTTTTGATATTGTGGGAGTCTCTCCAGTTGTAAATTTTTTTAATCACCAACAGCAAAGCATGTGTGAACTACAGCATCAAGGAGTTGAATACCTGGGCACTCATGCTTGTACACTAGATGCATTCCTAAAATCTGTGGAAGTAGTTCCACCAAAATGGGGCTGGAATCTAGATCAAGTTGTAGATACTGTAATTCAGTTTTGGTTTAATAATTCAGAGAGTATTAGCTATTGGAAACTACGTTTAAATGATGCAGGTAAGGACAATTTACTTGTAGCCAGACTCGCAGATATCAAAGCTTTAAAAGCTGAATTTGAATTTCTAATGGGTAAAAATTGGTGAAAATAGAGCATTGTTAATGGGCGTAGGGTGTAGAGGACAAGAAGAGTAATCTTGGACTCTTGACTCTTTAGCTAAATTTGCCAATTGGCTCATTCTCCAGTGCTTTGAGAATTTTGAAATATAGCTTTTCTACTCTTGTAGTTTGCAGTTCGCCAATAGATGCGTAGTTAGATAAACCAGGTGAGCCATTCACTTCAATAATCGTATAGTTTATCATTGGCAGCGTGATATCGCTGGTAATTAAGTCCACACCTGCCAATCTTAAACTCATATCTTTAGCGACACGAATAGCTAATTTTTGAAAATCTGCGTGGATGCTTTCGGTTACATCTATTGCATCTCCTCCAGTGGATAAATTTGCATTATCTAAAAGATAGACAATAGTATCTTGAGGTGTGACACTATCAAAAGTCAGTTTCTGTCTTTGTAATTTTCTTTTGATGCGGAAATCATCAAAGTCTATAGTGATTTTTCTACCTGTTTTGAAAAAGGTTTCTTGTTTCTGTTGTAAGAGCTGTATAATACTAGATTTCCCATCTCCGACTACTAATAGAGGAGTTCTTTGATAAGCTACAACTACTTCTTCATCTAAGACTACAACTCTATAGTCATTACCACTATGAAATCTCTCAACGATGAAACCTGAAGTTTTCCGTAATATTTTTTTTACTACTTGATAGTATTCTCGCTTATTATAAACTTTGACTACTAGTATTCCTTGACTCAAATTAAGCGGTTTGACAATTACGGGAAATCCGAGTTCTTTAGCATAATCAAATCCATCATCGATATTTCTCAGCGTTGATATTTTTTCACACAACTTCTTACTAAAGAATGTCTTGCCTTCGGGAACTTTGTATCCAAAATGTTTGAGAAAAAAGCTGGAACAACCTTTATCTTTCGCTATCTCTCCTGAGCCAAAGCCATTAATATTTAATTGAGTGGAACGAAAAACCGTCTTGCTGCCATTTTTAAAAGTAATATGTCCAACAGATTTATATTCTGGATCTACTAGAACTACTGCTCCTATTTGTTCTGCCACTTTTTGAATAATTGAGATCACAAATGGTGCTTTCATTTTTAGAGAAAAGTATGTTAAAAAATTAATAATATGAGGATTTTGTTAATAAGTACATCTAGATTCATTAACCACTGAGATTAGCTATAATTTGTACCTGGAGATAGAGTGTTAAGCGAGAATACTTGCTATACTTTCAGTGTTCAGTCTGAGGTGGCAGTTTTACCGCTAGATAAGTAAAAAATTATCACAACATATATTCCAGTACTGAGTCCTGGATTGTCAATCCTACGGCTAAAAGCTAGTACCGCCGTGAATTCAAAATTCGTCTTTAAAAGTTGAGCCACTCCGTTGCGGAGAGAAGTTGCCGGGGAGATGTTCTTTCCGGCAAACTTCGGGGGGTTCCCCCCGTTGTAGGAAGTGGCGTTCCTAGGTTGGGAAACCCGCCTACAGAACTTTTGTCTTCTCTACGAGAGGCTGCGCCCTAAGCGTAGCTATGCCGCAGGCTTTACGACAGGCTACGCGTAGCTTGCTTCTCCGCAGGAGTACGCAAAATTCAAAATTCAAAATGAATACAGCATAAGCATTTCGCTAATTTGGAATGGGTGGTTTATTTAAGCTGTGCTGTGCTAGATTTTTAAGCCTACAGTTAAACTGAATACAAGAATCTAGCGATGAGAATCCGATTTAATTCGGAGAATCGGCTTACATGGTGCGAGAAGCGCAGCGCAAGTGTGATAGCCAGGCAATAGGCAATCTTGTAAGAAGGCAGGTCAACGTGTACTGAGTTTTTTTCAAAAATCAAATACTCATCATGTCGATCTCAAATGTAACACTAAGTATTGACAAGCCAAAAATAATGTATTAATAAGGGTGCATTAAGACAAAGAGACGTTAGTGCATCCCCGCGAAGAGACTTGCTAACCCTCTTCAACACACTCCCTATGGACAACCTAGATCATGCCACAAAATACCGATTACGAAATTTCAACTTCTACAACTCAGGCTGTCGCTTACAAAAAGCGTCTTAATGCTTGGGCGATCGCTCGCTTAGTTTCCGATACAGAAAGGGTGATTGTGGCTCGGTTCCGTAGTCGTTCTGATGCAGATGGCTATTTGCGGCACCTCCGCCAAGAAATACCCAACTCTACCTTTGAGGTTGTTGTTGATTACCAACGCGATGAGTCTGTAGCTTAAAGTTGAAAAAAATTGATATCATGTCCGGCTGATTAGTTATGATTAGAGCATCTGTGCAAGAACCTAAAAACTCTCTCTCACTCTGCTCCCTGTCCCCTGCAACCTTGCGGCCTTAACGATAAGTCTTGAGACTGTACATGATAAGATGTCTGGGTGCTGGTCGCTCAATATCGACGCTTTTACGGTGAAATTAAGAGTGCAGCTATCAATCCATAATGAAGCACTCACAAAGCATTAGTTTTTAATGAAAGTAAAAAACCCCTGTCACACAGGGGTTTTAATCTTAAAAAAGCAGGGAAAAAATTAAAAATCTACCCCACGTTTAAGTTCTACGCCCTGATTGGCATAATGCTTGTGACAGTAAACTTCAGAGTGAACGCTAGCTAAGTCGAAGTAAGCAGGTTGTTGCTGACAGCGACCAGTGATGATAACTTCCGTATCACGAGGTTTACGCAATAAGGCTTGCACAATAGGTTCAACGGGAAGTAATTCTAAGTCAACGGTAGGATTGAGTTCATCAAGAATGATGGTTTTGTATAATCCAGAGGCGATCGCTGTTTTAGCAATCTCCCAACCCCGTTCCGCTTCTACGTAGTCTAATTCTTGCCGAGAATTCCGCCAGACAATCGCATCTCGACCACAGCGTTGATGATCCACTACTTCAGGGTATGACTGTTGCAAGGCCGCGATCGCTGCATCTTCTGTATAGCCGCTACCACCTTTGAGCCACTGCATGATTAATACACGCGTAGACCCTGGATGATTAATCCCCCTACCGATGGCTTGCAGCGCTTTACCCAAGGCGCTAGTAGACTTACCTTTGCCAGCACCAGTATAAATTTCAATTCCTTCAATAAACAATGCTTTTGCGGTTGGGTGGTGTTGGGGTTTCATTTCTGAGTGCAAGTCGGCAATATCCAGCAACTTTTGTGGTGCAGCACGTCCAGTAGCAATAATTTCCAACTCGTGGGGTTTGGATTTCAGCGTCCGTACCACTTCATCCACAGGAAGTAACTCCAAATCGAGGACGGGGTTAATTTCGTCTAAAACTACAACCGAATACAAACCAGAGGCGATCGCGCCTTTGGCTACATCCCAACCCCGCGCTGCTTCAGCACGGTCAAAGGCAGTAATTTCTTCAGGGCCAAAAAACTCGGCTCTCCCAGTCCGAACTTGGTCAATCAAATGAGGGAAACCACGCTGCAAAGCAGCGATCGCTCCATCCTCGTCATAATCACGCTCTGGTCCTTTGAGAAACCGCAGCAATAACACACGGTTGGAATCACTAGGTGTATTTATCCCTAAGCCAATCGAGCGTAAAACCACTCCTAAAGCCGCTTGAGACTTTCCTTTCCCTGCACCATCGTAGACGTGAATTTGTCCAGTGAGCCGTTCAGGACGCACTTGCGCCGTGCGAATACCGATGCCGTTCCTTGTCATCTCTCAAAAAGCTGTAACGTGGAAGTCTTTCATCTTACCTAACGTCTTGCACTCTCAGATAGAGATGGCTTCACATTACGTAAGTATAATAACTAACCAAATGTATTAATAATACAAATACCAGCATACTGGCACATCATGATAGCAAATGACAAAAACAATGAGATAATTGCCCCCATTACCCTGACTATCGCGGTTATACTCTCTAAAGTTAATCCTTTCTACTGAGCCTTTATGCCTGAAAATTGGACACTACCCAGTATCTTCCCTGTCGGTGCCATTTTGTTTCAGTTTTTATTTTTACTGACAGCTATCCCCATAGAAGCCTATGTTTTCAACAATCGGCTAAAATTTGACAAAAAAACTAGTACTTTTTATGCCACGTCTGTCAATCTATTTTCTAGTGTAATTGGTTGGATCATATTTTTTGCCATCGAGCCAAGATTACCAATAGCAGTGAAGTCAGAATTAATCAACTATGTCTTTTTTAATAGCTTTAGATCTCCTAATACTCAAACTTTAATTATCTTAACTGCCTTTATAATTTTCTTCGCAACTTTTCTGATGAAATTTCTGCTCTTGAGAGTCTTGTTAATTTTATTAAGAGAAAAGATATTCAAGCCAAAAGAAACTGATGCCATTACCCCACAACGTAAATGGCGTAATATTAGCAAGCTGAAATTTCAAAACACAAATCTAGTAACTACTACACTCATAGCTAATTCACTTAGCTATAGTGCTATCACGATTATTTTGTTGGTTCGTGTCAGATAGGATAATTTTTATTTTTCAAGTCAGAGGCAACAATTTAGGAGTTAAAGCATGGGATCATTATTTAAAGATTTATTGATTGTCTTCAAGTTTGTTGAAGATATTTATCTAGGGTTGAAGAAGCTATTGCTTCCAACCAAAGCTTATGCTTGGCAGACCTTAATTTATTTAAGCGTGTTTTCTTGGGGACTTTCGTATTTTGCAACTACACCTATTAAGGAAATAATTGCACTTTGCGGCTGGTTGTTTTTAATTGCTGGTACAGCTTGGTATACCACTGATGATCCTGTAAGAGTTCCCGGTACTTTTATGCCAGTAGGAGCATTGATAACTGGATTTCTAGTCAGCGTTTTTGCTTTTGGCAATGAACGCGATGGCATTACCTCAAGTACAATAGTTCTCTGGCCAACAGTTGCAGCGCTAATTACTGCAATCCCCAGTTTTTTTGCAGGAACTGGGACTGAAGCCAAAGCTCAATTACCTAAACCAGAAGAGCGCCAAAAACTCGTCATATTAATTGCCAGTTGCATGGTAATCAGTTGCTGGATTCAATTTTATTTTGTGATGGAAAATTGGTTACAACAATATCCGAGTTTGCTGTCAGATAATTTTAGGCGTAGTACTTTTGTCGTGAGGACAGAAGTTCCGGCTAATGTCTCTACCAATGGAATTTTTATTCTCAATAAATTACAGCCAAAATTAGAAGCGAAAATAAATAAACAATCTTGGTCACAAGTAGAAAAATGGTTGCAAAATGCCAACACCAATCTTATAGAACTTTATGAGGAAGTTAAGCTTGACAAACGCTTAAAGGAATATGAAGAGAAGGAATTATGGCAGATCGAACCGCGCATATCCAATCCTTATATTGGCAAAAAAGATGAGTATTTACTAGATATACTCAGTGTTTGGACTGGACCTAGCTCCAACCCACGTGGTTATTACCTGAAGAAGTCATGTCAGATTCGACCAATCGCCATTCCTACAAAGACGCAGAAGCCAGATGAAACAGCAGTTGTGGGAGAAATTGAGTGTGGTCGTGTCAGTAAACCTATTCTGGGTGCGCCACCACCACAGCGATAAAGGTTCACTAATTACCAATGACAAATAACCAATGACAACCGAATGTTATGAATTTTGAGAGAATTTTTGTAATTGCTAGAAATGTATTTTATGAAGCAGTACGCGATCGCATCCTCTATATTATCGGTTTTTATGCACTGATCCTAGCTGTGGCTATGCGTCTAATTCCTGAATTTGCAGCTACTACGGAAGGTAAAATATTTTTAGACTTTGGCATCGGTGCAATGAGTATTATCGGTTTAATTGTTACCATCTTTGTCGGGACAGGGATGGTTAACAAAGAAATCGAAAAACGCACAGTTTTAGTGTTAATTGCCAAACCAATTAGTCGTAGTGAATTTATCACTGGCAAATACTTAGGATTATCCGCAGTACTAGCTGTACTCATCGCCATTATGACGGTGATTTATCTAGTATTTTTACAATTTGCTAATATTTCTTACTCCCCGGCGAGCATTTTAATTGCTGCCATCTTCTTATTTTTACAGCTTACTCTACTTACGGCTGTAGCAATTACTTTCGGCGTGTTTACTAGTTCCCTACTAGCCATAATTTTAACGCTGGCGATATATTTGATAGGAAATATATCGCCAGATTTATTACAATTTGGTCGCCTCAGTAATAGCCCTGCTGTTGAACGCTTCACTCAAGGTTTATATCTCATCTTGCCAGATTTATCTCGATTAGATTTAAAAAATGATGCTATTTATGGTCTACAAGCACTCCCTGATGCGGCTACGCTAACTATGAACGCTGGCTATGGCTTGCTGTATAGTGCCATGCTATTAGCGATCGCTATACTTATCTTTTCACAACGGGAATTTTAATTTGTTATTTGTCAAGGTTCAATAGCCTCAAATTAGTGAGATGAAGGAAATTTTAGGAAATAAATACTATTTCCGGATACTGAATTGTCCCATCAGGCATGATAGTATCTCGCAGCTTGACATAAGTCATGTTTGTTTCCCATAACTTTGCATCAGTCAGATTAGCTGCTGTTAAGTTTGCCCAAATCAAGTCTGCGCCAGTTAAGTTAGCATCAATTAAATTTGCCTCTACTAGTACAGCACCACATAAATTTGCTCCTGCGAGATTTGCTCTCCTCAAGTTAGCTTCAATTAAAGATGCTTCCACTAATTTCGCTGTGCTTAAATCAGCTTCGCTCAAATCGGCTGCACATAAAGAAGCTCCCCAAAGATTACTACCACTTAATAGCGATCGCCATAAAAAAGCTCCACATAAATTGGCTTGTGTTAGATCTACATTGATCAAATTAGCTTCACACAAGGTAGCTTCATGTAAATTAGCTTCACGTAAAATAGCTCCTGTTAAATTAGCCCTAGTGAGGTTAGCATGGGTGAGAATTGAGCCACATAAATTTGCACCGCGTAAATCCGCTCCTATCAAATTCACACCGCTTAAATTAACTGCTCTTAAGTCGATTCCACTTAAATCACAGCCACTAAAATCTCGGCGCTGAAAAAATTTATCTGTAAGTTGACTTAATATAAAGTCCTGTTTATCAGCATAATTTCTCATGCTAAATACCTCAGAGTGTAAATTATGGCAACGGTCAATTGCGATAGTTACTGTATATTGAGAGTACACCCCAAAAGTAGGTTAAATAGGCACTAAATCAGTAATATCTTGAGAAAAAATCACTTGGCGACGCAAAATCCTCTTTTATAGTGGGTTTTTCAACAGAAAATTCTGACATAAGTCATGAAAGATTGATAAATTAAACCTATATCGTATCGGAGCAAAAATGATCAAACATCATCGTACCACTGACTATAAAGACAAAACATTGTCATTGGTAGGATTATTTGAATCACCGGATGTATTAAATATATCGTTTCTCAGTAAGCAGATGTAATTAATTTGTCGGTAATCGTAGTGCGAGCGTCTCGCTCGCAGGCAAGATGGCTGAATTACATCTTAATATGAAATTCCAACCGCCTATTAACTAGAGCTTGATGGGAAAACCACTACAATGGCATTAACATGCTCTGGAAAACTCAAGTTGCTCACAAACTCCGCCAGTAGTCAGATGTTCCCATTGTTGAGCGTGATTAAGTTTGTGGACAGCAATAATGTTGACAAATCAACGTAAACCATGATTCAACATCAACTTAATCTAGAAAATACCGCCGTATTTGAGCAGTTATGGAGTGTGACTAACGAACTCCGCGAGAAACTAGAGACTCGGTTTAAATTTGCACCAGACCCTTCTACTGCCAACTTGCAAACATATTCTGCCTCGATAGGAAGTGCTCTCGGTTCTCTCAATACCTACTCTGGTGCGGAAATTGATTGGTTGGTGCATTCATGGTTGCGTGAACCAAAATCAGGTTTTTGCAACATGCACCTGAGTATTTGGTTAGGGCCGCAAATTCGTGTGCCGCATTTGGCTTTTGCCTTTGCGACAGTGCCACACTTATTCTTCTATATGGATTACATTCCTCGTAGTGACCTGTTTGTTGATTTAGAATATTTGGATTGCTACTACGAACCGATGAACCAGACATACCTGGGGTTACTGGCAGATTCTCGGTTCAAGCAGTATGTCAGCAAAGCTTTGTACATTCGTCAAGCTCAATCCCATACCAGTTTGTGTCATACCAGTGCAGTAACACCAGAGACATTTGCTGTTATGCGTAACGTGGCACATGAGATGATGGATCGTTGGTTGGGTTGGGTGGATGAAGCCGAACCTGTACCAGAAACAGAACGTGCGGCTTTATCTGGGCGTGACTTAATTGTCCGCCGGGCGATCGCCGAACGTGACCCCGATAATCAAATCGCAGTGCGGCTATTTGGTGAAGAAATGACTGATAAATTAGTGCGATCGCTTTGGGGTGGCGATCGTATTCTTTAAATAGTCATTTGTTGTTTGTTATTTGGGGTTTGTCATTTGTAGAGACGTTGCACTGCAACGTCTCTAAATGTCATATTGCCCATGCTCCATGTCCCATGCCCTTATTAATATGACAACCAATACCGATAATCTAGAATCATTCCGCGCTTTAGCACTGCAAATTACATCTTATGCTGTCAATCAAGCTAGCGATCGCCAAGCGACTCGTGCTTTGATACTCAACTCAATTAACCGCTTATCCCAACAAATTGCTGCTAGCATTGCTTTTATCGGCTTTGACTGTCGGTTAGTTGTGCTACCAGAATACTTCCTTACAGGCTTCCCCTTGGGTGAATCTCTAGGAGTTTGGGCAGACAAAGCTTGTCTAGAAATCGACGGTGCAGAGTACGAAGCCCTTGGTAGAATTGCTCAAAAACATCGTATCTTCTTGGCTGGCAATGCTTACGAACTTGACCCCAATTTTCCTGGATTGTACTTTCAAACCTGCTTTGTCATTGACCCCTCTGGTTCAGTCGTCTTGCGATATCGGCGGCTATATTCCATGTTTGCGCCCACACCGCATGATGTCTGGGATAAGTATCTGGACTGCTACGGTTTAGAGGGGGTTTTCCCGGTGGCTAAAACTGAAATTGGGAATTTAGCAGCTTTAGCGTCAGAAGAAATTTTGTATCCGGAAGTAGCCAGGTGTTTAGCAATGCGCGGGGCAGAAATTTTCTTGCACTCCACCTCAGAAGTATATGGCAAGACTCTCACACCCAAAGACGCAGCTAAAATTACTCGCGCCGTTGAAAATCAAGCTTATGTAGTTTCCGCTAATACCGCAGGTATAGTTAATAGCCCCATCCCACAAGCTTCCGTTGATGGTGGTTCCAAAATCATCGACCATCGAGGAATAGTATTAGCAGAAGCAGGTATAGGCGAGAGCATGGCAGCATTTGCCGAGATTGACCTCAAAGCCTTAAGACGCGATCGCCACCGACCAGGGTTAAATAATTTACTATCCCGCCAGCGATTTGAGCTATATGCCGAAAGTTATTCTCAATCACATTTTTACCCACCAAATACTATGCTGGAGGGAGAAATAGACCGCAAACATTTTATACACACCCAACAAGCCACCATTGAGCGTTTAGACCAATTGGGGGTAATTTGAAATAGGCAATATGACATGCAGAAACGTTGCAATGCAACGTCTCTAAAAATGACAAACCCCAAATAACAAATGAACAAATCAATAGAAGTCCGTAACCCCCGGACTGGAAAATATGATTATGTGATTATACCGCCGCCGCCAAAGCTGCTGGCGCAGCAATGTAATCGCCTGCGGAGAGCACAATTTCGCTGGCAACATCTGGGTGTAGAAGGGAGAATAGCTGCACTACAGGAATGGAAACAAGCGCTATTGTCGGCGCGTGACCAATTGATAGAGGCTTTGGTCAACGATACAGGCAGATTGTCAGTCTCAGAACTAGAAATTGATTCTTTCCTTCATAGCATTGATCGCTGGTGTAAATTAGCGCCAGATTTGCTGCAAGAGTCGGCAAAAAATACCAGCATTCCCTTTATCGCCTTAAAACAAACAGCCACCCCTTACCCCTTAGTGGGAGTGATTAGTCCGTGGAACTTTCCCTTATTGCTGTCCACAATTGATACTATCCCCGCTTTACTGGCAGGTTGTGCGGTGATTGTCAAACCCAGTGAAATTGCTCCCCGCTTTGTAGCACCCCTGATCAACACACTCAATGCTGTCCCTAACTTGCGTGATGTTTTAGCTTTTGTTGAGGGAGCAGGCGACACTGGATATGCTCTCATTCAGCATGTTGATTTAGTGTGCTTTACAGGTAGTATTGCTACCGGGCGAAAGGTTGCCGAAGCGGCAGCGAAAAACTTTATCCCTGCTTTTGTAGAATTAGGAGGGAAAGATCCGGCGATCGTTTTGGAAACAGCTAATTTAGAGTTAGCAACTTCAGCGATTTTGTGGGGTGCTGTGGTCAACACTGGGCAATCATGCCTCTCTATTGAAAGAATATACGTTGCCGAATCCATACTTGATAAGTTCGTCGAACAGCTGGTGTTGAAAGCCCAACGGCTCAAATTAGCTCACCCCACCGTCGAAAGTGGCGAAATTGGCCCCATTATTGCCGAAAAACAAGCAGCGATTATTAGCGACCATCTTTTAGACGCAGTAGAAAAGGGTGCAGTCATTCACTGCGGCGGCAAAATGGAAGAATTAGGAGGGGGTTGGTGGTGTCGTCCCACAGTTCTGACTCAGGTAAACCATGAAATGAAAGTGATGACCGAAGAAACTTTCGGCCCTATTATGCCAGTGATGGCTTTTTCTACTGTAGAAGAAGCAATTAAACTCGCCAACGACTCAATTTATGGATTGAGTGCAGCAGTCTTTGCTGGTTCAGAAGAATCTGCCCTAGAAGTTGCCCAGCAAATAGATGCAGGTGCCATCAGCATCAACGATGCCGCCCTGACTGCGATCATGCACGAAGGCGAGAAAAACGCCTTCAAATTTTCCGGTTTAGGCGGTTCACGCATGGGTGCGGCGGGGATAAAAAGGTTCATAAGAAAAAAAGCTATTTTGATTAAAACCAATACCACCGATGATCCTTGGTGGTTTGATAATGAATGAATGATTGGGCATAAGGCATAGGAAATTTTGACTTAGCCCTCGTCAGGTTCCTTGTTAATTTTTATGTGGTATTTGACCCCCTGCGACAGATTCAAGGTGAGACTGACATAAATGGGGCATTATTGCGCGTGTGGGCGATCGCTGTGGGACGGTATATCGAACTCACTCCTGCTGAGGGGATTGTAGCAACGGGGCAGTCTGTGTGGTTAGAAACGGTTGGGTTAGGTCTAACGCTATGGTTGGGGGAGTTTGAAGATACCACAAATCAGTTATGGTTGTGTTGGTGCGATCGCTCTGGCCAAGTTATTCCCACGGGTGTAGAGGGTCAACAAATAGCACAACAACGGGCAGATGTGGAACGACAACGAGCAGAACGGCTAGAAGCATTATTGCGTAGACGCGTTGGCAAAGCCTCTCGAAGAGAAGCGGCTTGTCGTCAGACATCGCAAGGTATTGAACCTAATCAATGATATGAGAACATAGCAGTAGAGACGATGCCTTGCAACATCTCTACAACAATTGCACTAAGTCTAAAAGGAGTTGTGTAATGTCTACAATCCGAGAAGAAATGCCCGTACTTGCCCGTCATGAAGGAGATTGGGTCGGTACATATACATTAGTGGATAATGCAGGAAACATTCTCGACAAATACGAATCTCATTTAACCTGCCAGTTCCCAGAAAATAGCCCTTTTTCTTATTACCAAATCAATCGCTACAAGTGGTTTGATGGTAAGCAAGAAGAACATAGATTTCCCGGAGAATATTGTGATAAAAAGCTTTGGTTTGATACTGACCGTATTCAAGGAAAAGCCTGGGAAGTTGACGACTCTATAGTTATTTTATGGTTTGCTTATAAGACAGTGCCAGATATTCACTTATATGAAATGATTCAAATTAGTCCTGATAATAACCATCGTGCTCGCACCTGGCATTGGTTTAAAAATCATCAAATCTACCAACGTACCCTTATCAAAGAAGAACGGCTACAATAGTTACCACATTCTCAAACAAATATACTATTTATAGTACGGGCATCTTGCCCGCTAATTAAAACGGGCAAGATGCCCGTACTACAAGGCAATTTATTGCAACATTTAAGGCTAGACACGCTAGTAGTGTAACGCACCATTATCACTAATATCTCACGACTAAAATTAGCAGAGTTAAAATATGGCAAAAGGTGAAAAAATTAATTTTTCTACTCCTAGCGGCTTCCCTGAATTTCTACCTAGTGAAAAGCGCTTAGAATTATATTTACTAGATACCATCCGTCGAGTTTTTGAAAGCTATGGATTTACACCAATTGAAACCCCTGCCGTAGAACGCTTAGAAGTGCTACAAGCCAAAGGTAATCAAGGCGACAATATTATTTATGGTATCGATCCGATCCTACCGCCAAATCGCCAAGCAGAAAAAGATAAAGCAGGTGAAACAGGTTCGGAAGCTAGAGCCTTAAAATTTGACCAAACAGTGCCTTTAGCAGCTTACATTGCCCGTCACTTAAATGAATTAACCTTTCCTTTTGCTCGTTATCAAATGGATGTAGTCTTTCGTGGTGAACGAGCAAAAGATGGCAGATTCCGTCAGTTTCGTCAGTGTGATATTGATGTAGTTGCTCGCTCTCAACTGAGCTTGCTTTATGATGCTCAAATGCCAGCAATTATCACTGAAATATTTGAAGCTATTAATATTGGTGATTTTCTGATTCGTATTAATAACCGTAAAATTCTCACAGGTTTCTTTCAATCAGTAGGAATTGCAGAAAATAAGATTAAAACCTGTATTAGTATTGTCGATACTTTAGAAAAAGTTGGTGAGACTAAAGTTAAGCAGCATTTAGAGACAGAAGGAATTTTACCAGAGCAGACGCAAAAAATTATCGACTTTATTAAAATTGATGGCTCAGTTGATGAGGTATTAGATAAACTCAAGCACCTTGCCCAAAACCTCCCTGATGCAGAAAAATTTGCTCTAGGAGTGAGCGAGTTAGAAACAGTGATTACAGGCGTGCGTAATCTGGGAGTAGCGGAAAATCGTTTTTGTATTGATTTAGCGATCGCACGCGGTCTTGATTATTATACAGGTACTGTCTACGAAACAACTTTATTAGGGCATGAAGCCTTGGGCAGTATTTGCTCTGGTGGTAGATATGAAGAATTAGTCGGCACATTTTTAGGCGAGAAAATGCCTGGTGTCGGAATTTCTATCGGCTTAACTCGCTTAATTAGCCGCTTACTGAAAGCTGGTATTCTTAGCACTTTATCCGCCACACCTGCACAAGTAATGGTAGTGAACATGCAAGATGATTTGATGCCGATTTATTTAAAAGTGTCACAAAATCTGCGTCAGGCGGGGATTAATGTTATTACTAGCTTTGATAAAAAAGGTTTGGGTAAACAATTCCAGTTAGCCGACAAACAAGGTATTCAATTCTGCGTCATTATTGGTTCTGAAGAAGCGGCGGCGCAAAAGTCATCGCTGAAAGATTTGAAAACGGGTGAGCAAGTAGAAGTAGCGTTGGTAGATTTGGCAGAGGAAATTAAACGCCGATTATCTGAATGAACAATTAATCTACCCAGTATAGGCGCGTTAATTTCTTAGCTTACCTTACCATTCAAGGAGTTATAAATATATGGAAGAGATAGACAATTCTATGTCCAAAGAAGAGACAAATGAACCATTGCATATAACCTCTGTTAAGGAAGACTGGGGTGGAGACGGTAGAGGACGCATGAACTTATCGGGAAGACGTACTGCAATTTCTCCAGAATACCTATCTCGTAAATATATTTTTTTTGACAGCAATACCGTAGAAGAACATGGATGGCGAATCAACGGAATACCGGACGAGGTAGCAATTGGAAGCCGTAGATTGCTGACATGGCAAGATTGTGGAGCCTCTACATCAAGAGTTGTGTTCCCGTCAGAATTTCAAGTACCATCTGGAATATTTACTGCTGATTTAGAGCTTTTCGTAATCAATGGAGAAATCCAAATTGGTGAATGGAAACTGACTAAGCATTGCTACACTTTTATTCCTGCTGGAATGCAATTTGGTGATTGGCGAGTGTTAGGTAGTGAAGGTGTAGAAATCCTTTGGATGGAGAATGGTAATTTAGAATATAAAAATTTATCCAGTAATCATCCAGATGCGAGGTTAAATGAATTTATCCCAGTGTTGGATAGTAAATTGCTACCGTGGGGTAAAGCTGATACAGTGCAATTTGTAAAAGCAAGTAAGAAATGGTTAAGGAAAGATGCTAACGGTGGTGGAGTATGGTTACTTGCTATCTTGCCCCATTATGACGGTATCTATGCAGAAATACAATGTTATAACGAAGAGGGTTATTGTTTAGCTGGGTACTGTGATATTGGAGATTATCGTCTTGCCAAAGATTGCTTTGCCTACGTTCCCAGTTTTACCATTGCTCCTTGGCATAGAACAGATGATGGTGGCCTATTCTTTATCAGAGTTGATCGAGATTTATCAAAAATTGGTACAGTTTTGTCATACGTACAGGGAGATTAATGGTCAACATTTTAATCTCCAGATGATATACAAATAAAAACTAAAATAGTTTGTAAAATATCGAATCTCGGCGCATGAAAAAAAATAAATAAATAATTAATTATTTATTAGCTTCCTAACATCTTTTGATATAACGTCCAGTGGGTGAACCTAAAACCTGCCCGTTATTGTAAATTAAATTTCCCCGTAAAAAAGTACTTTTCACCCGTCCCGTTAACTCCACACCTTCAAAGGGTGTATAACCTTGTTGCGACTCTGATTCAGCAGCATGTACCACAAAACTTTCATTGGGATCTACTAATACTAAATCAGCATCATAACCAATAGCAATATCCCCTTTTGCTAATACACCAAAACGCCGTGATGGGTTCCACGATAGCAATCTTGCCATGTGGTTGTAGGACATTCCTCGCTTGCTACCTTCACTAATAACACCAGAAAGTAAATATTCAGTACCGCCGAAACCAGACTTTGCTAACCAAATATTGTTCGGGTTTTTCGCACTTCTTTTTTGTTCCGCAGCACAACAAGCATGGTCACTAACTATCCAATCTACTTGATGATTAAGTACAGCTTGCCATAAATATTCCACATCGGCACGAGGTCGAATCGGGGGGTTAACTTTTGCTAAATTACCGTTGGGAGTATCGACATCTAATAGTAAATGTCCCACAGTCACTTCTCGCCGAAAATTAATATGAGGAAAAGCAGTTTGCATTGTCAAAGCTGCTTCCATTGCTTTACGCGAACTCAGATGCAATAAATTGATGTTTACACAGTTGGTTTCATGAGCTAAATAAGAAGCTATGCAAATTGCTAACCCTTCGGAATGAGGAGGACGCGCTGCACTGTAAGCTTGCAGTCCACTTAAACTGGAGTCATTTTCTACAATTTTTGTATAGGCGTTGAGAATTTCTGCTACTTCACAATGCAAACTTAAGCTAATAGTAGCTCGCGCTTCTGGATGATCTGCTATTAAGCGAGCTAAACCGCGCATAATAAATTCAAAATGGGCAAAATCATAGCGTTCCTCTTTATTAATCATCAAAAAGAGGTTTTGTTTTTCTGACAAACCATGCAACCCATAACCGCCGTAAAACATAAAAATTTTAAACGAAGATACACCATGTTCTTCAAACAGTAAGGGTATTTCGTCGATATGTTGGCTGGCTATAGGTGCAATGTGATAGCCATAATCTACAAAAAAATTACCTGTCGATAAGGCTAAAACTTCGGGGAAAAAGTCTTTATAAGCGCCGCCTCTGTTGAGATAATACTGCCCGGTGCGGATGTAATTAAGACTAGTTGTGACTCCCCCCATCGCCGCTGCTTTGGTTTCAGTAACTGCATCTTGATTGAGGGGTTGATAAATACCGATGTGCATATGGGCGTCTACGACTCCAGGAAAACCGAGGAGGTTTTTGCCATCAAATACCTCTTTACCTGTGTCTGAGCTAATATTAGGGGCAATCTGGACAAATTTACCATCCTTAATCCCCAAATCAAGGGTTTCTATGACATCCTTATGAGGATTCACTACCCGCACATTTTTGATAATTTTATCTAATTGGGGAGTGTCAGACACGATAGACCTCACACTAAAATAATTACACTATCAGGCAAGGGAAGAGGTAACGGAGGAATACAGCGATTTGGGAATTAAATATTGATGTGTTGTGAGAGCGAACCAAATTATAACTTTTTTTAACGCGGAGGGACACAGAGGTTAGCGCAAAGGTACGCAGAGGGTTTTTAAAGTTTCATATATGCCAAAATAATTATATGTATCTTCATATTAAATTGGTATGAGATGTAGTTATGGTTTACTCAGAAATTTCTACATCGTACCGGAACACATATCAAATCCCATTACTATGTAACAGTTGTTTATGCAGTTAGCTTCAGGAGAACAGCCAATGGCATGTTTTAATGAGTATCATCTCAACCCAGAACAGTTTTCTTTTCTCAAGCCTTTACAAGATAGTTGGGAAATGATTAGAGATGAGTTTACACACTTTATTCAGCAGGCATCTCATGAGGAGTTAAAGTTTACTTACGATGTTCTTGGCCCTAAGAGCCAAACTATTAAAACTAAAGGTAATTCCAAATACAGTGCTTTTGGGATTTTATTTCAAGGTCTTTTTATCGAAGAATATATTCAATTTCATCAAATAACATATCTTGATTATGGAACATCTCAGGCATCAAAAAAAGCTCTGGTTTTAAGAGAAAAATATTTCTCCAATTTGGCTAAGGTAATCAAACAAGTAAACTTTAGTAATGATGAGATTATCAGAAATGCGTACTTTGGCACATTCCATCCAGGCTTGGATATTAAGTTGCATGTGAACTATAACCCTCACATGAATCGTGGCTATTTAGGATTGATTGTGCCAGAGGGGGATGTGGCTATGAAAATTTGTCATGAGCAGCTTTATTGGCATGAAGGAGAATTCATGGTTTTAGATCATAGCTATCCGCATTGTCCACATAATTACACCAATTATGATCGCACAGTTTTGGTTGTGGACTTTTTTAAACCTGAGCAACCTAGAGAGGAAGTGGTCAGATTTGAACAAGAGCAAGTCACACAACGGATGCAAGATAATCCTTACAGCTTAGGTGTTTTTGGTAAAAGTGATCAAGCTAAAGCAGAAGATTTTATCAAGTATGGTTTAGCTCATCAATTAGAGTGGGATAAAACTTTATAAGCTAAATGTTATTTCTACAAAGACTGGCGAAAATATCAGCTATATAGTGGTGCGTTAGGCTAAAGCCATAACACACCCTACTTAAGATTTTATTAGTAAATAAACTACTTGAATGCTTTTATGAAAATAGCTAATCTCTCTGAAGATTTTCACTGATTTGATGAATATTCCAAAATAATGAAAGTCCTAATCCACCATCAACATAAATATGCTGACCTGTGATAAATCTACTTTGCTCTGAACACAGAAAAGCCACCAACGGAGCCACATCATCGGGTTGACCCCATCTGCCAATAGGAGTTGCTTTTGCAGGTACTTGATCAATGTTGGGGAAGGCTTTGAGATATCCATCCCAAGCCTCAGTTCTAATATAGCCAGGCGTAACAATATTGACGGTGATACCCCGTGGGGCTACGGCTAAAGCATAGTGTTGGGCTAGTACCTCCATCCCTGCTTTTGCTGGAGCAGACATAGCATATACTTTACCTGGATTGTGGACACCGCTAGCAGAGATGACTACTATCCGACCCTCACCGTTTGGAATGTAATTCAATGCCTTCTCCATGCACCGCAGAAAGGCTTTTGGATAAAGTTCTTGAGCCTCTTCATACTGTTCAAAAGTGAATCCACTGGGAAGTGTGGCAACGATCGCATAACCAGCAGCGTGAACAAAAGCAGTCAGTCGGCTGTGAAATTTTTCTTCTACTGCTTGGAAGAGTGCTGCAACGGTTTGGAGTTGCTTGATGTCACCAGCCACAGTTTCAACCTTGACGTTAGACTTTTCCAACTCTATCTTGGCTGAAAGAGCATCATCATGGTTAGAATTATATCCCAGAATCAGATTGAAGCCATCTTTTGCCAATTGGCGGGAAATGGCTAAACCTATACCACGAGTTCCTCCAGTGACAAGTGCAACTTTCATAAGCTTGAGCTAGAATTTGTGCTCAACATATAATATCAATGACGAGTGTGGGAATACTCAAACTTGGTTTTTAGTTTTTGGGCTAAAAACGCTGAAACTACTGCTAATAAAGAACCTGCAACCGCCACAGGAGAAATCCCAGAGTCAGATGTAAGTATAGCTAAAGCTGCGAGAGCGATCGCTAACCCAATCAAAATCTGTTTGACTAATTTTGTCGTTTGATAAGCGCGGTTGCAAGAACTACATATTTTTGTATGGAAATACAATCGCTGTTCTAAGGGAGAGAAAAGACTACCTTTCTCAGTTACTACTTGAGTTTTTGCAGTGGAATAGCCTTGATAAAACGGTAAATATGCACCATATTTATCTAACCATTTGCGGTACTCTAAAGGGAACAAATCAGATGTGTTGAGTGGTAGATATATTTCTTTGGGACTTTTCCCCAAACGCTCAATATGTTTTTGTTGCTCCGCAGCTTGCGGCATATCTTGCTCTAGGATTTTTTGCCGATAACAATGATCTAACCAGCGAGGAATTAACTTTAGCTGCCATCTAGAAAAATTTTGAAAACTTCTAAATAACAGACGGCATTGGTTATTTCCCAAAGGGATTGAATAGGCAGCCACACCACGATACCAATCACGCTCTTCATTCATAGTTGTGTATACTACTACTAAATTTGGAGCTACAAAAGAAATATTATTCCAAGGTAAATTGGGTATTCCTTGATTACGATATCTACCGAAAATCCCATCAACAGAATGGGTAATTACTTCCATTTCTAACGGTAAAGCATCGTGGCGATTACTAAGTGTACCAGCATGACTAATAGGAAGATGAGCCGGATCAATCACATTTTCTATTAACGTGTTTTGGTTATAAGGAATATCGGACATAAAGTCTGTAGTCACAAATTCTGGATTGTCCAACTCTGGTAAAGTAGGGATACGCTGTTCATCAGCCGCTACTGGTTCCCCAGCCCAGATCCAAACAATTCCTTGACGTTCTACAACTGCAAAGGATTTTATACAAGCATTTCTGGGAATTTGAGCATTTTTTAATAATTGAGGAATGTGTAAACATTGACCGTCAGTGCTGAACTGCCAACCGTGGTATAAACACTCGATTTTTCCATCAATAATTTGCCCATCGGAAAGTTTAGCCGCACGATGAGGACACAAGTCTGTTAAACAACCTAATTTTCCTTGTTGATTTCTAAATAATACAAAAGGTTCATCATAAAGAGAAAAGCTGTAGGGACGGTCTGTTGGTAAATCTTGGATAAAAGTGACTGGATACCAACAATTTTTCCAGTTAAACTCTTGCTTTGTCTTTGATATATTGGATTTGGTAATGGCTGATTCAGCCTCTTTTTGATGAGGATTGATTGCCATAAAATTTTCCTTGGGTTGTGACTTAATAAATTCTAAGAAGTGCTATTTAGCTGATTTTCAACTCTGGTTATTTCTTTCTATTTGAATACAACAGATAAATCTTCAAGCCAGGGATAGATATTTCTTATACTTGCAGATATGATTGGATAATGGAGCTTAAACTAAGATAGCAGTCATAAATCGTTAGTAAATAAATAGATCACCAACTTCTACCATGCGGTAATCTTATGATAAGTTGGGAATTTGGAGTTACCGATTTTCTAAAATCAAATAGGAGCCATATATAAAGAATTGAGGATGATAATGACACAAAATTCAGATAATACTTTAAAAGTTGCTCATCAAGCATTTGAGCATTTTCAGCATGGTCTAGCGACAGGAGAATGGCAAGGCTTTCTTGATATGCTCACAGAAGATTTTACCTTATGGTTCCCCGTCGGAAAGTTCTACGGGTTGAATGAAGGAAAAGACCGAGCCAATGAGTTTTTTCAATATGTTTCTGCATCTTTTCAAGGCGGACTTTCACTAACTCTAGACCGCTTGACTAGCAATGAGACCACGGTTGTTTTTGAGTTTCGGGACGAAGGAATGTTATTCGACCAACCTTATAAAAATCGGATAGCAGTTTCCTTTGATGTGCGTGGAGATAAAATTTGTAGATATCGGGAATATTTTGGTAGTGACGGTAAATCTTATTAAAAGGGTGTTTGTTATTTGTTATTGGTTATTTGTCAACAGTCACGAGTTATTCCCCGCGTTCCCGTTTCCTCTTCCCCATTTCTAATCCTAACTAGATCACTAGGAATTTAAGTAAGTCGCTGGGAATATACAGCACGATTTAAGAAGCGTAAATGTAATTGAAACCCTGAGAAATAACACCACTTGCTACAGTCTGGGGAACTCGTCTAATGCAGTGGCTTACAAATGACAAATGACGACTTTCATCAGTTAGCTTTATTTGTGCCGACCTACTGACATTATTAATTATTGTCAGCATTGAATTCATTAATTTCTCTAGATTTAGCCTCTGCTGCTTTATACACTTCCAAGTAATCGTTACCACCCAATATGACATCACCATAATACTCATAAGGTGGCTCGCCATAGATTGGTAGCGGATCATCTTCTGGATAATCTTCTTGGGATTCTTCGATGATTGCTTTTAGCTGCTTGACAGTTAGGCGTTGTGCTGCAAAATACCAGAGTTGTTGGGGATTCTTTTGCAGGTAGGGCAGAGTGGGATCAATAATCGAATCTCCCAATTCAATCCAACTGTGTTCAATGGGTTGGTATGGCTGACCTGCAAACACCAAAAAGCCTTGGACATACACCGCTCCTTCAGTTGCTAGTGCTGCTTTATAGGCATTATCAAACGGTGTACTAGCTTTGCTTTTGATGCGTTCTGAAATTTCTATAGAGAGCGTTTCATCCAATGGTTTGTTCATCACCAGTGAGGATTAGAGCAGTGACTACAACATACTATCACTCTCAACCCCCGATTATAGAATCCTGAGGCGTTGATGATTGCTGATCACACGGGGATAGGAACGCAAGCTGAAACCTACTAAAATAGGATAAAAACATTGCCTGCTGTAGTGTAAGATGTCGGGCTGCAAAAAAGACTTGCCCTTTGCAGGGTGAATATGCAAGCATTTATGGCAAGTCTGACTAGTGTAGGTGGATAAAACCAGAACAGCTGCGACCTCAAGGTACGCGGTTGCCAAACTGAACCATGAGGCGATATGAGTGATGCATCTCGGTTATCCTTAGAATCTGAGGCGAAATCTACAAGTTCTCGTTTACGGTTACTTGTTTTAAGTAATGGTCATGGAGAAGACATAATTGCTGTCCGTATTCTAGAGCAATTACAGCAGCAAGCAAATCCACCGGAGATTTTTGCGTTACCTCTTGTGGGTGAGGGACGTGCTTATCAACAATTAAAGATTCCCGTGATCGGTTCTGTACGCGCCATGCCTTCTGGTGGTTTTATTTATATGGATAACCGCCAACTAGTGAGAGATGTTCGTGGTGGTTTAGTGCAACTGACTTGGAGTCAGATTCAATCTGTGCGTCGTTGGGTCAAATCTCAAAAGCAATTAGGTAATCAGAGCGCTATCTTAGCTGTGGGAGATATTGTACCTCTGCTGTTTGCAACTTTCAGTGGTGCTAAATATGCTTTTGTCGGTACGGCAAAATCTGAATATTATGTGCGAGACGAAGTTGGGGTATTAACACGCAAAACCAAAGGGGCGCGTTGGGAAAACTTTTCTGGTTCGATTTATCATCCTTGGGAGAGATGGTTGATGAGTCGTCGCCATTGTTTAGCCGTGTTCCCCAGAGACTCATTAACGACAAAAATTTTAAAACAATGGCCAATTCCGGCTTGTGATTTGGGGAATCCGATGATGGATGCTCTAGAACCAACCTTTCCCACCAAACAGTTTTATAGTGCGGATTTCCAGCAGCAAGAAATGGCTCGGCCTTTAATTGTGACACTGCTTCCTGGTTCCCGTCCTCCTGAGGCGTATACGAACTGGGAAATAATGATGGTGGCTGTGTCTGCGTTGATGGCTAGTTTCCGAGAGCGAGATTCTCTTTCCCACGCTTCTGGGACATTGCTGTTTTTAGGGGCGATCGCTGCTGGTTTGGATATTAACACCTGCTGCCGAACTTTAAAAATTCAGGGTTGGCGTCCTCACTCAGAATCTCCCATCCCATTCAATGATCCTCATGCCTTAATTTTTAAGCAAAAAAATGCTTATCTGATGCTGACCCAACAAGCATACAATGATTGCTTGCATTTGGGGGATATAGCGATCACTATGGCAGGAACAGCAACTGAACAATTTGTCGGTTTAGGTAAACCTGCGATCGCTATTCCTGGCCGTGGCCCCCAATATACCCCCGCCTTTGCAGAAGCCCAAAGCCGTCTTTTAGGCTCATCTTTGATTTTAGTAGACCAGCCCATCCAGGTTGCCCAAGTGGTACAGTCTCTATTCAGTAATCCTGACAGCTTACAAATGATTGCAGAAAACGGCATACAGCGCATGGGTAAACCAGGTGCTGCCAGGCGTATTGCTCGGTGTTTACTGGAGAAATGGGGGTGATTTGTCAAGGGTCAGGAGACTTTTACGAGAAGCCGCTCTACCAGCGTCTACGCGTTTGTACTCAAGGGTCCAAGGTCAAGTATTATTTTCCTCATCTCCCAATGCCCCATTAAGCCACTAACCCAGAACGTAGGGCGCGAACAGCCGCTTGGGTACGGTCATCGGCACAGAGTTTATTCAAGATGTTACGTACATGGGTTTTAACTGTACCAACGGTAATGTAGAGTTTCTCCGCAATTTGTCCATTGCTACACCCAGCAACAATCAACTCCAGAATTTCTAGTTCCCGTTGAGTCAGGGGATAGGTTTCTAAAACTTGCTCATACTCACTGGCTAGGGCTTCAATTTTCACAGTTTTTGGCTGATCATTGGTTTTAGACTCACCAGGGAAGCCTAGGCGCATCTTTCGTAGTACCACATTGGCGATCGCCGGATCAATCCAAGAGTTACCTGTGTAAGTTGCTTGTATTGCCTCTGTTAACTTATTAATACTTGTCTCTTTCATGTAATAAGAGTCTGCCCCGGCTGCAAAAGCAGCGAGTACGGCATCCTCCGTGTGATCCATTGTCAAAATTAAAACTTTTGTGGTGAATTGCCCTGTTTCTGCCTGATGCCGTTTAAACTTGCGGGTGAGTTCAATGCCGTCCATATCAGGCAAACCAATATCTACCACCGCTACATCTGGTTTAGCCGTCTCTAAAAGTTTTAGCCCCTGAGTGGCATTTGCTGCCTCACCGATCACTCGCAATCCACTGTGGGACTGTAGTGCAGCCCGTAGTCCCATGCGTGTTAAATCATGATCTTCAATTAAAACAATACTGATTTCACTCATTGCTACACTCACCCTATTGCCGATTGCATCCTTCAAACTATGACCTTTTTTACAAGCTAAACTGATTTTCCCAAACCAAAGATAGATGATGTTTGAGTGAGTTTGCATCCACCGATAGAGATAACATTTCTACCTTTTTTTCGTGCTGTAGGCATGTAAATATCTGGCCGTAGATATATGGTTATTATGCAAAAAAGCATGAAATATTGATACGAACTCCAACTTTGGAGGTAATTGATATTTACCAAAAGTAACAACTCATTAGTGTTTAGTCGCATCTTTATATTAAGCTTGGAAAAACAGCTGATAGCAATGAACAAGTTAGAACCCGCCAAAGCTGATATAAAAATAGGATGGCGCACCCAAGAATTTGAATTTATGGGATTAATGCAACATCATGGCATTCTCATAGAAATCAATCAGTCGGCGTTAGACTTTGGTGGACTGACAAGCCAAGAAGTAGTTGGTCTTCCCTGTTGGGAGGCTCATTGGTGGTCAATCTCAAAAGAAAATCAGGCAAAAGTTAAAGAAGCGATCGCCCAGGCGGCGACAGATGAATTCATTAAATTTACGGCTGATGTTTTGGCTGCTGATCATAGTGTTGCCAGTTGCAATTTTGTGATCCGTCCTATTAAAGATGAACAGGGGCAAACTATTTTGCTCATCCTCAAAGGTAATTATGTGAATGAGAGTAAGATTCAATCAGCAGAAAATGAGCAACTAAACACTCAAAAAACAACACAGTTAGCAGCCTCAATTTACCAACAGCAACAGAATACTCAGGTAGAGTTAGAGGTTAATATTAATCAACGTCAACAAGCAGAACTCACTCTGCAACAACGGGCAGAAGAACTAACACACTTAAATAAAATTTTGGCACAAACGACCGCCATCTTACAAAAGCGGAATCAAGAACTCGATCAATTTGCCTATATCGCCTCCCATGATCTCAAAGCACCTCTAAGAGCGATCGCTAGTCTCTCAGAATGGTTAGAAGAAGACCTCGGCGATCAATTACCACCAGACAACCAACACCAAATGCATTTGTTGCGGGGACGAGTCCGCCGCATGGAAGCATTAATCAACGGTCTACTAGAGTATTCACGAGTCGGGCGTATCCACACAGAATCTTCGTTAGTGAATGTTGGTGTATTACTCCAGGAAGTAATTGATTCCCTGCAACCACCACCCACCTTCGTCATCGACATCCCTCCAGGAATGCCCACCCTCAGAACCAAGCGATTACTTTTACAACAGGTATTTGCCAACTTGATTGGTAATGCCATTCAACATCATTCACAACCTGGAGGAAATGTCAAAATCTCCGTACAAGACCAGGGCATGTGGTACGAATTTGCCGTAGCAGATGATGGCCCTGGTATTGCCCCTGAGTATCATGATAAAATCTTTGTAATCTTTCAAACTCTAGAATCCCGCGATCATAGAGAAAATACTGGCATTGGTTTGGCGATCGTCAAGAAAATAGTTGAAACAGCAGGAGGTACAATCACTTTGGAATCCTTCTTAGGTACAGGAAGCACTTTTCGCTTTACCTGGCCTAAGCACCCTGACGGGTAAATTTTCTCAAGCTTATGGTAAAAACTGCCTGTGTGCAACTCTCACCAATGGCTGAGGACGACAAGGTAACTAGTCATTTACAATTGTTTTAAGTCTAATAAGTATTTTATTTTACTGTGGATAGCTACCCTCTACTTGGGCTTCTGGGTGGCTAATGACTTTCGAGGCATTGATCATGAGAACATGAACAATTAGCCATTAACGGTCAGTGGTATTGGTGTTCCTACTCTCGTCAGTTCAGCAAATTGAAGATGCAACAGCCCGAATTCAACTTAAGGAAATGACGTCAAGAGTGATTAACATACTGTTAGTGGAGGATGATGAAGTCGATGTCATGAATGTCAAGCGGGCATTCAAAAAAGTTAATATTACCAATCCACTTTATTTGGCAAGCAATGGCTTAGAAGCTCTAGCAATACTCCGTGGAGAAGACGGTCAGCCAGCTAAGATTCCTGCGGAACGCCGCCTAGTCTTGCTGGATTTGAATATGCCAAAGATGGGCGGGATCGAATTCCTCCAAGAATTAAGGTCAGACCCACAATTGCGAACCATCCCTGTAGTGGTAATGACGACTTCCAACCAGGATCAAGACCGAGTGGAAGCATACAATTTAAATGTCGCAGGCTACATTCTCAAGCCTATGACTTTTGCTAATTTTTTAGAAATGATGGCAGTACTCAATAAGTATTGGATACTTTGTGAACTACCATAGTCAACTAAGTTCTGTGTTCTGAATACCCTTTTTAGTTGGATACTTTGAACAGAGTAATGTTACACATCAGCCTGTATTTGACAGCGAAAACAAAAGCCGATGGAAGAGACGCTGAATATTTTGGTTGTAGACGACGATGAAGTAGACCGCATGGCAGTTCGTCATGCCTTGACTAAGGCAGGCGTGCAAATGGAATTGTCAGAGGTTGTTAATGGCCATGATGCCATTTCTGCTCTCGCAAATACTAATTATGACTGCGTTTTCCTCGACTATCGTTTGCCAGATCAGGATGGTTTGACTCTCATCCACAAGCTACGCTCTTCAGAAATTAAAGTTCCACTAGTAGTCCTGACTGGACAAGGAGATGAACAAATTGCTGTTGAGTTGATGAAAGCTGGCGCTACAGACTATCTCTCTAAATCTAGAGTATCTTCAGAAACCCTAGCTCAAGTTTTGCGACATGCAGTGCGGGTACATCGTGCAGAAATGCAAGTAGTTTTAGCAGACCAGCAGCTGAGAGAAAGCCATGAATTACTGATTCGTAAAAACCAAGAACTAGAAAGACAAAGACAACAGATTCAATTACAAAACTTAAAGTTACTGGAGGCCTCAAGGTTAAAGTCGCAGTTTTTAGCCACCATGTCCCACGAGTTGCGGACGCCAATGAACGCGATTATTGGTTTTTCACAAATTTTGTTGCGTCCTAAATTCGGTCAACTGAGCAATCAGCAAACAGATATGGTAGAGCGTATCCTCAACAATGGTAAGCATTTACTGATGTTGTTAAACGAAGTTCTCGACTTTTCTCGATTAGATGCAGGCAGATTAGAGTTAAAACCAGAATTATTTGATTTATCAAAAGTAATTAATAGTACCGTCGCTGAAATGCATTCTTTATTTGAGTCCAAACAACTGTCTTTGCTAGTGCATACAGACTTAGAAAACCCTTTGGTATTTAATGACTCAGTGCGGGTACGACAAATTTTAGTGAATTTACTCTCCAACGCCATTAAGTTTACAGAAGCTGGTGAGGTTTGGGTAGAAATAACAGAAATTCCTGGTAATCGAGTAGCGATCGCAGTTCGAGATACAGGTATTGGTATAGCTCCTAAAGATTTTAAACATATTTTTGAAGCTTTTCGACAAGTCGATCAAAGTATCACCCGCAAATATCCTGGCACAGGTCTAGGTTTAGCAATTACCGATGCTCTAGTGCGAATGATGGGTGGCAAAATAATTCTCGAAAGCCAATTGGGGGTTGGTTCTATGTTTAGGATTGAATTACCACGTCAAATTACATTACCAAATACAGTGGGCGATACACCGAGTTTATATTTAGATAGTGATGAAATTATGTGTTCTACTCAGAATCCCCATCAGTTTCATACTCAATCTAGTAAAGCAGCAATAAGTTATCCTCACCTCAAACGCTAAAACTAATCTCTAAAAAGTTGATACATCATGTCTGTTGTGGAAAAATTTAAAATAGATCATATTCTTGCCGTTGATGATACAAAAGACAATCTCATTTTGGTACAAACAATTTTAGAGAGTGAGGGCTATGAGGTTGATCTAGTAGAAAACGGCATAGCAGCTCTAGAGCAGGTTGTCCAATCTCCACCTGATTTGATTCTGCTCGATGTGATGATGCCAGGGATGGATGGATATGAAGTCACACGCCGAATTCGCAATAACCCTGAGATTAAAAGCTACATTCCGATTTTGCTGATCACGGCTTTTCATGAATCAAGCGTTGTCGAAGGTTTAGATGCTGGTGCTGACGATTTTATTCGTAAGCCATTTGATACTGATGAACTACTGGCAAGAGTGCGATCGCTTTTACGCCTGAAACATAGTCTCGATGAACAACAAAAGATGACACGCCAGCGAGAAGACTTTGTTTCACGCCTAACTCACGATTTGCGAACTCCTTTAGTAGCATCTGATCGGATGCTCACTTTATTTTTGGAGGAAACCTTCTGCAAGATTTCACCAGAAATGAAGCAAGCCATTAATGTCATGATTCGCAGTAACCAAAATTTGACACAAATGGTCAACACCCTCTTAGAAGTCTCTCGCTTCGAGGCGGGTAAAAAGACATTAAATTGGGAAAGTTGCAATCTGGGTGCAATAGCTCAAGAAGTAGTGAGCGAACTATATCCACTCGCTAGTGAGAAAAATTTAACTCTCAAATTAGATGTTCATCAGTTAGAAGCACAAGGAGAAACAGCAGGTGTCTTGATGGGCGATCAATTAGAATTTCGCCGAGTTTTAAATAATTTGATCGGCAATGCCATCAAGTTTACGGATACAGGAGGTATAAAAATTCGGATTTTTGAACAGTCAGGAAATCCTACAAATCAAGATTGGATCATAATTGAAGTTGAAGACACAGGATATGGTATTGCACCCGAAGACCAATCAACTATTTTTGAGCGCTTCCGCCAAGGCAGAAATAAACGTTCTGGTAGTGGCTTGGGACTACACCTATCCAGCCGAATTATAGAAGCGCATGGCGGCAAAATTGATGTCACTTCTGAACTAGGTCAGGGTAGTGTGTTTACAGTCCGACTACCAAAGGAAAGCTAAAGTTGGGTAATAGGAGCAGGGAGATTGTAATTTTAAATTTCCCAGAGGGACTGACTCTTGACCTACTCTTGACACAACTCAAAAACTGACTGAGGCTTGAATTTCCCACAAAGTGTACGCCGAATTATGGACTCTAAATCCTCAATCATGTAGGGTTTGCTGATGTAATCATTAAAGCCTGCCTGGAAAATCCGTTCTCGGTCTTCCCTAGTAGCTAAAGCTGTAACTGCTACTACAGGAATGTTGCTAGTGAGTGGTTCTTGCTTCAAACGACGTACCACCTCAATTCCATTCAGACCTGGTAACAAAATATCCAACATAATTAAATCAGGCTGATGTTCTTTGGCCACCAGTACAGTCGTAGTACTGTCTGTTTGACAAATAAATCTACAGCCAAGTGACTCAAGGGCGTAACTGATCAGCAATAAACTATCATCATGATCCTCCACTGCCAAAATTAAAGGCTGCTGAGAGTCGTACTTCTTTTCATCACTGATGAATGAATGTGCCAAATACATCTCTTCTCCAGAAGATTTAATTAGGATTCATTGTCTCGTTTGGAAAAAACAGCAAGGCATCCACGAGCAAGCAGATAGTATCTGTTGAAACATTGGATCTTCCGCTCTCATGAAGTCGATCATGCTTGCTCACACAACAAACTTCCAGGGTCAAAAATTTTTATCTATATAGATCTGGTAGGCACCCTTCGATTATAAGCAAAATTACAGATTTTTCTTCCCAGAACTTTATATTAACTTTATATATAAAATATTCATCACAGTAAAAACCCTACCATTACACATATATCAATGAAACAAAGATACAAGGTGTGAGTCATTTGCAAATTTTAATGTTAAATATAGTACAAAATATTTCGTAGAATCAAGTAGTAACTAAACCTCAGAATCTTCTCTGATGGTGGGCAATATGTTATCCAAGGCACTTAGTTCCTTCTAAATTTTGTTAAAAAATAACAAAATTTATACGTAATTTTTTTAGTTAGTTGACATATTGTGTAGTACTTCTGTAGTATAAGACAGTAAGCAACACAAATAATTTAATATAGGAGACTAATATCTAATGTTAAAAATACCCAGAGGGGCGTCACCCTTGTGTGTGCTAATTGCAGCTACATATACAGACTTGCTGCTTGAGACTGAGATTAGGGCAGTCTGAGCGAGTTCTCAAGCTTTATTGGGAGGAGTTTCCTGCATTAATTAAGAGTAGCATCGGGCATTCTCTACCTTATACTTAAGCTGCAAATGCATAAAATTTTGGCAAAAATCAAACTTAATTGTTATATTTCTCAATTCTTACTTGCATATCAGTAAAAAAACTTTCATGCACTAATGCCATTCCTGATTTATAAATAAATTAAGTTAGATTTCTGATTAATTCATGCCGACACTTTAAGTCTATATCCACAATTAATACCATTTTCAAAAAAGAATGAGGCATCATCACACAACCGGGAGCATTTCAATCTGGTACACAAAAAGTCGGAAAATAAATTTCCGGACTAAGGCTCAAATCCGCTAAAACATGTTAAAAATTTAGTCCGGCCATCTTTAGATAACTTTAGTTTGCAGCTAGGGACGATTGATAAATTTTCACATTTGAGATGCTTCTCACACTACTGGAATCTCAGGGTTATTGTATATTAAGATTTCTGTTTGATTGTGGAAATCGGTTAATAGATAATTTTACCCTGGCGAATTGTGGATTAGTAGATTATATTACGAGGAAACTTTCTTCAAATCTCCTAAATCAGCAGAAAATAGCTCAACCAACGCCGCAGCACTAAAAATATGTATTTTGATGATTTCAGAAATAACGAAAATAGCACCTCCAATAACAACCGTCAAAACTTGCTGACAAGCGGCTGGCGGCCATTCCATCGTGACTTTGATTGGGGCTTTTTTGGTCAAATTCTGTTTCATGATACCCACGAGCTAACCCAAAAAGGTATTAATCTAGCAAGTTATTATGCTGATGCTCTAGGAAGAAGAGATTATAGTTGGTGGGCAAATTTATTAAATGTAGCTTCAGATTACACTCGTGGCGAATTGGAAAAGTTTTGGAATTATATTACTCCAGAACCTCTGACGCCAGATAATCGCTATAAAGATGTTTTGAGTACAGAAACACCAATTACACAATTTGTTAGTCGTAATAGTATTCCGATTGAATATGTACTGAATCGACTGCAAGAAATTACTGTGTTGCGAGTCCTCAAATTATTAGAACGCCCAGATATTATTACACAGTATTATTCAGAAAGGAACTTTTATTTTCCTGTAGATAAGTTTGTTAATTGGGAACGCTTAGAAGTTCTCAATACTGTTTATGCTTACTGGTCACAATACGATGTTTGGTTACAAATTGACCCCTACGATCGCGGACGGCGACAATATACGTTAATGTCCAAAAATCTCGCACCACTCATTAACAAAGGAACTTATGATTTAGCAGTCATGCTAAGTGGCTATCAAAGTCGAGTTGGTAAGGTTCATAGTCAATTTCCTATCCGGACTTTTCCAGAAGATATTCAAAGCTTTACTGACGCAGTACAGCAGACAATTCTTAACCAGAATCAGCTAGCGGTTGTAGTGCATGGAGAACCAGGGACAGGTAAGACAGCTTGGACTCAGGCAGTAGCAAAAGAAATTCTTGTACCTTTAGGGTATGTAATTTTTATTTTAGATCATGATGCCATTACTAACTTTGTACCACCTAGTTATCTAGAGCGGATTTGCATCATTATCAATGAAGCTGATAACTTAGCCCAAAATCGGGCTTATGAGGTAGCACAATACAGTAATAGAACAGAGCATATTCTCAGTTTGCTAGATGGCACACTATACCAGAGTGTAATTGATGAATCTGGGATTCAGATCAAGCAGCGTTTAGTTGTGTTGATGACTTGCAACACAACAGAAAGATTAGATCCAGCGATGCTGCGTAAGGGTAGAGTAGATTTGATGTATGAGTTTAGCCAGAAATATGTATAATTTTAGCTGACATCTTTGGCGTAGGGAATGGGCAATAGAAATTTCTCAGTTTCCTGTTCCCTTTATGATCGGAATTATTTAATATTTGATTTTGGTATTCCTAATTTATCTAAGGTGCATCAATGCAAAAGTTGATTTTAGCGATCGCATTAACTGTTAGCTCTATTTGGCTTGTGAGTTGTGGAAACTCACCAACTGATATTAAAACAGAAACTACCACCAATTCAGTCACACCGGCCAAGACTGAAGCTGTGCAAGAAACTTCTACAGATAACCAACCCCAGACCAAAACAACTCCGCAGGTAGCAACCAAGGAACCCAAAACTGGCACTATCAAAGAAATGGTCAACGGTGATCTAAAATGCTATGTCACCTTAGTAGATGAGAATGGCAAACAACATAATTTAGGTGCATCATTTGATGTTTGTGCTCAACCGAAAACTTTAGTTAATAAAAAAGTTAGTTTAAGCTATAGTATCGAGTCAGTTAGTGATTGTCAAAGTGCTGAACCTTGCGGTAAAAGCAAAAAAGAATTACTGATTACTAAAATAGAAATTCTGAATTCAGAAAAATCACAAAGTAACTCACAAACTCTCAGTAATGGTGAGTGGAAAATTACAATTGGGAATCGAGACTCGTGGTCAGGAGTCAACGGTACGGGAAACCTGACTTACAAGGGATGTGATCTCAAAAATAACTGCATTGATTTAACAGGAGGGAAAATTACCTGTCGGGATGGTAAATGTATAACGGGCTGGAAAAATGGAGAATATATCTATACCCTTGAACAACCAATTACTGAAGAAGGTGCAAATTCTGCCTCATCGAGTATCCTGAAAGTGAAGAAAGGTTCTAGCGTAATTTTAACTGCCCAAGGATTGAAATCAATTTAAGGCACAATTCTATTAACACTATTAGAGCAAAGACAAACAAGTTGAGATTTATTCAGGAAACCAGTTTTCATCTAAAATTTGTTCTAAAGAACCGATAGGTGTTGTGGGAAATGTGTTAATAGGAAGTTGTGAGCGATCGCTTGCTTGGGCGATCGCCTGTAAATAGCATTCGTCAAAAATTTCTAAAATGTAAGGCTTAAGACTAGGACTGTCTTTGAGATCATCTTTAATCTCTCTACGAAATGTTCTAATTTCCCCTTTCCAATGTCCTTGATTGCGTTCTCGTTCGGAATCCCAGAATTTAAGCTTCAAGAGATGTTCAAGAAGTCGAATCAACAAACTTTTAATTGCTCGCTTCTCGCTTCTACCCATACTCTCTAATTCTTCAATTAAATTATCTACATCAATAGATACAAACTGACCAGAGCGGAGTTGGTTTATTGTTGTCCTCAGCCAAAGATAATAATCTTGCTCGTATAAAACTGGAGTTGATGATTGTATTGGTGTCACCATAAACTAGTTATCCCTAAGGCAAAATTCTGTTACCATTATTAGGATCAAAGACAAACAACTGATGTAAATCTAATTGTAGAGACAGGCGATCGCCTGGACGCAGATGCACATCCCCACCCAGTTGCACATTTAACAGCACCGTGGAATTAGGTACATTTGCACGAATCAAAGTTTCCCTACCCAAAGGTTCCACTACTTTAACTTCCACCAATAACTCTCCTAACGCTTCCTCTGTGAGTTCTCCGTGCCTCTGCGATTCGTTAATATAAATATGTTCGGGGCGAATTCCCAAATCAACACTTTGTCCTGGCGGCAATTGTAAATTATCCTGCATCTCTGGAGGAAGTGTCAAAAACTGCCCACTAATATCAAAACCATGATTCTTATAAATAGCAGGCAGAATATTCATTGGGGGACTACCTAAAAAAGTCGCTACCATCTGGTTCGCCGGACTTTGATAAATAGTTTTGGGGTCACCGATTTGTTGAATTTTACCCCGATTAAGTACCACAATCTGATCAGCCAAAGTCATCGCCTCGACTTGATCATGAGTGACATAAATGGTTGTGATTCCCAAACTTTGATGTAGCTGTTTTAGTTCTGCCCTGGTATCATCTCGCAATTGGGCATCTAAATTAGACAAAGGTTCATCCAGTAAAAACACTTGTGGTTGACGGGCGATCGCTCTCCCTAATGCTACCCGTTGTTGTTGTCCCCCGGAAAGTTGTTTGGGTTTGCGATCTAACAAGTGATCTAAAGAAAGCGATCGTGCCACATTCACTACCCGATCCTGGACGATCTTTGGGTCAATCTTCCGCATCTGCAAACCAAAGCCGATGTTTTGCGCCACCGTCATGTGCGGATAAAGGGCATAGTTTTGGAATACCATTGCCACATCCCGTTGTCTAGCCGGGACATTGTTCACCAAGCGATCGCCGATAAACAGCTTACCTGATGTTGCAGTTTCTAAACCAGCGATGGTTCGCAAAATCGTAGATTTACCACAACCTGAAGGTCCAACTAAAACCCAAAATTCACCATCGGGGATTTCAAAAGAAATATCCTCGATAGCAGTCACGTTGTTGAATCTACGCTTAATGTCTTCTAAACGAACTTTTGCCATTATGCGATTTTTTCCTTGATCATTTGTCATTTGTCCTGTTTTTTGATAATTCAGGACTAAGAGCTACTTCCAAGCAGGGTGAGCAAATAGAGAAGCAATGACTCGCACCCCACGCAGTTGATTAGAAAGGGGTAAGTGACCCTTCGGAGCACTCAAATCCCAGGTAAACTCATGGGGATAGCGTGTCCAGTTATTACCACTCTTCCAGCCGATTTTTGACCAGAAATTATCCCAGTTTTTTCCCAACCCTAACCAGAGTTCTCGCTGTACCGAAAAGCCAAATTTCCCTTGGGAGTGGACTAACCACAAAGTATTGATGGTTTGTAAATCAGTAGCAGGAAAATTATCTACTTCCGTAAAATATAACCATTTTCTTTGGATTGCTGCTGTCCCTGCTAGTTCACACATTTTTTCAATGGTGAGGCGATCTGCTGCTTGGAAGTCTTGGACAGCCAATAGTTCTTGCAAGGGATTATAATTAATTCCGCACTCTGATTTTAGAGGTACAATTCCTTCAGGAAAATTAGTGTGCAAAAATTCTTTGACTTTAGGTGCATCAGTTTTGTAAAGGACTTGGTAGACTTTGCCGTCAACCCAAGTCGCTGGGGTGTCACGACGTTTCAGTAAAAAATCCATTAATACATCTAACCCCTCATTACCCAAGTCAACTAACTGTGGGATGATTTGTTCTTGGACTTTAAAAGACCCAGCGATTAACTGGAGGCGAAGGGAGTCGATGTCATTAGCAGGGCCTGATACAATCATTGGGTCTGTCATGCCATTACTCGTTGTTAGCGGGAGTGTGAAAAGCGATCGGCTATCGGATATTCTACAAAGCGAAGCACTGATAGCGAAAAGTAGTTTACTATTTTTGATCGTACAAAATAGCGGTGCTTTCACTAAATCCCACACTTGTCCCCCAAATAATCAGCCAAGGGAAGAAGGGGAAAATCTGCGCCTCATGGGGACTAGAGACTAGGGAAGCAAGCGCAAAGGGGAATTTTTGCTTCCGGCTCTCAGCCCAATCCTCATGCCCCATTTGCAATCTTAACGGCGTATCATTCAGGAGTGTGTGAAGTATGTACGACAAGATTAACCCTCCCACAACCGGAGCAAAAATCACTTTTAAAAATAGTGAACCAATTGTGCCTGACAACCCCATTATCCCCTTCATTCGGGGTGATGGCACAGGTATAGATATCTGGCCGGCTGCCCAGAAAGTCGTAGATGCGGCGGTAGCAAAGGCATATCAGAGCAAACGTCAAATTAGTTGGTTTAAGGTTTACGCTGGCGATGAAGCCTGTGATTTATATGGCACATACCAGTATTTACCCCAGGATACTCTCACCGCAATTGCTGAATATGGTGTAGCGATTAAGGGCCCATTGACTACCCCTGTCGGTGGGGGAATTCGTTCATTGAATGTGGCACTGCGTCAAATTTTTGACTTATATGCCTGCGTGCGTCCTTGTCGTTACTACCCAGGTACACCCTCACCACATAAAAACCCCGAAAAACTGGATGTAATTGTTTATCGGGAAAATACGGAAGATATTTATTTGGGAATTGAGTGGCGTCAAGGTAGTGAAATTGGCGATCGCTTAATAAAAATCCTCAATGAGGAACTGATTCCCGCCACCCCAGAACATGGCAAAAAGCAAATTCCCTTAGATTCTGGTATTGGCATCAAACCCATCAGCAAAAAAGGTTCCCAGCGCTTAGTCCGACGTGCGATCAAACACGCCCTGCTACTTCCCAAACACAAGCAACAGGTGACTTTGGTGCATAAGGGCAACATTATGAAATACACCGAAGGCGCTTTTCGTGATTGGGGTTATGAGTTAGCAACTAGTGAATTTCGCCAAGAAACTGTCAGCGAACGGGAATCTTGGATTTTGAGTAACAAGGAAAAAAATCCTGATATTTCCCTAGAAAATAACGCCCGTCAAATTGATCCTGGATTTGATGCCTTGACGCTAGAGAAGCAATCACAAATTGTCCAGGAAGTCAAAGAAGTTTTGGCATCAATTTGGGAAACTCATGGTAATGGCCAGTGGAAAGATAAAGTCTTAGTCAATGACCGGATTGCTGACAGCATTTTTCAGCAAATCCAAACCAGACCTGATGAGTACTCGATTCTGGCGACAATGAATTTAAACGGTGATTACTTGTCAGATGCGGCTGCTGCCATTGTTGGCGGACTAGGAATGGGGCCAGGAGCAAATATTGGTGACGCCTGCGCCATCTTTGAAGCTACCCACGGCACAGCACCCAAACACGCAGGGTTAGACAGGATTAATCCCGGTTCGGTGATCTTATCTGGCGTGATGATGCTGGAATATATGGGTTGGCAAGAAGCCGCAGACTTAATTAAAAAAGGTTTAGGAAATGCGATCGCCAACCGTCAAGTCACCTACGATTTAGCACGACTACTAGAACCAGTAGTAAAACCACTCAAATGTTCTGAATTTGCTGAGGCGATTATTCAGCATTTTGGTGAATAGGCAATAGGGAACAGGGAACAGGCAATAGTTATTACTCTCTTCCCCTATCCCTGATCTCCTCGACTTCCCACACCCCAATGCCCAATTTCTAATTTTTTGCAGCCTTAATCTAAGAAAATAAGAGCTATCTACAGATTTCATGGATAAGGCTGCAAATTTATTATGACTATTAACCGACGCCATTTTTTGTTTTTACTCACTGCAACTATCGGTGGTTTCACATTAGATGCTTGTGCTCTTGCCCAGACTTCTCCTAGTGACAATCAAACAACTCCGGGTGCAACTCCAGACTCAACAGGAGCAATCAAACTACCACCTTTGCCCTACGCTTACGAAGCATTGGAACCACACATCGATGCTAAAACAATGCAATTTCATCACGACAAACACCATGCTGCTTATGTGAACAACTTGAATGCAGCCTTAGATAAACACCCAGAACTGAAAAGCAAAACTGTTGAAGAATTATTACTTCAACTTGACAAAGTACCACAAGATATTCGTAAAACAGTCCAAAATAATGGCGGTGGACATGTCAATCACACGATGTTTTGGGAAATCATGAAACCCAACGGCGGCGGTGAACCCACAGGAGAAATTGCTCAGGCAATTAATCAAACTTTTGGCAGTTTTGCAGCTTTTAAAAAGCAGTTTAATCAAGCTGGTGCTGGTCGTTTCGGTAGTGGTTGGGCCTGGCTGGTGCGTGACAAACAGGGCAAATTACAAATTACAACTACAGCTAATCAAGACAGTCCTATTAGTGAAGGTAGTTATCCAATTTTGGGTAATGATGTCTGGGAACATGCCTATTATCTAAATTACCAGAATCGTCGCGCTGACTATTTAGAAGCCTGGTGGAATGTAGTTAACTGGGATGAAATCAACAAGCGATTTGCAGCCGCCACTAAATCTGGTTAATTAACATCTTCTCCAGAGAACCAAGTTGTGATATGGCAACATAATTTTTTTTCTGTTGCCATTCAGTTTTTATAATTTGGTAAGTCGAGAGGATTGGGTATGGTTAGCATTCTTGGATATCTAGTCTTCGGTCTATTTGTTAAAATTGTTTGACCGATTCCCAGTTTTTAAATCTTGAGGGGTTAATTCTCCCGCACGCCTACCAGTATCGATATAATCATCAGTTATTCCTGGTCTGGTTTTAATCACCCTTTCCTGTTTTCGATCTTTTGTGGAATAGTAAGGTCTAGCAGTCTCTGTTACTCTTACCCTACGTTCTTTTAGAGAATAATAAGGCTCATTTCTTTCTACCTTATGGTCTTTGGCGCTATAGTAACCATCCGCCTGGACTGGAGTGGTAGGTAAACTAATTATCCAAACCAAACAAGTTAAAATTACTATGGTAATTTGGCGACAAAATTGATTTAATATTTTGCTAATTTCCATCATTGACAAAAAACCCTTTTACCTTTCCTAGAGATGCCTGAATGTTAAAAAATTCTTATTCAGTTAACGTCTTCCTCTAGGCTGGTTACATACATACATATATAGTAGGATAGGCAATCTTTAGGAATCAGGGAGATGAAAGAATAAAATCCTTCCCATCCCCCTGATAACTGGGTTACTCTCTTTGCTAGTAACTCAGTATGTTAAGCAAATATGAGGTTAGGCGATCGCTACATCGGGTGACAAGTAAACATCCTGGATGGCGTGAAATAGCTTCACTCCTTCCTCAAATGGACGCTGGAAGGTTTTGCGACCAGAAATTAACCCCGTACCACCAGCACGTTTGTTAATTACAGCAGTGCGAACGGCTTCTACAAAGTCATTCTTACCAGATGCGCCACCAGAATTAATCAAACCTGCACGCCCACAGTAGCAATTCAGCACTTGATAACGAGTCAAATCAATGGGATGGTCAGATGTTAATTCTGTATAAACCCGTTCGTGGGTTTTGCCATAACTCTTACCAGTCGCCTTTACCACTGCACCATAACCATTGTTGTTTTCGGGCAACTTTTGTTTAATGATATCAGCTTCAATGGTGACGCCTAAATGATTTGCTTGTCCCGTGAGGTCAGCTGCAAGGTGATAATCTTGGTCTTGCTTAAAGCTGTTGTTTCGCAGGTAGCACCAGAGAATAGTTACCAAACCCAGTTCATGAGCGCGTTTAAAAGCTTGGCTGATTTCCTGAATTTGTCTGGTAGAATTCTCGGAACCAAAGTAAATTGTTGCGCCTACCGCCACAGCACCTAAATTCCAAGCTTGTTCCACATCTGCAAATAACACCTGGTCAAATTGATTGGGGACGGTCAACAATTCATTGTGATTGATTTTGGCAATAAAAGGGATTTTGTGGGCATATTTACGCGCCACACTGCCTAAAACTCCCAAGGTTGTAGCCACAGCATTACATTCAGCTGCGATCGCCAACTTGATGATATTCTCAGGGTCAAAGTAAATGGGATTTGGTGCAAAAGATGCACCTGCTGAATGTTCTATCCCTTGATCTACCGGGAGAATCGAGAGATAACCAGTATTCCCTAAGCGCCCATGAGAGTATAGTTGTTGGAGATTACGCAATACTTGAGGATGGCGATCGCTATTTATCCAAACGCGATCTATAAAGTCTGGCCCCGGCAAGTGTAGCAAATCCTGAGAAACTTTTGCCTTGTAGGTAAGAAGGTCTTCTGCCTCTTTCCCTAACACTGACTCGATAGAACTACCTTCTAACAGCGTTGCAGTCATGGTATTTTCCTCAATATTTGAGTAAATGACCTTACTTTTATTAGTGTACTTCTACTACTTTGTAATTTGCTTTGGTATTCAATTATAGTAACCCCAGGTAATTGGCGATCATCCCTCCTAGGGACTTTCAAATAAAAACATCCAATTATTCTTTTGGGATGGACAAGAGATCATGCATAAAATCAAAATTTGAATTTTTACTAGACAGCGATGTCTGACGACAAGCCTTACGGCTACGCATCTATAGGAATCCGATTTGATATCTGAAAAAATCTTAGTATGTGTAGTGGCGTGTCAACGCTAAAATGGTGCAAAAATAAAATTTGTAGTGGGAGCATCTTGCTCCCTAATGTCCAGGAAGCGGGCTAGAAGCCCGCACTACAAAAAAATAAATTTACACATTTGGGATGCTCCCAAATTGTTTGCAACATTTTAGTCTAGACACGCTACTACGTATCTGTTCAAACATCAAATATGAGTCCTATATATTCAAATTAACTATAAACCCTGTTTTGCCGTTACAAATATAATTTCTGCAAAAATAATTTTTCCGGATCAGACTAAATATCACAGAATAAGATTTTATATTGAGTCTTATGGCGAAAACTTATGGAAATGCCTCAACGCGTATCAATTCGCTACAAAGATAAAACTTACGGCACAAGTGAGATACGCTTAAAAACCCTCCGTCTTGGGTTGCAGTTATGGGAAGAACAAACTAAACCCAGGAAAACAGAACTGTATGAATTTATATCAACTGCCTTAAAACAGGTTGACCGCCAAGACCGTTTTATGTTCTCTCTACTATTTATAGAACTATCAGACCTAATCCGTGATTCTACCTTTGACAGGTCAATGAAAGAGGATTTGATCAAAACAGCTTTTAAGGAGTTTGCTTGCGCCTTAACAGACTTTGAAGATGCGGCTAAATAGGGTATTGGAAGTGGGGCGTTGACTCATCACAAATGACGAATAACAATGACCCTATTTCTCGGTGAATCGTTTCACCAAGGCTAGCGCCTCTGGAGGAATCTCGGTAACTAGGCGAATGGGAAATGTTTGAGTGGAAGCAAACTGAGCATATTCCGGTGTGAGAAAGATAGCGTATTTCCGGGATTCTGGAGTCATTTGTGCAGCAAACGCTAAAGCTATAGTTCTTACATACTTGCGAATCTCAGCTGCTTGCTCACCCACCACCTCACCACCAGAAAATGGTGTATTTGGTTGTCCTGCTTGATCCATAGTGGTACTGGGGTCTTTGACACTCAGATGAGTACTCCCCAATATCCCGACTAGCCATTTAGGCGATGGTATCTGTTCAAATCCCACAATCTGTTCGGATAAGGCTGGGGTAGTTTTATCTGCGGAACTGGACAAAACTAGGGTGGGTACTTGCACTTGTGACAAACCAGTATCGCCAAATAGTAAAGAAGTTGTGGGATTAAGAGCGATCGCTCTCTTGACTCTAGCATCCCGTAGTTTATAAGTGTTTTCTGGTAATTCTTGGGCACTACATTGCAGAGTTTCCCCAAGACTGAATACAGCAATGTTATCTTTGCAACGTTGTTTTAGACGTTCTAGTTGCAATTCTCCCCCAGCAACTGCTAAAGCTGTGCCACCACCGTAAGAATAGCCAAGCACCATTGTGTTATTTGTGGCAAGCTTCCCTTGTAGTGGGTTGTTCGCTGTTTGGTTGAGTTTTTCTAGTTCATCCAGGACAAAACTAATATCTTTGGGACGATCTAAAACTTCTTGGGGTTTGAAAAGCCTAGTTTTATTTTGGATTGCTAAGTAAACATTTGTACTGCTGCTACCAGGATGTTCTAACGCTGCTACCACATAGCCGTGTGATGCGAGATGCTCTGCTAAGTAGCGCATGTCTGTACGAACTGACCCAAAGCCGTGGCTAAAGACAATCACTGGTTTGTCAGCACTGACAGCCGTTGACCAATAAACATCCACAGGAATATTGCGTTGGCGCTTTTGGTCGTTTAAGAGCAAGTTCAGTACTTGTACTTGAGCATTTCCAGCTTCAGAGGGGTCAAATGAAATCGAAATTTGGGGTTTTCTGGGATCGAGTAAGGGAGCAATGTCTGGCGACAAGACACTACGCGTCAATGACAGCATAAACTGTTGAGTAGTCCAAAAACCCAAATTCAAAGTTTTGACAACAGCAAATGCTTGGGGTAAATCAATTTCTAGACGTTGACTAGGATAGGCGGCGATAAAATCCAGTATGGAAAGTCCTTCTGGTTTCCCTGCACCTAATACAAAGGCTGCTCTAAGTGCTTGTATTCCAGCTTTATCTTTGCGGACTATGGCTGTGGAGAGGTCATTGAGAACTGTTGTCCCAATCTGCGTATTCAGCAATCGACTCACAGTCACAACATTTAGAGGTATCCTCGTAGTCAGCGCCGCCAATAGTAAGCCGCGTTGCTCTGCGGGTAATCTGTTGGTGAAATATTCCAGATTTCGCGGGAATTTTCCAGTTTCCGCAGCAGTTTGTAAATCAGCAAGAGCTATGGATCTTGAAAACAGACCAAAACGAACTACAACTGTATCAGCTGCTTGTGCAGAGGTATGTTTGCCAAAAAACTGCGTTAGTGCAAGGGCACAAAACAACCCTGTAATGATTCTTATACTTCTCCATCTGCGTCCCATGAAAACCTTCCAGTAGCATAGCTTAGGGGAATATAGCTGATCTTCGTGTATTTTGCTACCCTTATTTTGTAAAATTTTTTGCAATACCGTTGCAGAGACGTTGCACTGCTCTACATTACAAATTCCCACGGGATGCTTGTTCCCGTTCGATCGCTTCAAATAATGCCTTAAAATTACCGTTACCAAATCCTTGTGCGCCTTTGCGTTGAATAATTTCCAGAAAAAACGTCGGACGAGTTACTAAGGGTTTGGTAAATATTTGTAGCAGATATCCTTGCTCATCTCGGTCTAGCAAGATATTAAGTTCTTTTAAAATGTTTATATCCTCATCAATAGGACTAATATATTTTGGCAAGTTGTCATAATAACTATCTGGTGTTTCTAAAAATTCGATGCCATTGTGACGCAATTGTCTGACTGTCTGGATAATGTCGTTAGTTCTCAGGGCGATATGTTGTACACCAGGCCCACAATGAAAGTCTAAATACTCTTGAATTTGTGACTTACGGTATCCTTCGGCAGGTTCATTAATGGGGAATTTAATGCGACCAGTGTTGTTTTCTACAACTTTTGACATCAAAGATGAATATTGAGTTGATATATCATCACTAGTGAATTCTTGTTGTTGTTTAAAGTCTAAAACTGTTCGATAGAAATCTGCCCACAAATTCATTTTTCCTGACTCGACATTCAGGACAATATGGTCAATTTCTATCAGATTATTTTTAGTACATTGTGGTAAATTATCTAGAAGATGGTATTGTGGTGAAAACTCAGTATACTTGTGGCGTTCTATAAATGAATGAGTTAAATCTCCACTATAACCAGCAATAGTTGCCTTCAGAATACTGCCATTTTCTCCTTTGAGGAGCGTTGGTGCTAATATTGGTTTAGCTCCTCGTGCAACAGCAATATTAAAGCAAGTACGAGTATCATCAACAAGTAAAGCGATATCATGAACTCCATCGCCATGTAACTTCACATATTCTGCAATTGAACCATATGGTGTCAATGGAGAAGTAAAAACAAAGCGAATATGAGATTGTTCTAGTACAAACGAGCAGCGATCGCGCACGCCAGTTTCTAATCCAGCATAGGCAATCAGTCTAAAACCAAAAGACTTGCAATAAAAATGAGCAGCTTGTTGAGCGTTACCAACATAAAATTCTACATAGTCAATTTTTTTCAGTTGAATTGTCCCCCCATCTGCTAACTGGACTGATTTATTTTCTTGAATTTGCATGGTCTTTTCTTCTCTTTGACTAGATAACAATGTCTTAATATGCAGTACATTAGGTCTAGATATTTGGAAGTATAGATAACACCATGATAATTAAAGTGAATTTAAAATCACTTAAATATTAATTTAACTATTATACAATAACTCTATTATGACTCTAAAATTTAGTATTTTAGCAGACATTTTTTAATTTTTTCTCTCTAATTGCGCGTTTAAAATTAGTTTATTCACCATTAATAAAATATTCTTATACACTCCTGGGAAAATTGAGTAAAAAAGAAAATTGATGACTGTAAAAATAAATAGGTTGCGGTAAGAGTGAATTTTTATACGAATGACGTTAAAGCGGTGATATCAGAGGCAATAGTCCACAGCAATCTGATGTCTGCACAAAACTGCTCTTTACTACCGACGCAAAAACCTTCTCCAAAGTGCCAATTTCTCCCTAATATAGCGAGGAATAGGTGCAGAGAGTGAGGAATATGAAAGAGATCAGGGAGCGAAATCTTCCTGATCTTTACTCTGATTATCCGACGAGTATTGGTCAAGACTGTACCTCACCCAACCCAGAAATCCCATATTTCAGTTTTAGCTATTCGTGCCAACATGGCTGCATTCACAGAGCAAAAGCCGATACTATCTAAAAGCTCGTAATGCGCCTACCATTTATTACCCTCTTAGACAACTAGGAGGGATTTTTTATTGATTCTTCTTCATTTCCAAGCTGCAAAGCTATAGAAATAAACAAATTTTGTAGTCATTGGCGGGGGTGTGATAGTCTTAGCTTTCTGTAGTTAAGACTGCTTCAAACCAACCCACAGGAAATTTTTTCGCAAAAATTAGCTAACGCCGGAAACTCCGAGGATCAAGAGCATCTCTTAGCCCATCTCCCAAGAGATTGAAAGCCAGCACCGTTAGAATAATCAACACTGCTGGCGGCCAAATCAGCCAAGGTTGCAGTACGATAATCGAGGCATTGCTGGCTAGAGAGAGCAGGTTTCCCCAAGACGGGTCTGGTTGTTGAATCCCCAAACCGATGAGACTCAATACAGCCTCGGCACTAATAAAGCTGGGTACTGCCAAAGTCGCAGAGATAATTACATAAGTAGCCGTCTGCGGCAAAACGTGGCGGAGGATAATGTAGATTGGCTTACCACCCATAGCTCGTGCAGCTTGGACAAATTCGCGCTCTTTAATTGATAGTACTTGTCCCCGGATCACCCTTGCTAACCCTGCCCAACTAATTACCGAAGTAATCACTACAATCAGCAAAAATCGCTGGCTGCTACTTAAACTCGCTGGTAATACTGCTCCTAAAGCCACCAATAGATAAATACTAGGAAAAGTCATTAGCACTTCTGCCAACCGCATAATGATGCTATCAATCCAACCTCCAAAATAGCCAGAAATGCCACCTACCAAGAGACCCAGAGGAAAAGAAATGGCAACACCAAAAATACCGATAAACATGCTAATCCGACCCCCATGTACCAGGCGACTAAATTGGTCACGACCTTGATCATCAGTGCCCAAAAGATTAAATTTCGCCTCACCCACTGTGCCAAATAAATGCCAATCTAGGGGAATACCAGGGAAAATTTTGACTTCATTCCACTTTGGTGGTAGTGGCAAACTTAACTGTAACAGTCGGTACTGTGGGCCAGAAACAAACAAACGCAGAGGCGAAGGCTTGTCAAAGTCTACAACGAGTTGGCGATCGCCTGTTTCTAAATTAGTATCTCCTTGAGTCGTCGGATAAACATGAGGGCCAATGAATTGTCCCGATTGAGAGGCCCAATAAACCCGAGTTGGTGGCAAAAGAGAACCATTTGGCTGTGAAACATAAGGGTCATAAGGGGCGACAAAATCAGCAGCAATGACCGCTAAATAGAAGATTAACAGCAAAATCGCCCCAAATCGCGCCAAAGGATTCTTTTGAAGTCGTCGCCACCAATCCATAGTTACTTGTTCCTTGTTGTTTGTCTTTTGTCATTTGTCCTTTGTCATCACATTAGCGGCTACCCGCAGGTATGACCAATGACTAACGACTAATGACTACTATACTAAGCATGTAGTTGCTCAACAAAATATCGCTGCTCTTCTTGCTGTTTTTCATGTTCGACAACAAACACGTTCGAGTAAAGATTAGCCTGAATTTGTTTGCCTTGCTGCGTCAAAGACAGATAATGTAGCCCGTCTTTGATGTAGGGATAGACACCGTTCCAGTAAAACTTGGCGTAGTTATTGCGTAAATCAGCAGGGTTTTGATAACCCAAAACTTTATTCATCCCGGTTTCTTCAAACTCATAGAATAAAGAAGTAATTTTCTTCAAATAACGTGGGTCACTTAATTGCCCAATCAAGTCAGCAGCACGCACTAAACCTGCAAAGCTATTGGTATCTTGATGGTCTTCAGCCGCAGGTACAGGAAACCGCGTTAACTCAATATTACTTTTAATCACTTCGGCATCAATTAACTTGTGACCACCAAAACGCTCATCAATAAAAAGTTTGGCTCTATCAACGTGATAGGGTGTGAGACTAGCATCAGAAGCACCCGGAGAGAGAAAAATCATTCTGCCATTTTTACCCGTAGCATAAGACCCTTCTGCCTCTATGTCTTGACGACACACTCCTTTGACATAACCAATATCATGACAGACCAAAGAGATGATAAAGTGTAACCAGTCTTCGCTAGAAACACCACCCTCCCGAATATGCTTCCCTCGTAAAATTTCCTGACCGACAAGGGTGACGAGTACAGAGTGTTCAACATTGTGAAATAGGGCGTCACTGTTGGCAATATTTTCTAAAGCCATGCTACCCGCCCAGGCGATAATATCTTGGTAATCATTTTTCAGACAGCCATAGGTGCGGGTATAGCCTTGACGAATTTCTTTGACAAAAGCATCAATTAAAAGTTCTGTGGCATTGAACATAGTGGTTACTCAGGTAAATTAAGAATTATGGGTTATTTTTACAAGTGCAGTTCAGCAGCACCCTAGACGGAATTGATGACGATGCAGATTTAGATTTCTCCTTTATAGCTGAGTTATAAATGTCATCGCTACATGTGATCATGCCGTTGTCACAAGATGGGTTATCTTGAAATCAGAGTACAAAGGGACTTTGGGGTGTATCGAGTCAGTGAAAGATGAAAAAATCCATCCCTTTGTGGGTGGAGAGAGATAGTCGCTTTCAATGAAAATCACAGAATAGACAAATCACATTTGCTGAAGGGATGCCATAGCAAATATATGATATGATTTACAGCGCGTGCATCTAAATTACGGTTTGCGGGTGTAATTCAGTGGTAGAATGTCACCTTCCCAAGGTGAACGTCGTGGGTTCGAGTCCCATCGCCCGCTTTTGTTGTTATCTTGTTGATCGCCAGATCGTTTACCTGATTATCGTCCAAATCCTCGTCTACGGCGACATGAAACCCGCCCCTACGGACTCTGGACTGAGATTGAAATAATTGGTGAGAAATCCGGGTTCAGCTACTGATTACCAATGTTCCACTATGAGACTATCTACATAATTAAAATGCTCATCATTATGTGGCTAATCTCCAGCCATTTTCCAGACATTGAGCTGCAATCCAAATGTCATTTTCTGGAATCGGTCTGCCTTTGCGCTTCAAGATCAGACGTGTTTGGGCGTAGGAAGTGGCAGTTTCTCGCCCCATTGGAACCACAACACAAGCTTCAATGAATTGTAAATAGCGAGTCAAGTTTTGCAAGGAGCGAGCAGAATTTTCTGCTCCAAACAACAGTTCAGCAACAACAGGTAATGGTAAGATGATGTTTGGCAAGGTTGTAACTTTTGCAACTACGATCGCATCACCGTTGAGATAGCGAATAGCAACGGAGGTGTCCAGAGCAGTTTCACCAGCCATTGGAGTCAATTTGCTCAAATTCCTGATGAATCAAAGACTGCAATTGTGCAGCTTCTTCGTCGCTGATAATGCCTGCAAACTGTAACAGTGGATGAATTGGAGTCTCTTGGTACTCAATTATGGTCTTAACTTTGCTATGTTCTGCCACACCTGTTAGTGTTTGCAGTGGACGCAAAACTCCATCTTCATATATTGCTTCAATAGTCTGGGACTCTGGCATACGGTTTTGCAATTTAATTCCTACTCAGAATTCTATAACGTTTCTATGGTTAACAAGGAGAGAGGGTGGGGAAACCCCGCCCCTACAGCGCGATCGCTCTCATTTGCATCCATATTTGGCATGGGCTGTAACAATATAGATATAGGCACTGCACAATCACTAGCATTACAGGAAACACTGATGAACCGCTCAAAGATAGTTGCCGTTATTACAGGTGCGCTTTCGATTCTCTTAGCGATCGCCTACCTGATTATCGTCCAAATCCTCGACTACCGTGACATGCAACCCGCCCCCATCAGCCAACTCTCCCAACCACCAGCAATTGTGGCTTGTAGTTGGCAGCTTGACAAAACTACCAACATTTAGTCACAACTCTGCCGAATTGAAGAGACGTCATACAATGCGTCTCTTTTTATTTTTGTCAATTAGTAATTCTCAATGATTAATTGGAATACATAGATATAACCTAATAGATATTATTCATAAATCGAATCCTGCCATATATAAGAATTATTTAGAGCAAATATCGCCGATTTATCTAATTAAAGTATTTCCAATTTGCCTGAGATAAAGGTAAGCTATTTTTAACAAAATTAAACAAAGATAAAATTCGGTTATCTGAAAAGGCTAGGTTGGTAGGAATCAAACTTTTTTGACCTGTAACCATAATTTTTTGCTGCAAATTGATATTGATAGAGGTAAATCATGGCTCAGTTTCTCCTTGAGACTGTTTGGCTAGTTCCTTTGTATGCTTTCATAGGTGGATTATTAGCGATACCTTGGTCGCCGGGAATAATCCGGCGCACAGGGCCAAGACCTGCGGGTTATGTCAATTTAGTGATGACGTTCTTGGCGTTAGTTCACAGTGCGATCGCATTATCTACACATTGGAATCAACCGCCGACAGAAGTATTTATTCCTTGGCTATCTACGGCGGGATTAAACCTCACCATTGCTATAGAAATTTCTTCTATCAGTGTTGGTGCATTGGTCGTGATTACAGGCTTGAATCTGTTAGCACAAATTTATGCGATCGGTTACATGGAAATGGACTGGGGTTGGGGACGCTTCTTTTCCTTGTTGGGATTATTTGAAGCGGGACTGTGTGCTTTAGCCCTGTGTAACAACTTGTTCTTCAGCTATGTAATCTTGGAAATCTTGACCCTGGGAACCTACTTGTTAGTTGGCTTATGGTTTAGTCAACCCTTGGTAGTCACCGGGGCGCGGGATGCGTTCTTAACCAAACGGGTAGGAGACTTATTCCTGTTGATGGGAGTGTTGGGACTGTGGCCTTTGGCGGGAACTTGGAATTATACAGAACTAGCCCAATGGGCAGAGACTGCAAATATCAACCCTGGATTAATTACCCTGGTAGGTTTAGCCTTAATCGCCGGGCCGATGGGTAAGTGTGCCCAGTTCCCCCTGCATCTGTGGCTAGATGAGGCGATGGAAGGCCCTGTCCCCAGTACAATTTTGCGGAATTCGGTGGTTGTCGCCAGTGGTGCATGGGTGCTAATTAAACTGCAACCAGTGTTAACCCTGTCACCCGTAGTTTCCTCAGTGATAGTTGCGATTGGTGCAGCAACAGCTGTGGGTGCTTCCTTAATTGCGATCGCTCAAACTGATATTAAGCGCTGTCAATCCTATTCTGTGAGTGCTTACATGGGTTTAGTGTTCATCGCCGTGGGTGTACGGCAAGATGAAGCCGCCTTGTTGTTGGTGATCACCCATGCCTTAGCTGCTGCCCTATTAATCATGAGTACTGGCGGCATTATTTGGAATAGCATCACTCAGGATATCAACCAACTTGGTGGATTATGGTCACGCCGCCCCATATCAGGATTAGCCTTCATCGTTGGCAGTTTGGGGTTAATTGGTTTTCCCCCCCTAGGTGGTTTTTGGGCATTAATGAAATTAGCAGATGCCCTGTGGACAGATCAACCTTGGCTAGTAGCAGTAGTAATTGCAGTTAATGCGTTGACAGCCTTGGGTTTAACCAGAGAATTCGGTCTAATTTTTGGTGGCAAAGCCAAGCAGATGAGTGAGCGATCGCCAGAAGTACACTGGCCTATGGTACTGCCGATGGTAATTTTACTTGGTTTTGTCCTGCATCTGCCTCTGTTGTTGCAAAGTTTATCACTACTTCCCAGTTGGGCAACCCTGAATAAAGATGTGGCACTACTGCTGATTTGGTCGAGTATTTTTGGTGTCAGCATCGGCGGCATTATCTATTTAGGCAATTGGCAAAAATCTTTCCGCTTCCCTTGGAAAGGATTAAAAGACTTCTTCGCTTACGACTTCTACACCGCCCAAATCTACCGTCTAACTATTATTGCCGGCGTTGACCAAATTTCCAAATTTGCGGATATGCTTGACCGTTGGGTAATAGATGGCATCGTTAACTTGGTTGGTTTGATTTCCCTATTAAGTGGACAAGGTTTGAAATACAGCACCAACGGACAAACCCAATTTTATGCCTTCACTGTACTTTTAGGAGTCAGCGTTCTTGGCGCTTGGGTAACTTGGCCGTTCTGGGGAGTACAGTTTTTAGATTTGATGTTTTAAAAAACGGGAGCATCCCAATTTTGCAAAAATAAAATTTGTAGTGGGAGCATCTTGCTCCCTAATGTCCAGGAAGCGGGCTAGAGAGCCATCACTCCAAAAAAATAAATTTACACATTTGGGATGCTCCCTAAAAAACAGACATTTCTTTCCAATTGCCAGCCTCTATAAACAGGCATTTTTTTAGATAAAAAAACTTTCTTTTTCCTCTTTGCTTTCTTAGCGTCTTTTGCGGTTTAAAAATAAATAATTTATTGAATCGCAAAGGCAATAGAGAAAACGGAGGGAAAAATTTATAGAGGTGTAACCCCAATGAAATCTGAATTTAAATTGATATAAACAGCCATGTTAAGTGTCTTAATTGTCCTACCGCTTTTAGCTGCTATTCTCATAGCATTATTACCAAAAACCCTGCCTACTTCTAGTATTCGTTTAGCAGCACTATTCTTCTCAGTAATAACCTTCTTGTGGAACCTTTTTATTCTGCTAAAATTTGATATTAGCAACCCAGGGATGCAGTTTCAAGAGAATTTACCTTGGAATGAAACTCTAGGTTTGAGTTATCAATTAGGGATTGATGGACTATCTATTTTGATGTTGCTACTAAATAGTCTCCTCACTTGGATTGCTATTTATAGCAGCAGTAAACAAACCGAACGTCCCAGACTTTTTTACTCCCTGATTTTCTTAGTTAGCAGTGGTGTAGCTGGCGCATTCTTGGCAGAGAATTTATTGCTTTTCTTCCTGTTTTACGAATTAGAATTAATCCCCTTTTATTTGCTAATTTCCATTTGGGGAGGAGAAAAACGTGCCTATGCTGGCATCAAATTCCTAATTTATACAGCAGTTTCCGGTGCTTTAATTCTCGCCACATTCTTGGGTATGGTGTGGCTGACTGGTTCCACCAGTTTCTCTTTTGACGCCATCTCCACCCAAACCCTATCCGCAGGAATGCAAATCCTCCTCCTAGGAGGAATAGTCCTAGGTTTCGGCATTAAAATTCCTCTGGTTCCCTTCCATACTTGGCTACCAGATGCTTACGTTGAAGCTTCCGCACCGATCGCCATTTTACTAGGTGGGGTACTGGCAAAGCTAGGCACTTACGGATTGTTGCGGTTTGGCATGGGGATGTTTCCCCAAGCTTGGAGTACCATAGCGCCAACCTTAGCAATTTGGGGAGCCATCAGCGCTATCTATGGGGCATTAGTAGCGATCGCTCAAAAAGACATCAAGCGCATGGTAGCATACAGTTCCATCGGTCATATGGGTTACATCTTGCTAGCTGGTGCTGCTAGCACAGCTTTAGCACTAGTTGGTGCAGTCGCCCAAATGTTCAGCCACGGCTTGATTCTCGCTATCCTCTTCCACCTAGTCGGAGTTGTGGAAGCTAAAGTGGGAACCCGCGAGTTAGATAAACTCAACGGCCTCATGAGTCCCATCCGAGGTTTACCACTAATTAGCGCCCTCCTGGTTTTAAGCGGTATGGCTAGTGCTGGGATTCCCGGTTTAACAGGATTTATCGCCGAATTTCTCGTGTTTCAAGGCAGCTTCGCCAACTTCCCCATCCCCACAATGTTGTGTGTAGTCGCTAGTGGCTTAACAGCAGTGTATTTCGTCATTCTCCTCAACCGCACCTGCTTTGGCAAACTCGATAACAACGCCTACTATCCTAAAGTCCTCTGGTCTGAGAAAATGCCAGCTTTAATTTTGTCAGCCTTAATCATCTTTTTGGGAGTACAACCCACTTGGTTAGTCCGTTGGACTGAACCCACAACCACTGCCATAGTAGCCCCCATTCCCGCCGGGGAAAAAGTCGTAACCTCTGAAGTAGCCCTGAAACCGTAAACATCAGCAATTAGCTTGTAGTCATGGGCTATAAAAAGTTACGCACCGTAAGAGGAGAAAGGATGAATCTCACATTAATCCCCAGTGGTCTTGTATTGTTTCGTTTTTGTATATCTCCATTCCTCCTCTGGGATGCTTGGGATGGCAAAACCAGTATTTGGTTTATTGTGGGTTTTGTCGCCGCCTTTCTCTCTGATATTTTTGATGGCATTATTGCCAGACGGTTAGGTGTAAGTAATGCCCAGTTAAGACAAGCTGATAGTTGGGCTGATGTCTGCCTTTTTAGTTGTGTTTTCCTGAGTGCGTGGCTCGTATATCGAGATATTGTCATTGGTTTTCGCACCCCTTTATTAACAGTTGTCTTCGCTCAGTTGGTGTGGTGGATAGTAAATTTAGTGAAATATGGTAAACCCGCTAGCTATCACACCTACTCAGCCAAGTTTTGGGGAATCACTTTATGTATTGCCATTGTGGCTTTGTTTGGCTTTAACTACGCCGGAATTACCTTATGGCTAACTTGTATTGCTGGCTTTATTTATAGTGTCGAAGAAATTGCCATGACGCTGATACTGCCAGTTTGGCAACATGATGTATTAAGTATTTTTCATGCCCTGAAATTACGACAAACATTATTAACAGAAAAACTTGAATTACCATGACAGTAACCCCCATCCCATCATCTACAAAATTACCTCCTTCTACCCATGAATTTGCTGACATCATTCATCGTTTAGAAGCAGGCGGTTCGATGTTACCCGATACGCCAGAAAACCTTATGCAAATCATCGGTATATATAAAGCGTATGCAGTACCAATGGATTTCTACTGGCGTGACCTACTTTATATTGCCGAACGGGAATTTTTAAACCCATTGCCTGTTTTTAAATACTTCTTACCGAAAGAGTATTTAGACAGACATAATCATTATGCTGGCGATGATGCCGATTTAAGAATATGGCGCGGCCCAGCCACAGCTCATCCAGAACTTTTGGCATTTATAGAGAAAGGTGAAACCACCAAAATGCCAAAGTTATTTCATCATTTATTCCACGATCGCATTAACATGGAATTTGCTGAAGCTTGTATGCGGGCAATGCTTTGGCATCGTCACATGTACGCCCCAGTCAACCAATTTGATGCTTATTTAGACTCCGAAGAATATAAACAGAACGCTGATAAAGCCATTAAAGCTTACTTTCAAGGCAATCCAGTAATGCTGGGTTTATATAAACTCTTCCCCGATATGTTCTTAGAACAGTGTCGCCAGATGTCTTACTACTCTAATCTGGGCTTATTTTGGGAAGTCATGGCACCAGTGTTTTTTGAAATGTCAGATATCTATGATGAAGGTGGATTTAAAGGTGTCCCAGATGCCATGAATTTCTTAGTTAATGGCATATTTGCTATTGCTGGTCGCCCCATCTACCACCATGTTTATGTGAATGGCGAATGTTACGAAATCATCCCTAAATCGAAAGGTTTTACTTGGCTATATGAAGCAGCATTACCTTATGTAGAAGCTGTTTTTTATCGCACTGCTCCCTTTAGAGGCACAAAATCTTATAATGCCCAAGCGTGTCAAGTACCTGAAGACCAAAAAGACTTTCACTATGGCATTCTCTATGCTGATGTATTTCCAGTAGGTACTGCTGGTATTCCCCCAACACTGTTAATGCAAGATATGTTGCACTTCTTGCCACAATATCTAGTTGATTATTACCAACAACATTGTCGTGGTGAAGAAGATATGTTAATTCAGTTAGGAATTAGCTTTCAAAGGTCAATGTATAATGTGACTTCTGCGGTCATCCAAGCCTTACGGACTGCCCTTTTATATCCTTTAGATGACGCTAATACCAAACATTTACAAGCTAATCGTGAATTCTTTGAATCACAACTAAACCGCTTTAATCGCACTGATTACAACATCCGTGATGCAGCTCGATTAAACAGCATTCAAAGCCAGGATTATCGCTAGAATATCCTCCCACTTTCCTAGGGCTGTCCGTTGACTTGAAATCTTGGAATTTATGCTAGTCCGCTTTTGCGGACTTGTACTATTTTATAGTACACTAAATACAATAAATCTAATTCTTCATTTACAAATGACATATTATCAACAATAGGTGGGCAATGCCCACCCTATAGATACTGTTACCATTCCCCAATTTATTTCACATCATTAGCAATAATTCCAATTAAATTCAACTTGCCTAAAATGTCTCTAGCTTGAAGCAATTCATTTTGTCTGACTTGACCGATACGACCCACGATCACAATTCCATTACACAAAGGCGCGATAATGCTAGCATCAACCATGCCTAAAATAGCTGGAGCATCTATCAGCACTAAATCATATGTTTGCTCAAAAAATTCTATTAATTCTGACATCCGCCCAGAACTAAGCAACTTCACTGCATCTTCTGCTAAAGGCCCAGCAGTCAAAATATCAATGGAGGGATGAATAGGCTGGATATAATCTGAAATGTGGGTATTTGTCTCATCAACTAATAACAGAGACAGCCCCCAGTCATTAGAAAGGTCTAGAATTTTATGCAGACTAGGACGGCGTAAATTGGCATCAATAACCAGTACTCTTTGATGCATGTGAGCAGCACTAGCCGCAAATCCTAAAACTAAAGTTGTTTTACCTTCACCAGCTAACGTTGAAGTTAACATCAGTGATTTTAAGGGAAAAGGATGCTTTAATATTTGCAGGTTTTGGTAAATTATCTCCAAAGTTTCATGGTACGGCAATTTGGTATTAGTTTCCAGCACTAGAGGAACTGAATTCCGACGCCCATTTAAAGTTAAGCTGGGAATTCGCTTCTTGATACCTCCTATTCTTAGTTTCGGTACTATCCCTAATAACCTAATATTTGTCAGCTTCTGTAATTCTTGTGCCGAATATATTACCGGATAAAACTTTTCCCTAATTAACGCTGTCAAAATACCTAAAATCAGTCCAGCTATCACTCCTCCGAGCAAAAGTAATAATCTGCTATTTCTAATCTCAGTTCCGGGAGTAGGTTCATCCAATACTTGCCAATCAAAGCCTCCTTGAGCAATTTTCATTCCCAATAACTGTTGTTCTTGCAGTAGTTGCTCAAGCGTTTTACGGTGAGTTTCCACTTCTGCTAAGAGACGGTTATACTCTGCCATCAAACTGGGATATTTACTCAATTCTGCGCGGAGTTTCTGTTCTGACTCAATTAAACTCTTTTCGTTAGCAATTAGTCCAAGAGCCTTTGTCTGTACCTGAATTATCTCTTCCATGAGCTTTGCATCAACGCCTAACATCTGTCCTGTCGTTGATAGCGGTTTTTCTAGACTACCTAGATTGACAACTTTCTCTTCTGAAAATCTTTTTGTTTCTTGTTGTAATAGTGCTAGTTGACTTTGGTATTGCTGTTTTAAGCTTTGTATCTTTGGCGAAGCATCTGTATAACGCTTTTGTTCTTGAGCTAGCACCAATTCAGTTTTTTGAATCTCATTTAGTAAGGTTTGATAACGAGATGATTGAGCTAAACCAGAGGAAATTAGAGCGTTCTGAGATGAGGACGCCATTTTTTGTTTTAAGTTTGAGTACTGAGCTTGTACGTTTTGTAACTGGGCGCTAGTAGTTTGTAAATTTTTTTGAATATCTGCTAGTGACTCCAGTAGAATTTTGCTTTGAACATGTGGGTCGAGTAAATTATGCTTTTTGCGAAATTCCTCTAACTTATTTTGAGATTGAATTACCTTTTGTTTAATTTCAGGTAGGCGAGCATTAACAAAAGCTAGCCCTTTATTTAAACGCTCTTTTTGTTGTTCTTTGTTGTAATCTTGATAGACTTTCTGTAAGGCTTGTAGCACTCTTTGTGCTTTCACTGGATCTTGATTTTTAAAAGCAATTTCCAAGATTTGACTAGCTAACCGATTTCCTCGTGCTCCCCAATTTAGTTGAGTTATAGTCAAGGGTACATCCTGAGTTTTATCCTTGTCTGGATAGATATTTTCTAGGGTAATGTTGGGATACGTAGGGCGAAGTAAATCTACAGCTTTCCCGATTAACTTAGAACTCAGCATTAATTTCATCTGAATTGTATAGTCAGTAACTTGAGGAGCAGGATCTGTAAACTTACTTGCTGTTTTTTCCTGTTTCTTATCTGAGCTTACCCCTTCATTGAAATTGGAACTTACCAATACCTGCATATTGCTCTCATAGATTGGTTTGTTAATAGCAGCTATCAGACCTGCAACTAACATAACTCCGCAAGAAATACCCAATATCAGATAGCGTTGGCGCAGCAGAATGATAGGTAGTTGTTTTATGTTAACAACACTTTGTGAAGAGGTAGTAACCATTTGTCCTTGATTCAGACCAGTGTTAGCCATTATCAAAGTCCTCTAGTCTTGCAATAATATATCCGGATGATTGTGAGAAAATCTATCTTGGAGAGATTTTCAACTACAGACGTAACAGAATATTAGATGATTCCTTACTAAAGTGAGCAAATTTCAATAGTTTTACAGAGGAAAGTTGAAGTTTATGTTATTTTTTGCTGGTTGTATAAAATAATTATTAACATCTAGAAAGATGTAATTTATACCAGCTAAAAATTATTTCGTAGTGAGGACTTAATTCCTCAAAAAAAATGAGGGCTTAAGCCCTCACCACGAACTTTTATAAATAGGAGTCAGAAGACAGAATTCAGAATGCTGACCGGAGGCGGAGCGTTTCCGGCTCCGCTCCTGATTTCTGAATTCTTCTTATAAAAGTTAATATCACCACAAAAATCAAACACTTACTTTATTTAGCGCTACTTCTCGCCGCCTAGGTACGTCATAAACCATGAAATCATAAGCCATGTCTGTCTTGGGAAAAATCGCGCGGGCTTCTTTAAGTAAATCCTTTAAGTCTAAGACATTACCAGGAGCGTAACGTGGACTAAAATGGGTCATAATCAACCGATGTGCTTTAGCCGCTAAGGCTGTTTGCGCTGCCATTGTGCTGGTGGAATGCAATCGTTGAAAAGCCATGTCTGCATCTTGGTGGGCAAATGTCGCTTCATGAATTAGCACATCTGCATCCTGTGCCAATTCCACTGCACCCTCACAATATACTGTGTCTGTACAGTAGGCTATTTTGCGTCCAATTTCTGTAGGACCGCACAATTCACTACCGTCAATCACTCGTCCATCGGCTAGAGTAACTGTTTCACCGCGCTTGAGTTGACCATAAATGCGACCGGGAGGAATTTGCAATGCTTTGGCTTTTTCCACATCAAAGCGTCCGGCTCTGTCTCGTTCTACTATGCGGTAGCCAAAAGCTGTAATCCTGTGGTGCAGATGTCCACAGCTAACAGTGAACTCATCATCTTCGTAAATTACACCTGGACGGACGACATGAATTTTAACGGGGTAAGAAAAGTGGGTGTGGGAATAACGTAAAGCACCTTGGATATATTCATTTAATCCAGGTGGCCCATAAATATCTATTTTTTCTACATTGCCAGCCAGACCGCAACTAGCAAGTAGTCCCATCAAGCCAAAGATGTGGTCGCCGTGCATGTGGGTGATAAAAATTCGGGATAGTTGGCTGCTTTTGAGCTCGCTCCGCAAAAGTTGATGTTGAGTACCTTCGCCACAGTCGAATAACCACAGTTCGGCTCGTTGCGGTAATCTTAGGGCAACGCTGGATACATTGCGCGATCTTGTGGGTACACCGGAACTTGTCCCTAAAAATGTTATCTGCACAGCGTTCTTTAGCCTTCCTTTTGCTTAATTTGACGCTCTATGTCTCTATAGTGGCACGGTTGTTGAGTTTTCAGGCTCTATTGGTGTATACATTTAATGATAAATATCTCAGGAGTTATAAGTAATAAATAATACAAATTATTCTTAATATTCAGAGTAGCAAGGAAAGTATGGATCATTTGTTATTTTGAGTTAATTTCAGTACTTAAACCGATTTCATGACACACATGTTTTTCCTTATCACTTCCCTGCATCAAGCAATAACTAAATTGAATTTTGCTGAAATCCTGACAATGTATTGCTTTACAAAAAAATCGTACACATAAAGATATTTGAACCAAATTAACTGCACAGACAACTGACTGGTAATATTTGCTCATCCATGACTTGATTATTTCAAGAGTTATTAGAAATGTCACTAACAAAGCGTTGCATAGCCGAGTTTGTTGGAACTTTTTGGCTAGTCTTTGGTGGTTGTGGTAGTGCGGTTCTAGCAGCAGCTTTTACCGCAGATAGTGCCCAAATTGGAGCAAATACAGCATTTCCTTTAGGTATTGGACTAGTAGGTGTTTCTTTGGCGTTTGGTCTGACAGTATTGACTGGAGCTTATGCACTTGGTCATATCTCTGGTGGACATTTTAATCCGGCTGTTTCTATTGGTCTTTGGGCTGCAAAGCGCTTTCCCCGTTCGGAGCTTTTTGTATACATTGGTGCTCAGGTATTTGGTGCGATCGCCGGCGCTGGAATTCTGGCTTTAATTGCTACAGGTAAGCCAGGATTTGACCTGGTAAAAAGTGGTTTTGCAGCTAACGGCTTTGGAGAACATTCTCCTAGTGGTTATTCTTTGTTAGCTGCTTTTGTGGCTGAGTTCTTACTCACTTTTCTATTCCTGGTGATTATTGTGGGTGTCACAGATCGCCGCGCGCCTCAAGGTTTTGCTCCCATAGCTATTGGTTTGGGTTTAACACTAATTCACTTAATTAGTATCCCTGTCACCAATACATCAGTCAATCCTGCCCGTAGCCTTGGTCCGGCAATTTTCGTTGGAGGCTGGGCACTACAACAGCTGTGGTTGTTCTGGTTAGCACCTATTGTAGGAGGGGTATTGGCGGGAGTTTTCTATTCCCAGGTGATGGAAACACCAACTCCCTCAGAAAGGCAATTCTCGGAGATTTCTTAATTGCATGTGGAGCATGGGGGTATGGGGATAGTTGCCAATCATCAATTACCCAATGACGCCACTTGCTACAACGGAGCGGAGCCTCCCGAAGTTTGTCAAACATCTCCCCGACAAATTCTCTCCGCAACGCAGTGGCTCCCCCATGCTCAATGCCCAATCTTTCAAGTATGAAATATCACGGCTATTAGGGGTAGGAATGCCAACAGGAAACCATTCCAGGAGTGCAGTTGAGTTTCGGGGGTTGGCTGTGATGGTGTTAACAGTGCTTCTATTCTCTGTTCTAAACGATCGCTTACTTCTGGTGAACCCAATGCCGCACAGCAAACTTCTGAGATCACAGGGGTACTACTGACTACCAACAAGAGTGATTCTGCTAGTAGTAAGGGGTCTACCTGAGATGCAGCGTAACCATCAGCACGCAGTTCACGCAAAATTAACAATTCTTCCCACAAAGCGTCTGTGTGAGGCAACCACGTAGTGCAAGAACGCACCCAACCTAGCCAAAAAAACCAGAACGTGTCCCGATAATGGTGGTGCCCTTGTTCATGTGCTAAGACGCTTTCTAGATGCTCTGGTGAGAGGGTTTGCAGCAATCCCTGGCTGATTACAAGTTCGGGCTGCCAAAAACCTATTTGTCCAGCAAACAGTGCCCCTGTTTCCAGTAAGCGGATTTCTTGGACTCCAAGATTCACTAGGGGGCAGTTACGGGCAGATTTCACAGACTGCCAACCCTGGATGACCAGCTTAAGGCACAGAATAGTAAAAAATACAAGAAGTATTAATGCAAAAATATAGCTAACCCAACCTGTATACATACCGCCCATGTTGCCTTGGGTGCCCATACAGAGTACAGCGATCGCAGTCATGAACAGCAGCAGGGGGGGAAAGAGAAATAAAAACAGCGATCGCCGCCAGCGTAAATTCCAACTACCTTGGGGGAGAGTCCAAGAGGTTCGCAACTGCCAAGCAATTGTCAAAGCGGCCAAAATCATCATTAGATGCATCATTTTTCCTCCCTGGCTTGGCGTGCGGCTTGAATACGTTTAGCGATCGCTTCTATCTGATCGCTGGCGGACTCATCCAGACTATCAGCAAAGGCCGCAATTACATCAGGATTGCCCACTGCCAGAAATCGCTGCAACTGCTCGTGTGCTCTAATCACCTCTGCTTGTTGCTTGGTCAGCATTGGTCGCCAATAGAAAGCGCGCCCTTTTTTGTCGCAGGCTAGCCAACCTTTGTCAGTCAGACGCCGCAAGACGGTGGTCACAGAAGTATAAGCTAATTCCCGGTTGGGGTCAGATAAGATGCGATCGTGTACATCTTTAACTGTAGCCGAACCCAGTTCCCAGATAATGTGTAAAATTTCTGCTTCCAAGGGGCCAACAGACAATTGTTTGGGGCGGTAGTCGGGTAAAGGAGCCATAAGCAACTCAAAATATGTAGGGAATAGGCAGGGGGCAGGACTTCGCTTTTTTCACTAAATTTATTTATGAAAAAAATATGTATTTCGAGACGCATGGAGCCAGAAATACGGCGTCCTTGCTAAATCCCCTGAATTTATTTATCGGGATTCCTCCTGCCTCCTTAAACAAAAACTCCGAGAAGTTCTAGTCTTCCTTCAGATTACCGTTTAAGAAACCTAGGTTCTAGAAATTATTTTTAAAGATTACCAATTTCCAAGCCCCATTCCCCATTCATAGAGCATCCTCACTCTCAACCTCTGTACTTTCTTACTGAATTGCTGATCTTTTAGATGACACCAACTGGGTAGAATGAAACTCGGCAGTATTAGATCAGGCGTATCTAAGACGTGAAGCTATTTGTTTATCACACCCCGGAATTAACTCCCACAGATCAAACCCCAGAATGTGCGATCGCAGTCGATGTGTTGCGAGCTACTAGCACAATGGCGACAGTCTTAGCATCTGGAGGCGAGGCTGTACAAGTCTTTAGTGATTTAGATCAACTCTTAGAAGTTAGCGAAAAATGGCCTGCGAAGCATCGGCTACGAGCCGGAGAACGCGGTGGCGCAAAAGTAGCTGGCTTTGACTTGGGTAACTCTCCTCTCGACTGCACACCAGAACTGGTGCAGGGGCGTCGTTTGTTTATCAGTACCACCAATGGCACCCGTGCCTTAAAAAGAGTACAGGACGCTCCCATCGTACTCACCGCAGCTTTGATTAATCGGGCGGCGGTGGTGCAATTTCTCCTGGATCAGCAACCAGAGTCAGTCTGGATTGTGGGTTCCGGTTGGGAAGGGAGTTTTTCTCTGGAGGATACAGTTTGTGCAGGTGCGATCGCCCACAGCATTTTGCAGCACACCCAGTTATCACCAGCAGCATTAGCTGGTAATGACGAAGTAATTAGTGCGATCGCGCTTTATTCTCAGTGGCAAAATAATTTGTTGGGACTTTTACACCAGGCCAGCCACGGTCAACGTTTGTTACGCCTAGAATGCCATGAAGACTTAAAATATTGTTCTCAAACCGATATTCTAGATGTTTTGCCAATACAGCAAGAACCAGGAGTTTTAAAAAGTCAAAGTTAATACCAATTTGAAAAAGGTATATGACAGACACCCTGTAGGGGCGAATGGTTGTTCGCCCTTACTTCCAAAAGTCAGGAATCTCGCTAACCAGAAACCCGCCAAATCCTAATAGTGTGATCATCACTACCAGTGACTAGGGTTGCACCATCGGGACTAAAGCTGACAGATGTCACCGTGTTACTATGCCCTACTAAGGTAATAATTTCTTCGCCAGTAGCTAGATTCCACAATTTGATCTTGTGGTCGCGGCTACCACTAGCAAGGGTCTTGCCATCAGGACTAAAACTGACAGATGTCACCGTATTGGCATGTCCTGGCAGTGTAAAGAGTTTTTCTCCAGTAGTAAGATTCCATAGTTTGATAGTGCGATCGCGGTTAGCGCTAGCCAAAATTTTGCCATCAGGACTAATGGCGAGGGAGGTGATAGTTTTAGCACTTTTCCAAGTGCGAATTGCGTATCCCTTGCTCAAATTCCACAGTTTAATGGTTTTGTCAAAACTACCACTAGCCAAGGTCTTACCATCTGGGCTAATGGCGATTGACCGCACCCAAAATTCATGTCCTACCAGTGTCCGGAGGGGCCGTCCTGTAGCGAGATTCCAGACTTTGATGGTGTTGTCATCGCTACCATCAGCTATGGTTTGACTATCCGGGCTAATGACTAGGGCATGAACTGAATCAGAATGCCCGACTAGGGTATGTATGGGCTTTCCTGTGGCGAGGTTCCAGACTTTAATCGTGCTGTCATCACTACCACTGACCAGGGTTTGACCATCTGGAGTGAAAGTCACAACATTCACCCTCTGAGAATGTCCGCTCAAACTAGCAATTTCCTCACCTGTGGCGAGATCCCAGAGTTTGATGATGCGATCGCTATTACTCGCTATGGTTTTACCATCAGGACTGATAGCAACAGACAAAACCGAATTGTCATCACTCTGGAGCGTGTTAGTTAAGGAAATATTCCTGAAGTTAATTTTGGGGGAATGAACCAGAACAGCTTCGCTGTTACCTTGACTATGATGTGGCTGATTCAGACGAGAAGATAAACTAGTTTGGATACGTTGAAATTGTTGATACCAAGATTCTCCAAAGCCAAATAACAGAATAAAAGCAGATACCAAGACTAGACTTCTCAGTATATTGAATTTCTTTGGTAAATATGCCGTCTGAGTGATTGGAATTTTACTAGCTAATTTGCTAGCTGATGGTAGTAAGAGTGGTTGTTTGTGCGTCAAGTCCTTAATCACTTCATCGGCTGATTGATACCGATGTTGGAGGTCTTTTTGCAATAGCTTATCGACAACATCATCCAATTCAGCATTAATTGGACTTCGCAAATATTGTCGCCAATTTGCTACCCAAGCATAACCGTGTTCCATCCACAACTGAAAGGGGGAAATTCCCGTTAACAGATGAAAACAGGTCGCTCCCAAGCCAAACAAATCACTAGCGGGATAAGCTTTACCATCTCTGATTTGTTCAATTGGTGAGTAACCATGTGAACCAATTGACGTACCAATTTTATTGTGTACTCTGGCGGTAAACTGCTTGGAAGAACCAAAGTCAATTAAGCTCAAACGTCCATCAGTGTGACGCCGGATGATATTTTCTGGCTTGAGGTCGCGGTGAATGACGCCGCGATCGTGGATAAACTTGAGCACAGGCAATAAATCTAGCAAGATTGCTTGAATTTCCTTATCCCTGTACACCTTTTTTTGCTGCAACTCTTTTAACAAATTCTCCCCATTAATGAACTGCTGTACCAAATACATACAGTGGTCTTGTTCAAAGTAAGCCAACAGGGTTGGAATTTGTGGATGTTCTCCGAGTTCTTGTAGTCGTTTGGCTTCTTGTTCAAACAACTCGATCGCCTTTTTTTGTGACCAAGTTCCTTGAAACTTCGGCGCTAGTTGCTTGATGACGCAGCGTTCATTGAGTTTATCGACATCGTGTGATAGATAAGTTCTGCCAAATCCACCTTCATCGGAAAGCACGCGGATCACACGAAAGCGGTTTCTCAAGAGTGGGATCAGTGGGGTACTACAAGTTTGGCATAACTTGTTGGCTTCGGGATTCAGGGGATTTGGGCAATCGGGATTTAAGCAGCAAATCATGAGCTGGCAGGCGCGACTGCATGACAAATTATGCTAAGTTTGCCCCGGAATTTCCCTTAATTTCAAATTAGCTCTCGCATACTATATGGCAGAAAACCCTAGTATTGGGATTGGGGAATTACTTAATATAGTCAGCGTTTGTAGATAATAATCAGTTTTCCCCGAACTGGGAAAACTACGAGAGCCAGCAGATTATTTTTTCGATTATATATTAATCTGATTTAAAAAGCTTTGAAAACTGCTAACTCTGATCAAGAAAGATTTTATATCCGTAATTCCACAATTTATTAGAACATGTGTGCCAATTCAATACAGTCAAAATTCTTACTAAAATTGTTGGTTATAATTCATGTTTATTTGTTAATTTGATACTTGAGTTATGAATCGGTTTAACTTGCTATTTGGCTTTGTACCTCGCAATTTTGCTTGCCAATCCCGAATAGCGATCGCTGTTCTTTTTACAGGTGGTAAGTAGATAGGAAGTACTTCTTCTTGTGTATGATTTGTGTTTTTTAGTGGTTGGGTAGTTAAACAGTTAGTCAAAGTTGGTACATAGCCTTCTAAACCCAAGGCTCTCAACACTTCATCAGCAGTTTTAAACCGTTCCTCAAGGGAAATTTTGACCATTTTGCTCAAAATTTGGGCAAATCCATCACTGATATTTACCTCCTGTTGCCAACATATCTCACCTGTATTTGGGTCATGGGCAAATTCTAACGGCCCTTTGCCAGTCAATAAATAAAGACAAGTTACACCTAGTGCGTAAATATCGCTGGCGTACACTGGACACAGAGAAAACTGTTCTGGTGGCGCAAACCCCATCGTCCCAATGAAATTGGTGGAAAAGTTGTGATGGGCGGCGTCTTCACAAGCTTCTACTAATTTCTCTTTGACTGCACCAAAATCAATCAACACAAATCTCTGGTCGTCTTCAGAACGCAATAAATTCTGCGGCTTAATATCTCGATGAATTACATGATGTTTATGAAGATACTTTAATACTGGCAGTAATTCTTGCAAAAACTGTTTAACTGCGGCTTCACTCTTACGACCACTCCGCCGCACTTCTCTAGCTAAAGTAGAACCACGGATGTATTCTTGAACTAAATAAAATTCTCCATTTCCTTCAAAGTAGTCTAACAGCATGGGTATTTGCGAATGACTACCTAGTTGACCCAAAGTTTTGGCTTCTTTTTCAAAGCGCTCAGATGCCTTTTTCAAACTTTTGGCACTACTTACCTTAGGACAAAGTTGCTTAATCACACATAGAGGCTTTCCTGGTAAAAGCACATTTCTGGCTAAAAAGGTAATCCCAAACCCACCCCTACCTAAAATTCTCATAACTTCATAGCGATCGCGGAATAGTTCTTTAGAACCACACATCTGTCCGAGCTGAGTCTGTTGTGAAACGCTCTCATATAACTTCGTTATTTTCGGAGAAAATCGATTCATCATTTAATAACAGCTACTTATTTATTTTCTTAATTTAACTGTAAAGATTATTCAACGCTAGTAGAATTACCGCATCTTTGCAGAATCATGACTTTCGCTACTGCCTAGTTAAAAATTTGAAATAAAAAATTTAAAAAGCTACAGCCAATTGATCCGGATAAAATTACTGTGACCATAAAACACTACATTTATACGTAAATATGCAGTATGAAAACTATGCAGTAATTGGGTATTGATACAGACGTAGCACTGTACCAATACGGGAGCATCCCAATTTTGCAAAAATAAAATTTGTAGTGGGAGCATCTTGCTCCCTAATGTCCAGGAAGCGGGCTAGAGAGCCATCACTACAAAAAAATAAATTTACACATTTGGGATGCTCCCACCAATACCCCATGCTCCCTGCCTGATTTACGGCACGTCAATAGAAATCAAAGCATTTTCTGGTATGTAGTTGCGGAAACACCCTTCATCCGACAGCACTAAGATTAGGCGTAGGGGATAATCTGGTGGTACTTGTAAATCTGCCCAAGGTACTGCTACTTCTAAACATTTATCCAAAGCCGCTTGGGCACGACTGACACGGGGATGCCATTGATAGGTCTCTCCCGCTTCTCGAAACTGAACGGTTTGTGTCAGCAAATTAATTTCTAGATGGTGATGAAATAGATAATTAGTTGGTGCTGTATCCGGCACTTCTGCTAGAGGAATGGGACTATTAACCATTGTTCTGTCTGGATAGAACCACAGCAAATTTAATTCTGTAGGTAAATCTCGTTCTGGGATCATGCCGCTTTTAAAGTCCACCCGCACATAAAAGTTGAGGTGATCTACCCCATACCACAGTCGTTGCACCAGACTGCTGTTGTGCATTGTTCCCCTCGCCCCACCAATTTCTATGCGTCCAGCTTTATCCCAGTCTTGTTCATCACCCATACCATCAATCACGGGATGAATAAAACCCTCTGGGCTATGATCTGCCCTGGCGGCGTGAACCTCTAGTGGTTGCCTTAAATATGAAGGTATCGGTTCATTTAAAGCTTTGTAAATGCCATAGAGGTGTTCGCGGAATAATTGGTCAAAGATGGCATCTTGATTGGAAGAATGCCCTTCTCCAAACCACCAGAACCAGTCAGAACCTTCGGCGGCATACAAAGCTTCCCAAGCTTCCGGATTAGTTTCCTCTGTGGCTTCGGGATGATTGGCCAGGGTAGCTCTGGCTTGTGTAAGATAGTCCCAAGCCCGATTTTTGGCAGGATCACCAATCCAGGTGGTGAAGCTACCATCTACCCAAGAACCACTGTGCAGTTGTCCACCGGGGATGGTCGCTGTGGGGGGAAATTGTTCGAGGAATTCGGAGACAGTCACCAGCTTTAAATGAGGTTCATGGCTAAGGGTTTGATATAAAGCTTCTAGGAAGGGTTTACCGTCTTGGGGATAAAATTCCCAGCAATTTTCCCCATCCAAGGCGATGGTGACTAACCAAGGTTGTGTACTTTGGCTGTCTCTTTGCATTTTAGCGATCGCTTGCAGGTGTCCGACTAAATCTGCTGCGGCTTGTTTTGCTGGCATTGCCCCATAGGTAAAGCCAATCAAATCTGATAATCTGTGGTCACGAAATACAATCGCTACATCCCCGGCTGGGGTTTCTAAGCGATACGGCTGGTACAGTAATTGTGGTTCCTGGACGTTCCCCGCCCCATCCCGATGAAAAAAGTGTTTCAGTGTCCATCCTAAGACAGCTTCGTCTGAGCAAATCCACTTAAAGCCTTGTTTGATAACATACGGTAGCATCTCTGGACTTACTGACTGTTCCGAAGGCCACAAACCACGCGGCTCCTGTCCAAAGCGGTCTTTATATAGCTCCCAAGCTTTCTCTAAATGGCGGGGAATATCTTCTGCCCACTGAAATCTATATCCAGGTAGTGTCATTTGGGGCACAGCTACTCTTCCGGAGTTAGTATCAGCTAACAAAGGCAAAATTGGGTGCGTATAGGGCGTAGTAGTAACTTCTAGCTGTCCTGCGGCTTGCATTTTGCGATGTTGGGGGATGATGCGGCCGAGTATGTCTCTTTGTTTAGAATAAATGCGCTGGCGATCGCTTAAGGTGAAATTCCGACCCTGCCTTAACCAAGTAGCAATTTCTGGGTCATCCCAAAATAGCGGATCAATCCACGCCAAATTATGCCAAGCTAATAAATCACTGTAATCTTGTGGTTGCCAATTGGCTAAACACCATGCTTGTCCTTGTTCTTGCCGTTGGTAATACAACTCAGCATAGCGAGGATGAGGATCAATTAAGGTGTGGTGATTCGCATCAAAAAAATGCTGAATAATAAATTCTCGCTGTTGCTGATCAAGTTGCTCGACTGGCGTCAAACTGGCAGTAAGATAAGGGTCAAACGCAGTTCCAGCAATGTAATCTTCTAATTGTAATATCAGAGATGGTACTAAATTCACCGTTTGGTGTAACTTGGGATACTTCTCTAGAATTAATACCAAATCCAAATAATCCTTGGTGCCATGTAACCGTACCCAAGGCAAACGATACTGCTGACTAATAGCAGAAAGCGCAACACCGCTACCAGGAGATTTATATAGCGGCTGATGCTGATGCCAGATAAAGGCGACGTGCAGAGGGTGGGACATAGGGAAGATAGGGTATGGGGTAATTAATGGTCAACGACTCCACCCACAAAGGGATGGGGCTTGTAACTAACTGAGAGATATCGATAAATTATGAATGATAACAATTCAGTGTTCATAACTCATTAAACACCCAGTGCCGAGTCCCTAGTCCCTAATCCCTAAATTACTTGTTCAACTTCGGCAATTTCAGGAATCATTTCCCGTAGGCGGCGCTCAATACCCATTCTTAAGGTCATTGTCGAACTTGGGCAAGAGCCACAAGCACCTTGCAACCGTAATTTGACTACAGGGCCGTCAAGTTCCACAACTTCTACGTTACCACCGTCAGACATCAGATAAGGGCGCATTTCATCTAAGACTGTTTCCACGTTTTCAATTGTCAGTTCCATAGTTTTAGACCTGGTAAGTTAACAAACATGATGGAGAATGGGGCGTTGGGGAGCCAGTTGCGTGGGCGGGTTTCCCGACTTGTAGACGCCGGAAGCGGCTACTCTACGAGAACGCTTTCAGCGAACCCGTAGGGTACAAACTGGCGTCATTGGGCATGAGTGTTTCTTCTATCCCAGTACACAGTCTCTAGTTCCCAGCCCCCATTTCCCTAAATTTTATTTTCTAGCTTTGTTAAAACGATCCTAGACTTAATTGCAGCTAGATTGTCAGTGGTTTAGTTGACATTTATCATTTGTCAGTCCTATGTTATCTGTTTTTCATAACTAGGAACGAGGGATTAGGGACTAGTTAAAGATTACCTATGCTCGATGACACGACTTGCTACAAGTCGGCAAAGCCGACGACAGTCGCCACAAGTCGGGAAACCCGCCCACGGCGCTGTCTCCCCAATGCAGTGGCTCCCCTATGCCCCATCCCCCAGAAGCTTAATATTAGAGTAACGGAACTCAGTAGTACTGCGATCGCTATCTTGATATTCATGTACAACCTGTTTGGTCAATAAATAATAATCACCAAATTTTTCATAGGTATCTTCAAATTTCAGCACACTGATGACTTCATTGGTTTTGGCGTTGTGGAATGTGGCATCATAGCGAGTCGCAATGTAGCCAGCACCTGTCTGGAAACTTTCGTGGGTATCAATGACAAAGACATTGCGAGCGATCGCCCGACTCACCTGACAAATTTCCCCACCCCGAATTTTATAATGAGAATCTAGCGACTCGCTTTTAACAATAATTTCCACCACACCAATTGCATCTGTATTGCCTAGGGTAAACTCACACTTGTCATGAGTCTGTTCAAAACTTGAGTTTTGGCGATGGATCACCATATCTTGTAACTGGGTATATATCCCTTCCTGTACCTCTTCATCTGCAATACCTGTAATTTCTATGCTCAGGTTACGGTTAATGCGAATAATACCAGTGTCAGTTTGTGTGCCTTGCACTAACTGCACATCTGCACTGTAACCAGGAAAGTTGGCGTCCCAAGTGTAACGGCCTGCGTAAGCGGTTTGGAATAAAACGCTTGCTGTGTTTGGATCTGTCATAGTAACCACTTTGACTTCACTGTTATTCAGTCTAGTCCAAACTCCCAAATTATCAGCCCAGAGGTCTGGCACTCGGTACTTTGTTAACACCTGCTGTTAACTTGATCTATCAATGAAATACCGAGAGCGATAAAATGAGAATAAATCAATAGAAGGCAGTATTTATGGCAACCCAGGTTAGTGAGCGCAAATCCTCAACGGAACTGGTAATCTCTTGGGAACCATTGCCAGATGATTTTCAGTTAGAGGATGAACCAGTGGAAAATACAGGTCAGCCAATCTTGGCTGGTGCTTTGCGTGAAAGCTTAGAAATCAGTGGTTTCATCCAACCCCAAATGTTAATCGCTGCAAATTTTGGACTTTGTGCAACACTCAATGGACAGTTTATTGCCAAAGCACCAGACTGGTTGTATGTTCCCAATGTAAATCAGATTTTAGCTGACCGCAAAAGCTACACACCCCATCTAGAAGGTGATATTCCTGCGGTGGTGATGGAATTTCTCTCAGATACTGAAGGCGGAGAATACTCAGTAAAACGCACCTATCCACCGGGAAAATGGTTTTTCTATGAGCAAATCTTGCAAGTTCCCATTTACGTGATTTTTGAGCCAAACGGTGGGTTACTGGAATTTTATCAACTTGAAAATGGGCGCTACGAGTTGCAACTACCCGATGAAAATGGTCGCCATTGGATTGCTGCAATGGGCTTATTTTTGGGAACTTGGCAGGGAACAAAAGAAGCCCGCACAGGCTACTGGTTACGGTGGTGGGATGCCGCAGGTAATTTGTTACTTTGGGCAGTGGAACAAATTGAACAAGAACGCCAACGCGCGGAACAAGAACGCCAGCAAAAAGAAAAGTTAATTGCCTATTTACAATCCCAAGGTATCGACCCAAATAATTTGCCTATATGATGAAAAAATTATTTAAAATACACAATCTGAGTCGCTCTCAATAGCAGACACAATCACAGGTTGTTGATATAGGGGCACAGTAAATGTCACTGTTGAACCCAGCCCCTCGCCAAGACTGTAAAAATGTACCTCACCGCCCATAGCCTCTACTAACTTCTGGGATATTGCTAGCCCTAAACCAGTACCGCCATATTGACGAGTACGGGAGCCGTCCACCTGAGAAAATAATTGAAACAGTTTATCTTGCTTGTCTAGAGATACACCAATGCCAGTATCTGCAACGCGTACTCTCACCATCCCCGGAAACTGCTGTTCTTGGAATTTGGCTTTTTTCAGGACGATATCAGCGCTGACAGTTACCCCGCCTTCCTGAGTAAATTTGATGGCATTATTCACCAAGTTAAGCATGACTTGGAGTAGCCTTTGGTAATTACCTTGGACAACTATTTCATCAGAGGTAACAGGCATTTTCATCCGAAAGCTGAGGTTTCGCATCTGGGCCTGGGGACGCATAAAATTATCTACGTCACTAAATAATTCATCTAGTTTAACTGGAGCGCAATCTAGCTCCATTTTCCCGGCTTCGATTTTGGCAATGTCCAAAATATCGCTGACGATATCCAGCAGGTGTATTGATAAGTGGTGCGCTTCCGAGAGAAACTGATTTTGTTCTTCAGGATCGTCTGCCATTCCCTCCAAAATCAACTTTAAAAAGCCAATCATGCCATTTAGAGGGGTACGAATCTCATGGGATACATTGGCGAGAAATTCGCTTTTGAGACGGGAGGCCTCTTCGGCTTTTTGACGAGCTACTTCTAATTCTTTGTAGAGAGTAGCATGAGCGATCGCTGTCCCCAACTGATCTGCTACTTCTTTGGCTAGTTCGATTTCCGATTCGGTTAACGGGTAGCATTCATCTTGCAAACTCAAAGCAATCAATCCATTAGCTTGGTCTTGATAAGATGTAGCCACCACTAAAATTTTTTGCTGTGGGCATAAATTATACCCGTGTATTTCCCTGACAACTGGTTCCAGAGTTGCCAATGCCTGAGCAAAAGCAGGTTCAGCTACTACGTCTATTTCTACACCCCGCATTGATTTTCGTTCTGGCTGGTGATACTCTGCGATCACTTGTACTTTTACACTAGAAGGTTTGTAAGGACAAATAATACAGCGTTCTAGCCGCAGTGCTTTTCCCAAACTGTCAACGGTTTGTTGCCAAATAATATCTAAATCTAATGTCCGTCGAATATTTCTGGTAATTCGGTTTACTAGTTTCTGGTGCTGCTGAGAACGTAACGCTAATTCTATCTGTGTGGGTGTTTTTGATACTATTTTGGCTACTTTTTTGTTAACTGTTGCCTGTATTAAACGTCCCATCACTAAAACTGTGGTGGCAGCTTTACCTAATTTTGGCATCACCGGACTAATGACTAACTCCAACTCAAACAACTCCTGTTTGTGCCTAAACCAGCACTGCACTTTTTCCGGTATCAAACTTGTCAAAACCCGATGTATCTTTTCTAGATAAGCCGCTTTATCTACAGGAACAAAGGTTTCATGGTCATTCAAGTCATCGACTAGCTGCTGGGGATTCAACCCCAGCAGTTCACTTTGCTGCCAATCGAAAGTCAGATAGCGTCCCGTGCCGTCTTGCGTATAAACCAACTCGGCTCCTAGAGGTGGTATTGGGACACCAGTCTGATTAGTAACAGATTCCAAATTTTGGGAGAATAAGTGAGGCAATTGGGAATTGGCACTAATAGTCATTAATCGGGTTAGATAGAAAAATAGCAGCCAACAACTGAGTTGTTAAAGCTGCTTAAAGTTTGGCATAAAATATTACAGCTTTGGTATCCTGAGTTGGTGTTTTTTTTTATTTTGAAGTTACAGTTGATTCATGAAGCTAATCATTCCATTCCCCCCTGGGCGGAATAGGTACACGTTTAGGTGTGCGTGTCAGTTCATCATCTCTGGAAACCTCTCCTCTTAACCATTGGCGAATTGCTACTTCAATGACCTTACTGGGGTCATTAGTTAAGTGCTGAATTTGCTCCACTAACTCAGAATCTAAGTGGACAGCAAGTTCTACCTTATCGGCGTGTCTGTTGTCCGCGTCGGCAGATTTCTCTTTCATATTCATAGGTTTATATACTCAGAATTTGTTTTGTCAAAAGCTTTGTAAAGCAGCCATATTCTGATTTCGGGTTAGTTTACTGACAAGTGTAAAAAGTTATAGCTACATAGTTCCCCGAAATACCACCAAAGTAACAGCTTCTGGTTGCAAGTGGCAATTATTATATAACTTACTAGAAAATTGCTCTAGAAGTTTTGTCAGTAAAGGAGTACCTATGAGCAATTACGGTTGGCAATTGCCTGTGAACTCTACACTATGTATTTGTATATATTTATTGTACGCCCCTAGTTGATGAATACCAGCAGCGAGAATATAGACTTTTATAGATTCTTGAAAGTATACCTGCTGCGATCAAGATCGGGTAATGGGGTATTACCCTTGTTGGTTCGGGATTCGGGAATGGGAGCAGAGGAAATAACCCTTGACTGGAGGCGGAGCGTCTCCATCTCCACTCTTGACAAATGACCAATAACAAATGACAAACACCCCATTCCCCAATTTGCCGCCTCCTGGGCGAAGAAAGCATTAAAATACATGAAGTAAATAGCTTTATTAACCTTGGTTGCTGCTTCAGCAAAGATAGTATATGACTGACGTTCCCGCAGTTCGCATTCGCAATTTCTGTATTATTGCCCACATCGACCACGGGAAATCAACCCTAGCCGATCGCTTACTACAAGCTACTGGTACGGTTGATGACCGACAGATGAAGGAACAGTTTCTCGACAATATGGATTTGGAACGGGAGCGCGGCATTACAATTAAGCTGCAAGCTGCCCGGATGAACTACACAGCCAAAGATGGTCAGCAGTATGTACTGAACTTAATTGATACGCCAGGGCACGTGGACTTTTCCTATGAGGTGTCGCGCTCTCTGGCTGCTTGTGAAGGGGCACTCTTGGTTGTAGACGCTTCCCAAGGTGTGGAAGCGCAAACCTTGGCCAATGTGTATTTAGCGCTGGAGCATAACCTAGAGATTATCCCAGTGTTGAATAAAATTGACTTGCCAGGAGCAGATCCAGACCGGGTAATTGGTGAGATTGAAGAAATCATCGGTCTAGATTGCAGTGGGGCGATTTTAGCCTCTGCCAAAGAGGGTATTGGTATTCCTGAGATTTTAGAAGCAATTGTCGAGCGGGTACCACCAGCCCCTAATACAGTCAATGAACGCTTACGGGCATTAATTTTTGATAGTTACTACGACAGCTATCGTGGCGTGATTGTCTATTTCCGGGTGATGGATGGTACGTTGAAAAAGGGCGATCGCATTTATTTGATGGCGTCTGAGAAAGAATATGTCATTGACGAGCTAGGTGTTCTCTCGCCCACTCAAAAGCAAGTGGAAGAACTCCACGCTGGGGAAGTAGGCTACCTAGGCGCAGCCATTAAAGCCGTAGCCGATGCGCGAGTAGGAGATACAATTACCCTCGCCAATGCTAAAGCCGCAGCACCTTTACCCGGTTACACAGAAGCTAACCCGATGGTGTTTTGTGGGATGTTCCCCATTGATGCTGACCAATTTGAAGACTTGCGGGAAGCCTTAGAAAAACTCGAACTCAACGACGCGGCACTACACTATGAACCAGAAACCTCTAGCGCTATGGGATTTGGTTTCCGTTGTGGGTTCTTAGGTCTGTTGCACATGGAAATTGTCCAGGAACGCTTGGAGCGGGAGTACAATCTAGACTTAATTATTACCGCCCCTTCGGTAGTTTATAAAGTGACCACGGTGAAGGGCGAAGAACTTTACATTGATAATCCTAGCCACTTACCCGCTCCTAACGACCGGGAAAAGATTGAGGAACCCTATGTCAAAGTAGAAATGATTACGCCAGAAGTCTACGTTGGCACGTTGATGGAGTTGTCACAAAACCGACGCGGTGTTTTCAAGGATATGAAATATCTCACCCAAGGACGCACCACGCTCACTTATGAGTTGCCTTTGGCGGAGGTTGTCACCGACTTTTTTGACCAAATGAAATCACGATCGCGTGGTTACGCTAGTATGGAATATCACCTCATCGGCTACCGCGAAAATCCTTTGGTGAAACTGGATATCATGATTAACGGTGATCCGGTAGATTCCTTGGCGATGATTGTCCACCGGGATAAAGCTTACAACGTCGGGCGGTCAATGGCAGAAAAACTCAAAGAATTAATTCCCCGCCATCAATTCAAAGTCCCAATTCAGGCTTCAATTGGCAGTAAAGTCATCGCCAGTGAACACATCCCCGCTTTACGAAAAGATGTGCTTGCTAAGTGCTACGGCGGTGACATCAGCCGGAAGAAGAAACTCTTGCAGAAACAAGCCAAAGGTAAAAAACGGATGAAGTCTGTAGGTACAGTAGATGTACCCCAGGAAGCATTTATGGCCGTACTACGCTTAGATCAAAGTTAATTTGTGGGAATTTTTCCCAATTCTTTGAGCACTGTCAATACTTGAGGCTAATCAAGTATAAAAACTACAAGATGGAGCAGGCGAGGGGGGTGAATGGTTTCTCCCCTCGCCCCATTTTTCGATAAAGGAACATAATTAAGATTTTCCACATCGTCCAAGTATCTGGCAGATGGTGTACTTCTATTACAGCCCAAGAAAATTTGCCAAAGGTGGGTGGGAGTAGAAGTATATTGTCCATTTCTGAGTATTGATAACCTTTTAATAAGCTTAATCCAAAAATCTGTGGAAAAATCGCACAATTCTAGTAAATATGCTTACTGCAATACCCGTCCTTGTGCCTTGAGATAAATTTAGTTTTTTAGTGATTTGTAAAGCATCGGGGAGTCTAGTGAATGAAAATACTAGTACTGAGTTGGGAATTTCCACCGAGGATAGTAGGCGGTATTGCTCGTCATGTGGCGGAGTTGTACCCGGAACTAGTCAAACTAGGACATGAAGTCCACCTGATTACCACTGAGTTTGGTCAGGCATCAATGTATGAGGTAGTAGAAGGAGTTCACGTACATCGAGTACCAGTCGCTGCTGGTAATGATTTCTTCCACTGGGTAGTCAACTTGAATGGGAGCATGGGGCATCACGGGGGTAAGTTAATTTTGGAAGAAGGGCCCTTTGATTTAGTTCATGCCCATGATTGGTTAGTTGGGGATGCAGCGATCGCTCTCAAGCATAATTTTAAAATCCCCCTAATCGCCACAATTCACGCTACAGAATACGGGCGCTATAACGGTATTCATACTGAAACCCAACGCTACATTGGCAACAAAGAAGATTTGTTGGTTTACAATGCTTGGCGAGTGATTGTGTGTAGCGAATATATGCGCTCTGAAGTAGCCAGAGCACTACATAGTCCTTGGGACAAAGTAGACGTAATCTATAACGGGATTCGCCCAGAAAAGAAACAGCACCACCAAGATTTTCACGCCCAGGATTTTCGTCGCCGTTTTGCGGATGACAACGAAAACATCGTTTACTACGTCGGGCGGATGACTTATGAAAAGGGTGTGCCTCTTTTGCTCAACGCTGCGCCCAAGGTACTTTGGGAAATGGGCGGTAAAGTGAAATTCGTCATTGTCGGTGGTGGCAATACCGACCATCTTAAGCGTCAAGCCTGGGATTTGGGAATTTGGCACAAGTGCTATTTTACTGGGTTTCTCTCCGATGAATACTTAGACAAATTCCAGACAGTGGCTGACTGTGCAGTGTTTCCTAGTCTTTATGAACCATTTGGGATTGTGGCTTTAGAGAGCTTTGCCTCTCGTGTCCCCGTAGTAGTTTCGGATACAGGCGGTTTTCCAGAAGTGGTACAACACACCAAAACAGGGATTGTGACTTGGGTGAACAATGCCGATTCCATCGCCTGGGGAATATTAGAGGTGTTGAAAAATCCTGGCTATCGTCAATGGTTGGTAGATAATGCTTATGAGGATTTAGGACGGCGCTTTAGCTGGCCCCTCCTAGCCCAGAAAACCGAGGTCGTTTATCAACGAGTTGTACAAGAGCGATCGCAAGTTTTGTGGTATTAGATGTCATAAATTACATTAACGCAGAGGAAAAATGTTCACTCTGCGTTATTTTGGCGTTAAAAAACACAACAAGACCTGTACGCTGGGAATCCTACCCCTTCTGGTGCGAAAGTTAGCAATATTCGCAGTTTGCGCCAGAAAATTAGTATGACAAAGGCATTCCCAAAGATTGCAAAGTGCTGGAAGACTGTAGGAAACCAGTTGCAAAAGTTGAGAGGCTATCTCACAACCTATCTTACAGTAGAATCAACACCCTATTTTGAGGACAAGACTGCCTATATTCCGCCCTCCTTAGCTGGGCCTATCTTGAGCTTAGGAGGAGGTGGCCCGGATGTTGAGGAGGCTATCCAGTGGATGATCAACCAGGTGAGAGGATGTACTAACTGCTCGACTAAAATTGATGTTGTAGTGATCCGCGCTTCCGGTGACTACGAATACAATCGGGTGATTTCTGCCATGAAAGGCGTGAAATCTGTGGAGACTCTTGTGATTAGCGATCGCCAACAGGCTAACAGAACTGAGATTGTAGATAAAGTCAAAAAAGCTGGTGTGATTTTCTTCGCTGGTGGCGACCAATGCAAATACATCCGCAATTGGAAAGGTACTAAGCTGGAGAGTGCAGTGCAAGCAGTCTACGCCAAAGGCGGTGGTATTGGGGGCACCAGTGCGGGTGCAATGATCCAAAGTGAATATGTCTACGACGCTTGCGCTTCTTCCGAAAAAGGTATTGAAACTAGGGATGCACTCGAAGATCCCTACCGCGACATTACCTTTACTTACAACTTGTTCAAATGGCCGAATTTGCAAGGAACTATCATTGATACGCACTTCGACAGGCGGGAAAGAATGGGTCGAATTATGGCTTTTATTGCCCGTCAGATCAAAGATGGTGTATCGAGAAGTGTTTTAGGCATAGCAGTGAGTGAAAGTACTTCAGTTGTTATAGATAAAAGTGGTTTGGCAAAAGTTATCGGCAGAGGTGCAGTATACTTAGTACTCGGCGACCATATGCCAGAAGTATGTCAACCCCGGACTCCTCTCACCTTTTCTAACTACAAAATTTGGAAACTGCGTAGTGGTGAAACATTCAATCTCAAAAACCCACCGAAATCAGGGCACTATTACAGGAGTGTCAAGCGGGGTAGGATTGATTACAATCCGTATTGAGTAGCACGTAGGGGCGAACAACCGTTCGCCCTTGCTTTTACAGGTTGTTGTATGTGTATCCAAATGTTATGGAATATAGTATCATTCCCCCTGATATCCGTATCTTTTCTACACCAAAGTTGCTTGTTTGCGTAAACTTTCAATAGTAGCGATCGCCTGTTTCGCTACAATATCCATCTCCTCTGGGGTATTAAACCGTCCTATACCAAACCTGACTGAGGCATAAGCTAACTGTTCGGAGTTTCCCAGTGCTGTCAGCACATGAGAGGGTGCAGTGTTGGTTGAGGTGCAAGCAGAACCGGAAGACACCGCCACCACTGGCTGCAATCCTAGGGACAGTGCAGCCCCATCTACTCCCTCAACACTAATATTTAAATTTCCCGCTAGTCGCTGTGTAGGATGTCCGTTGAGGTGAATTCCTGGCAAAGTTGAGATTTGTCCCCACAATTTTTGTCTAAGTTCCAAAAGGCGTTGGTTTTCAGTTACTTGTTCTGCCAAAGCAATTTCCACAGCTTTACCAAAGCCGACAATTTGCGGTGTATATAAAGTACCAGAACGCATCCCCCGCTCGTGTCCTCCCCCATGTTGCTGGGGAGCAAGTTGGACTCTGAGGTTACGCCTGCGGACATAGAGCGCTCCGATACCTTTTGCTCCGTATATTTTATGTGCTGTTAGCGACATTAAGTCGATTTTTAACGCTTGCACATCCAAAGGGATTTTACCAATAGCTTGGGCAGCATCGGTGTGGAAGAGGATTTGGCGATGTCTACATATTTCCCCAATTTCTGCTATTGGCTGCAACACACCAATTTCATTATTTGCAGCCATCACCGACACCAAAATTGTCTCAGGACGGATAACTTGTTCCAACTCAGTTAAATTAATTAATCCATCTTTTTGGACAGGGAGAATAGTAATTTCAAAACCGAGAGTTTTTAAATATTGGCAAGGATCTAAAACTGCCTTATGTTCCGTCGCCACCGTAATAATATGTTGACCTTTTTGAAAATAAGCCTCAGCCACGCCTTTAATCGCCAAATTATTCGCTTCCGTCGCCCCACTGGTAAAAACAATTTCTTCTGGTGAGGCGTTGATAGCTGCTGCTAATACTTCTCGTGTTTGTTTAACAGCTGCTTCAGCTTCCCAACCGTAAACATGACTATTACTAGCTGGATTACCAAAAATTTCCCTAAAGTAAGGTAGCATTGCCGCTAACACCCTTTCATCAACAGGGGTAGTGGCGTGATTATCAAGATAGACAGGACGAATAGACATAGTTAACTCAAAATTTGACTGAGGTTTTTTAAAACCCATATTCCGCACTTCAAGATGTATTATCTTGATTTTCAAGAATCATTCTTAATAATGACCAATTTATCAAGGATAAATACTGAAAATCATCCTTAGTTTTTGTTTTTTATTTAACGATTACCAGGTAGAGATTGGAAATCTACGGGTATTACACGATGAAGTGCGGAAAGTCGGTTAAAACTTACAGAACTTGATATGGTTGATTTTATCGTTGATATATTTATAGATTGGATTTATCTCACTATAGCAATCCTATTTCAGTTGTGAAAAATATCGGTTTTGACTGTTGACTGTCAACGGTTAACAGTCAACAACCCTACATGTAAGATTTTACAAATCCTTTAGGATTGCTATAATTGCATTGATGAATTGAATGTGAGGTGCTACTCCAGATACCTCAAAATATGATATTTATTATTTTCCTATGCCTAAAGTATTGGAAAAGCTTTCCTAAAAAACCAGCACTTCCGGATGGTTTATTGGCAGCACCCAACTGGTAGGTTTCGAGAATATTGCCTTGCTATCAATATGGACCCATGAATTAGGCTGTTCACCAGGCAAGCACAAACAAATATGAGTATCACTGACCCATGCTACCTTGTACCAATTGCCTTGGAAGAATAAAAGTTTATTAGATTGATAGTCGTTTTTATTAGCTATCCTTGCCATTGTCTGTACCCTCTTTATCCCATTGATTCCATTGCTCGATAACTTCCTCTGCTTCTTCCGGTGTAGATTCCCTAACTGTACCGTCGTCATCCTCAGTTAAAAACTCGCCAGCGTTTTCAGGGTCGATGTAAGTTTTAGGCATACAAAAAACCTTGTTTAATATTTAAGGTAATTATCTCACTTACTTTCTTATTTCTCAAATTGGTATTCAATTTGATTTACCAATTGAAGAAAAAAGAGGTAAGGGTATAAAGCTAAAAAGACAGGTGTATAATTTCTGTAGCATTTAAAAACTGTCCTAGCCAAAGTCAAACTCATTGCTAGAACAAAAGTACTAAGATAGGGTGAACGCTAGAAACTTGCACTTAAAAACTAGATTGTACGCTAGAGTATAAAACGACTGAAAAAACGGAGAGGGGGAGATTCGAACTCCCGGAGGTTTTAGCCTCATCCGATTTCAAGTCGGACGCAATCGACCACTCTGCCACCTCTCCAATAAACTGTCAGACTGCTGCTGAAGCTAGCAATAAAGCTGACAGATAATACTATATCTTATCATTTAAGCAAATTGCACTATCTGGTTGCGAATGTCTACAACAAACTAGGCGATCGCGCATACAAAATTTCCTCTGACACCACCCGATAATCATTACCCACCCAAATTAAGGAGGCTTGCGTCACCATATCCGCCTCTAAGTTGACAATGGAGAAATTCCGCAGTTTTTCGCCGTTATTTTCCTCAATTCTGGGGACTCTGGCAGCGTTTAAGTAAATTGTCCCCTCTGGGCTTCTAAACACTGGCCTTCGCAGCACTTTTTTCGTGTGTCTGAGGGTATGATGCATGTGCCCAAATGCCACGAGAGGAATGGTTTTCCCCCTAGTAAGCCCTTGGGAAATAGCCTCGGCTAAATCTGGGTCGCCAAAGTCCCCACCAATAGGATGCCAGTCTTTGCCGCAGGGGTCTTCTGGGCGATCGCCTAATCCACTCGGCCCATTATGACCTAGAAATATAATTGTCTTGTAGGCGGCGCTTTTAACTGCGGCGACAATGCGATCGGCAGATTCTTCCAGATCGTTCACACCATACCGTTCCCGACTAATGTCAGCAAATCTCCAGTCTGGCCCGCCCCAAGTAAATGGACGCCCCCCTACCACAGTTAATTGCCAATCGGGGAAATCAAGCTTACTGTAACCGACATGGGATGCACCCAATAAATCGAGTTGTGCTTGCACCCAGTCTTCCTTGGAGCGGTCATAAGGGCACTTCTTACGTCCCCATTCCGTGGCTGTGTACCATGCATCGTGGTTGCCCATAACTGCTGCTTTGGGAATATCGAGGGAAGCGATCGCTCTCACCACTTCCACCGACTCGTTGCCAAAATCTCCCACAAATAGCACTAAATCAACACCCAGATGCTTGAGTGCAATGCCATCTTCTACTTCCCATTGGTCGTGAACATCCCCAACTACAGCTATTTTGAGGATTTTTGATTGAGTTTTCTGACTGGTCATGCCACTGTCCTTGCCGTCTATTTCCAGGATATGAAACTCAGCCGGATTTGGACATAAAGTTGGCAGAACCTGCTGCTATTTTTGGTAAAAGCTACTATATTTTTTGGTAAAAACTACTATAATTGAATTCACAAGTCAAATACTTGCAACTTTAAGCAACCCCTAAACCGTGTTTAACACTGCACTTGCTCAAAGAGAAGAAACCCACCTGGGTGTTCTACCACTGGATTTATTTGCTGCTATAGAGAGTCTGAAAAAAGAACTCAATGCAGTTATTTTGGCACATTACTATCAAGAGCCGGATATTCAGGATATCGCAGACTTTATTGGAGATTCATTACAATTAGCCAAAGCCGCAGCCCAGACGAATGCAGATGTGATTGTCTTTGCTGGTGTTCACTTTATGGCGGAGACAGCCAAGATCCTCAATCCCGATAAATTAGTACTATTACCAGATTTAAATGCTGGTTGTTCGTTAGCAGACAGTTGTCCAGCCGAGGCGTTTGCAGCTTTTAAAGCCAGACATCCTGGACATTTGGTGGTTTCTTACATCAACTGTTCTGCTGATATTAAAGCGATGAGCGATATTATTTGCACCAGTTCCAACGCTGTCAAAATTGTGCAGCAAATCCCCCAAGACCAGCCAATTATTTTTGCTCCAGACCGGAACTTGGGACGGTATGTCATGGAACAAACTGGGCGAGATTTGGTGTTGTGGGATGGTAGCTGTGTTGTCCATGAAACCTTTTCGGAAAAGAAAATAGTAGAGTTAAAAATTAGACATCCCCAAGCGGAGGCGATCGCTCACCCAGAATGTGAAACCAGCGTATTGCGTCACGCCAGCTACATCGGCTCTACAGCCGCTTTACTCAAATATTGTCAAAACAGCCCCTCACAGGAGTTTATCGTAGCTACTGAGCCTGGTATCATTCACCAGATGCAAAAACTAGCTCCACACAAGCACTTTATTCCTGCGCCACCGATAAACAACTGCAATTGTAACGAATGTCCTTTCATGCGGTTAAATACTCTAGAAAAGCTCTATTGGGCAATGAAAAATCGTAGCCCAGAAATAACGATGTCTGAAGATATTCGGATTGCAGCATTGCGACCAATGGAGAGGATGTTGGAAATGAGCGTTTAAATTAAGATAGGTTTGTAATATGAGTAGAGATACGGTTTTATCGTATCTCTAGAAAATTTTATTTTGTTATGCAGAAAGCGGAAATATTAAAGTTATGTTAGGTTTTGATCAACAACAACTTAAGATTGACTTTTCTGGGCTTCTTCCTGCGCCGCTTCACTGTATTTCTTGTAAAGTTGAGTCCGAATCTTTGCTTCTTCGTAGCGACTATGATTTGTAGGTACTGCACCCATCAAATCTGAAGCGCGTTGCCATTGAGCGGCTAGTTCTAGCCATTGAGTTGAGCTAGCGGCTGTTTTACCATTTGTTGAGGCTTGGTTAGCAATTCGCACGGCGGCGGCAAATTGGTCATCGGATGGGGGAGAATAACTTTTGTTAGCTTTATTAACAGGTGCTTCTGGTTGGATTTCGTTAGTAGTTTCTGTAGTTAAAGTTGCCGATGTTTCTAATTGTAAGAGGTTTTTTAATTGATCGCTGAATAGAGCAGAAGCTAGCCAACCAAGCACAAACAATAAAAATAAACCTGATGCTGCTCTTATTGTTATTTTCGGTGAATTTTTGTGTTTATCTTGATGAGCAAGTAAAGATTGGGTTTTAGGTAAAATAGATTTTTTGATTTCAGTGGGAACTTCCGTGAAATCTTGCAGTAATTGTTGGACGATATTCGGTTGAGCTAAAGTAATTTCTTCTGACCATAGCAATTGATTTTCGCGCTCAATTTCTGTCAACCAAAGTAACTGCTGTTCGCGGACAATGCGACTGTTGACTTTGACGCGACGAATATTTCGTGGTTCGGTTGCTTCAAGAATTTGCTGGATTTTGGGGACTAAGGTAGATTGCTCAAGTTCTTCGACTGTTGATGCCTCACAGAGAATTTGTAACACACCATCAGAAAACATGGCCCTAGTTCTGACACCAGACTCGGCTAGCTTTTCATTCAATAGTTGAATGATCGCTGCTACACTACCTTGGTGAGCTTGCCAAGCGATATCGTTGATTCTATCTGCCATGAGCCGGTTTGCCATTTTACATTTATATATAGTGATAGTTTTTCAACTCGAAATTATTCAGGATTGATGAATTTAGGCTGTCCTGAAAACTTTGACTTGTTGTGTTATGTGTAAAAATACATAGTTGCCAGATCAAATCACAAAAACAAAGCCCCCTCCTGTTTTAGGAAAGAAAGGTATGTTAGCACTAGTTAGTATACCTTTCCTTCTGAATAAATGCCTAGCTCTCTAGCATAGAATGTTACTGATAGAGAAGTAGTTAGCTTGATTTGCATTGCCCTACTTACGTCCGAGATAAACGTTGCACCGCTTCACCTGCTAACATTTGCTGGGCTTTTGCTAACATGTGGGGAATTTTATCGGCTTGGGGGCTGTGGATGAGACATTGCTTGAGGTTTAATTCATCCAATTTATCGGCTTTATTGCCAGGAAACCAATGACTGCCGTTACCTAGCAAGTTGTAGCGCATTTTGGCATAATCTACGAGGTCGTAGGCGATCGCTAGATTTAACAACCATAAAATTACCCTCATATTCACTTGACCTGGCGTTTGTTCATAGCTGGGTAAATTCACATCCCAGGTTTTTACCCAATCTTCCCCCAAAGTGGCGATCGCTTCTGCTTCCAACCGTGCCACAATTGGCGGTAAAATTTCTTCTGCTCGGTCTAGCAAGTCTAAAGTCTTCAAGTGTTCGTCAAAATCCTGTGGTTTGGCTGCACCTAAACTCAGGGTATGCACCTCTGGATGACTGAGGCAAAATAAATCATTAAACACCATTGGACTTAACGGCGCACATAGATTAACTAACTTTTGTGGTGGTTTATATAGCATTCCTCCTTTATCAGAGGGACTAATAATAAACACACCCATATCGTGATGGGTTGCGGCGGTAATTGCTGCCCAATTCCATTGATTAATGTAGTACCAATGCAGATTTACATAATCAAATTGGTTGGTATTAATTGCCTGGATAATTGTGTCTGTAGAACCATGTGTAGAAAAGCCAATAAATCTCACTTTTCCCTCGGCTTGTAATTGCTTTGCTACCTCCAAACATCCACCAGGACGGATGCTGTAGTCTAAAGAATCATCATGGTTGATACCGTGGATCGCTAATAAATCAACATAATCTAGCTGGAGATAGCGCAAGGATTTTTCAAATGTCTGCCGGAATTCCTGGGCGTTGGCAACGGGCCCGACTTTGGTTTGCACAATTAATTTATCGCGGGGGAATTTGGGTAATATTCGCCCCAACTGCATTTCAGATGTACCATAACCACGGGCAGTTTCAATATGATTTATTCCTACTTCAATTGCCCGGCGAATCGTTGCTTCCAAATTTTCCTGATTGTCTTGAGGAATTTCGCCGGGGGAAACATCCTGCCATTTGAATTGATATCTCATCCCGCCACAGGAAAACACTGGCATCTGTAACTCTGTGCGTCCAAATCTTCTGTATAGCATAGGGTATGGGGCATGGGCGTTAGGTGAATTGTTAGTTGTCTTTCCTCCATCTTCCTGATCCTTGTACCTGAATTCCTGACCTGAAACAAGGAGCATCCCACTGTAGTCTAATCAGTGATCTGTTTTCAGATTGCCACAGACATAATTTTGCGGGTCTTAGGTGAAGAGTAATTAATTCTGCTGACAACTGACCACTGAATCGATAACGATCATCATAAGTACCTCAAATTATTTATACTCAGTTAATTTTTATACTTCCGGAGGAACTCATGCAGGAATATTCTACTACTGAGCCAACGAGTAACCAAGCTGATGTTGGTTCAGTAAGTCACAATAACATATCTATTAATGGAGCGATCGCTCTAATTGTTGTCTTGATTCCGATCACGATATTTGCAGGATTGAAAACCTATAAGAAATACCGGGCGGCTACTCTCCGTCAACAAATCGCCAGTTTAGAAAAGCTGTGGCATTTGGATACTAAAAAGAAAAAGGCTTGAAAAATTAGGATTTTGACCATGAAGTACTTATTTTTCATTTGGGTGCTGGTATTAACTTTATTGTTTCCCGGTCAGGCAATTGCTCAAGCACAACAGCCCTATACTTTAATATCTGGACTGGGAGAACACCATCATCAAGTTTCTACCCAAAATCCCCAAGCACAAAAGTTTTTTGACCAAGGTTTAAATTTAATTTACGCATTCAACCATGATGAGGCGGCGCGTTCTTTTCGAGAAGCTGCTAGACTTGACCCGCATTTGGCGATCGCCCACTGGGGAGTGGCTCTAGCTTTGGGGCCTAATATTAACCTAGATGTTGATCCGCAGCGCGAACAAGCCGCCTACAAAGCCATACAAACAGCTGTAGCACTCCCCGCACCGCAACCAGAAAGAGACTACATTACAGCCCTAGCCAAGCGTTACACTAACGACCCCACAGCAGATTTGCACCAGCTGGCGGTGGGTTACAAAAATGCGATGGCAAAGTTAGTCAAACGTTATCCAAACGATTTGGATGCAGCGACCTTATACGCCGAAAGTTTGATGGATTTGCACCCTTGGCAACTCTGGACTCATGATGGTAAACCACAGGTAGATACAGAAGAGATTGTGGCTGTTTTGGAATCGGTGCTGCAACGCGATCCCAACCATCCTGGCGCTAATCACTACTATATCCACGCTGTAGAAGCGTCACTGTCACCAGAACGCGCCCTCAAGAGTGCTAATCGCCTAGAAACACTAGTTCCCGCCTCTGGACACCTGGTACACATGCCTGGTCATATCTATTTCCGTGTGGGAGATTATCAGCAAGCGATCGCCGCTAACATACAGGCGATCGCTCAGGATGAAGCTTATATTGCCAGAACTCACGCCCAGGGTTTTTATCCCTTGGGTTACTACACCCATAACATACATTTTCTCGCTGTAGCTGCGGCGATGGCAGGTAGATATCAGGATGCGATCGCAGCCGCCGAAAAATTGGTAGCTTATAGCACTCCTTTTGTCAAAGATTTCCCCATGTTCGAGGGCTACCTGGGCACAAAAATCATGATTCAGTCTAAGTTTAGCGACTGGGATGGGATTTTAAATACTCCAGATCCAGATGCTAAATTCGCTACAACTAGAGCACTGTGGCACTTTGCGCGCGGCATGGCCAATGCCGCTACAAATAAGGTTGAAGATGCAGCAGGCGATCGCAATGCCTTTTTAGCTGCGAAAAAAGCACTTCCTGCTACAGCAACCATTGGCATGAGTCCTGCCAGTACAATTTTAGACATTGCTAGTAACCTGTTAGATGCCAAAATTGCCAAAGCTAACCAAGAGTATGAAAAAGCGATCGCCTTACTAGAAACAGCAGTAGCCGAAGAAGACGCCCTGAATTACATGGAACCACCAGATTGGTATATTTCCACACGGGAAGCTTTGGGTGGTGTGCTGTTAGCTAAGGGTGACTACACCGCCGCCGAGCAAGTTTTCCGTGCTGACTTACAGAAGTATCCCCACAACGGACGTTCTCTGTTTGGCTTACAAGCTAGTTTGCAAGCTTTAGGAAAAAATTCCCAAGCCCAACAAATTAAGAACGAGTTTGCTACAGCCTGGAACAATGCTGATACGCAACTTAACGTAGAACAATTGTAAAAAAATTACCTAATTTTTTACAGATGACAACTATTTACAAGCTATTTCTCTAATTTTGATCGGTAGTTATGCAAAATAAATTATCCATCCAGGCAAGGGAACAGGGAACATGCCCTATACCCTATGCCCCATAATTCTTTAAATCTGTCTCACCACTGGTTGACCGTCTTTAACTTCGCCAATTAAAACTAAATCCACGCAATTGACGAAGATACCATTTTCCAGAACACCAGGAATATTATTCAGTGTTTTCTCCAGGTTAACTGGGTCATCAATAGAGTCAAATCTGACATCAATCACAAAGTTACCTTGGTCAGTGATCACTGGGCCAGCTTTTTTCACACCCATACGCAGTTCAGGTTTACCACCCAGTTTTTTGATGGCATTATTAACGGGAGTGAATGCCATAGGTATGACTTCTACTGGTACAGCAAAGCTAGAACCCAAGCGGTCTACTAACTTACCAGCATCTACCACGACGATGAATTGATTTGCCAGGTAATCTACCACTTTCTCGCGGGTGTGGGCTGCACCACCACCTTTAATAAGATTTTTCTGGGGATCGACTTCATCGGCACCGTCAATGGCAATATCAATATGGTCAATTGCATCTAAGGTGGTGAGAGGAACGCCGTACTGCTTTGCCAACACTTCTGACTGAAAGGAAGTGGGGACGCCAACGATGTCCTTGAGTTCGCCAGACTGTAGACGTTCTCCCAGAAACTGAATTGTATACGCTGTGGTTGACCCCGTACCCAACCCCACAATTGAACCTGATTTAACCAGGGCGGCGGCGGCTTTGCCCACTTCTTGTTTCATCAACTTCACGGGGTCTACTGCTGCGGTCATTCCCAAAACTCCTAAAATATTCAATAAACAGCACTATCACAGCCGAATATACTACATTCCCTGCAATTACAGAGCTAAGAATTTAAATACTCAACCAGCCAAAAACCTGTTCTACCGTTAATTCCAACTCAATACCTTCAAGTACGGGTAATTGATCACCAGCTTCATATAATTCCACACACTGTCCCGGAAACACCGCCAGCACACTTTCATCTTCTGGATTGAGCAACCAGCCTAATTCTGCATCATTGCGCGCACAATGCAACAATTTACTCAACACTTTTTTTAATTTTTGGTCTGGGGAAAGAATCTCAATCGCCCAATCGGGATGAATGTTAAAACGGTTGTTGGGGTTGACTGGTAAGAGTCATAAGTGGGTAGAAGAGAAGGGATATTTTAATTATGAGCGATCGCAGTTCGTAGTCAGGATTTTAGTCCTTTATTTTTTAAGCACTAAAGTGCTTACTACAAACCTTAAAAAACTACGAAATAACCAAAAAAATAGAAATTATTAAACTGTCTATATCATAACCTGAATATGCGGATATATCGACTGGTTTGTCAGGCTGGCAACTTCAACAAGACAAAAACCGTCATCATGGCTATAATCGGTAAGCAACAATTTTGCCTATCAGTTTAGAATCACAGTTTTGTCAATTTAGATGAGTTAAAATTATGCGGCATTTGCTAGGTACAATTTCTTTAGCTTTCCTCCTGCAAAGCTTCCCAGTAATGCTTCAAGCCCAAGGGCTAGAACTTGCTGCCAATAAAGAATCACAAGCGATTCAACAGGTAATTTCAGCCAAGTTGATGAGCAATTCTCCTGATGGTAATTTTTATCCAGAACGCCTGCTCAATCGTGCCGAGTTAGCCTCAATCTTAGTAAAAACATTTCGTCTGGAAAAACGGCAAGCATCACAACAAGAAAACTCAATATCAGTTGCCGATGTATCAAGTTCCCACTGGGCATACAAAGACATTCAGATAGTTTTGAAAAATGATATTATGAAGGGCTATCGTGGTAATATGTTTTTCCCTAATCAAAGGATAACAAAAGCAGAAGCCTTAGCCATTTTTGCTCAAGCTTATGGTGTATTTCAATTTCCTGATGAGAGTGTCAATGAAATTCTTGCCCCCTATCCAGATGCAGCCAGCATACCGACTTGGGCTAGGAGAGCGATCGCTACAGTAATTACCGAAGGATTTATGAATACAGATGCTCAAGGTAACATTTCCCCATTACGACCAATGACTCGTGGGGATATGGCTTACGTATTGAGCAGATATTTGCAACGACAACAAAGACAGCCAGAAACACCAGTAGTTCCCACCCCACCCGGTATTGTAGAACCCCGTTAGAACAAAAACACCGAAAATATGCCAGAAAAACCGGAAACTAGTCTCTGTTTTGGGTTTATTTAAAATGCCACTTTCCGAGAGTCGTCGGTAACACGACCGTGGGAGAATCAAAGATACCAGAAGTAGAGATTTAGAGAGGAACACCCTATAATATGCATTTGAGCGAAATCACCCATCCCAATCAGTTGCACGGTTTATCCATCCGCCAACTACAACAAATTGCTCGTCAGATCCGCGATAAGCATCTACAAACTGTAGCAGCAACTGGTGGTCACTTAGGGCCGGGTTTGGGTGTTGTAGAATTAACCCTAGGGCTTTACCAAACATTAGACTTAGATCGAGATAAAGTGATTTGGGATGTAGGACACCAAGCCTATCCCCACAAACTGATCACAGGACGTTACAGTAATTTCGACACCCTCAGACAAAAAGACGGCGTCGCTGGTTATCTCAAGCGGTGTGAAAGCAAGTTTGACCACTTTGGTGCTGGACACGCTTCCACTAGTATATCGGCGGCTTTGGGCATGGCTTTAGCACGAGACCTGAAAGGGGAAAAATTTAAAGCCGTTGCTGTCATTGGTGATGGGGCATTAACTGGGGGTATGGCCTTAGAAGCCATCAACCACGCCGGACACTTACCCAAAACTAACTTGCTAGTGGTTCTCAACGACAACGAGATGTCCATCTCACCCAACGTTGGTGCGATTCCTCGCTACCTCAATAAGATGCGTCTGAGTCCACCAGTACAGTTTTTCAAAGACAACCTTGAGGAACAGTTCAAACAAATTCCCTTTGTCGGTGAATCTCTCTCACCCGAACTCGGACGCATCAAAGAAGGGATGAAGCGTTTAGCTGTCCCGAAAGTCGGTGCAGTGTTTGAAGAACTCGGCTTTACCTACATGGGGCCAGTGGATGGGCATAATTTAGAAGAATTGATTGCTACCTTTCAACAGGCGCATCAAATACAAGGGCCTGTGTTAGTACACGTAATCACAGTCAAGGGCAAAGGCTATGAAATTGCCGAACAAGACCAAGTAGGCTACCATGCTCAAACTCCCTTCAACCTCACAACGGGCAAAGCTATCCCCTCCAGCAAACCCAAACCCCCCGCTTATGCCAAGGTTTTTGCCCACACCCTAGTCAAACTCGCCGAACAAAACCCCAAAATTATTGGGATTACCGCAGCGATGGCTACAGGTACTGGCTTAGATAAACTCCAAGCAAAACTGCCTAATCAATATATTGATGTTGGCATTGCTGAACAACATGCTGTTACCTTAGCTGCTGGACTAGCATCTGAAGGTATGCGTCCCGTTGCTGCCATCTACTCTACCTTCCTGCAACGTGCTTATGACCAAATAATTCACGATGTCTGCATTCAAAACTTGCCAGTGTTCTTCTGCTTAGATAGGGCGGGAATTGTCGGTGCTGATGGACCCACTCACCAAGGTATGTATGATATTGCCTATCTGCGTTGCATTCCCAATTTGGTGATGATGGCACCTAAAGACGAGGCAGAACTACAACAGATGATTGTCACTGGTGTTAACCATACCAGCGGCCCCATCGCCATGCGCTTCCCCCGTGGTAACGGCCACGGTGTACCATTGATGGAAGAAGGTTGGGAACCCCTCGAAATCGGCAAAGGCGAAATTCTCCGCACTGGTGATGATGTGTTAATTCTCGGCTATGGCACAATGGTGTATCCCAGCTTGCAAGCTGCGGAAATTCTCAGTGAACACGGCATTGAAGCAACTGTAGTCAACGCCCGTTTTGTCAAGCCTTTGGATACCGAATTGATCTTGCCTTTGGCGAAAAAAATTGGCCGCGTCGTCACCCTAGAAGAAGGTTGTGTAATGGGTGGCTTTGGTTCTGCTGTGGCGGAAGCATTACTAGATGCTGATGTTGTTGTACCTGTGAAGCGTATTGGTGTGCCAGATATTTTAGTAGATCATGCTACACCAGATGAATCCAAGGCAGAATTAGGTTTAACTAGCCGTCAAATAGCAGAAAGAGTTCTGCAAGCTTACTTTCAGCCACAGGTATCTGCCATTGTCTAATTGAAAGACTTTGAAAATCATTATGACTGTAAAGTACACTCCACTGTTGCCTATGGAGTGTATTTTTTATCTTTACCAGGGTATTAGCCCTTTCAAGGTGGATCAGAATTCTCGACAACCTATTACCTCTGCGTTCTCTGTCTTGGAAAGTTCTGATGCCTGTGGCAAGCCACCCTCCGGGTGTCTACGGAGGAAGCCTCCGCTCAGACTTTTCGCTGCGCCTCTGCGGTTAAATCAATTACCTTTTAACCTCTGAGGAACAAAGGAAGTAAAGAAAAGACCAGAAATTTCACGAGTCATCTTGAAAGGGCTAGTCCTATACTCTTAATCATTGGTCAGAAAATTGTTATAACTTGGGAAGTTAGTATAAAAAAGCTCAATATAGTCCACAGATAAGCTGTTAATTTTAAACTTCTATGACCATCAACCTATTGAACGATCGCTATCAAGTTATCCGCACACTCGGTGCTGGTGGGTTTGGTGAAACCTATTTGGCAGAAGATAGCTATATGCCGTCAAAGCGCCGTTGTGTAGTGAAACAGCTAAGACCAATTCAAAATAATCCCCAAATTTACCAACTCGTACAGGAACGGTTTCAACGGGAAGCAGCAATTTTAGAAGAACTCGGCGGCGCTAGTGACCAAATTCCCAAATTGTATGCTTATTTTGAAGCGGATGAGCAATTTTACTTGGTTCAAGAATGGATTGAAGGCGATACCCTAACAGCAAAGGTGCAAAAGCAGGGGTTATTTAGTGAAAGTGCTGTCTTAGAATTATTGGTGAATTTGTTACCCGTTTTGGACTACGTCCACAGTAAACAGATAGTTCACCGCGATATTAAACCCGATAACATTATTCTGCGTTACCGTGATGGCAAACCAGTATTAATTGATTTTGGTGCGGTGCGGGAATCGATGGGAACGGTAGTAAATTCCCAAGGTAGTCCTACCAGTTCAATTGTAATTGGTACACCAGGGTATATGCCCAGTGAACAAGCCGCAGGTAGACCAGTTTATTCTAGTGATTTATATAGTTTAGGGGTGACAGCAATTTACTTGTTGACTGGGAGACAACCGCAACAATTAGAAACAGATCCACAAACAGCAGATATCATCTGGCGTCAGTATGTCGGGCATCTTAGCCCCATGATAGCAGAAGTCCTTGATCGAGCGATCGCCTATCATCCACGCGATCGCTACCCCACAGCCAGAGTCATGCTGGATGCTTTGCAAGGTGTGACAAGTCCCATTGCAGCTACCCAAGCAGTTTTTACCCAACCACCTACTATTCAACCAACAGTAGCATCAGTACCTTCTCCTGTAACTGTTCCTGTTGCGCCTCAATCGAGTCATCAAGATCAGCAACAACAGAATAAACAAAATAGTCCCAATGGCATTGTTCTTGGGAGTTTGATAGCAGGTGGGTTAATTGGTGCATCTGTGATTATTAGTCAGGTGTTACCAAAAGCTTCCCAACCTGTAGCAGAAAAAACAGAAACACCATCAAATACTACAACCCAAGTTAAAGAAAACCCTACTGTTTCACAATCTGTAGAAGCACCATCAAATGTCGCATCTCAAGTTAATCAAATCCCGGTTAACTCTACAACTCAAATCCAAAAAACCATTACAAAAACCCAAACTATCGCCACTCCTGAATTTACGCCAACACCAATTCCCCCTACTCCATCACCAGCACCACAAATTGATACCACAACTAGCAACAATTATTCCTGGCTTTCCCAAAGACTTGTTACCGATGCGGATTTAGATGGTAAAGATGGCTTTGAATTAGACATTATGCGAAATTCGCTGTTCGCTCGTCATGGTCGTAAGTTTGATACTACTGGTATTCAAGAGTACTTTAATAACCAGTCTTGGTATCGTCCGCTATATTCACCAAAGGCATTTCCGGTGAAATTATTGTCTAGAATAGAGCAACGAAATGTAGATTATATTGCTAAGTATCAAGACCGTAATAACTTGAGATATTTTAGGAAATAGGTACTGTAATTAATGAGGTAATTGTACTTTCCGCCTCAGAAAAAAACATTTTATAGTACTTTAGCGACACTAAAATAATCCTAGTCTCATAATCATTGAACATCAAGAGATAAGTGCTATATAATTCTAACAGGACTATTATCTTTTCTCCTACTTTCAATTATGGAAATCACAAAGGTATCAGATGGAGGACAAGTTATTATTCCCCAATCATTGCGACAGTCTCATAGCTGGGAAGTTGGTCAAGAATTAATAGCAATTGATATGGGTGACGGAATTCTGCTAAAACCGAAGAAGCCTTTTTTAGAAACCACATTGACTGATGTTGCTGGCTGCTTAAAATATCAAGGTACACCAAAATCTCTCGAAGAAATGGATGATGCTATCCATCAGGGTGTAAAGGAATCATGGCATGGTAGTAGTTGATACTAATATAGTTGTGCGGTTTTTGACTCAAGATGATAAATTACAATATCAAAAGAGTCTAGATATTTTTCAGATGCAGAATGTTTTTATACCAGATACAGTAATTTTAGAAACTGAATGGGTACTTAGATTTGCCTATAAATTTAAATCTGTCGAGATTTGTGAAGCTTTAAGAAAACTTTTCGGCTTACCGAATGTCCATCTTAATAACGCAAACTTAATTGCTCAATCGCTGCAATGGCATGAAGTTGGCTTGGATTTTGCGGATGCTTTTCACCTTGCAAGCAGTCAAAACCATACTAAATTTTATACTTTTGACGAGAAGTTTGTAAAAAGGGCTAAGGGCTTAAGCACTTGTGAAGTCCAACAACCTTAAAGAAAGCAAACTTTTGTCCTTGATGATTTACGAAAACAATATTGATTGATTTCGCCTTCAGTTTCATCGGCGAATAATTAAATTATGCACATCTAGAGGAATGCGATCGCCTTGATGGAGAATTTCTTAATGAGAATCATCCAAAACTGGGGTAAATGGTGCTGCGCGGATTTTTGCACTATTACACGTATCAATTGCGGTGTGAAGACGCGAAACTGTGGGATTATCCAATTGTAAATTAGCGTTGGCGTTTCGTCCGAGTAAAATCGACCTCTGCTTTCACGAAATCTCACGTTCTGTTGGTGTAGTAATTACCTGATGATTGATGACGGATAGCCGTCAACCTGCAACAGTTAAGAAGTATAAAAACTTTATGAGTTTACACATATAACTGTAGATTATACTGAAAAGGCGAGGGAGTGGAATATTATGACGCTGACATTATTAAATCATCGATATCAAGTACTGCGGGTGCTTGGCAGTGGGGGATTTGGGGAAACATTTTTGGCTGAAGATACCCAAATGCCTTCTAGCCGTCACTGTGTGATTAAACAACTCAAACCTGTAGCCAATAATCCCCAGATTTACCAACTGGTGAAAGAACGCTTTCAGCAAGAAGCAGCTATTTTAGAAGATTTAGGCGATCGCAGTGAGCAAATTCCCCGACTGTATGCATACTTTGTCGATAACGGGGAATTTTATTTAGTACAAGAATATGTTGAAGGTCTGACTTTAACCCAAAAAATCCAACAGCAGGGTTTGCAGAGCGAGAGTGCAGTTAAAGACATCTTAATTAACATCTTACCAGTGCTGGAATATGTGCATAACAAGCGCATAGTGCATCGAGACATCAAACCAGACAATATCATTTTGCGCTTCTCAGATGGTAAGCCAGTCTTAATTGATTTTGGTGCAGTTAAGGTAACAATGGGTACAGTGATGACTGCTTCTGGTAACTCCAACCAGTCGATTGTCATTGGTACACCAGGGTTTATGCCGATGGAACAATCGGTAGGTAGACCAGTATTCTCTAGTGATTTGTATAGTTTAGGACTAACGGCAATTTATTTGCTCACAGGTAAATTACCGCAAGAATTTACCACCGATCCAGCTACAGGTGACTTTCTCTGGCGCAATCATGTAGGTAATATCAGTCCTAGTTTTGCACAGGTGTTGGATAAAGCCATACAACAATCACCACGCGATCGCTATCTCACTGTTAGAGACATGCTAGCAGCATTGCAGACCCCAGCAACCCCAGTTGCACCGACTGTACCAGTTTACCAACAGCCATATACACCTGTTGCACCGACAGTACCCTACCAACAACCTACCCCCACTCCACAACCTACACCTGTTTATCAACAGCCACCGATTCCCATCCCACAACCACCAACCCCCGTTCCATCATCCCCACCGATTTATCAACAACCACCAACCCCCATTCCACCATCTACACCAATTCCTTCTCACTCTCAAGTTACACCTACCAATGGTTTAGGAACTTGGCAGCAAGCTGTAATTATTGGCGGCGTTATTGGTTCATTTCTTGTAGGCGGTGTTTGGGTAATGGGGTTCATGGGAGTCATAAATTCACCAACTCAACCAACACCAGAACCCAAAGCAGAAACTGTCCTCCAACCAAAAGTAACACCCGAACCGCAACCAACAGTAACTCAACCAGTAATTCAGCAACCTACTTCCCCACCTATTCAACAATCAACTAATCCCATTTCTAGAACTGCGGCCATAGAAGCAGTTCAGAATTGGCTAGGAACCAAACCACAATTATTTGGTTCATCCTACAATACAGAAGTAGGTGAACAATTGCTTACAGGTATAGCTTACAGAGAAAATATCAAAAAAACTGATAATGCTGATGCTTGTCTTGCTAGTGGCACAAAGGAAGATGATTGCTTAAGTTCACTAGAGTGGTTGCAAAGAAATAATAGTTATTATCTCTATGATGAAACACAAATAGTGTCAATTGAAGATTTTTATGTCCGGGGTGATAACCAAGCAACAATAAAAGTTGCCGTTAGGGAAAAAATTTCGTTTTACAACAATGGTAAACTCAAGGAAAATCCTGCGGCAACAAGAACCTCCCGCTATGATTTGCAATACGAAAATAATCAAGTCAAAATATCTTTTTACTGTGTGTATAAAGAAAGTGTTTGCCGACCTTTTGGTAATCAAGACCTAGTTGAAAAGTACAGATATCTTATTAACCAATAGGCTGTATAACAGCTATTACCAAATATTGTTTATTAGTCTAAAATCCTATAGACTAAACCATTAATTCTGTACTTGTAATAAGAGTGAATCATCAAATTATTTTTCTTTGAGGGGTAGCCAGTGGAGCCAAATTCACAACAACAACCGGACATCAGTGAGCAAAAAACTGCCGAACTTGAAGCTAGTTTGCAACATGCTAATCAAGTTATTGCCCATCTCAAAAAACAAAATATTGAATTACAACAGCAAATAAATGAAGTTCAGGGGAGTACTACTCCAATTTCTGCTCCTGACCAAGTACGAGATCGCAATCAAACAAACATAGTCAAGCGGAGAGTAAAAAAAATTCATCCATCAGATAGTAAATTCGTCCGTAATTCCTACTTTCCCACATTAAACTCTCTGCAATTCTATGGACTAACTAGTTTAGTAGTTGTAGTTATACTTGGTTTATTTGGACTTGGTACATTGATGGCTCGAAAACAAAATAGCAAAGAATCTTCGACAGGAAATAATCCGTCTGTACAATCACCTAAAAGATTACCACAACCTCCATCTTCACCGATTGCACCGACAAATAATCCAATCAATAGTCTCCAGGAAGTTCCTAATGCTCCACCAATAAACCCTAATATTTCACCACCAATACAACCTAATCCTCCTGTATTAGGTAAAAATGACAAATTAGAAAACATAGTTGATGGTTTAGTTAATCGTGTAAAAAATCAAAACCTGCCAACAGATTCTTTATCCATAACATTGATAGATTTAAATACACAAACAATTGCTGGATACCAGCAAAATACAGGTAGATACCCAGCTAGTGTAGTTAAACTATTTTGGATGGTTATCTTACAAGCTCAAATCCAACAAGGATCTATTAACCAAGACGCGGAGCTTTATAATGATCTAAATAAAATGATTGTTAAATCAGATAATGACGCATCTAGCCGCATCATAGATCGCATTACTGGTGATAAATCAAGAATAGAAGCTCTAGGCAAAGAAGAATTCAAACAATGGAAACAAAAGCGACAAGCAATTAATTTGTTTTTTCAAAAAGCGGGATATCAAGATATGAATATTAGCCAAAAAACTTTTCCTATTCCCTACCTAGATTTTAGAAGACCTATTGGTACAGATTTACAGATACGTGGTGACGATCTACAAAAGCCAATACGCAATAAAATCACAACTTACCAAGCAGCTAGATTGATGTATGAAATTTCTAATTTTCAAGCAGTAGATATCCAATCTAGCCAACAAATGATGAATTTATTAAAAAGAGACTTACGCACAGAAGTATGGAAACAAGATCCACCTAATCTAGAAGAATTTAATCCAGTAGAGAATTTTTTCGGTGAATCTTTATCCTCTGAAAACGTGATATTTGCTTCCAAAGCTGGCTGGACTACGGCTTCTAGACAAGAAGTAGCTTATGTAGCCACACCTGACGGAAAAGTTCGTTATGTTCTCGCAGTTTTTGGCGATGATCCAGCCTATGGAAAGAGCAAGAAAATTTTTCCAGAACTATCCCGCATTGTCTTTGAACGCATGAGCAATAGATAACGCACTTGTAGAATAGAGACAAGCGATTGCCTCTCTAGTATTTTTTCAGGTAAATTGTACATCCTGTTGTGACCAATCCTCAATCTTTAAAGCAGGCACTTGAGAAAAATCTCGATGGTTTCGTGTCACTACAACTGCACCATTTACTAAGGCAATTGCCGCAATTCGCATATCCTTTTGCAATCGCTGTTTCGATAACGTGGGATTTTCTATTAGCAATCGCTGAAAAGTTTCACCTGCTTTGTGATCAAAATCCAACACTCTCACTCGTCCAAACAGAGTAACTGTCCGGCTCAACTTTCCATAAAGCCGCACAACATCTTCAACCTTCTGCGCCCCATTGATTCGCACCACCCAACCATTAAACAGTTCCTGAACCGTCACGATGGAAATTGCCACCTCTGACCCCATCTGTGCCACTCGACGGCTTACCTGTGGATGCCGCTCTAATAGCAGCGATACATGATCAGTATCTAGCAACCAGAGGCTCATACGATGCCATTTATACCCAATTCACGCTCATTACGTAGTTCCTGCGCCAAATCTGCAAACTCATCATCTCCCTCAAACATGCCAATAAAATCTGTCCAGGGATTATTTGCAACTTCTAGGGTCAGCACCTCAAGATTTGTCAGTCTAGCTTTCACTTTTTCCTGTACAGCAGCGAGCACATCTGAGCGGGTTTCAGCTTCCACCGCACAATCAAGTAACTCTGGCACTGATGCAATAAAGTGTCTCGATGATACCTGTTCAACTAGAACATGAAGAGACAGGTTATTATTCAAACTGGCGACGGCTAGAAGATTCATAGATAGCAATACTGATTTCCCTTTTCTCATAATAATGCTTCCGTTAGCATAGGGTGTTTGTGAGCATCATTCAAAATCTCAAATGGACATGGTCAATGAGTGAAAACGAGTTAAAGTATACAGCAGGAACCCTCGTCCTTACTGGCTCTAAACTATGCAAACGCTGCTAAACAATCGCTACCAAGTGATTCGGACACTGGGAAGCGGCGGATTTGGGAAACTTATCTGGCAGAAGATACTTAAATGCCCTCCCACCGACGCTGTGTGATTAAACAACTCAAACCCATTCAAAATAACCCCGAAATTTACCAACTAGTACAAGAGAGGTTTGGGCGAGAAGCCGCAATTCTAGAAGATTTGGGTGGTTCTACAGACCAAATTCCTTCCTTGTACGCCTAAATTGGGTTAAAATCTGGTGAGTATGGTGATAAACATATAACTGAAGCACCAACAGCTTCAATCAATTGCAACAAGCTGACGCTGAGTGGATCAACTCTGTGCGTGCAACAATAGATGCAGCGATCGCAATCAGTGAAAAAACTCCGCCAATCGACGGTAAAACTTTTGTGAACCAAATTCTTGCACAATTTCAGCAAATATGACACAAATATTCCACCCACGGCGCACCCGCATTCTGCCACCATCCACCATACCAGAAGCCGAAAAAAATCATCGTCAACAACAACGCGATACCCTAGCTGCAAGGTGTCGCCCCATTTTTGAACAATTGCGTCCCCAACTCATCGAAGCACATTACAACTGGCATATTGCCATCGATCCCGAAACGGAACAGTATCTTCTCGACCCAACTTTGAAAGGGATAACACAAAAAATCCAGGAAGTTTACGGCAATCCAAGTGAGGTAAAACTAACAATTTTTCGGCTCAATAACACAGGAAACTGTGGCAGATTATGGGTGTAGGTTCGTTTGGAGACAACAATGAACTATACTTTGAAATTCAGCTTGTAGCCGTGTCAGGTGAGGAGTTTTGCATTGAAGCCCTATTTGATACTGGATTTACCGACGGATGGTTAGCTATCAATAGCCAAGACCTGGAAGTTTTGGGATGGTCATTGCTCAGTGCACAGGTGGAGATGACGACAGCACGAGGAGACGCACGGTTTAACATTCACGAAGGCAAAGTAATAATCGATGACATTGAAGTCATCATACCCGTCCATGTTGGCGACGATATTCCCGATACCATCATGGGTTCGTTGTGGCTGGATATTATGGAATTGGTGGTCAATAAGCCGCGAGGGATCTTGAGGCTTGAGACAATAGAAAAATAGCACTCGCATACCCTCATAATTGGCATGGTCAATGAGTGAAAACGAGTTAAAGTATACAGCAGGAACCCTCGTCCTTACTGACTCTAAACTATGCAAACACTGCTAAACAATCGCTACCAAGTGATTCGGACACTGGGAAGCGGCGGATTTGGGGAAACTTATCTGGCAGAAGATACCCAAATGCCGTCCCACCGACGCTGTGTGATTAAACAACTCAAACCCATTCAAAATAACCCCGAAATTTACCAACTAGTACAAGAGAGGTTTGGGCGAGAAGCCGCAATTCTAGAAGATTTGGGCGGGTCTACAGACCAAATTCCTTCCTTGTACGCCTACTTTCAGTCAGAAGGGCAGTTTTACGTAGTGCAGGAGTGGGTAGAAGGTGATACCCTGACAGCCAAAATTCAACAACAAGGGTTATTGAGTGAAAGTACTGTTAGAGAAATCTTAGTCAACTTGTTACCAGTTCTAGAGTATGTCCACTCTAAGCGCATAGTTCACCGGGACATTAAGCCAGATAACATTATTTTGCGTCATCGTGATGGCAAGCCAGTATTGATAGATTTTGGTGCAGTGCGGGAATCAATGGGCACAGTGGTGAATTCTCAAGGGAATCCTACCAGTTCCATTGTGATTGGCACACCAGGATATATGCCCAGTGAACAAGCCGCAGGTAGACCAGTTTATTCTAGTGATTTATATAGTTTGGGGATGACCGCAATTTACCTACTGACTGGGAGACAACCACAGGAAATTGACACAGACCCCCGGACTGGGGAAATTATTTGGCGACAATACGCTTTAAATGTTAGCCCCTCATTGGCAATGGTAATTGATCAGGCGATCGCCTATCATCCCCGCGATCGCTTTCCCACTGCTAGAGAAATGCTAGAAGCCTTGCAAACAGGTGCAGCCACCTTTCCCCCCACTGTTCCTTACATCCAACCACCAGCAGTTAGTGTGGCTCCCACGATAGCAACACCAGAATATACACCACAGCACACACCCCAACCAACAATTTCTGTCAGTCCACCAGCTTCCCCTCAACCAGTAAATCCAGGTAATAGACAACGTGGCATCTTTGTGGGTAGTTTAATTGTGGGTGGTTTGATTGGTGCTGCGGTAATCATTGGTTTTGCCATCAACAACAACCAACCATTGCAAACAGCAGCCGAGTCCACACCTTTATCTAGTGAACAAGCCACAATTAATACTCAACCCCAGGACACCGTACCAGTAGTCACACCTGAACCACCTCCCATACTTCCTAGTGCAACCCCCACTGCGGAACCGCCGACACTCACAGCAACACAAGCGAATAGACCTGCACCAGAAGCCGCCATCCAAAATTATTACGCCCATATCAATCAAGGTCAGTATCAAACTGCTTGGAATCAGCTATCTCCACGCTTCCAAAATAATCGCCGCCTCCACCCCAATGGTTATCTTTCCTATATCGACTGGTGGGGGGGACAAGTTGACAGCGTTGATGTTGAACAACTGAATTTGATGGAAGCAAGCGCCGAAACAGCCACGGTGAATGCCCAGTTAAAGTATTTATTGAAAACTGGCAAAGTAGTTCCTAGTGCTGTGCGTTTCTCCTTGTTATGGGATGCGGAAAATAGTAGATGGGTTGTGAGTGACGCCAAATAGCTGACATCTGAATCTTGGAAGCATTTAATGAAGTCAAAAGTCCAAAAACCTTAATTTTTGACCCTTGACCCTTCTACCAGAATATATGTGTGCCAGTTGCGTAAGTCCTGGTTGTGTTGGAGTAATTGAAAGTCGTTTTGGAGTATGCTAATTTTGCGATCGCACTCTAGACGATCGCCCCTTGACTTAAACAGCGATCGCTAATTCCTCAATTCGGCGATGCCGTACTCTCGCTGCTAAGGCAGCCTACCATATCGGCGATCGCACTTCCCACTCATTCCTAAACTGCGATCGCCCACAACTATCTCAAGCTTAGGCGATCGCTCGATTGTTCATTTTCTATTTACAATTTAAGAAAAGATTCTGATGGCTACTGAAATGGTATCGATACCCATCACTTTGGAACAACTTATTAATGCGGTACAACAGTTGCAACCAGATGAACGGGCGCAAGTTGCCAGAGCCTTGATTCAACTTGATTTACGTGCAGATTTGGCGGCTTTAATTCAAGAACTTTATGCCGAACCCCCAGTAGACGAGATTACAGACGATGACATCATGGCTGAAATTAAGGCTGTGCGTCAGCAATCTCAACAGTTATGACGTTGCGTGTGGTCATCGACACCAATATTTGGATTCGCATTTTACTAAAGGGGCGAGTTACATTACCGATTTTGGAAGCATTCAATGGGGATAAATTCCAGTTGGTAATGAGTAAACCGCTCATGGAAGAACTGCATCTTGTTTGGAATCGTCCCCGGTTAAGAGAGCGGATTGACTCCAGTCAGGCGATGCGCCTAGAACAACAGTTGCAGTATCGTGCGCTATGGGTTGAGTTGAAAACGGTTCCGCCTAATTGTCGAGATCCCAAAGATTTGCCTGTTTTGGCAACGGCGATTGATGGCGAAGCCGGGATTATCGTATCTGGGGATGATGATTTGAGGGCTGATGATGATTTGAGAGTGGTAATGGCAAGCTATGGCATTCAGTTACTGGGCGTTAATTCTTTCTTGAAATGTTTAGATGAAAGTACTGAGTCAGGATGACATCCATACTATTAGGTTAACACCTATCTTGCAAAGGTAGCGATGTCTGAAGACAAGCCACTCCGTGTCTACGCACTTCCAAGTCATTCCTAAACTGCGATCGCTCCGAATGATCGCACTAGTCTCAAAAATTCAGCGATCGCTCACAACTATACCAGCATACTTAAAACTGAGCGCCCAATCTTGTAGGATGTGTTAGCGCCAGCGTAACGCATCCCCAAAATCTTCATCTAAATAAGGGCATCAACTCTTGCTCCATTCCCCAATCAACCGAGTAAATACCCTGTGCTACATATCGGTGAAAACTGGAATACTTCCAATCCATCGCTTGCTGACATAACCCATGTTTCACTGGATTGTAATGGATATAATCACAATGCCGCACAAAATCATCATCATCTCGAATCCAATGTTCCCAAAATCGTCGCTGCCAAAGATTGCTCTCTCTGCGGTTTTGCCGTGATTCACTCCGGGTTGCCTGCAACTTTAGCACAGATGCTCCTTGCTTGGTGACATCGCTTTTAATCAATCGCCAACGAGTTGCATAATCACTATCATTGGGTGGTAAAGTCCAGATGCAGTGGATGTGATCAGGTAACAAGACCATGGCATCAATGGCAAACGGATATTTTTCGCGCACCTTGAGAAATGCAGCGCGCAGCAAAGGACGAGCAACATCTGTACAAAGCCACGGTTGTCTTTGATGTGTTACCTGGGTAAAGAAGTATGTGCCGCCCTCAATCCTACTTCTGCGGTAGCTGGTCATGGAATGATACTATTGGGGTTTGTTGATTAGTTTGCCCAAATTTAGCAGAGCATTCATAATTTGGTGATGCGTTACGCTGTCGCTAACGCATCCTACGAGATTGGCGATCGCACTATTGGGGTTTGTTGATTAGTTTGCCCAAATCTAGCAGAGCATTCATAATTCTCGGATGCGTTACGCGCTTCGCTAACGCATCCTACAAGATCGGCGATCGCTACAAGATTGGCGATCGCACTAGAGAGTAGCCCGCTAGGCAATGATGTTATCTAACGGGCTAACCAATCAACTTACTTATTACACCCACGAAGCTCCCACTCGCGCCACTTTTGATAATGGCGCAGTGCATCGCAAGACATATTATCGTGCATCGTCTGGACATGGGGTGGCACCTGTGGCTCCAAGGTCGAGCTTGGCGAATAACTTGGTTTACTACGAATAAATTCAAAGTAAATTCCATTAGCAAGCGTCCAAACCACGAATATTATCAACCCAATTTTCACAAAACTAGGTTTAGAAGGAGCTTTGTCCGAGGTTTGCTGATTGAAATTTTTCATAGGATAAACTACCAGCCCTGAGCGCGGACACCGCGACACGAAGCTCCAAGAGCATTAGCAGCAATACTACCAGGTGTAATGGGAGTTATTTCCGTTTTCCCTGTGGATTTATCAACTAACTGACCCCTGCTGTTATATAAAGCCGCACCATCAATCCAGAGTCGAGCCTCGGCGCAAGACACATGGAAAGTGGTTTCCTTCATGCCAGTACCGTACTTTTGGTAAAGCTTCTGCCTACGCTTGTAAATACTTTCCACCTCTAAAAGGATTGGAGTTTCAGTATCTGCGTCAACGCCGACCTGGATAAACTTTTGATTGGATTGAGCTTGAACAGCAAGGGGGCTAAAGGCAACACACGACAAAGCTAAAACCGCGAATACACGTTTCATACTGACGCACTCTGCAAACTTTATTACTAATTTCTAGCCTACGTAAACAAATTACTGTGCTAGCAAAGCTACTGAAAACTAGTTGAAGCTTACGCAAAGACTTTGAACCATGAACACAATTAACTTGCCCGTACATTGGACACCACCCAAATACACCTTTGGGGACAGAGTAAAACAAGGCTTAATCGTTGGCATGGAGAGTTATCCCTCTTCTGTCACTTTCCGAAGTGAGATAGTAGTAAATAAGTGAAATCATCCAGAAGCATAATAAGGTTTAAATTGGTTCATTGCAGCAATTAACTGATTGAATCCCAGCAATAAATGTGAAT
>JAESGB010000061.1_pt1 | contig 114572 bp, 99 predicted proteins | sample 9266211 | NCBI WGS metagenome assembly JAESGB01 (sample SAMN14514844, study PRJNA621659) | algae metagenome | isolation source: Goleter apudmare HA4340-LM2 and co-occurring heterotrophs from cave wall... | place: USA: Maniniholo cave, Kauai, Hawaii | collected 2009-07-28 | reverse complement strand
TAATTATTTCGTTTTTTACGTTGAGTTACCCACGCTCTGGACGTATTTTGATGACGTATCAATTAAATTATCCTAAATCTAGCTAATCCAAGTGTTTTTTCCTCACTTGTGAGAAATGCGGGTAAAGAGTGTGGTCTAAGTAGGTGAAAATCGCTGTAAAGTGAAAAGTCTACTGGCTACACTCTTTGTCATCTACTAATTGTTTGACATCAAGATACAAGTCGCCTTCATATTCAGAATAGGGGCGACATTTGCCTTTGCCACTTAAATCGATGGGCTTACCTGCAACGCTACGGCGGAAAGCAAGTATCTGCTTCAAAACTAGTCCTGGATCTGTTCCGGGTTTGAGCGTGACGAGTACATTATCTGATGTACAAGGTGTGCCTTTACGATTGGCAATGCACAAAACGGGATAATTGTTGAAGTTAAATTCGCTTCTGATTAACAGTGCGCCGTTACTGTAATAGCGTTGGAATCTTCGGGAAACAATCTGACAACGCTGTGCAGGTGGGAAATTTTTAAAGTCCTTGACAACCCAACGGATAAACGTCTCAGGACCACGTTGGGTGCGGATCTTGGTGACTGGGGTTTTGCCTTCTTGGTCGCAAAAGAATTTGTCGTTTCTAGCGTAGCTGGACTGGTTGCTGGTGGTGACACCTGCCAAAGCTAAGGCTGAAATTACGGAGGCTGTCGCTATGCTGGGGAATATATGAGCTAATAACCTGAGTTGCATATATATAAGTATTAATGGCTAAAAATAGTTTAATTTAAACCTGACATCAATATAGTTAGGGAGCATCCCAAATGTGTAAATTTATTTTTTTGTAGTGCGGGCTTCTAGCCCGCTTCCTGGACATTAGGGAGCAAGATGCTCCCACTACAAATTTTATTTTTGCAAAATTGGGATGCTCCCTATAGCTAGCTACAAGGTCAAGTTGCCGATTTTTGGAACTATGGTATGTGAAGTGGGGATTATTTTTGTTGACGATCGCCTACTAACTCACCTACAGGCTAAATTAGTTAGGGTAGATGAGGATTACCGTTGCACTATTTGTCACCCCTTTGGCTTATCTTGGTGGTTGACTTCCTCCTAAAGTTGCCGTTAACCTTATCGATCATGCAAGCACCAATTACAGTTGGCACTGTTCTACAAAACCGTTACCGGATAATTCAAATTCTCGGACAGGGAGGATTTGGGAGAACTTATCTGGCAGAAGACCAAAGACGCTTTAATGAACTTTGTGCGATTAAGGAATTGATTCCTACAGCAACGGCAGCTGATGTCTGGGAAAAAGCACAAGAGCTTTTTCAACGAGAAGCTGCTACTTTATATCAAATTGAACACCCGCAAGTGCCCAAATTTCGAGAGAGATTTGAACAAGACAAACGGTTGTTTTTAGTAGAAGACTATGTTGCAGGTAAGACCTACCGAACTATTCTCGCGGAACGCCAAGCTGTTGGTCAAACATTGGCAGAGGCAGAAGTATTACAATTATTCCGCTCTTTGTTGCCTGTGTTAGAACATATTCATAGTCGGGGAATTATTCACCGGGATATATCCCCAGAAAATATTATTTTGCGAGACAGTGATACTAAGCCAGTATTGATTGACTTTGGAGTGGTAAAAGAACTGGCAAGTCGATTGCAATCTCCAGAAGGCACAACACCTGTTACCACTGTGGGAAAGTTAGGCTATGCGCCTACAGAGCAATTACAAACTGGGCGGGCTTATCCTAGTAGTGATTTGTATGCTTTGGCAGTCACAGCTATAGTTTTGCTGACTGGGAGAGAACCTGCTGATTTATTTGATGAAACGCAATTAACTTGGAATTGGCAACGATGGGCAAGAGTTAATCCGCAATTTGCCCAAATTTTGCAGCGAATGTTGAGTTTTGTACCGGGCGATCGCTATCAAAGTGCTGCTGATGTCGCTCAAGTATTAGAATCTATCAGTCAAGCGGGTGTTTCTAGCCCAGAATTATCCAAGGTGCAAACAGTTGCGGTTGGTCGCCGCCCTGATTTGGTAGAAGCAGTTGCACCGAAAAAACCCAACCCAGTAATTACACCCAGTAGTAGCAACTCTATTTTAGATAACCCCTTGGCAATTGGGGCAATCGCTAGTGCCGTAGTGGTGCTAGCGGGATTTGGTTCTTGGGCGTTGGTGAGTTCTATTCGCTCTCAATCTCAAGCACCATTGCCAGAAAAAACACCACAAAGTTTTCCGTCTCCGGTGATTTCCGATGGTGCAACAATATTTTCCCCTACACCCACTTCTATGCCCACTAGTCTGGAACCGACTCGTTTGAGCAGACGCCTCAATTTTGATGCATCTAACATAGCTACAGTTGAAAGTAAAATTCAGGAAAATCAAGTAATTGAGTATAGTTTTTCCGGGGAGGAAGGGCAAAAGTTAATTACATTTGTTGACCCTGATAACAGTATTTTGTTAACAGTTTTAGATGCTAATCAACAACCCATTAATAACCAGGCTAAACAAGTACCCTTTTATGAAGGAACATTGCCTGCGAGCGGTAGATATACTCTAGAGTTAAGTTTAGTTCCAGGAATTACAGAAAGTGACTATTTCTTGAAAGTGGCATTAGAACAACTAGTTAAACCAATACCTACGCCAATTCCTACAGAGACGTCAATACCAACCCCTACCCTCACACCACCAGAAATCCTGACGCCTCAACCCACAGAAACACCCACAGAAACACCCACGGAAGAGACGCCCAATCCTGATATAGAAGAAAACAATCCACCTGTTGAGAGAACCATAGAGCCATTTTCTATTCCTAGAAATTAATGGTAAATTCTGGTTATTGGTCATTGGTTATTTCTTCCGCTCCCTGCTCCTATTCCCTATTCCCCTAATTAAAAAAGTTGAATACATTACTAATTACTGGAACTGATACAGATGCTGGTAAAACTGTTTTGACAACAGCGCTAGCAGCTTATTGGCAAAAATATCATTCCCAGCGTAGCTGGGGAATTATGAAACCGATTCAATCGGGAGTAGGCGATCGCCAATGGTATCAAAGGCTGTTTCAGCTAGAACAAACGGCTGAAGAAATTACGCCTTTGTACTTTGAAGCACCCCTAGCGCCACCCATAGCCGCAGCTAAAGAAAATCGCCAAGTAGATTTAGTATTGGTTTGGCAAACTTTGTCGAAGTTGCGATCGCGCTTTGATTTTGTACTTATCGAAGCTTTGGGTGGTTTAGGCTCACCAGTTACTGAGGAATTAACAGTAGCCGATTTAGCTGGAGAATGGCGACTACCTACGCTTTTGGTAGTACCAGTACGATTGGGAGCGATCGCCCAAGCTGTGGCTAATGTCGCCTTAGCTAGACAAGCAAAGGTAAATCTCAAGGGTATTGTGCTCAACTGTGTACAACCCCTCTCCGATGCTGAAATCGCCGATTGGACACCCCCAGACTTGATTCAATCACTTACGAATATACCTGTTTTAGGCTGTTTACCTTATTTAGAGCATCTAGATGATTTAGATAGTCTTGCACAGGTAGCATCAGACTTGGATTTATGGGAAATTGGGGAGCGGGAATAGGGGATTGGGCACTATGTTTTTTAATATTGAGTTATTAACCGTCTCTACAGGACTCATTCATCAAGCTCAACGACTCATTCACGAGTATTCAGGACTCTTGGACGAGAATCAAAGACTCATTCACGAGTATTAGAGACTCTCGCACGAGTATCAACCACTCATTCATCAAGCTCCAAGCCCCAAGCCCCAATCCCAGATATGCAACTTGCAGTTAATGAGGGAGAATGGCACACTGAGGAAATAACCTCGCTTAGATGTGTATCACTAGCTAATGGTCTCTACCTTTCCCAATCCGGCTTCTGTTGACTTATCTCGCGTTAGACTGTCGATCCGTTCGCTGCAACCTCAGTTAGTAGAGTGGCGGCGGCGACTGCATCAACAACCAGAGTTGGGTTTTCAAGAAAAACTCACTGCTGAGTTAATTTCGCAGAAGTTGCAAGCCTGGGGAATTGAGCATCAAACTGGTATTGCTCAGACTGGGATCGTGGCTACTATCAAAGGTACTCGACTTGGTACTGAGAAAGTGCTGGCGATTCGAGCAGATATGGATGCTTTGCCAATTCAAGAACTGAATGAGGTAGATTATCGCTCCCAGCATGATGGATTGATGCACGCTTGTGGACATGATGGACATACAGCGATCGCTTTAGGTACAGCTTACTATCTCCAACAACATCGCCAAGATTTTGGCGGTACCGTAAAAATTATCTTCCAGCCAGCAGAAGAAGGCCCTGGAGGCGCAAAGCCGATGATTGAGGCTGGGGTACTCAAAAACCCTGATGTGGATGCCATTATCGGTTTGCACTTATGGAATAATTTGCCCTTGGGGACAGTGGGTGTGCGGAGTGGGGCGCTGATGGCGGCGGCGGAGTGTTTCAATTGTCAGATTTTGGGCAAAGGTGGGCATGGTGCTATGCCACATCAAACTATTGATGCTGTCCTCGTTGCGGCTCAAGTGGTGAATGCCCTACAAAGTATTGTGGCTCGTAATGTCAATCCCATTGATGCCGCAGTGGTGACTGTGGGTGAACTTCATGCTGGTACTAAGCGGAATGTAATTGCTGATTCAGCTAGAATGAGTGGTACGGTGCGTTATTTCAATCCTAATTTTAAGGGCTTTTTTAAACAGCGTATCGAGCAGGTGATTGCTGGTATTTGCCAGAGTTATGGTGCGAAATATGAGTTGGAATATTGGTCACTATATCCACCCGTAATTAATGATGGTGCGATCGCCCAATTAGTGCGATCGGTAGCAGAAGAAGTAATCGAAACTCCCATAGGTATTGTTCCTGAATGTCAAACTATGGGAGCAGAAGATATGTCCTTTTTCCTAGAAGCTGTTCCTGGTTGTTATTTCTTTCTAGGTTCTGCTAACGCTGCGAAAGATTTAGCTTATCCCCATCATCATCCCCGGTTTGACTTTGACGAAATCGCTTTGCCAATTGGTGTAGAAATATTTGTCCGTAGTGTAGAGAAATTTTTAAAGTAATTCAGGAAGTGGCTATTCGTGGCATGAAATAATTTAGGGATGAGTGCGATCGCTATTTTTGGGCTTCTTACGCCAGCATAACTCAATCAACTCTTGACTCCTGTTGATCCACAGGCACTAAGATGTAAGCAGTCTGGTTATTGGGCGCATTCACATTCTGACCACTAGTAGGCTGGATATCTCTGATTGTACCTTTGATAGTTTCGCTCACACCTTCATTTGCACCCTTAACTATCTCCACTGTATTTCTGACAGTTTCATTCACGTCTACTGCTGTACCCTTCACTGCAACAACTGTATTTTTAACAGTTTCGTTCACATCTACTGCTGTACCTTTAAAAGAAACTCCGACATCTTTGACAGTCTCGTTAACACCATCAGCTACAGTCTTGATAGCGTCCCCTACATTTTTGACAGTCTGGTTAAAATTGTCTGCTACACCCTTGACTGCATCCCCTACATTTTTGACAGTCTGATTAACCTTGGGGGCTGTACCTCTCATCGCCAAAGCACCAGCTATTGCACCCAAGGTAGCACCTATAAATGTGCCAAAGACGATTTTGGCGAACTCATTATCATTAGTTGATACTTCATCTACTGTAGTAGTATCAGGCTGATTTGTTGCATTGAAGTCAAAATTTTCCTCAGGCTGATCTAATCGTTGCTGGTTCCCATTCACCATACTCGTCTCCTTATTTCCTAGCCTGCCAAAATGCTTAATTGCTATTTATGTACACAATAAAGAACTATATCTAAATAGATAATCTTCCTTAATTGTCCAGATATTTGACTAATTTAGACAGTTCTTTATCGTGTTTTTTCCTACTTACCAAACTCGCAGGGAAAAATCTGTCAGTCATCACTATGTACTTGCAAGTATGGTTTTTTTGGCAAGAGTAATTAATTTCTCTGGTTCGTGCTCTTGCTGACTTGAAAAATTAATTTTTTCTATTTCCAAAAAGATCAAGTAGGGTTAACCCACAAATCTAACTACCTGTAGAATATCTGCTTGTTTTAACCATCAATATCGAGTCATGTCTTCTTCTGTCGTTTCTTGATCAACAGAAGCTACTGATGTCCCCTCATCTATAGGAGTAGTTCGCTCACTCATAGATGTATCTATCCAATCTGGGGCTGAAATGTAGACTGAGGAACTAGTATCTTGCTGTCCTCTACCGATTCCCGTGTTTCTGCTTTGCTGGTTTTGGGCAAATGTCCTGTTTTGATATTGACTTCCTTGATTTTCCGGACTGGAAGTTTCTACTGTATCCCTGGCGCGCTGAGTTGCGTCTTGTACAGCTTGGCTAAAGCCTTGTGTTGTATTCTGCACTGCATCAAGTGTACTGGCTGCGGTTTGTTTGAAACCCTCAGCAACACCTTGTGCTGCATCTGATGCACCTCCAACTACAGCGTAGCTGGTACCCTCGGCGACACTCTTTACGGCATGGCCTACACCTTTTGCGGTGTAGCCAAGACCTTCACCTATGGTCTTTGCTGCTTCTCCTAAACCTTTGAGTGTGTGGTTGAAACCTTCACCAATTTGTCTACCAGCCAAAGCACCAGCTAATGATCCTAAAGTACCTCCAATCAGTCCGCCTATCAGTGCGCTACTGAATGTAGAACTCATGCCTTTGTCTTGCGTTCTACCATCAGTTTGAGATGTTGTTGTCGGAGCATTTGCACCTGTAGATATGCCAGTACCTACATCTGACCCTGCTGTACCAGCATAAGGTTGATTTGTCATTGTGCGATTAGCATCTGTGCTTCTAGATACTCCCGCACCTAAATTTGTCCCTGCTGTACCAGCATTAGATTGAGATTGATCTGTTGTGACGCGGTTAGTATTTCTTGTTTGATTACCTAGAGTCGGTCTGCTCTCAACCATATCAATAATCTCCTTGGTTAACAAAGATTAACCTACATTTAGTATTGCTTGCTGCATAACACCAACTTTAACGATTAAAGATTGAAGCTTTACCATTCTGGAGGCAGACATACTAAACTAAAAAGTCCGTCTGTAGTTGAAATTATTGATAACTGTTGATTGTATTGGCATATACAATTTTCTTGTTATAAATTAAGCTCAATTGTTGTGTTTGACAAAGTCTTGTTTAGAGGGTGTTTGAAAAGTTTTGAGCGGTCAAATATCATGCTAATCGCCTTACCATAATAGGGATCATGGCAAGATAGATGAACGTCTTTGATGTTTCGGGCAATAACTCATAATCGCTGACACCCCATCAACCAACCGAAAGTGCGCTCAACCACCCAAGGTTTTTTCAGCAACACAATTAAAATTTACACAAGGTGAGTTTCCATTTCCGAAACGGGAATGACAAAAGCTGTAGTCAGAAGCTAGGTTAATGATTAATCAACAGCTACACTCTAGCCGCTATGGTAAAAGAATTAGCAATTAGTACCCGTGGACTGACTAAGCAATTTGACCGTCACGTTGCCGTTAACGATGTTGACTTAGAAATCCAAGGGGGAGAAGTATACGGACTCATAGGGCCAAATGGCGCAGGTAAAACCACTCTCATCCGTATGTTGGCAGCAGCTGAGGAGCCAACTACGGGTGAGATTTATATTAATGGCGATCGCCTACGCCGTGACAAGAGTAATCCCACCCTCAAGCGTCGTCTTGGCTACCTACCAGATGACTATCCGCTTTATGAGGATTTAACAGTCTGGGATTATTTAGATTATTTTGCCCGTCTGTATCGCTTGCGGGAACCGCGCCGCACCCAACGCCTACATGAGGTGTTAGAACTAATACAACTGGGAAACAAGCGCAATAGCATGATTTCTACCCTGTCGCGGGGGATGAAGCAACGCTTGAGTTTAGCTAGAACCATCATCCATGAACCAATTTTACTGCTACTGGATGAACCTGTTTCTGGACTCGACCCCATAGCCAGGATGCAGTTTCGAGAAATCATCAAAGCTTTACAAGAAGCGGGGATGACCATATTAATTTCTTCCCACGTCCTCAGCGACTTAGCAGAACTTTGTACTTCTGTGGGCATTATGGAATTAGGTTTCCTGGTAGAAAGTACGTCATTACAACAACTTTATCAACGACTTTCTCGCCAACAAATTGTGTTATCTACTTTGGGAGATTTAGAAGTAGTTTTACCGAAACTAAAACATCATCCCCTAGTAGAAGGATGGGAGAAAATCGTCGGTACAAACAGCTTGCGGGTAAATTTTTCTGGTACTCAGGAAGATTGCGCTGATTTATTGCGATCGCTGATTACAGATGGTATTCCTCTGACTGAGTTTCACTGCACACAAGAAGACTTAGAAACTATTTTCTTGAAGTTAGGTCATAAACAAGCATCTTGATAAGTAGGTAGGTGCAAATATAGTTAACTAGTTAGGGTCGTCATTTGTCATTTGTTATTGGTCATTGGTAAGGGTTGCAGCTATATTTAGATTGCGTAACATAGTTCTGTTTATTCCTGCCAGCTTACTTACCTAGTTAGTAATCATTTAGGAAACTTCTTCTATGATGGTCAATTTAGTAGATAAAATCGGTGATTGGAACCCACAATTTTTGCGGGAACTGAAAGGTCGTTTGAAAGTTTTGCATGTAGCGATCGCAGTCGTGACATCTCTACTTTTACAGCTGGTGGTGTTTCTTTATCAATTACGAGAGTTGCCTGGTGAAAAATATCCCCTAACGGCCTCTTACTGTCGCTTAAGTAAAGGTTATCAAAATCAACAGAATGACCTTTACAGACAACAGGATTTTTTGTATCAGCAGTTAAGTAATGCCAAAAAAATCAAACCTTTAGACTCACAGCTTGTGAGTAGCTTGGATTCTCAAGTTAAGCAACTGGGAACACAAATCAAAGATTTGCAGAAGTATTTAAATAATACATTCTGCCCCGATAATGAAATTAATATACAACTATGGTGGCGAGACCATTATGAATATATATTTTTGTCATTCAGTGTGATTTTTGTATTCACACTATTAGTTGCAGGAACTTATTTACTAATTAACGATTTAGCAAAAGAAGAAAATCGCGGTACATTGAATTTTATTCGCCTGAGTCCCCAGTCAGCCAGCAGCATTTTAACTGGAAAGCTCTTAGGCGCACCGATTTTAGTTTACCTATTTACTCTGGTAGCAATTCCTTTACATATATGGGCTGGACGTTCTGCCAAAATAGCTTTGAGTTATATTTTGAGTTACTACCTTGTGCTTGCTGGCAGTTGTATTTTCTTTTATAGTGCAGCACTGCTATTTGGGTTATTTACTCGTTTCTTCAGTGGCTTTCAACCTTGGTTAGGTAGCGGTTCAGTGCTACTTTTCTTGCTGATAACAATGGCGATGGCATCAACTTCTGGTATGTCCTTCGATAGTCCTATGGCATCATTAAGATTATTTAGCCCTTGGGATATCACCAATTATCTATTTCCTAACTGGTTTAATATATACCGAGGTTCACCATTAAAAGAATTGAAATTCTTTTATTTACCAGTAGGCAAAAATGTTGTTAGTGTTGTTGGCTGGCATTTATTTAATTATGGATTGTCTAGTTACTGGGTTTGGGAAGTTCTAAAACGCCGCTTTCATAATCAAAATTCTACTCTCTTAAGTAAAGGACAAAGTTATGCACTAGTAGCTTGTTCCCAAGTGATCATTATGGGATTCACTATCCAAGATATTGAAGCCCAATATGTTAGAACAACTATTATCGATTTAATATTAATCAATTTTCTGTTAGTGCTTGGGTTAATAGCTGTTCTCTCACCCCATCGCCAAAGCATACAAGATTGGGCAAGGTATCGACACCAAAACCCTGCTCATCGCCAGAGTTCTCCCGTTCAGTCTTTATGGCAAGATTTAATTTGGCATGAAAAGAGTCCTGCACTCATGGCGATCGCTATTAATCTTGTAATTGCTTCAACTCCATTATTCTTCTGGATTTTACTCAATAAAATGGGTGATGTTGGACAGTTTAAAGCATTCTTAGGTCTAGTTTTATTCATCAGTATGATGATGATTTATGCCACCATCGCGCAGTTAATGCTGTTAATGAAAACTCCCAAGCGTTCTTTATGGGCAATTGGTACTGTAGGCGCAGTGATTCTTCTCCCACCAGGAATTCTACAATTTCTTGATATGAAACCTGCTGAAAATGCTGCATTATGGCTGCTTTCAGCTTTTCCTTGGACGTCTGTAGAATATGCCACAACCACTACAATTTTTATGGCATTTATTGTGGAAGTTACCGCTATAGTATTGTTAAACTTCCGGTTAGCAAAACAAGTGAAATTAGCTGGCGAATCTAGCACAAAAGCATTGCTGTCAGGACGTTAATGAAAAAGTAAAAAAGTGTAGAAAATAGGGAAAAGGAAGAAAATAAATAGATACTTGTTCCCTATTTCCTATTTCTTATTCCCCATTCCTTGAGGCTTTTAGCTATGACATTTAACTCAATTAATCGACTAGGAGACTGGAATCCCCAACTGTTACGAGAACTCAAAGGACGTTTGAAAACACGTAACATTTTGCTCGCAACTGCTATCTCTCTCCTTGGTCAATTTATACTGTATTTGGGTTCCCTAGCCCAGCTACCAACTAATAACATGGTGCTGAAGGGTTACTCCAATAGATATTGCACAGGAGCAGAAGTGTATGGTACCCCCAAATGCCTCCTAGATGAATTTGGTAATGTGATTATCAATTGGCAATTATGGTCTTTAGATATATTTAAAGCGCTCAGTATTATTGGGTGTTTGACACTTTTGGTAGCAGGAAGCTATCTATTAATTAATGATTTAGCCAGCGAAGAACGCCGTGAGACACTCAATTTTATTCGCCTGAGTCCCCAATCACCTCAGAGTGTTCTATCTGGCAAAATGCTGGGGGTTCCCATCTTACTTTATCTGGTAGCCTTGCTAGCTGTTCCTTTACATTTGTGGTTAGGATTGAGTGCAAAAATACCCATAATTGGAATTTTCAGCTTCTACCTCGTGATCATTGCTAGTTGTGTTTTTTACTATAGTGGTTCGCTGCTTTTTGGGCTAGTAGGTTCTTGGCTTAGTGGTTTTCAAGCTTGGTTAGGAAGTGGTGTAGTTTTAGGATTTCTCTTACTCACTCAACAAGATATTGTTCCTGGCAAACTTGATGACTATCCAGTGATTATTCTCTGGATATTTAATCCATCTAACTTCATCCCCAATTCTTTATTGATTAACTTATCTAACGTTAATTTCCATTGGTTTGCTCTACCATTAGGGGAAAATCCATTCACTAGAATTGGATTTACGTTATTAGTTAACGGGATAGGAACATACTTTATCTGGCAATCTTTGCAGCGTTGTTTTCGTGATCCGAATGCAACTATGTTGAGCAAGCAACAGAGTTATTTATTAAGCTCTTGTTTTGCATTAGTCACCGTAGGATGTGCAAATTGGCAAAGATTAGTCTTTCAGCCGTCTCCCAGATCAAATCTCATCGCTGAGAACATTGCGTGTCTATTGTTATTAAACTTCGGGTTGTTCTTCTATCTAATTGCGGCGCTGAGTCCTCATCGCCAAACGTTGCAAGATTGGGCACGCTATCGGAAAATGTCTATTTCTCAAGGATTGCGCGATCGCACTTTAGTCAATGATTTAATATGGGGTGAGAAAAGTCCAGCGCTGTTAGCGATCTCTGTGAATGTCACAATTGTCAGCGTTGCTTCAGGTATACTTGTACTACTATCTCATGTGGAACTTAATTATAAACTCGCTGCATTTTTTGGTCTAACCTTAGCTGCTAGTTTAGAAATGTTTTATGCAGCTTTAGCCCAACTCATATTCTTGATGAAAAATCAACATCGAGTATTTTGGGCTACTGGCATAGTCAGTGCTGTGATTATACTACCAGTGATCATAGTGGCGATGTTTTACTCTTACTCTGCTAACAATTCTTTTCTCTGGCTATTTTCCATAGCTGGGCCAATACTAGTGATTTCTCCTGAGGGGATGTCGCTATCGGGTATCACATCATTTATGGCGATACTGGGTTATTGGAGTATGGCAGGATTATTAGTATTCCAACTGACAAAGAAGTTAAAAAAAGCTGGAGAGTCCGCTACAAAGGCATTGCTGGCAGAAGTATAGGGGTAGCCCTTTCAAGGTTTATCAAAATTCTTGAAAATAAAGACCTGTATAATCTCTTACTTCCGTGTCCTCTGTCTTGAAAAGTTCTGCCTCCGCTCAGACCTTGCGCTGCGCCCTCTGCGGTTCAATTAATTACTTTTTAACCGCAGAGAAGCAGAGTCAGCAGAGAGAAAAAAAGAAATTTCACGAGTCACCTTGAAAGGGCTAGAAGTATAGGGGTAGCCAGATAACCTCATCTGTCCTCTTGTGTGCCTTCCTCTTGACTACGTAGACATCAAACCTCACTCTGTCCTAGTGGATATCCCTCAAACGCATCTCAAAGAGGGAGAGATTTACCCAGAAGGTAAAGCAAGAGTGAGGTTTTGATTTTTCGGTTTTAGAATTTTTTTATTAAAACGATACAAATATTTATAAAATATAAGTCAGTAGTATTTTAGGGTTTTTGCAAATCTTAAGTTATGCTTAAGTTTATAAAAATATAAATTAAGCAGTTTAGTATAAAAGGTTGAATACATACTTAAGTGCTCAGATATTGTTTTACCTCAGCCTATGTAAGTATGAAATTTGCAAAGAATAATATAGTATTTAATTACTCACTTAGTAATAATTCTCCAATGTATTCTTGATTTTGCTGAACCATGAACCAGACTCTTTAAAAACGCCAATTTAAATAATGACAACTGCTCAAGTAACTTTTTATTTGGGATAATTTGTTGTTCAAAGCTGAGAGAGGTTGCCACTAATCAGATGATATACATGCCTAAACTCTAGTTTATATATAGGATACACATCTAATTTTTGAAATACACTTAACGAATCTGTCTTTGTTTGCTAGGTTCGGAGATTGAGCATATATGTCCTGATCTAGGTAGGCAATTTAGAGCCTAAAGTTTAGGTGCAAAAAATGCCAGTTTTTCAGAAATTACAAGATATTTCTATATATTAATTTGAGTTATTCAAGATGAGAAGAAAAAAGTATTCTCAACAACAATTTATGTACTATTCACCGTAGCAGAGACTACCATGACACTTTTGATGGTTGGTTTATTTACCTGCTTAAGCGCACAATTTATCGTTTTATATATCTCAAATCATCTCATACCAAAACTCAAAAATATACTACTGGCTGAATACAAAACTACCTACTATTTAGCTATTAGAAAGAAGAATTTATCCGGCAGGGAGAAAAGAAAATACTCGTTGATCAGAAATATTAGGCAAGAAGAAGGCAAGCAACCTAGTAACTATCTCCAAGCAGTTACTCAAAATTTCAGTGCTGAATATTTAGACGCCTTGATAGCTGTTGAACAATCTTTGCTGAATTTTAATCACCGTGGCAAATCCTATGGAGCAATTCTCCAAACTCTGGGTAAAACCTGTAAATTTAGTCGTGTTTATGTATTAGAAAATTATTACTCAGATAACGGTGAATTATTGATGTGTCTGCGGGATGAGTGGTGTGCTCAAGGTATCCCATCACAAATTAACAACCATCCTTGGCAAAACCTATCGTATGTGGAATTTCCGCCAGACTGGCTACAGAAACTATTGCGTGGTGAGATAGTTGTTGAAATTTTACGAGAATTAAGTGAATCTAATATTCAGATTTTAGGGCTACAAGGTATTGATGCGATTTTACTTTTGCCAATTATCAGCAAAGGCAAGTTTATCGGTTTTATGAGATTTGATGATTGTGTAGAAGCGCGAGTTTGGCAAGCAACAGAAATAGCATTTTTACAAGCAGTAGCAGGTATAATTTCCTTAGCAAATGAGAGTTTGTTAGTAGATAATAAGCTACAACAAGTGATTGTAGAAACCCGAAATTTTGCCTCCCAGCTAGAAAATAGAGTGCAAGAACGTACAGATCAATTGCACAATGAGATTGCAGAACGCCAGCGCATACAGCAAGAACTAGAAAAATCCCTTTCTTTGCAATGGGCAACATTAGAATCCACTGCCGACGGTATTTTAGTAGTAGATACTCAAGGGAATGTTGCAGGCTTTAACCAAAAATTCCTTCAGATGTGGCGCATTCCTGAGTCACTCATATCTTCAGGAAATTATCGTGCAGCGCTAAGAGTGGCAATGAAAGAGCTAGAAGATCCTAGACGTTATCTTGCTACCATTAGAGAATTACACGTTAACCCAGACACGCAAATTTATGATGCGATCGCGTTTAAAGATGGCAGAGTGCTGGAGCGTTATTCCCAACCGCAACGCCTGGGAGACAAAATCGTTGGTAGAGTCTGGAGTTTTCGGGATGTCACAGCCCACAAACTAGCAGAAGCTAGAATTCGCCATCAGGCTTTACACGATCTGTTGACGAATCTACCTAACCGAGTACTATTCAATGAGCGTCTGGCTGAGTCATTGCAACAAGCACATCGCAGTGGTAATAAATTAGCTGTTTGTTTTTTGGACTTAGATAGATTTAAAACCATCAACGATACACTAGGACATGCCATTGGTGATCAACTGTTGCAAAGTGTTGCACAACGGCTGACTAAATGTCTGCGAGTGGACGATACTCTTGCTCGTTGGGGAGGTGATGAGTTTACCCTACTTTTACCTGATATTAATGACGCTAAAAATGTTGCTGAGATTCAAGAGCAGATTCTCACAGCTTTTAAACCAGTATTTGATATAGAAAATCACCACTTACATATCAGTGTCAGTATTGGCATTGCCCTCTATCCCATGCACGGAGAGGATGCAGAAACCCTAATTAAACACGCTGATGCAGCCTTATATCGGGTAAAGTCCCAAGGACGTAACCACTATCAGTTTTATCACTCAGGTATTACCTCTCAAACTTCAGAATTATTAATTTTAGAAAATAGTCTCTACCAAGCTTTAGAGCGGCAAGAATTTGAAGTTTACTACCAACCACAAGTTAATATCGCCACTGGAGAAATTACCAAATTTGAAGCTTTGCTACGTTGGAAAAATTTCGATCTTGGTTTCATTCCTCCAGAAAAGTTTATCCCCATCGCTGAAGATACCGGACTGATTTTATCTATTGGTGAATGGGTTTTACAAACTGCTTGCGCCCAAAACAAAGCTTGGCAAGATGCTTTAGAAATGCCCTCATTATCAGTAGCTGTCAATCTTTCTGCTAGGCAGTTTCAGCAATCCAACTTAGTCAGTATGATAGAGCAAATACTATCACAAACTAAATTAAACCATCAGTGTTTAGAGTTAGAAATTACTGAAAGTGTTGCCATGAAAAATATAGGCTTAACGCAAACGATTTTGCAAGAATTGTATAATATGGGTGTTTCTATATCTATCGACGATTTTGGTACAGGATATAGTTCCTTAAGTTATTTAAAAAATTTCCCTATCCATTGCTTAAAAATTGACAAATCCTTTGTGCGTGATCTCAAAACTGGTAATTATGATGCAGCGATCGCCACGGCAATCATTGCATTAGCACATGGATTAAATCTTGCCGTTGTTGCTGAAGGAGTGGAAACTGAAGAACAACGGAATTTATTGCAAGTTCTAAATTGCAAACTCATGCAAGGCTATCTTTTTAGTCGTCCCTTATCGGCTGAAGACACCACAAAGCTATTACGAAAATCTAAATCCCGGAGATTTAGTAACTCTTTTTTAGTGGCATAATTTTCACTACTATCTAGTAACTTTAGGGGACTTGTGCTGTTAATTGTAAATTAGGAAAAATGGAGGAAACAAGTTGTTCGTTGTTTAAAACAACTGTTTTTGATACTCGTCTCCTTGTAGTATACAAACTGTAATTGTAGGTTCAATTTCGACTAATTCACCATCAATAAGTTCATAGCGATCGCTATCTGCATAGTGAGTAATAAAATCATCAACCGTTACCAGCTTAGAGGTAAATTGGATCATGATAATTTTCCTTAATCATAGTGCGCGAAGCCGTTCCCTCAGAGCGAACGGCTTCATCATACTTTAAGTTTATATTTTATTTTGCGCTCCCTTAAAAATACTCTACCCGTGCATCAAAGCCGTATGAGCGCAACTGTTTAGAGAAGTTTTCTGCTAGTGAGCGATCGCCAAATGCTCCGGCTTTAACATAATCCCCCAAACCTGATTTCTCTACAACAGAATTAGGTAGATACTGCCGGACTTTATTAAGAGTATCAGGATTGTGAATAGGCACTATGACAACGTAACGATTAGTATTAGCACTATTACTTATAGGAGAAGTATTCAAACCTAATGCTTGCCATGTTTGCGGATCTACATTTCCAGTCGGATTCAGGCGAGCATATTGCTGGAATGCATACACATATGACTTCGTACTTTCACCGAAATAGCCGTCAGGATTGGTATTAAAAAAGCCTATTTGTAACAGCCGCTCTTGCACTGCTTTCACATTCTCGCCACTATCACCCACAGTGAGATAATTTCTGGCTGCTTGATTAGCTGGTGGTATATTTGTAGCGAAATAATTTGCGGCTGGTTGATTAGCGTATTGATTTTGGGAAACTTGCTGTACTGCTGCTAAAGCTTGAGCATCAGCTATTCCATTAGCAGATAGTCGATAATCTCTCTGAAATCTGATCAATGCATCCTTAGTCAGAGGGCCAAAATAGCCCGTAGAATTAGCTCTTAGATAACCTAATGCCCGCAAACGCTCTTGTAATTCTCTCACTTGCTCAGTAGACAGACTAGGTCTAGCTACAACCTGATTTTGAGAATAACCCAGTAATGCATTCCAGGTTTGCTGATTGGCAATGCCATTCACAGGTATACCAGAGTTGCGTTGGAAAGCAATCACCGCGTCTCTGGTAATTGGCCCATAATTACCAGTGGGATTGGCTGGAAAATAGCCCAACTGTTTTAAACGTTGTTGCAACCTAGTTACTGCTTCACCAGTGTTGCCTTCAGAGAGTACAGGATATTCCCCACCTTGACTAGTTCTGAAATTCGCCTGTCTAATTGTAGTAGGAGCGATCGCACTATTGCGAACCCTAGAAGACTGCTGGGATCTAATGACTGCTTGCTGAGTTTTAGGGCCGTAATAGCCTGTGATGGGGCCTTCAAAATAACCTAACTGCTTGAGACGCTCTTGTAACCTAGATACTGCGGGGCCTCTGCTACCTAGTTGCAGATTACCACTAGGAGTTCTACTTTGGCAGGCTTGTTGCAGCCTTTGTTGAGTCACATTCCCCACAACCCCATCAGCAGGTAGCTGATTCGCTTGCTGAAAGCTAATCACTGCTTGTTGGGTTAAGGAAGCAAAATTGCCAGTCACAGGGCCACGAAAGTAGCCTAATTTGCTTAAACACCGTTGGATGGTTGTAACTTCAGCGCCACTACTGCCGACTTTCTGAACCGCTAAAGCTTGCCCTGCTATACTCAAAATCCCCACAGTCAGGGAAACAGATAACAGACGTATTACCGCAATGGTAGATAGCTTTGTCCAGTTCAAAAAATTGAAATTCATTCGGACAGGAGCAACCTCGAGGCTTTTAGATGCCTCGGAGACTGAAACCAAATGAGGATAACCAATGGCTTCCATACTTTTTCTAAGTTTTTAAGTAGTGACGGAAGAAAGGCAGAGGGGAAGAATTTATTTTCTATCGCAGACTAAGTATGTACTTCTGGCTTCTTAGACATCCTTGCAGGATTGCAAGATGAAGTAAACCACGGATATTATATCAGAAAAAATACCGAGGTTAAAGATTCTTCTTATTCCTCAACTTTTTGAGTATTACCAGCTTTTACCCAACCTTCTTCTCCACTTTCTAGGCGAATCTTTTGCCAAGCTTTATCCTGACTTTCTTCCAAAATGACAATTTTTTGATTAACACCAACACCACCAACCCTGGTAGCGTCTTGTTCTGGCTCGGAGCGCAAACTCAAGCCTTGAGGCCAAGTAACCACTCCTCGGTAAGCACCTGGTGGTAAGGGTTGTGGTGATTCTGTGGGAGTAGCAGTAGGGGAGGGACTTGCGGAAGCTGCTGGCTTCGGGGTAGTTTTGGCTTTGGCATCGCTGACTTTGGGAGCTTGGGGTTTCACCGCAGGTGTATCGTTGCTAAAAACTGGTTTAGCTGGGGGTATGGCAGTACGATTTATGAAATAGAGGGCAGCTGCCAATCCGCTCCCTAGTAAGATAGCGATCGCTAAGAATATCCCCAGTGTGAATTTTAGTAAGTTAGAAAGCATTGTTAAACCTCACCGCCAATCGTCAATAGTCAATAGTAATTGATCATTAACTAGGCGCTATTGACTCTGGATTAAATAATTATTGTATTTGCCGTTGAATGCGTTAGCGTAGCTTACCAAAGGTATCGCTCAAAGGACTGTGTTTCGAGGCTAGACGTGCCCTACCAGCCGCAGCCCATTCTTGTAGTTGCTGTATCTGCTCGACGGCGGTACGTGCCAAGGGGATGATTTGGCTGGCTGCTTCTAAAATGTCGTCGTTATTAAAGTCTCGATTTTGACTAAACCCGATATGCATGGCTTCAATTAAAGTCTGCTCAATCTCGGCTCCGGAAAAATCTGGGGTTTCGTAAGCTAATCTGTCAATGTCATAACTTTTCAGGTTATGGGGACGCAATCGGGATAAATGAACGTTAAAAATGGCTTTGCGCTCTTCTTGGGTGGGTAAGCCGACAAAGAAAATTTCGTCAAAGCGCCCTTTTCGCAGCATTTCCGGTGGTAGGGCTTGGATATCGTTAGCGGTGGCGACGACAAACACAGGTGAGGATTTTTCGGCTAACCAGGTAATAAATGTGCCAAATACGCGGCTCGTGGTTCCCGCATCACCTTTACTACCAAGTCCCGAAAAGGCTTTATCAATTTCATCAATCCACAACACGCAGGGAGCAAGGGCTTCAGCGACTTGGATCATCTGGCGAGTCCGGGATTCCGATTCCCCCACTAACCCAGCAAATAACCGCCCTACATCTAGGCGGAGTAGGGGTAAATGCCAATGATGAGCGATCGCTTTGGCTGTTAAAGATTTTCCTGTACCTTGTATCCCGACTAACATTAAACCACGGGGGTGCGGTAATCCGTACTGTCTTGCCCTTTCTGTAAACGAGCCACCCCGGCGCAGTAGCCAATCCTTGAGGTTATCGAGTCCCCCAATATCAGAAATTTGCTCAGTGGCGGGGTAAAAGTCGAGGATTTGGGTTTGGCGGATAGTTTGGCGCTTTTCCTCCAAAACTAAATCCACATCTTCTGGTTGCAATTCGCCGTGGGTGGCGATCGCTTTGGCTAAAACCCGACGAATCCGTTCCATCGACAGCCCTTGACAAGAGCGCACCAAGTCATCTACAACTTTTTCAGATAAAGAGTTATTTGTTACTTGTAGTAAGCGTTCTACATCGGTTTTAATTTCTGCGGCATTAGGTAAAGGGAACTCCACCACTGTCAGCACTTCTGTTAAATCGTCAGGGATGGCGATTCTCGGCGACAGCAAAACGATATTCTTCGGCTGAGACTTGAGGAGTCGGGAGAGGTTGCGGAGCTTACGCGCGATCGCCACATCATCTAAAAAGCGATGATAGTCTCTCAAAATCAACACTGCTGGCGCGGTAGCAGATAACTTTTCGATAAATTCCAAAGCTTGCAACGGATTACGCCGTCCAAACCCCGCATCATTGGGATTACCTTGATAACCATCGACAAAATCCCAAGTATACACGGGACGATTACCCTGGTTTGCGGCTTCTTCCCGGATGGCTGCTTCTACCCGCTCTTCTTCATAGGTGGGAATATAAATTAACGGGTAGCGGGCACGGATTAGCAGTTTAAACTCTTCACGGAAATTCATAATTTTTGGCAATGAGGAATAGGGAGTAGGCAATAGGTAATACCTAACTAGAATCATGACCTGGAATCTTGTACCGCTCGTAGAGCGGCTTCTCGTCAGAGTATAATCGCGTCTCTACAAATGACAAATAACAAACGCCCCTATTATTTAAGCCGACCTGCTTCAAACAACAATTTTAATTATTCCAGATACAAAAAAACCTTGCTTTGTGGAGGGTGCAAGCGAAAGTTTACAGCTTGAACAAGTCTATAATTTATGCATCCAGCCATCCAAGGTACTAAGAAAATACAGTGTGGTATCAAAACGCTATGGCGTTGATTAAACAATATCAACAGTAAGGGGCACGGCAGGCACAGTTTTTTGGTGAACCCGATGTATTACGGATGCCGTGCCCCTACGGGGAATGGACTGGGGAAACGTCTGTCTTTAACAACGGGCGAATCATTTCCAGGATCGCACACCCATTTCCACCAACCCACATGTAGGGGTACGGCACCGATGTGTTATCGGTGTCGTACCCACCCCCCACGAGGAATAATATTCACAAATATATATAAATCCCAAAAGCGATCGCATTTTGCAGATAAGAATACCTGGTTTGTACCTTTCTTATTGGAACCTTGTAGGTTTCTTCTGAGCAAAGTGTTGTTGCTGAAAAAGAAATTTAGATCACAATTTCTTCGCCCTACAAAGAACCAAGCAATACTAACTTATAAGCCCAGTCCTGCTTAAACTAGGATTTACCTGTCAATCATGCCGTCTGCAAATCTCAGGGAAATTCATGGAGACTGTCTATATCGTCTTAATTATTGCACTCACAATTATTGTGGTGGTATTTGTATTGCGCGATCGCTTAACTTCCCTAGCTATCCGAGGATATAATACCCTGATCGAACTGAAAGCACCGCACAAGCGCAGTATCAATCGCCGTCAACAGCTACCCTATTCAGTGAACATTGACGGTAATGAAACTTGGGGAATTACTAATTTGGACATAGAGCGTGAGAGCACAAATATTAGTGGCAATAAATTTAATGGTCAGACAGATATTCAAGTATCTACCCCAAGATATGCAAGTAACCATAATTCATCTGCAAAAAACATAAATCGGGCAAGCAATTCGCCACAACAGGACTATCTCCCACAAGCATCTGAGCAACCTTTAGCAGATGAATTGATTACGGAACATCAGTCAGAACCAAAGCAATAGTAGTACAGGCTTGTAGAAGCAGCTAATGAATATGACGCTCCTTGCTAACCGTACAAAAGAAATAGAATTCTTTCAAAATATGGTTAGTTGGAACATCCCCACACAGATTTTACTCCTAGAAGCATCTTCAGGTTTTGGTAAGACAGATTTACTGCTTAAGTTTTCCGAAAGCTGTACTCCAGATGTGATAGCAGTCAATGTTAATCTCAAGTCAGCACATCTTGGCATTCCCTACGTTTTTTGGCGGATTAAACAAACCCTAGGAGATAAATATTTCCCTAAGTTTGAGGCCGAGTTACAGAATTTTTTATGTCCTGCCAATATCAATATTGCTAATAATCAAGTGCATGGACAAATGCAAATTCAAATTGCCCTTGGGAATAATCAGGAGACTCAAAAACATCATCTCATGGCTTTACAAGAACAGTTTTTTCAAGATTTGCAAGCTGTCCCGCAAACAATCGTGATTTTATTTGACACTTTCGAGCAATCCAACACAGAGGTAAGGAGATGGCTGAGTGGTGATTTTCTTGCTGCTGTTGCTAACAGTGACAATTTACAAGTGGTGATTGCGGGAGAGTCTGTACCAGAACGCAGTTCTGAATGGGCGAAAAAGTCCCACAAGTTCCATTTGGGGAAAATTGATGACGCACAAGCTTGGTATGAATTCACTCAAGAAATGGGACTAAATTTATCTCAGGAAACTGTAACTGCATTTGTCACTGTTTTCAGAGGGAATCCCCAAAATCTCAAATTCGCATTTGAGGTTTTAAATAACTTGGCACAATACAACCAAACTATGTAAATCAAAATGAATTAGTACAGCGCGGTGTAAATAAGCGCAAAGTGGAGCCACTGCGTTGCCGGGGTTCTCCCGGTTGTAGCAAGTGGCGTGGGGGTCTCGGTTTCCGCAGTTTTGCCTCAACCCAAAGAACCCCCATACGGCAATCCTCTTCGCCAAACTTTGTCAGAGAAACACTCATTCCCAATCAACTAAACGCTTACGCTATTTTCATTTTGAATTTTGAATTTTGAATTCGGAGCGAAGCGACGTGACTCATGATCTAATATCTCAACTGACAGCAGCCAAAACCGATGTAGAACGCTCTTGGATTGTTACTCAAGAATTGCTCAATACACTAGCACCAGATTTATCTACAGCAGTTTGGGCAGTAGCAGTTCCCCACTGGTTTAATGCAGAAATTCTAGCGGCATTATGTCCACAATTCCAGGGTACAACTGCACAACTTTATACAGAACTACAAAAACTCTCGTTTGTGGAGGTGTTTCCTGAACACGGACATAACATACATCAACTGACTCGGAAGCTTATCCTGAAAGCATTATGGAGTAGTAACCGGGATGAATTTCTCACTTTGTCAGCCCGCGCTAATGAATATTTTTTTCAACAATATCAGCCAAGCGATAAAATTGAGTGGCTTTATCACCTAATTACTATTGATACTGCCGATGCTAACAATGAACTGGAGAGCTTGATGCAAGCCTGGACAGAAGATTTCCGTTATACCGAGATGGAATATTTAATTCAGACCCTGCTAGAGCTAGTAGAGTCGAATCGCATCACCACAGTTACTAAAGCTACAATTTATTACTGGGCAGGCAATACTAAATTCCGTGTTGCTCAAGTGCCCGTAGCTGGGGAGTACTATAGACAAGCGCTGCAATGTTACCACAAATTAGGCGATCGCTTGGGTGTCGCCAACACTCTGAAAGCAATTGGGGATATCTTAAATTTCCTCAATCTTTACCAGCAAGCTTTGGAGTACTACGAACAAGCATTAGCACTCTACAGCGAAGTCAGCGATCCTGTCAAAGAAGCAAATACCCGCAAAGCCATTGGCGATGTCTTGCAGTCTCTCCCCACCCTCAAAGCTATTGGCGATGTCTTAAAGTTCCTCAAACTCAGCTATCAACAAGCTTGGCAACTCTATCACGAAATTGTTAACCGTTTGAGGAAAGCCAATACCTTAATTAAAGTTCCTGATGAATTATTACCTGAATACAGCGAGACCCATATTATGCCTCACCAGAACATCAAAACCGCTTCAGTTTCGACCAAGTTTTTACCTGAGAATAGTAAAACTTACATTCATCATCCCAAGTATGGACTGCTGCAAAGAATTTGCACAGTTAATGAGCAAGAAGATTTGTTTATCTCACTTTATGCCAAAAGCTTATTTTTTTTGGTAACAGCTAAAGATATGGATACTATCTATCAACCCATAGCAAGTAACGAGGCGAAAAAATTACTAGAAACCCGCTTACTTAATTTGCGACAAAACCAGCGATCGCCAGAGTATGATCAGTTGCAAAGTGTTTGGCAACGCACCTTCTCATAAACTCATCCGGGAAGTTGCTTTTTCAGGGCTTCTAAAGAAGCCCAACGGCTGTCAACAGACTCTTCAGCACTATCAGCAGCCCTATTTAATATCCCCGGACAATTGAGGTCACACAACTGGCGCTGAGGAATTTCTAGGCACATCTGCTCATACAGCCATTCACTAGGATAAAAATAACCATCAGGTGGTAAGCTTTCTACCAAATCTTCCACTGCCACTTCCCGCTCTAAGGGCAAGTCTTGCAGTTCATTAGCAGTTGCATCTAACCAAATAATTTCTTTGGTATTAACCACCACACGCTGGTTATATTGTTGTAAGCAACGGTTGCAAGTGCAAGTAATAATAGCTTCTGCCTGCCCAGAGACTTCCAGATAATTGCCTTGGTGCTGTACGCAAATGCGACCGCGAACTGGTGTCAAGGTTTCTAGACCAGGCAAAAAATCCTTAATTTCAATTTCCTCTGTCTGCTCCGGTGCTCTGGTAAGCTGCGGAATGTAAATTGCGTCCATTGTCATTAGTCATAAGTCACTGGTCAAGAGTCATTGGTCAAAGGTTATTCCCTCTGCTCACTGCTCCCATTCTCTATTCTCTAGTCAGTTGACGGACAACCAAATGACGATGCGGTTCTTTGCCACGACTGAAGGTTTCCAAATCTCCAAACTCTTTCAAGAAGGTGTGGATTTGACGCCTTTCTGCGGAACTGAGGGATTTGATTTCTACTTCTCTTCCCGTAGTTCGCACTTCTTCAGAGGCTGCTTCTGCTAATGCGCGAATTTCCGCTTGTCTTTTGATGCGGTAGCCATTTAACTCAATAGTATAAGAGGCTTGTCCTTCTGGAGGTTGGTTCAAGTTAAGAACAGAGTTAGCAAGATACTGAATCGCATCTAGCACTGAACCATCACTGCCAATCAAAACCCTAATTTGCTCTGGGGTTAAGTTGGTTTCATCAATTGTCAACCAGTAGTTATCTGGTTCTTGGGAGTCACCGTCTTGGGGTTGGGCTGGTTCTAAATCACCACTAACCTCAGTAGATACCCCAGTAAAGAGCAGCAGCGTTTTTAACCACTGCTGCCCTCGCTGCATGGGACTATCGCTCATGATCAACTTGTAGCCTTCTTTTTAGAACTTTTTGGTTCAAACGGCAACGTTTTTTGTTCTGCTGCTACTTCTTTCTCCTGAGTTTCTACAATCTTTTGTATTTCCTCTGGTAAAGGTTCGCGGGAGAGAAGATAAGTTTGTGCAGTCTGGAAAATATTACCAATCACCATGTACATCAATACTCCAGCTGGCAGAGGGAAGAACAAAAACATCCCTGAAAAGATCACGGGAGTGATTTTGTTAACTGTATCCTGCTGTGGGTTGCCACCACTAGAATTTTGCCCAGAAAGCATTTGGCTAACATAAAGGCTGATGCCAAAGAAGACGATCATGGAGACGATATCCCAGTGGATAGTACCATCAGGATCGATCGCTCCTACTCTACCCAAGGCATCAATAAACAAAAATCCCTTATCTGCTGCCAGACCAGGGATTGTACCTTGAATTGTGACATCACCAGGCTGTAGAGCTTCTATATTGCCCTCAGCATCAATCTTGACCCTGTCTTCCCCTTTGGTAATTTTCCATTCGGGAATTAACTTGTTTTCTGGGTGTTCGGCTAAGAGCACCTGAAATGGCTTGCCTTCAAGGGTTTGATATTGGAGCTTGGTTTTTTCTCCCACAGCTAATTTAGTACCTCCAGGAAGGATGGCAGTAATGCGGCTGTGTTCCCCATCAGCTATGTAGATGTTTTGGGGGGGAGTGGCAAAAGCTTGTGGTTGAATTCGTTCGATTTGTTCGGCGGGAAAGACTTCCAGGTTTACAGAGTAATTGACGCCAGCGAAAGGGGAACCCCGTAAAGTGGCAAATAGTGCCAGTAGTACTGGCATCTGCAACAAGAGTGGCAAACAGCCTGCTAGGGGGTTGCCGAATTCTTTTTGGACATTGACCATTTCCTCTTGCTGCTTTTGCGGATCGTCCTTATAACGCTCTTTGATTTCTGCCATCCGCTTTTGCATTAGAGGTTGCACTACTCGCATTCGCCGCATATTGCGAATTGAGCCAGCACTCAGGGGATAGAGTGCAAAGCGGACTATCAATGTCAAAGCAACGATCGCCAATCCATAGCTAGGCACAATACCATAGAAAAAATCTATGATCGGCAGCATCACGTTGTTCGAGAGAAAACCGATACCAAAATCCATTATTCTGAATTCAACCTGAGGTACTTTAAACTAAACTGAATCTAATTTATCTAAATCGTGATTCGTCTATAACTATCCTATGTTACGGATAGCCGCACTTTCATATTTGGGAATTAGGCGTGGGGCATTTGATATTGGTGGAAAGACTTAGCATTGCTAAGTTTCCCACTATCCCCATTTCATACCAATTATCCAAAATTCAGCAACAGATCCAAACTCAGGAACCCTTGTTAAATCTGGCTTCCCGTAGGGTATTTTGAATTTTGAATTGGTATCACTTACTCGCAGTCGCACTATATTCTGGGTTCTTAGATGCAACTCTTTCGCTGATGTAGTCATAGGTGTTGCGGAAATTGGGAACAGCCCGCATTTCTAGACGAGTACCATTCTTGAGAGTAATCACCATGTCGCCCCAAAATCCAAGCCCACGGGGAACTTTGACGATTTTAACAATTTCTGAATAAATTACATCGCTGCGATCGCGTCCCATCCAACCCCCAGTTACAGAAACTCGGCGGTCAGTAATGCGGAAACGCAGCCACAATGCCCTGACAATTGCTCCAACTGTCAACGGTATCCCCACGACGGTTAGCCCAATTAGCAAGTTTAGAATCAAATCCCCAATGTGGGGACCACCCTCATAATAAATTTCTTCACGAATGCCCATTAAGTACCTCGGCTTGTGCCAACAACTGCTCTAATTCTTGCAGAAATTGTTGGCTTCCGCACTCTTGTTGTGCAGCTGTTGGTTTGACAACAAACACTAGCCGCCATCCTGGAGGTAGTTTGGGTAACAACTGATATAAAGCTGCTGCCATTTGCCGTTTGATTCTGTTGCGAACTACTGCACGCTTACTGACTTTTGTACTAATCGAAATACCAATTTGCGTGCTGGCTAGGTGGGCGGAATCAGTTGCTGGTGTTGTTTGAGCGGCAGCATCCCAAGAAGGCTTTCTGGCATAGGGTGGCTTTAAAGCCCTCAATGTAAAATGAGTACTATGTCGCCGAATTCCTTCCCGGAAAACTGCCTGGAAATCCTTGCGAGATTTGAGTCTATTTGTCTTGGGCAAAGCCACAGCTACTCTTTTAGGTTACTTGCCCTAAACGCTCAGACGATGACGCCCTCTTTTTCTTCTGGCGCTGATGACGTTTCTGCCAGTTGGTGTCCGCATTCTAGTACGAAAACCAGAGGTTCTTTTTCTCTTGCGGTTAGTGCCGCCCAAGGTTCTTTGCATACTAATCTCCTCTTAGGTGATTTTTATAAAAAGTCACAATCTCACATTTTATCACTTTACAAGTCAAAAGTAGAGAGTCAAGGGTCGAGTTTAATTCCTCTGGACTCTAGACTCTGGACTCTTGGGATTATGAAATACTCAAAATCCAGGTTCCTACATAACGCAACAATGGTACATCACCAGGAGAGAGAATCTGACAATTAAAGTAATAAACGCCGCCAAAGGATGGATTTTGGACGTCAGATAATACCAAGTCTACACTGCCACCTGCGGGTACTGGTTCTTCAGGAAAGATTTCAATTAAGCCACTTTCTTGATTCCACTTCACCTCAGAAAGTGGCACTGCTTTGTTTTTGACTCTGACTTCCACTTTTTTGGGGTTAAACGTGCCCTTGTAATAATTAGGGTAGGTAATGGCAAACTGAGCAACCGCTAATTGCATCTTCTTGGCTGGAATTTTCAAGATATAACGGTCTGTGCTGTGGGTTTGTCCGCCAAAATCTAACCGGAAGGGTAGCTGATTTTCGCTTTTAATGCCACTAAACAGGGTAAATCCTGGCAAGCTTTGTGCCCAGGTGATAGTTTGAAAACCTGTCAGCAAACAGCTCGTCACAGCCAAGGTAGAAAGTAAACGTCTCATAAGTTAGGCTCCTCTAGCAGGTAGTCAGTTGATGATATAAGCAATCAAGAATTAGTATTCGTAACTAAACTTTACTACTGACTTCTGGTAAATGGACGATAAATTGTGACAAAAAGTGCCGTATTGGGTAATGGGGCATTGGGTATAGAGAGAGAATCAAAGACGTAGAGATGATACCGTAGTTGCACTGCAATATCTGAGATTGTGTTTCTAAATATGTATGAATGTGTAGAAACAGTAAGAGTTTTGTTATAAAAATTGAGCCTTGCAGTTAGCGATCGCTAGTTAACTTGGGATAAATTGATTAAAATGAACCTGAATTAAAACGGGAATCAACAAAATTTGGTTTGTACAACTATTAAGCTTTACAAAATTAATGCATATTGCACTATGTAATGAAGGAATACAAAAAAATTCAATCCCTAAAATAAGCTGAAGACAAACAAGAAAGTTTTGGGAATTAACATAGGATTTGCAATATGTAATTCTATTTGCAAGCATCTGGAATCGTAACATCTGCAAGTGCCACTGTCAGGCTTTGCCAGGAGATTATGAGAGTGGGAGAGGAAACGTTAAAAGTTGAATTTACTGGGAAAAGTCGTGGCTAATTGTCCCCGATGATGAGGGATGAGATGGGGAATCCCTGCTGGAAAAATTGCATAGTTGGCAGAGATTAGGTATTTATCTCTAGGAGATTTCATGAGAATAGCAGTTGCTAAAGAAATTGAAGTTTGTGAACGTCGTGTAGCATTAATTCCTGACACTGTTGCCCGGTTAGTAAAACAAGGTCTAGAAGTTTGGGTAGAAACAGGAGCAGGAGAGCGATCTTTTTTTAGTGATACTGCCTATGAAGCAGCAGGAGCTAAGATTATCGCCGATACTGCTACATTGTGGGGCGAAGCTGATATTTTACTCAAAGTCAGTCCACCTCAAGAAAGAGAAGATGGACGCTCAGAAATTGACTTGCTCAAGGAAGGGGCTGTATTAATTAGCTTCCTCAATCCGTTGGGAAATCCTTTGGTAGCACAGCAACTGAAAAATCGCAAGGTAACTGCCTTGAGCATGGAATTAATTCCTCGCTCCACTAGGGCGCAAAGCATGGATGCTTTGTCTTCCCAAGCCTCTTTAGCAGGTTATAAAGCAGTATTGATTGCTGCGGCTACATTACCAAAATATTTTCCCATGTTGACTACAGCAGCAGGCACGATCGCCCCCGCGAAAGTATTTATCATGGGTGCAGGTGTGGCAGGATTGCAAGCGATCGCCACCGCTAGACGCCTAGGAGCCGTGGTAGAAGCCTTTGACATCCGTCCGGCGGTGAAAGAAGAAGTGCAAAGCTTAGGGGCGAAATTCGTCGAAGTCAAATTAGAAGAAGAAACCACAGCAGCTGGTGGCTACGCCAAAGAAATTTCGGAAGCCAGCAAACAACGCACCCAAGAAGTAGTGGCTGAACACGTCAAAAACTCTGATGTAGTAATTACCACCGCCCAAGTTCCTGGAAGAAAAGCCCCACTCCTCGTCACCGAAGAAATGGTGTCCCAGATGAAACCAGGTTCGGTGATTGTGGATTTAGCCGCCGAACAAGGTGGTAACTGTGCCTGCACCGAACCCGGTAAAGACATTGTTTGGAATGGTGTGACAATTATCGGCCCCATCAATCTGCCATCATCAATGCCAGTCCACGCCAGCCAGCTATACGCCAAAAACGTCACATCCTTGATGCAACTGTTGATTACTAAAGAAAAAGCATTGCAAGTAAACTTTGGCGACGACATCGTTGATGCGGCTTGCATTACCCACGCCGGAGAAATTCGCAATCAACGCGTGCAGGAAGCTTTAACAGCATTTAACACTCAACAACCAGCAATTAGTTAGGGACTGGGGAATGAGGGAGATGGGGACAAAAAGTTTATTCTCCATGCCCAATGCCCCGTGCCCCATGCCCAAAAGGAGTTTTTATTTCATGACAGAAGCATTACTTGCAGCTTTGTTTGTATTTGTGCTCGCATCATTCATCGGCTTTGAAGTCATCAACAAAATACCACCTACCCTACACACGCCTCTAATGTCAGGCTCAAATGCCATTTCCGGCATTGCGGTACTAGGGGCAATAGTGGCTGCTGGTAATAGAGATACGAGTGTTTCGGTAATTCTCGGTTTGATTGCTGTGGTATTGGCAACAATCAACGTCATCGGCGGTTTTCTCGTCACAGACAGAATGTTGCAAATGTTCAAGAAAAAAGAGGTTAAGGCATGAGCGACTTTTTACCAACTGGCATTCAGCTGACGTACTTAGTCGCTGCATCCTTATTCATTCTGGGTTTGAAAAAGCTGGGATCACCTGCCACAGCACGGAATGGTAATGTGATTGCGGCTGTGGGGATGCTGCTGGCAATTGTAGCGACACTGCTAGATCAGCATGTGTTGAACTATGAGATGATTTTGCTAGGCTTGGCTATTGGTTCGGCAATTGGTGCGATCGCAGCCTACAAAGTGCAAATGACGGAAATGCCCCAAATGGTGGGTTTACTCAACGGTTTGGGTGGTGCGGCTTCTGCCCTAGTCGCCGTTGCCGAATTCTGGCGGTTATTGGATGCTGGCGCAGCCGTACCCCTAGATGTCAACATTTCCATGTTGTTGGATGTGTTAATCGGTGGCGTTACCTTCACAGGTAGTTTTCTCGCCTTTGCCAAACTGCAAGGTTTAATTAGCGGTTCCCCGATTACCTTTCCTTTCCAGCAACCATTTAACCTCTTACTGCTGGGTGCTTACATAGTGGGTAGTGCCTACTTAATCATCACGCCAGATAGCCTACCCATATTCTTAGCAGTAGTTGCTGTTTCTCTAGTATTGGGTATCATGTTCGTCATTCCCATTGGTGGCGGCGACATGCCTGTGGTAATTTCGCTGTTGAACTCCTTATCTGGCGTAGCCGCATCCGCCGCAGGTTTCGTGGTGATGAACAATATGTTAATCATCGCTGGCGCCTTGGTGGGAGCCTCAGGCTTAATCCTCACCGAGATTATGTGTAAAGCCATGAACCGTTCACTTTTCAGTGTGCTGTTTAGTGCTTTTGGTACAGGTTCTACTTCTGGTGGCGCTACTAGTGGTGCTGCAACCGATCAAACTGTCCGCAGCATCGATCCTGAAGAAGGCGCGATGATGTTGGGTTATGCCCGTTCTGTGGTAATTGTCCCTGGTTATGGTATGGCAGTTGCTCAAGCACAACATAGCGTCCGCGAGTTGGCAGATCAACTAGAACGGATGGGCGTAGATGTCAAGTACGCCATTCACCCTGTGGCGGGAAGAATGCCAGGACACATGAACGTGTTGTTGGCTGAGGCGAATGTGGCTTACACTCAGCTGTATGACATGGATGATATCAATCCCCAGTTTGAACAAGCCGATGTGGCTTTAGTAATTGGGGCTAATGACGTAGTGAATCCAGCAGCGCGGAGTGATGTCAATAGCCCAATTTATGGGATGCCGATTTTAGAAGTAGATCGGGCGAAGCAGACAATTGTGATTAAGCGCGGGATGAGTACAGGTTTTGCCGGTGTAGATAATGAGTTGTTCTACAAGGATAAAACTACGATGCTCTTTGGTAGCGCGAAGGATATGGTGTCGAAGTTGGTTTCGGAAGTGAAGCAGCTTTAGGAAACCAAGAATAATTTAGATGGTTAACTTGCCTTGGAGTTTGATGCTTCTGAGGCAAGTTTTTTTTAGGAAATTAGCTCACGCATAGACACGAAGTGGCTTCCCGCAGGGTAGACGCAAAGAAGAGAAAGAATTAAGTTTTATACACTTAAAATTATTGTTTTTATTACTTTTATCCTGGCAATACCAAGGAGTTGATCTTTATCCTGCAATAAAACTAAATCACCTTCAGCTAATTGACGATCCTCCCACAGTAGGGTGATTGAGCGATCGCCTTCCCGAAGCATTACCATAGATAATCATGCACTACTCATCGCTACAGTAGAGTTGTGCGGGGTTAAGCGGAGGTTTTCTAGTGTGGGAAATCATTAGCAGGCGTAGTAACCGCAGGTGGAACATCACACAAGACCTGAGTGGATATCTGTTTATGCTGCCCGCAATTCTAGTTTTGGGGGCTTTTGTCGTCCTGCCAATTCTTTACGCTGTGTTTCTGTCTTTGCATAAAGTCCAGCTGCTGGGCGGTATCGATTATGAGTTCATTGGGTTTCGCAACTTCACCCGCTTGGTTGAGGATGAGCGGGTTGGGATTGCTTTGCGAAACACAGCCGAATACGTCGCCATTGTTGTTCCTACACAAACTGTCTTGGCTTTAGTTTTAGCAGTTACCCTCAATTCTGGGATTCGCGGTAAAAATTGGTGGCGCATCCTTTACTTTTTGCCCACAGTTACTTCTTCAGCCGTCCTCACCCTGATTTTCATGTGGATTTATAACACTGATGGGCTACTCAACGATTTTCTGGCTTTAGTAGGACTACCTACCTATAACTGGTTGGGAGATCCAGCAGTAGCCCTCAAGGGGATCATGATCATGAATATTTGGTCAACTGCACCGTTTTACATGGTGATTTACCTAGCGGCGTTGCAAGATATCCCTCAAACTCTGTATGAGGCGGCGGAAATCGATGGGGCTAATGGCTGGCAAAAGTTTATGTATGTGACTATCCCTTTGCTTAAACCCGTCACTTTTTTTGTCGTCGCCGTCGGGGTAATAGGCACTTTTCAACTTTTTGACCAATCATATATATTCTCTGGTGGTACTGGCGGCCCCAACAACGCTACTCTGACTGTCGTGTTGCTAATCTATCAATCTGTATTTCGGAATTTACAGATGGGTTATGCAGCTGCGATCGCTTTTTTACTAGCAGCCGTGATTATCGCCATCACCATTATTCAACGGCAAATCTTTGGAGGCGAAAGACTTTGAACAACATCTCTCGCTTTCGGTGGCTGAAAGTACTTTTATATGTCTTGCTCACAATCTACGCCGCCATCACCCTGATTCCTTTTATGTGGGCACTTTCAGCATCATTTAAACCCCTATCAGAAATTGTCAGTGGCGAACCAAATCTACTACCACAAAATTTCACTCTCGACAACTACAGACAAATTTTCCTGCAAGAACCTTTGTTTTGGCGTTGGCTATTCAACAGCGTTTTCATAGCTGTTGGTGTCACTGTGCTGAACTTGCTATTCAATTCAATGGCAGGTTATGCCCTAGCCAGACTAAGGTTTCGGGGTAAACGCTTCTGGTTTTTCCTAATTTTGGCAGTATTAGCAGTACCAGCGCAAATCACCCTAATTCCCACATTTTTGATTTTAAAAGCGATCGGTTGGCTAAATTCCTATCAAGGCATGATTGTACCTGGTATGGTCAATGCCACTTTCGTTTTCATGATGCGGCAATTTTTCGTCAATTTCCCCAAGGAACTAGAAGAAGCCGCCCAACTTGATGGTTTAAATACTTGGGGAATTTTCCGGCATATTGTTTTACCTTTAGCCAAACCAGCCCTGGCTGCACAGGCGGTTTTTGTGTTCATGGGGAGTTGGAATAATTTCTTGCTACCTGTGGTTATCCTATTTGAACCTGAAATGTTTACCCTACCGTTGGGATTGAACAGCTTCAAAGGGCAATACATCAGCTACTGGAACTACATCATGGCAGCTTCTATGGTATTTACCTTACCCGCTCTAGGTATTTACGCCTTTTTCAACCGCTACTTTATCCAAGGCGTGACGTTTACAGGTGGTAAAGGTTAGGGAATTGGGTATTGATCATTGGGCATTTGTAGAGATGTAGCAACGCTACGTCTCTCCCTGATCACTGATCCCCCCCCTGAAGGGCAGCCGTATTTTAGGCGACAAATTGCACTCTGAACATGATATTGGTATTACAGCGACTTAATCTCCATTTATCAGTTAACAAGCATTATGGGTTTTGCAGACCTATCGATCGCAGAGATAGCAGCAGACTACGGTATTCCTGTAGAAAAAGTGTTTTCTCTGTGTAACCAACTGGGAATTGCCTACAAACACCAAAAGACCCGTTTGGCGTTAGAAGATGCAAAGGCAATTATTTTCCAGATTTTGTCTGAAACACACTCAAAAGGTACTAGCGACTTGATGGGTGATACTGAGGTTATCTGAAGAGCTACATCTAGCTCATGGCTCATGGTAAAGAACAATCGCCATGAGCAATTAGCAATGTGGAGATTGAGCATCGCTAATTAGCTGTGTTGAGCGTAAAAATCTTTAAGGGGAAACATGTTTAGAAGACTAATTGGCGTTGTTGTAGCTACGGTTTTACTGACTTTGCAGTTTATGGTCGGTGGCGCGAGCGCAGTAGAATTGAATAAGGCAACCCGGACAGTGCCATTAAATGATAAGGGCGACACCATTGTACTCAGCCTCAAAGAAGTCCAAAAAGGCAAAAGCTTATTTAATAACGCTTGTGCCCAATGTCATGCTGGGGGGGTTACCAAAACCAACCAGAATGTAGGACTGACACCAGAAGATTTGGCACTGGCGACACCAAACCGTAACAATATTGAAGGCTTGGTGGACTACATGAAGAATCCCACCACTTACGATGGTGAAGAAGAGATTTCCGAAGTCCATCCCAGCATCAAGAGTGCAGATATTTTCACAGAAATGAGAAATCTCACGGATGACGACTTGAAAGCGATCGCTGGTCATATTCTTATTCAACCAAAAGTTGTGGGAACTAAGTGGGGAGGTGGCAAAATTTATTACTAAACTCAAATATTAATTCTGGGTGTTGAGTTCTGAAGGAAATGGGGCTTAGTGAATAAAAGCAATCGACATTTAATCAATGTCATGAATGCCCACACTCTAATCCTCGTTTCCTGGAAAACTTAGAATTCAACACTCAGTACTGACTAGGCGATCGCCTAAAATCAAGTTCCAGATTACTGATGCTGTATCGATTATTTGCTCGTTATATCTTCTTAATTTTGATCATGGTCTTGGTAGTCTACGACAGTAGTACCTTAACTGCCCAAGCCGCCAACATTGACCCTTATATAGGGCGCTATTTACATATTAGTGAGCCAATAGCGCTGAATCTGGATGGAGAGGGCAATACTCGGCTGTTTTCACCGTCAGAATTATCTCTTGGCAAAAAACTTTTTGAAAGCAACTGCATTAATTGTCATGTCGGTGGTGCAACTCTGCCAGATCCTTCAGTCTCACTGTCGCTAAAAACACTCCAAGACGCCAATCCTCCACGCGATCGCATTAACTCTCTTGTCGCCTTTATGCGGCAACCTATGACCTATGACGGTAGCCAAGAAACTTATTGGTGTCGTCAATTGAGTCCCAATTTACTCTCACTAGAACAAGTAGAAAGTTTAGCTGCTTTTGTGCTCACAGCAGCACAAAAAGCTCCTGGTTGGGGCACAGAAAATTTTTGAAGTTCTCAAGATTCTGACTAAAAAAAACAAAATTTGTACTTTTAATCCATATCTAGACTAGAATTACCTACTGTTTTCTTGACTTTTATCTACTTTTGTGTGTAGATTATCTGCCATCAAATTGTGCTCCCTATCTTAAAAAAAAAATTGCATCTACGACAGATTGTCATATTTGGCGTTAATTGTATTTAAAATGAGAAAGAGAAAGACTATTTGTTAGGAGAGAGCTATGAAATTAATTGCGGCAAGCTGGCGACGCCTTGGTTTAGCTGTATTGACAATCCTGTTAGTTGTGAGTAGCTTCGCTGTTTTTACTCCCAGCGCTGCTGCTGAAACCTACAAGGTAAAACTAGGTAGTGATAAAGGATTGCTAGCATTTGAACCCAAAAAACTGACGATTAAACCAGGCGACACCATCGAATGGGTAAACAACAAAGTTCCTCCCCATAATGTTGTGTTTGACGCTGCCAAAAACCCTGCTAAAGACGCTGCACTAGCCACGGCTCTATCTCACAAGAAATTGTTAATGAGTCCTGGACAAAGCCAAAAAACCACTTTCCCCGCAGATGCACCTGCTGGTGAATACACCTTCTACTGCGAACCTCATCGTGGCGCTGGTATGGTTGGTAAAATCGTTGTCGAAGGCTAGAGATAGCGCTTTCAACACCACAAGATTTTCCAGATTATTGAGCGAAATTAGCACCTCCGGTTAACTCAAACTATAGATAGGTAGTGTCGAGTCCTATCCCCTATCGAAAATGCTCACCATCACGCGGCAATTAAAGGGATAAACTCGCCACTGCCAATTTTAGGCAAAATTTTTTTACAATCAAAAATCGTAGATTTTTTGATCAAACCATTTTCCTCAAAGCTAAAAATATTTGAGCGCAACGCTGATTCGCTTGCTAGCTTTTATACTCTACAAAAACTGGCACTTCATAGGGTAGAGTACACATAGCAGTTAGCAACTGCATCTTTAATTCCATATTGAAAGCATCTATAGGACTCATATTTGATTTTTGAACAGATACGTAGGGTGTGTTAGCGACAGCGTAACGCACCCCCCCAAAGCTTTCGGTGTGTTACGGCTTGCGCCTAACACACCCTACACATACTGAGATTTTTTCAGATATCAAATTGGATTCCTATAGCAGCCATAGAATACTTACTGAAGACGGTTGTCAGTTGCCGGAGTGTTGCGAGGAGAATGTCTTGAGACTACTTTTATTTATCTTACTGTTGGCGATCGCCCTATTTAGATTCACATTTATTCTTCCAGCAATAGCCGCCGAAACATCTAATGGTGCCAAAATCTTCAATGCTAACTGTTCTGCTTGCCATATAGGTGGTGGAAACATTCTCATTAGCCAAAAAACCTTGAGAAAGGAAGCATTATCCATGTACTTGGAAAAGTATGATCAAAATTCTATTCAGGCAATTATTCACCAAGTACAGAACGGTAAAAATGCTATGCCTGCCTTTAAAACTAAGTTGAACACCCAAGAGATTATGGAAGTAGCTGCTTACGTTTTTCAACAAGCAGAAAAAGGGTGGTAATCTACCTCATATAGTATTTTGTAGTTAAGTAAAATGCGGATGTTTGGTAGGGAATATCAAAGCTCTTTGGCACAAAGAAAAATCTGATATATGCTTTGTCCTTAGTGCGTATTCTCTTCAAAATTCAAAATTTATTTTGATTTTGAATTTTCTCCATTTCTCATTATGACAATCAGCGTTGACAGTATTTATCTACTAAACTTGCTAAAAGTGGTAAATCAATGGGTTTAGAAATATAATCATTAAATCCAGCTGCGAGACATGTTTCGCGATCGCCTTTCATGGCCATTGCTGTTTGCACAATAATCGGAATCCTTTGATACTGTTGACTTGCTCGCAGTTCCTGTACTAATTTGAGTCCATCGCCATCTGGCAAGCTGACATCCATTAAAATAGCTGCGGGTTCTAGTCGTTGCAGAAATTCCCACATCTTAGATGCACTACTTACCCAAGTCACTTGATACCCTAATTTACTTAAATAAATTTGCATCAATTGGGCATTGGGTAAATCATCTTCCACTAACAAAATTTTTGGGGAATTATTTGGAGTTATGGACAGAAGCGGCAGTGAGGAAGATAAAGCTGATGTTATTTCCTGATCACTCTCAGTTTCTTCTCCTACCCACGGCTCACCCATCGGCGTTAGGGGAAGTATGATCGTAAAGCTAGAACCCCGTTCAACTTCCGATTCCACCTGTACGAAACCACCGTGAACTTCTGCAAGTTTTCGAGTTACTACTAATCCTAAACCAGTGCCTTCTTCCCGATTAACTGCACTGTTAGTAATTTGGAAATAGGGTTGAAATAGTTTAGTCTGGTCTTCTTGAGAGATGCCAGTACCCGTATCCCAAACTGTAAAATGCACAAATACACCTTTGATAAATACCTTCAAGCCAACAGTTCCAGTAGTAGTAAACTTGAGGGCATTAAAGAGCAAATTTAACAGCATTTGCTTGAGGCGCAAGGGGTCAGCGACTAGAGTTGTGACATTGGGGTCTAAATCTAAGAGCAATTTTAAGCCCTTGTTAGCAGCTTTTTCTTTTACCAATGCCAAAATATTACGGCATAGCACTGGCAAATTGACTGTTTCCCATTGCACTTCCAGCTGATTGGCTTCAATCTTTGAGAGATCCAAAATATCGTTGATCAACCCTAACAAATGCTTACCACTAGATTGAATAATATTTAAATACTCTTGATGGCGTTCTCTGGTTGGATCGTAGCCTTGAGCTAAAAGTAGGTGAGTGAAACCAATAATCGAACTTAGGGGTGTGCGAATTTCGTGACTAGTGTTAGCCAAAAATTGATTTTTTAGTTGATTGGTGCGCTCTAGTTCCCGATTAGAATTACTTAAGTGTTGCGACTTTTGTTGCAAAAGTTGGATTTGCCTCAGTTGTGCCAAAGCTACAGTAAACTGTGCGGCGGCCCGTGAGAGCAATTGCGATCTGAGTTGAGCTTGCGATCCTTGGAGTAACTCGCAATCCGAATTGACAGGTGCTGTGGAGATAATTAGCCAACCTATAGCGTCGCCAGCATCATCGGCTATCTGCCAAGCACTGGGCGGTTGTTGCTTTTCCAGATGCTGCAAATTTTCCAGTTCTATTGGGTCTTGCGATCGCAAGCGTAGTTTTTTCCCTTTCTTGTCCGTGACTTCTAAAAACGGACGTTGCGCTCGCCGGGATGAAGAAGAAACATAACAAACTTTCCCGACGCTTGCTTGTGGTTGAAACAACGCGACGGCTACCTTACTGGTGTTCAGAGCACTGTTGAGATCGTTGACCAAGGTTTGAAAAATTGCTGCTTCTGCGGCTCCTGGCTGTGGCACAGTGGTACTAGCAGAAAGGAGGCACTCATTGAGGTGCTTTTGCAACTGGTTCAAGCTGCTTTCCAGCCACAACTCGGCACGGAGTTGCTGGATTTTGATCAAAAGTGTTGGTGTTGCATCTATCTGTGAGTTTTGTTCTGGTAAGCTTGAATACTGCTGCATGGTCAACTAGACCGCCGAACAAGTTTAGCTTCGCACTTTTGTGCGAACAGGATTAGGTGTATATTAGCGCACAAACCTTTTTCATTTATAAAGCATAACTTATAGTGTCGAATGTGACGAGGATCTCACAAATTATTGTATGAAATCACACACCTAGTATTTCTGAAGAAGATCTTAGAACTATGGATATACAAATTGCTCAATTAACACAATTCTCTCAATTAATTATTAACGGGATTGCTGTGGGGAGCATTATTGCCCTAGCAGCAGTCGGACTTACCCTTACCTATGGGATTTTACGGTTATCTAATTTCGCGCACGGTGACTTTCTGACTTTGGGAGCCTATTTAACTTTCCTGGTCAATACCCTAGGAGTAAATATTTGGCTGTCAATGATCTTGGCAATGGCGGGAACAGTAGCAGCAATGTTACTTTCAGAAAAATTGCTGTGGTCAAAGATGCGCTCTATCCGCGCTAATTCGACGACGCTGATTATTATCTCGATTGGACTGGCATTATTTCTTCGCAACGGTATTATCTTAATTTGGGGCGGCAAAAACCAAACCTATGATGTTCCCGTCACTTCTGCCTTAGATATTTTGGGTTTAAAAGTGCCACAAAACCAGTTGATAGTACTAGGTTTGGCAGTACTGGCAATTTTGGGACTGCACTATCTACTGCAAAACACGAAAATCGGTAAGGCGATGCGAGCCGTTGCTGATGATTTGGACTTAGCTAGAGTTTCTGGGATTAATGTAGACCAAGTAATCTTTTGGACTTGGTTAATTGCTGGGACGCTCACATCCTTGGGCGGTAGTATGTACGGGTTAATTACTGCGGTGCGCCCAAATATGGGTTGGTTCTTGATTTTACCATTATTCGCCTCTGTAATTTTAGGCGGTATTGGCAACCCCTACGGTGCGATCGCCGCAGCTTTGATCATTGGCATCGCTCAAGAAGTCAGCACCCCTTTTCTGGGTTCACAGTATAAACAAGGCGTGGCCCTATTAATTATGATTTTGGTGCTGCTCATTCGTCCCAAGGGTTTATTCAAAGGCACGATTTGAGCAGCACCTCTCAGATGCTAACTATTCGATGATATGGAAATAATAAGCAGCTACCAAGAAGTTGATAGCTAACAAAAACAATGCCCAACCCGTGCGGAAAGCGTAATTTGGTTTATCACCTTTAGCAGTCATCAGTTGTTCTCCTAAATATCAGGACTTTTTAAGAAATACCAAACAGGCGCACCAATTAGCCATTTTCTTTAAAAATATATAGGGAAGGGGAATAGGGCATTGGGGAGCCAGTTGCGTGGGCGGGTTTCCCGACTTAAGCAAACTGGCGTCATTGGGCACGAATTAATTCAAAATTTGGAGTACAGACGCGTAGACGCTCGTAGAGCGGCTTCTCGTAAGAGTATAATCGCGTCTCCTGATCCTTGACCCTTGACACCTATCTTTCCTCTTCCCCTGCATGGTAGGAACTGCGAACCAAGGGGCCAGAACGGACGTGGCTAAATCCCATTTGCTTGGCGGTGTTGCCTAGTTGCTGAAATTCTTCTGGAGTCCAGTATTTTTGCACTGGTAGGTGTTCTAAGGAAGGACGCATATACTGACCGATTGTTAAGCGATCGCATCCTACTGCTCTTAAATCGGTCATCGTTGTGATAACTTCTTCAGTGGTTTCTCCATGTCCTAGCATCAAACCTGATTTAGTGGGAATAGTAGGATCTAACTCTTTCACAATAGATAATACCCGCAAAGAGCGATCGTACTTCGCACCCCGGCGCACAGGGCCAGTTAAGCGTCGCACTGTCTCAATGTTGTGATTGAAACAGGATGGCTTGGCTTCCATAATCATGGCTATGCGCTGGCGTTGACCTGATTCCCCAGCACCACTACCACCCCAAAAATCTGGTGTCAGCACTTCAATTTGAGTTTCTATATTCAGTTGGCGGATAGTCTCCATTGTCTGCACAAAATGCCCAGCACCTTGGTCTGGTAAATCATCACGGGCTACCGAGGTCAGCACCACATAACGTAATCCCAGCAGCTTTACCGCTTCAGCTACCTTTTGTGGTTCCTCTAAATCAACAGGCATCGGTGCATGACCTTTATCTACTTGACAAAAAGCGCAAGAGCGAGTGCATATTGGCCCCATCAGTAAGAAAGTAGCCGTTTTTTGGGCGTAGCACTCTCCCCGGTTAGGGCAGCGTCCTTCTTCACAAATGGTGTGAATTTGGCGTTGCTTAATAATGCGTTGTACGGTAGAAATCTCACTAGCCTTGCCAATAGAGCGACGCAACCAGCTAGGCATCGCCATAATTTCTGACTTCAGTTGGGCTTGTGGTGAAGAGGTCATAAATAATTCAAAACTCTCAATTCAATTTCTCATGTTGACACAAGGATGTAGAGATGTAGCAATTCTACGTCTCTACCCAATGTTGAATGCCCCATACCCCAGTAAAAGTTTCATAAAACACCTAAAAAATTCTCACTTATACCGGAATATACTATCCCCCAATCAAGATAAATGTTGGATATAGTGGGGGGATTCTCAAGCTCAATCGGCAAATTCGCCATCTAAACCTACAGTTTCTGTTAGAGTAATCAGTCGTGGCAAGTAATAAGATTCTAGTTATAGATGACACTACAGTTGTCAGGGTAAAAGTACGTGAGATGTTGCCTCCTGGCAATTTCGAGGTACTAGAAGCAAAAGACGGTGTAGAAGGACTAAATTTCATCCTTCAGGAAAAACTCAGCTTGATTATGTTAGATTTCCTTTTACCTAAAATGAGTGGTTGGGAAGTATTCCAACAAATTCAAGCCAACTCGGAGTTAAGAAAGATTCCCTTAGTGATCATGTCTGGTCGCAAGGAAGAGGTGACAGAGAAAATTTCTGAACCCTTTGAATATTTTGAATTTCTCGGCAAGCCTTTTGACCAGAAACAACTCATTAATGCGATTAAGACAGCAATGGCTAAGGCGAAACAGCCACGCTCAGAACCAGTCTTGGTAGGAGCTGTTCCTGCTGCTAAAAACGGCACAGTGGCAGTTGCTAACGCTACTAATAGCACAGTCGCTACTCCTAGTACTGGCAATGTTGCAGTAGCAACTCCTGTCGCTGAAACAACTTCCTCCGCAGAAGAGGTGAAGTTGCTTAATGAAAAAATTAGCAAGATGCAAGCAGAAATTGACGGTTTAAAGAAACAGCTAGCTCAAGTTGTGACCTTTATTAAACAAAAAATCAAGTAGCATTTTTTGGCATAGGCGTAGCCCGACCTAGGCATCGCTCTTGTTCTTAAACTATACAACCCTAAACGCATTAAACCTGCCAGAGTATACTCTTTAGTTCAAGTGAACGGCAGGTTTTTTCATGGTGAATTTGCGTAAAAACTAGTAAGTTACCGAACAAAATAATAAGATTTTATGAAATTGAATGATATTGTCACTTGCTTGATGGGAATACTCAAGTATAGAAACAAGAGTATGAAGATAGGCTGTCATGACAGTATTACTAGATACAACTTATAGTATTTTTGGCTATCGCATCACAGAAAAAATATACTCAGGTAGTAAAACCTTAGTTTATCGGGGCATCAGAGAACAAGACCAACAATCAGTCATCCTGAAACTGATGCGGAATGAATACCCTACATTCGCAGAAATCGCGCAATTCCGCAATCAATACACCATCACCAAAAACCTCAATCTACCAGGAATAGTCAAGCCCTACAGCCTAGAAAACTATCATAACGGCTACGCCCTAGTGATGGAAGACTTTGGCGGTATCTCCCTCGCAGACTGGCGATCGCACGAAAAGAAAATTGTTGCAGATCCTCTGTCCTTAGGGGAGTTTTTCCCTATTGCAATTGCAATTGTTTCTACATTAGAGGGACTACACCGCGATCGCATCATTCATAAAGACATTAAACCTGCCAACATCCTCATTAAACCCTCCACAGGTGAAATCAGAATCATCGACTTCAGTATCGCCACACTTCTGTCCAGAGAAGTTCAATCCCTCACTAACCCTAATGTCTTAGAAGGAACCCTAGCTTACATTTCTCCGGAACAAACGGGAAGAATGAACCGGGGTATCGATTACCGTACCGACTTTTACTCCTTGGGTGTCACCTTCTTTGAACTCCTCACCGGACAGTTACCCTTCAGTACTGATGACCCAATGGAGTTAGTTCACTGCCACATTGCTAAAGAACCACCAAAAGCCAGCAGCATTAACACTAACATTCCGCCAATTTTGTCTGATATTATCAGCAAGCTGATGGCAAAAAATGCCGAAGACCGCTACCAAAGTTCCTACGGACTCAAACACGATTTAGAGTTATGCCGCGACCAGTGGCAAGATACTGGCATTGCTGCCTTTGAATTAGCAACACAAGACATCTCAGACAGTTTCATCATCCCCGAAAAACTCTATGGTCGCCAACGTGAATTAGAAACCTTACTTGCAGCCTTTAAAAGGGTTACAGAGGGTGCAACTGAAATGATGCTGGTTTCTGGGTTCTCTGGTATTGGCAAAACCGCCGTCATCAATGAAGTTCATAAACCCATTGCCAGACAACGTAGTTACTTCATTAAAGGGAAATTTGACCAGTTTCAAAAGGACATACCTTTATCAGGATTAGTGCAAGCTTTTCGGGATTTAATCGGGCAATTACTAAGTGAAACCGATGCCCAAGTTCAAGAGTGGAAGACCAAAATTCTATCAGCATTGGGTACACAAAGTCAGGTAATGATTGATGTCATTCCTGAACTGGAACTAATTATTGGCAAGCAACCAGAAGTGACTGAACTTTCTGGAAGTGCTGCCCAAAATCGTTTCAACTTATTATTTCAGAGATTTGTTCAAGTATTCAGCACTAAAGAACATCCCTTAGTACTGTTTATCGATGACTTGCAATGGGCAGATGTAACTTCTTTAAAATTCATTCAGTTGCTAATGAGTGAAACTACATCTATTCCTCTTACAGGTGAGATTCATCAATCCGGTGAACACCAAGGAAGTTTATTACTGCTTGGTGCGTATAGAGATAACGAAGTTTCTCCAGCGCATCCCCTTTGTCTAACATTACAAGAAATTGAAAAATCAGGGGCAACTGTTAATAATATTATTTTGAAGCCATTAAGTCAAAATGATTTAAACTGTCTCATAGCTGATGCTTTATGCTGTGAAGAATTATTAGCTGTACCATTGACACAAATGGTGTTTGCCAAAACTAAAGGCAATCCATTTTTCACTAATCAATTTCTCAAATCTCTACATAAAGATGGCTTAATTACATTTAGCTTTGAGGACAAATGTTGGCAGTATGATCTTTCACAATTACAAGTTTTAGCACTCACAGATGATGTGGTTGAATTTATGGCAGTACAAATAGAGAAGCTGCCAAAAATCACTCAAGAAGCCTTAAAATTTGCAGCCTGTATTGGTAATGAATTTGACTTGAAGACTCTTGCTATAGTACATGAGAAATCAGCAGTCGATACAGCATCTGACTTGTGGATAGCTTTACACGAAGGATTAATCGTACCTCAAAATGAGGTTTACAAATTATTTCAAGATGGTCACATCTCATTAGAAAATATTGAGAGTCAGCAGTCTGAAGGATTACCACTTAGCAACTTCGCACTGCCTCGATACAAATTTATCCACGACCGAGTACAGCAAGCTGCTTATTCACTAATTCCTGAAGACGAAAGAAAACCAATTCACCTGAAAATAGGAATATTGTTATTAAATAATATTCCAGTTGCAGAACGGGAAGAAAAGATTTTTGAACTAGTGAATCAATTCAATGTTGCAGTGGAATTTATTACCCATCAAAATAAGCGTGATGACCTAGCTGTGATGAATCTCACTGCTGGACGTAAAGCATTAGCATCAACAGCTTATTCCACTGCGATGAAATATTTAACTACTGGCATTGAATTATTAGCTGATGATAGCTGGGAAAGAAAATATGAGTTAACTCTAGCTTTGTATGAAACCGCCGCAGAAGCAGCATACCTGGCTGGTGACTTTGACCAGATGGAGAAATTTGTAGAGGTAGTGTTAGCACAGGCTAAAACACTGCTAGAAAAGGTGAAAGTTATTGAAATTAAAATTAAAGCTTTAGGAATGCAAAACAAAGCCCTAGAAGCTGTTAATGCTGGGCTAGATTTTTTAAAATTGTTGGGTGTTGCACTTCCTGAAAATCCTAGCCAATCTGATGTTCAACTAGCAATGGCAGAAGTAGCATTAAAAATGGATGGTAGGAATATTGAGGATTTACTCGATCTGCCAGAGATGACTGAAGGCACAAACTTAGCAATAATGCATATATTATCCAGTTTGTCTGTTTCAGTTTATCAAACTAATCCTCAGCTTTTCCTGCTTATAATTCTTAAAAAAATCGAACTATCTCTCAAATATGGCAATACTCCATTGTCAGCTTATGCTTATGTGATTTATGGATTGATTCTTTGTGGAAGCATAGGAGATATTGAGTCTGGTTATAAAGTTGGTAATCTGGCTTTAAGATTAACGGATAAATTCAATGCTCAAGAACTGGAAGCTAAGATGACATTAATATTTTACGGCGCTATCAGTCATTGGAAAGAGCATGTAAAAAACACATTAAATCATTTATTACAAGGTTATTCCGTCGGATTGCAGACTGGCGATTTAGAATTTGCCAGCCATTGTCTTTACAATCATTGCTATGCTGCATATTTTATTGGTCAAGAACTAACAAGTCTAGAATCAGCAATGGCTATTTATAGTAATGCCATTTTTCATATTAAACAAAAAAGATCTTTTATCTGGCATGGAATTTATTGGCAAAGTGTTTTGAACTTATTACAAGCTACAGAAAATCCCTGTATTTTAATAGGTAAAGCCTACAATGAAGACAAAATGTTGCCAGTTCATCAAAAAGTTCAAGATAGAACTGGGCTATTATATTTATATTCCAATAAGCTATTTTTAGCTTACCTATTTTGTGATTTTGAACAAGCAATTAAAAATTCACAATTAGCTGAAAATTATTTAGAAAATGGTGTAGGTAATCAAATTGTTCCTCTTGTATATTTTTATGATTCACTTGCTAGATTAGCAGTTTATTCTGATGCATCACATTCTGAGCAACAGCACATTCTCAATAGAGTACTGACAACTCAGGTAAAGATATATAAATGGGCGGATCATGCCCCAATGAATTATTTACATAAGTTCTATTTAGTGAAGGCAGAACAGCATCGGGTTCTCAATCAATATCTCGACGCTATAGAATGTTACGATCGCGCTATCTCTCTCGCTAAAGAACATGAGTATCTCAATGAAGAAGCTCTCGCTAATGAGCTGGCGGCTAGGTTCTATCTAGAATGGGGCAAAAATAAGATTGCCCAAACCTACCTAACTGACGCTTACTACTGCTACAGTCGCTGGGGAGCAAAAGCGAAAGTAGAAGACTTGGCAAAACGTTATCCCCAATTGCTAACTCCGATTCTTCAGCAAGAGAAGCTTGGTTTTCAACCTAGCGAAAAAACCACTCATTCTCATAGTAAATCCTTATCGAGTTTAAGCAATCAGCAAACGATTATTGCCTCAAAGACGAGTATTTCAGATTCTTTAGACTTAGCATCCGTTGTCAAGGCATCTCAAGCACTCTCTGGAGAAATAGAGCTTGAGCAATTAATTTCTACCTTAATGAGAGTTGTCATGGAGAATGCGGGAGCTTCTAAAGGTGCGCTGATTTTAAGCAAAGGTAATAACTTAAACTTAAAGCTCACCGCAGTCAGTTCTAATGCAAATACAAAATTTCCAGCAACTAACTTAGAGTCTAGTAATGATGTTCCAATTACTTTGATTAACTATGTCAAACGCACTCTAGAAACTTTAGTAGTTGATGATGCTAAAGCTGACATATCCCTCATTGACGATAGGTATATTATCCGTGAACAACCAAAAAGCCTGTTGTGTATCCCGATTATTAATCAAAATAAAATGCTGGGGATTATTTACCTAGAAAATAATCTCACGACAGGAGCATTTACACGCGATCGCATAGAACTGCTCAAACTCCTCACCACTCAAGCAGCAATCTCCTTAGAGAATGCCATTCTCTACACGAATTTGGCAGAAGCTAATGAAAATCTGGAGGAATATAATCATAAGTTAGAAGAAAAAGTTGAGGAGAGAACACATGAACTTAATGAAAAAAATCAAGATTTACAACAGACTCTTGAGGAATTACAACGCACCCAAACCCAATTGATTCAAAGTGAAAAAATGTCTTCTTTAGGGCAAATGGTGGCGGGAATTGCCCATGAAATCAATAATCCGATTAATTTCATTCATGGCAATATTGCTCATGCTAGTGAGTATGTGAAAGACTTGCTAGATTTGATTAGTATTTATCAACAAGAATATCCTCATCCTTCTCCTTTGATTGAAGATAAAAATGAGGAAATAGACATAGAGTTTTTGGTGGAAGATTTGCCTAAGCTTTTAGATTCTATGAAAGTTGGTAGCTCACGCATCCGAAATATTGTTTTAGGATTACGCAACTTCTCTCGTTTAGATGAATCTGAAATGAAGCCTGTAGATATTCATGAAGGTATTGATAACACCTTAATGATTTTGCAACACCGAATTAATGAGCAAAATAATCGTCGAGAAATTGAGGTGGTTAAGGAATTTGGAAAGTTACCAGAAGTGAGTTGTTATGCCGGTCAACTCAACCAGGTGTTTATGAATATCATCAGTAATGCGATCGATGCTTTAGAAGAGGGAACAAAAAATAGTCAATCTGATACTCCTATAATTAGAATTAGTACTGAACTAGTAGACAATCACACAGTCAAAATTCGGATCGCTGACAACGGTTCTGGAATGAACGAAGCAATCCGACAGAAAGTGTTTGACCCATTTTTTACCACTAAACCAATTGGCAGTGGTACGGGGTTGGGGTTATCGATTAGCTATCAAGTTGTAGTAGACAAACACAAAGGTAAGTTAACTTGTAGTTCTATACTAGGAGAGGGAACAGAGTTTGTGATTGAAATTCCAATGTAGTAGTGAGATGCCTAGGATGCAGATGTCGTCACCAAAGTACCTAAAGGCTTTTGACTTGTGCGATCGCCTGTAATGACCATCTTGATTCCACTGCTAGGTGCAAGGCTAACACCTCGACGTTGAGGAAGCTCTGGTTTTTGATCTACCAATGCAAGTTGATAACGTGATAAAACTGTTGCCAGCACTAATTTCATCTCAAATTGTGCCAAAGCTTGACCAATACAGCGACGAGCACCACCACCAAAGGGCAGAAATTCATAAGCAGAAAACTGGCGTTCGAGAAAGCGCTCTGGCTTAAATTTGTTATGTTCTGGATACACATCCTCACGATGATGGGCGAGATAAATACTGCCAGCTACAACAGTCCCAGGCTCCAAAAGATGTCCCAATAACTCTACTGGTTCTTCCACTACCCTAGGTAAGGTCAACATCGTTACTGGATACATCCGCAAACTTTCATTACAGACAGCCGTGAGATAAGGTAGGCGGAAAATACTTGTATAGTCCGGGGAATCACCGAGGCTACCCAATTCTTGGAGTAATTTTTCACGCACTTCTGAATTACGATGAATCCAATATAACGCCCAAGCCATTGACATTGCTGTAGTTTCATGTGAAGCCAACATCAGAGTAATTACTTCATCTCGCAATTCCTGATCTGTCATTGCTTGACCTTCCTCATCCTGCGCTGACATCAACATAGATAGAATATCAATGCGATTTGGATCAGGTTGCTGCCGACGTTCGGCTATTTCAGCATAAAGCAAATCATCAATTTGCTGTCTTAGTCGTAAAAAGTTTCCCCAAGTACTCCAGGGTCCCAAGTCTTTTTGTAGTAAAGGGAACATGAGAAAACTAGAGGTAATTGGTGATTTAAAGACATCTAACAATGATGCCAGAAGCCGTTTAATTTTTTGATAACGTTCACCTTCATATAAACCAAAAATCGCTTGCAATATAACTTGCAAAGAAATGTCCTGCATAACAACACAAGCTGAGAAAGGCTGTTCTTGTGGTAGTTGAGTGAAGACTTGTTCGGACAGATTACAGATTAACTGACCATAAGCACGCATTCGTTCTCCATGAAAAGAAGGCATTAACAGTTGTCGTCGCTCTTTATGAGTATTGCCCTCAAGCAACGCAATTGAATAATTGCCCACGATTGGTATTCCAATTTTATTGAACTTACCAGGTGCTGTAAACTTTTTTCTATCGTTGGTTAAAATTTCCTGAATTCCCTGGGGATGGCTCACAAATACTACAGTGTCTCCAAAACCAACTATCCTACCAGTAAACAGATCAGGATATTGTTGAGCACCTTTCTCCATATACCCCACAGGATCAGCAATCCATTGGATTTGCTGCACAATAGAAGGAGTTTTTAGAGTATTGGGCAGTTGCTTGTAATTTTTCATCTTCAGATTTTTTTTAATTTTACACAGGAAACATAAATTATTTTTCAATTATGTTTATGTTCATGTTGTATTAAGATGCACATAATTGAGTACTTTCTGCAATCTGATAGCGCCCAGAGTGAGAGTACCAATCTATATGTCCGCTAATCCAGGAATGTAACCCAGATATATATTTTGAAATCTCGCCATCTACTTCTATCCCGACAGATGGTATTTGTTTCTCTAAATTAATTAGCTCTCTTACTTCCTCGTCATGCATTTCTACAGCAAATCTGATAGCTTTTTCTAACGGCAATTTTTGCTGGTAATGCAATATTAATACTAAATTATGGACATGACCTGTTGATATTTCTCTCTGAACTGACAAAATATCATTAGACCAGGCAATAATATTAATTGCCTTCTGATTTATCTTTTTAAATACTTCATTATTACGTAAAATGTACGGAATCTTCACCCAATCGCAAAACTCAATTAAGTTAAGACAAAGAGCCACAGCTGAGACAGAGCTACGTATCTTAATATAATTTTCTAGAGTAGGTATATTTATGTTCAATCGGTTATTTGCTTCTTCAATACATCCATTAAAGTAGTCTTCAAAACTGTGAACGAAATGATGGAAGAATGTTAAATTCCCTGATTTAATTATTCTTTTCCTGACATCACTTAAGGCATAAGTTAGGGGTGTATCTTTATGTGTGAGTTTTGCTCCATTTAAAATTTCTATAAATCTGTTGCAGTAAGTATTTACGATTTCAGGTTGTTTTCCTAAGTCCGAAATATCACATTGATCATCCCAAACAAATAATAAACCGATTATGTCGTTTGCGATCTTCAATTCTTCTACCTGACAGTTAGGATATGTACTTGCAGCTAGTGAATGAAATTTTGATTTACGAAACCGTTGATAAGATAATTCATCTCTAAGTAGGTTAAAACGTAATGCCCATTCCATAGCATGATCTTCCAGAACATCGACATGCTGATTAATTTGTGCTGGGAACGGACAGTATAAATCCGGGAAAATTAAGTTGTTCATAAAAAGTTTGGTGATCTAGAGTGACGATAAAAAACGACTCACATGCACCCAGAACAGCTTGAGTGTCTGAAATCTCCCAAGATATAACTTGAGAAAAAATTACTCTTACAGCACTTTTAGTCACACTGTATAGTTCACACTCGCTACTGTTGCTGATAGTGTTAAAATGTGAAGCTGTAAGTTTAAAACTTTAAACTACGTAACAGTATTTATTTTTATTTAATTTTTTTAATCAGTAACACTCTCTAATTACTAATTTAAATTAAGTATATTTAAGACCGTGTACTTAAAAATACAAAAAACATATAGCGTAGATAGATGTCATGTCTAGCGTCTAAGCCTGATGTAAGTCGAGTTTTGGAGAGGAAACTTTAAAAAAATGGATTCAAAGAGCTATGTATTTTGTATATTAATAGACAATTATATAAAGTTTTGATTAACTATCTACGGTACTTAATTAAATACACTAATCATAGTTGGTTATATAAACAACAACTATTTTCAGTCTAAATGCTTAAAAGTCATAGTTTCATAACATAGCTAAAGAGATATTTTCCTTCATAATATCTACAAATTACTTAATAACGTCGATATTTATTAACAGCTTTGAAACCAAAATTGAAAATATTTTAAGAATTTATTAAGCATTAAGCTGATAAACAACTTGACAAATTTCCATTTGTGCTAATTGACAAAAATTATATTTATTGACAATTGACTACGTAAGTATAAGGGTTTGCTGATTTATAACTATAAAAACAGAATGGCTTTTTGTCAGTTACTGTTGATTTAAATATCGATAAATGTCTAGATAAGAGTTGGGTATATAAAACAAACAACAGGTAAACAAGTTCTCACGATCAAAAAAATATGCCTAATTGTAGATGTAGTTAGTCTCATCAATCTTAAGTATTAAATTTAACTAGTGGTGAATATACTAGTAGTATCAAGCAAATACCAGTCTAAGATAGGATGGCAAAAAGACAAATTTACGCTAAGTGATATCAGTGATTTTGATGAAGCACTGAATATACAAGCGATCGCCTGGAGATTTCTGGACGACGCGGTGGGGTGGCAGGTAAATACGCTGGATGATATCAACGCTAGAAGAATGGGCAAACTAATGCAGGGGAAACCCCGCACTAAGATTAGGATGCCAAATTGATGATCATTTTGAGTCGGCTTTACTAGGCGATCGCCTCGGAGAAATAGGGCAAAAGCTAGAAATTAAAGGTATAGACGAATTAGAAAGATTGACCCAATCTTTTAACAAAATGGCTGCACAATTGGAAGCATTATTCTTAGAGTTTGAAAAGTTTTGGGCGAATATAATTCGCTACTACACAGGCAAAGTCCACTTCCGTGGACTAACACAAAATCAAGGATTTGAAACCTGCGGAGGCAGGTTTTGTCTGTATAGCCAAGCCACTGCTTTGGGCGGGTTTCCCGACTTGTAGCAAGTGGCGCGCGATTTCTAATCACCGGGGTGGTGTTAATTTAGATTTTTCAAACAACCTCTCAGATTACAGCAGTTGGATAGTCAATATCAGACCTTTACAACCAAGTTACTGAAACTAACTGGAGAACTCGATGAAGAAGCTATTTTGAAGTTAATTAAACAATATTTCTGATCAAAATAAATATGCTTAATGACAAACAAAGCTTAATTATGATTGTTGATGATAATCCCACCAATACCAAGGTACTGTTTGATTTTTTGCAAACATCAGGTTTTCGAGTGTTGGTAGCTAAAAGCGGTGAGAGTGCCTTAGAGAAATTAGAAATAGTCATCCCAGACATTATCCTGTTAGATGTGATGATGCCAGGAATCGATGGCTTTGAAACTTGCCGCCGCTTCAAAGAAAAAGAAGCTGCTCGCAATATTCCAGTCATCTTTATGACAGCACTAACAGACGCGGTGGATAAAGCCAAAGGCTTCACTGTCGGTGCAGTAGATTACATTACCAAGCCGTTTCAACCTGAAGATGTACTTGCCCGTGTACATGTTCACTTGAAACTGCATCAACTTAATCAAAAGCTAGAACAACGAGCAACAGAGCTAAATGCCACTGTTGAGCAGCTACAACAATCACAATTCCAGTTGGCACAGAGTGACAAAATGTCTACTTTAGGAGAGTTGGTTGCAGGGGTAGCTCACGAAATTAACAATCCTCTTGGTTTTATTCAAGGCAATCTTCTTTATGTTCAGCAATATATAAAAAATTTAATTGAACTGATTTACCTATACAAAAAACCAGCTTCTCAAGAAGAAATTCAGGAATATGAAACCAAAATAGAGTTGGATTATCTTTTAAAAGATCTGCCACAAATTCTTAACTCAATGGAGGATGGAGTAGAGCGTATCTGTGATGTCAGTCTTTCTTTAAGAACTTTTTCTCGTGCTGACAGCGCTATAAAAATTCCCTTTAATATCCATAATGGTATAAATAGCACTATCTTAATTCTTAAACACCGATTAAAAGCTTCAGACATTCATCCTGCTATTGAAGTGATTAGAAATTATGGTGATTTGCCAGATATAGAATGCTTTCCTGGACAACTGAATCAGGTATTTATGAATCTTTTAGCTAATGCTATTGATGCTATAGAAGAATCTAATATAGGACGTAGCTATTCTGAAATAGAAGCTAATCCTAATAAAATTTTAATTCAAACTACTCTCACTCAAGATAGAAATTATGCTTTTATTAGGATTAAAGATAATGGCGTGGGCATGACAGAACAAGTTAAACAAAAAATATTTGATCATTTATTTACAACCAAGCCTGTAGGAAAAGGAACAGGTTTAGGATTATCAATAACATATCAAATCATTGTCGAAAAACATGGAGGCACTCTGGAGGTTAATTCAGCACTAGGAGAGGGTACAGAGTTTATCATCCAACTTCCGATTCAGGAATCGGTATAATCTGTCTAAAAATTTGGGAACAATAGTGATGTAGAAAGGTAATTTTCCCTAAAATCATAGATTTATGCTTAATGTAGTAGTGGGTCACAGTAACGATCCAGATTCTCTGTCAGCAGTTGAGGAAGTTCTCCAACAGTGTAGCGCCTCTTTAGGAGCAAACATCCCACAAGCAGCAATTCTTTTTGCGGCAATTGATTTTGAGCATTCCCTGGTGTTACAACGAATTAATCAGGCTTTTCCGGGGATTGAGTTAATTGGTGGAACAACAGGTGGTGAAATCTCCTTAGTACTATAGTTTCAGCAAGACTCAATAACTTAATAGAGGAACTCTGGAGGTAGATTCAGTACTAGGACAAGGTACAAGTTTTACTATTACTATTCCGGTAAAAGCCGATGATTGATTAGGAGCGATCGCCCAGTATATTTTGAGATATAGTTTGGCAAATAGCAAACCATTTTATATCTTATCAGACTTTGAAAATATACGATAAAAGTTATATACCAAATTCCTCATTTTATTAATATATTTATTCACCTATCTCGATGAAATTTTAATTAGAACCTGTTCTGATTTTCATGAAATATGGGCAACATAGAATAATAGAGTATAAATTTTTTGGGCAAATTTGAACAAAAATTTAATTATAAAATCTAGTAAATAGTAGGTATAAATAATGCCAATTATATCAGAAAAAGGCTTGATTTTAGTAGTAGATGACACCCCTACTAACATAGCTTTTATTTCTCAAATATTGACCAATGCAGGGCTAGAAGTTATTACAGCAACTAATGGTGAGAAAGCATTAAATCAAATTCAATATAAACTACCAGATTTAATTTTACTAGATTTAGTAATGCCAGGAATAGATGGTTTTGAAACCTGTAAATTGTTAAAGCAAAATATACTAACTTGTGATATTCCGATCATTTTTATGACGGCAATTTCTGATACGGAAAGTAAGGTCAATGGTCTGAGTTTGGGGGCTGTCGATTACATTACCAAGCCTTTCCAAGAGGAAGAATTATTAGCTCGGATAAAAACTCACCTACAACTACGGAATTTAACCAAAAACCTGGAAAAAATAGTTGCAGAAAGAACAGCAGAACTTTCCCAAGCATTACAAGAATTACAATCTTCTCAATTGCAGCTTGTACATAGAGAAAAAATGTCTGCTCTCGGTCAATTAATTGCCGGAGTTGCTCATGAAATCAATAATCCAGTTGGTTTTATATATGGTAATCTCAATCACGCATCAGTATATTGCCAAAATATGCTGAACCTGATTAAACTCTATGAACAGCACTATCCTCAGCCTGTTCCAGAGATTCAAAAAGAAATTGTAGCGATTGACTTAGATTATGTACGCCTCGATTTACCTAACTTAATTTCTTCCATGAAAGATGGTGTACAACGTATTCGTGATATCAGTACTAGCTTACGTAATTTTTCTCGTTCTGATACAGAACAAAAAATTCCTTGTAATATTCATGAGGGAATCGAAAGCACTATATTAATCCTTAAACACCGTTTAAAAGCCTCTGATCATATGCCTGAAATTGAAGTGATGAGAAATTATGCAAACTTGAACCAAATTGAATGTTATCCTGGACAACTTAATCAAGTTTTTATGAATATTTTAGCGAATGCAATTGATGCTTTAGAAGAGTCATTCATCAATAATAAATTTGTGCATAAGCTAGGAGAAGTAAATACCAATCCTAAAATTTGGATTAGTACAGAACTAAATTTAGATCAGACAAGTGTTTTAATCCGGATTAAAGATAATGGGATGGGAATGATACCAGAGGTTCGGAAAAAAGTATTTGAAAATTTATTCACAACCAAGCCTGTGGGAAAAGGTACAGGACTAGGATTATCAATTGCGCGTCAAATTATTGTTGAAAAGCACGGGGGTAACTTAGAAGTACATTCAGTTTTAGGACAGGGTTGTGAATTTGTAATTACTATTCCGATTTGTAAATAAAAACTTGTTTTTTAAAATCTGAACGCCAAGTTTTCTTATGCTAGAGATAAGTAATAGGTAATTGATTAATTTATAATTACCTATTACCTATTACTGATTACAACTTGGAAACCACTATGGCTGCTCAGTGGTAATCGCACTTACCTGAGTACTCACAACTGTTGTTGATTGCAAAATCGGAGTATTAGCAACTGAGTTATTTGCCAGGGTAAATAGCGGATTTGACAAAATTCCTGCTATGGAAGTGGCAATGAGAGTCACAATTAAACCTACTTGCAAAGGTCTAAAACCAGGTAAATTCCAGTTAATGTCGGGATAGTTTTTCACTACGTCAGACATTTCTTGGGGTTCTTTGACCACCATCATCTTGACTACCCGAATGTAGTAGTAGATGGAGACAACACTGGTAACTAAACCTAACAAGACTAACCAGTAAAGACCTGCTTGCCAACCAGCCCAGAACAAGTAAATCTTGCCAAAAAATCCAGCTAGCGGCGGAATACCACCCAAAGAGAGCAGAGAGACACTCAGTCCCAATGTTAAGAGTGGGTCTTTTTGATACAAACCAGAATATTCAGCAATCTGGTCAGTTCCTGTCCGCAAAGAGAAGAGGATAATGCAGGTAAAACCACACAAGTTCATGAACAGATAAACCAGCAAGTAAAAAATCATGCTGGAATATCCTGAATCTGTACCCGCAATCAAGCCAATCATCACAAACCCGGCTTGAGCAATAGATGAATAAGCTAGCATCCGTTTCATGCTGGTTTGTGCTAGGGCGACTACGTTACCCAAGATCATACTCAGCACGGCAAGGGCGGTGAAAACAAATTTCCACTCGTCGGCAACGAGGGGGAAGGCTGTTGTCAGTAAGCGGATGGCGAGGGCGAACCCGGCTGCTTTGGAGCCGACAGATAAAAAGGCAATCACTGGAGTAGGAGCGCCTTCATAAACGTCTGGTGTCCATTGGTGGAAAGGTGCAGCAGAAATTTTAAAGCCTATACCTGCAATGACAAAAACGAGGGCAATCACCAAACCTAAAGATTGACCGAGGTTAGCCGTAGCAATACCATTGGCGATCGCACTTAGTTCGGTTTGTCCTCCTGATAAACCGTATAGCAGCGACACGCCATACAAAAATACTGCTGTACTGGAAGCCCCAATCAACAGGTATTTTAGCGCTGCTTCATTAGAGCGCGGATCGCGCTTGGTATAACCTGTCAGCAAGTAAGAGGAAATACTCAGGGTTTCTAAGGAGATGAAAATCATCACCAACTCACTGGCCCCGGATAAAAACATTCCTCCTAGGGTAGCTGTTAGCAAAATAGCGATAAATTCTGCTAAAGCGGTGCCACTTTGCTCGACGTAGCGAATGGACATGAGTATGGTCACTGCGGCAGACAAAGCAATGATACCGCGAAAGACAATACTGAGGTCATCACCATTAAACTCACCGCTAAAAGAGATGGGATTGGTGATATCCCATTGAAAACATAGGGCGACAATTGAAGCTAGTAAACCTGCGATCGCTAGATATGCAGTCCAGCGTGAGGATGTACGCCCCAAAATCAAATCCACAATCAAAACCCCCAAGAGGGTGATAATTACAATCCCCTCTGGCAAAATCGTACCAGCGTTTAACTGGGATGCAAGATTAGCAAAATCCATGAGATATATAGGTTTTGGCGATTAGACATCAAGGCTAACTCTGTTCATTCTATCTATTGTTCTGAACTAAAGTTGCATAAACCTTTGTGTCTGATAGCATAGACTCCTTTGGGGGTTAAACTTGCTCTACAAATTAAAATATCTTGAAGTTTCTTGTCTGCATCTTGATTATGCAACATTCACAAATCTCGCCTCACAGCCCAAAAAAATTAGCAGATCAGTATACATCTGAACTGCTAATACAAAAATTAGCAGACTCAGATATGTTCTGAACTGCTGATTAGGGGATGATTGCTGTTTGGCAAATACTCGTTGGGCATTTGCCTTGCGTAACTATCTCAAGGACTAATATTGACGTGAGTATCCACTATTATTTTTTCCCCAATTACCACCGCCAGAGCGAGTACCTTTGTCTTCTCGTGGTCTAGCTTTATTAACTTTCATTACGCGACCCATCCATTCAGCACCATCTAGAGCCTGAATGGCAGCATCTTCTGCGGCTGCTGATTCCATTTCTACGAAACCAAAGCCCCGTGCCCGCCCTGTTTCCCTGTCGGTAGGTAATTGGACTCGGCTGACAGTACCGTACTCAGAAAATACTTTTGTGAGGTCGTCTTGTGTGACGCTGTAGGACAGGTTCCCTACGTAGATTGACATGAAACTCTCCAGAATCCTTTGATGCAGAGATGTTTATCCGGAGAGCCGCTTGAAATTATGACTAAAAACAAGAACCGTATCACCGAACTCACTTCTCCTATTTTATCTTAACACAACTTCTTGTTAGGTCACGCTGAATTTGCCTAGTTATCTTCGTAATAGGTAATCTCTCTATACATTAAATATTTTTATATTGTTTAACAGCGTTAGCAGAATAAGAAAATCTAAATTAGGTTTGATCGAGAAATTTTTCTGGATCAATTCCCCAATTTACCCAGCGCATGGCTTCACGGGCTGATTTCATATCAGGTGGTACGCCTAAAACATGAATTAAACCTGTACTGAGGCAAGTCATTTTTAATAAGTAAATTGGTTCTGCATCAACATCGGCATCGATTTTTAATCGCGTATATTCTGCCCAAACATCTAATTCAATTGCTTGTAACTCTTGGCAAATACGCGCATAATCAATACCTTGAATTAACACTCGTTGCAGTTCGGCATTTTGTGCTGATAACAACCATTGGGGCTGCCATTGCTGCGGGTGGATTTTACCGTATTTTTCTGGTAAGGTGACACCGTGATAGGAATAAAGGCTATATCCATCGATAAATTATATCGCAGGTTCGCCTTCTCCGTGGAGGTGGTTTTGATGATCGAAGCGGATGTGAAGCGGGCGATCGCACACTATGCAAATATCATCATAGGCAAATATCCAACCGCATTCTTGAATTAAGGATTGGAATACCTGCCATGTTTTGTGAGGATAGGTTATGTTCAACACAGATAGACAGAAATCAAACCCAGTCATCCAATGAATATAATTCTCTGGTTTGAAGCACTCATTAAGTTGAATTTCCAGCCACCATAAATAATCATTTACTTTTGGATTTAGCTGAACGCTAAATTGAGCTAATAAATCATTAACTAATTCATGATTGAATGAATCGTCTACTAAATACTGAAAAAAGTTCATCAGTTGGGCATGTGTTTGTTTTCCCAACTGTTGACTTAGTTGTCTGGCAATTTCTTGAAAAAAGTGAGCCGAAAATAAACTACTTAAACTATTTGGTTCATAAAGATAACTTTCTATGAATTGAGGTGACAGTCTTTTGACCATCCAGTTACACGCCGCATAAGGATTATCCTGAAAAATAACTTTTGGCGGTTCATAATCAATGGCATAATATGCAGCTTGCACTGCTGCTACAGCTTTCTCTTTATCAATCCGCTCAGTTGACAGCGCAATTTTTCGCCACTTCTCTCGATAAATTGGAATCAAAGCCTCTTGCTGAGGCGTTAATTTTTCAATCAGCGACATAGCGCCAAGCTTCAGGCTCGTATTCGCGTTGAATTTTCATTATCCAATGACCTTGGGGAATTTTAATTGTTGTATGTTCTTCATGGTTAAGCAAAGCTGTCTCTGAAAAAAACACGCAAGTAAACAGTGCTATTTTTTTCGTATAACTCTGCCTTACCTTCAGTAATTTGATGCTTATGTTCTGTCACTTCGCCTGCTGCCAAAATCAAGTGAGGTATCTTTTTTCCTTGAACTTATTGTACAGGTAGTAGAATTACATCACCTTGGCGAATTGCTTGCATAGTTTGATCTCCCAGTGATAGGTACAAACTCCACTTCGCTTTTTCTCGTAATTTTGATTTAATTTTGGCACAACTAATATGGGGCATTGGACAAGTGGGCATTGGGGAGCCACTGCTCGACTAGGGTTCCCCGGCTTGTAGCGAATGGCGTCATTGGGCAAACAGCTGATCTCTCAGTACCCCATCTTCCTCATCTCCCTTGTCCAAAAATATGAGGTATCGCTGTATTACACTTCAGGGGTATTTTGAAAACTGTAGTCGCCAATTTACCCTAGATAAGTTAAAGATTGAAATAGCTGGAAATTCACACCTGGCGTTTCCCTCCCTGATTATCTGGAAAGGACTGCGCCCGAAGATAAACGGATTTTCACCCTAAGGGGCAGTTTGTGTGAGGATGAAAGCACATCTCCAAGCGTGACGTTTTATCTTGACATCTCGCCGAAATTGTCTCAATTTGACTGTTTAGCTGAACAGCTATTCTTTTTTTTGAAATTTCCATGTCAACTCTCGTCATCGTCGAATCTCCAACCAAAGCTCGTACCATTCGCAACTACCTACCATCAGGCTATCGGGTGGAAGCGTCTATGGGTCATGTACGTGACCTTCCCCAGTCGGCTAGTGAAATTCCCGTCGCTGTCAAAGGGGAAAAGTGGGCGCAGTTGGGGGTGAATGTGGACGCCGACTTTGAACCGGTGTATGTTGTCCCAAAAGACAAAAAGAAAGTTGTCACCCAGCTCAAAGAAGCCCTCAAAGAAGCAGATGAACTGATCCTAGCAACTGACGAAGACCGAGAAGGTGAAAGTATCAGTTGGCATTTATACCAGTTACTGAAGCCCAAAGTGCCGACAAAGCGGATGGTGTTTCACGAAATTACCCAAGACGCCATCAAAAAAGCTTTGAAAAACTGTCGCATTATTGATGAGCAGTTAGTCCGCGCCCAAGAAACCCGGCGGATTTTAGATCGTCTGGTGGGTTATACCTTGTCGCCCCTGCTGTGGAAAAAAATCGCCTGGGGATTATCTGCTGGGCGGGTACAATCTGTAGCAGTGCGGCTTTTGGTTAGTAAAGAACGCCAACGCCGTGCCTTTCATGAGGGTACATACTGGGATTTGAAAGCCAGCTTGATAGCGCCGACTACAGGGAAGACAAAAGGACAAGAATTTACTTCCTTGTTAGTGGCATTGGGCGGTACTAAAATTGCTACTGGCAGCGATTTCGACCCCGCAACGGGACAAATCGTAGCTGGTAGAAATGTGGTATTGCTAACGGAAGAACAAGCAACAGCCCTCAAAGAACGTTTAACAGAAAAAACCTGGAGTGTGACAGACATCGAGGAACGCCCAGTGACGCGCAAACCCGCTCCACCGTTCACTACCTCGACGCTACAACAGGAATCTAACCGGAAACTGCGCCTCTCAGCCAGGGACACAATGCGGATTGCCCAGAATTTGTATGAGCAGGGGTATATTACCTACATGCGTACAGATTCAGTGCATTTGTCTGAACAAGCAATCGCAGCTGCTCGTAGCTGTGTAGAAGAACGTTACGGTAAACAATATCTCAGCCCCCAACCCCGGCAATACACCACCAAATCCAAAGGTGCACAGGAAGCACACGAAGCCATTCGTCCGGCGGGTAGCACCTTCCGCACGCCCCAAGAAACTGGTTTAGGCGGTCGAGAACTCGCTGTGTATGACCTGATTTGGAAGCGCACCGTCGCTTCGCAAATGGCTGATTCCCGTCAAACCCAAATTACCGTCCAGTTGCAAGTAGAAGACGCTGGTTTCCGTTCTTCTGGTAAGCGGATTGATTTCCCTGGATATTTACGCGCCTACGTGGAAGGGTCAGACGACCCAGAAGCAGCTTTAGAAGACCAGGAAGTAATTTTACCTAACCTGAAGGTAGGAGATCATCCTGATTGTCAAGAACTAGCAGCAGTGGGGCACGAAACCCAACCACCAGCTAGATACACTGAAGCCACTCTCGTCAAAACTTTAGAAAGTGAAGGCATTGGTCGTCCTAGTACCTATGCCAGCATCATCGGCACAATCATCGATAAGGGTTACGCCCAATTGACAAATAATGCCCTGATTCCTACCTTCACAGCCTTCGCCGTCACTGACCTCCTGGAAACACATTTTCCCGATATTGTCGATCCCAAATTTACCTCCAAAATGGAACAAACCTTGGATGACATTGCTGATGGTGAAGCTAACTGGCTACCATACCTGCGGGAATTCTATTTAGGAGACAAAGGTCTAGAAACCTTGGTGAGGGAACGAGAAAGTCAAATTGACGCCACTAAAGCTAGGACGGTAGAACTAGAAAATTTAGATGCCAAAGTCCGCATTGGTAAATATGGCCCTTACATCGAAGTTGAAAACGGTGAAGGTGTAGTTACCGCCTCCATTCCCAAAGACCTGACTCCAGCCGACCTTGACCCCAAACAGGTAGAAGTTCTGCTGCGACAGAAAACCACAGGGCCTGACCAAGTTGGTCGTCATCCAGAAACTGGCGAACCAATTTATTTGAAAATTGGCGCTTATGGCCCCTACGTCCAGTTGGGTGATAAATCTGACGAAAACCCCAAACCCAAACAAACTTCCTTGCCCAAAGGTGTCACACCAGAAAATGTCACCCTGGACATAGCTGTTGGTCTACTGGCTCTACCCAGGACATTAGGAGTTCATCCGGCGACTGGAGGCAAAATTCAAGCCAGTTTAGGACGCTTTGGCCCTTACGTTGTTCATGACCAAGGTAAGGAAGGGAAAGACTACCGCTCTCTCAAAGCTGCTGATAACGTCTTGACAGTTTCTCTAGAACGTGCATTAGAGTTATTGTCTGAACCGAAAAAGGGACGTAGTTCCAGCAATAGTAAATCTAAGGCAGCTTTGCGCGAATTAGGTACACATCCCGAAGATGGTACACCAGTGAATATCTACGATGGCCCCTACGGCCCTTACATTAAGCACAGCAAAACTAATGTTAGCCTTCCAGAAGGTGAATCAGTAGAAGATATAACTTTGGCAACAGCATTGAAATTGTTGGACAGTAAAGCGTCATCAGGGAAATCTACTCGCAAAACTGCTAAGTCAACAACCACTAAGTCAACAACTGCTAAATCTAAGTCAACCTCTAAATCTTCCACAACTGCGGCTAAAAAAAATGACGCTGCGGGTTAATTGCAGGAGATGAGGGAGATCAGAGAGACGTAGCATTGCTACGTCTTCACAATAACCTCTGTTGGTGACGAATGTGATACTCTAAGAAGTAAGGCAAATAACAACACAAAAGTTGAGCAGTTACTCATACCCAAAAAGCGGGAGTGTGTTAGTGCCATAGAAAGCCAGAAGTGCGAAAGCAGATAAGTTTTTGCGTAGCTATTAATTAAAATTGAGGTAGTATCTCAGGAGCGGTCAGTTCAATGGACTATATAGAAAAGGTACTGGAAAAGCTTAAGGAATTGGCGCGTAGGCTAATTGAAGCCTTGCTAGGGCCAGAAGTTGAACCGGAACCGGAACTGATTCCGATTCCTGTAGATGATCGATCGCGTCGTCGTTAGTAGCCCAAAGGTGCAAGAGTTGGCGTTGTTACCTTTAGAAATTTTAGTACTGCATGGGCCAAACCTGAATTTGCTAGGACAGCGAGAACCAGGAATTTATGGTTCCCTCACCCTAGCTGAAATTAACCGCCGATTAGAAGCAGAAGCACTAAAGTTACAGGCGCAAGTTTTTTCCGTGCAGTCAAATCATGAAGGGGTTCTGGTAGATGCTATTCATGAAGCATTAGGAAAATACCAGGGAATTTTGATTAATGCCGGAGCATATACCCATACAAGTGTGGCATTACGAGATGCGATCGCTGGTGTTAATCTACCTACAGTTGAAGTCCATCTGAGTAATATCTACCGCCGAGAAGATTTCCGTCATCTTTCTTACATTGCCCCTGTAGTTATTGGACAAATCAGTGGTTTTGGCGTCCAAAGCTATTTGTTGGGCTTACAAGCGTTGGTGCATCATTTAAGAAAGTAAAAAGTTAAAAGTAGAAGGTAGAAGAAATTATTTTGGCTTTTGACTTCTGAAAAATATGCGCTACTCTCTTGTAAGTCGATTTCGAGGCACTTTATTAGGGGCGTTGCTGGGTGCAAGATTAGCCTCTAGTCAGGATAAACAGTTAAACAGACGTTGTGACGTTGATAAAATAGCCGTTCTGGGTGTTCAAAGTTTAATCACACTGGGCAAATTAGATTTAGATGATTGGCGAGAACGTCAGCGACAAAATTCTCTTCATTTAGATCCAACTGACGAAATCTCACCAAATCTGATTCTATCCACACTCCCAGTAGCACTTTTTTTTCACGAAAATATTATTAAACTGCGACAAAACTTGCTGCGTGTGTTACAAATCTGGGAGGATGACCCAGTGGTAAGGGATGGAACACTAGCAGTAGGTTATGCGATCGCTCAAATCCTGACTGAAAAACTCCACCCCCAAACCCTCATCCCAGAAGCGATCGCCTTTATCGGAGAAACACCGACATCTCTGCCACAACAATTATTAAAGGTTAATGATTTGTTAGATCGGGGGGCTGGATTAGATAGGGCACAAGCTGAGTTGAGTAAAGAAGAAAAGCAGAGTAGCGCTATTGCTATGGCGTTTTACTGCTTTCTCAATACCTTGGAAGACTACCGCCTGGCAGTTTCAAGGGCTACTCGTACTGGCGATGTTTGGTGTGAAGATGATGAAAATTTACACCCACAAACTATAAGTGCAATTACTGGCGCTTTGTCAGGTGCTTATAATAGCACTACAGGCATTCCCTTAACTTGGCAGGTCTTCTACTTACAACCAAATTCCACAGCATGGGGAATGACGAATTTTTCCCAAATGCTAAAATTGGCTGATGGACTTGTGGCTGTGTGGTCAGGAGTGTATAACTTTGATCCCAGTCCAATAGGGTTACAGCCAGAAGGATGTGTCATGTCTGGAGAACAAGCTTCGCTACTTCTAGGTGAAGCTGTTGACAGTTTGTGCGTCTACGCATCTCCTCGCGTCATCCGGTCACGTTAACACGAAATCTACCAATCAACATTGCGGGCGCGAAACCAAAACTGCATCCCATTTATCCAGCCAGCAAATAGCAAAACAGTAGTTTTTTATACTACAATCTCCAAAGAAACTCTCAACCTAACTCTGTAGGTAGCTATTGCAGCGAGTCTGCTGTAACCAGTTCCTGCCACCGAAGTTCCGAGCAGCTTCGGTTGCTATTGCTTGGACTTTTCTGAGGGTTGTCTTGTTTTGAGGTATCAAAGTAAGCAACTGCATCCATAAGTAATGAAAAAGCAGCGATTTTTTCAGTCCTTGACCCAGCAATTAAATCACTGGCGGAGATGGTACAAAGTGCTACTCCGTAAAGGGCCATTGCTAGAGGCAGTCAAAAGTAACAGTGGCAAAAGCCGCCGTCGGCAGATGCAAAGAGTTGCCCTCGGCAATATGATCCTGTTCTTATCAAAAACTAGTGCCCAAAACAGACATCAAAAACCAAGAGTAGCACTGATCTCAATGGCAAAATCGATTAAAAATCAGGGCGGAATGGATGTATTCGGATTCAGGTGGGTACATGAAAAGCGTTCCTCCGTTGTTTTGGCGATCGCAGTAGTATCCCTCACAGGAGTAATTGGACATAAGTTATACAATCAGCCCAAACTAAAAGTAGGGAATATTGCACCACAGACGATTAAAGCACCTTATACAGATCGCATTGAAGATCAAAGAAAAACAGAAGCGCAACGCCGATCTGTTAGTAGAAGCTCCCTACCGATATTGATGGTGGATACACGAGTCAATCAAAAAGTTGAGCAAAATTTGCGACAGCTTCTAGATGAAGGTGATGAAATTCGAGCCATTGCTGGGCCTTTTCCGTTTTTTGACACCTTAGTTTTATCTATCTCTAGTCAGCGCTATCTCCGCTCTTGTACAGAGTTAGAATGGCAAGAATTATTAGTAGCTTTAGAAAATACTAAAAAACATAAAGTAGGATTATTGCTCCCAACGCCAAAAAGCAGTTTTAGTTTTAATAGAGGACAGATTAGAGAAGAAGATACTAAAACACCTTTGAGAGTAGGCAAATTACCCACTACAGTACCTACTCAGAAACGTCAGCAACAAACCGCACCCCTCAATTCCAGCCCTCAAAATACCTTTATCTTCCAGTCAGGGAAAATATTCATTCAAATGTCAGATGAGGAGGTAAAACCAGCTAATATCCCTCCAAAAGCTGAGTTCACTCAAGCAGTAGCAGAACTAGAAACTTACCGCATCACGACTTCTGAGCGTAACTTAGCCTCACTCATTAACCAAATCGACCAAGCACGCCAAAAATACGCCCAAGCGAATGCCAAACTTTTACAGATAGAAGCTGCCAGGATACAACCAGTATACGAAGATAGTGTCCTTCTAGATTTGTCAGATGGGGATTGGCTAAAAACACAAATAGGAATCCGCCAAAGTGCCGAGCGCATGATTACCCAAGGGATACCACACGGATTGCCACCCAATGTTTTACAAGATGCAGTGAGTTTACAAGTGCAAACATTTGTGACAAAAGACGCTGAACCCTTAGCAATTCGACTGTTGTCAGTAGTACTGCAACCAAATTTACAGCAAGATGAAGAAGAAACGAAACGACTGGCACAAAAGGCCGCTGAGGGGGTGCCGCCAGTCATGGTTGAGGTGCGCCAAGGTGAGGTAATTGTTGCTAAGGGAGAGAATATTACTGCCTGGAGCTTTGATTTGCTGGAGCATTATCGCCTGAATCGCCGGGAGGCTAACTGGCCGGAGTTAGGGAAAATCGCAGGTGTCGTAATTACAGCAATTGGTATTTTTGTGTTTGTAGAACGGCGGATTAAGACTCCATTGCGACAACGCGATCGCCTATTGGTATTACTGTTAACTTTGAGCGTGCCGGGAATACTCACAACAGGGATGCCCTATACTACCTGGAGTGCCATTGGTTTACTTTTAGGTAGCTTCTACGGCCCCGCTTTGGGTGTGACAGTTGTAGGGCTACTGTCGTTGATGTTACCAATTAGTCTAGAAATTGGGAAGATTGCCCTTCTGGCTGGTGCAGCCGGGGGAATAGTTGGTAGTTGCATAGCCCAACGATTGCGATCGCGTGAGGAATTGGCGCTATTAGGAGTGGCGATCGCTTCGACTCAAGGGGGTATTTACCTCATCCTTTCTCTGTTCATTGGTGCAGCGTTTGGTTCAGCTTGGTATATCGTACTCCGGGAAGCGGCGTTTTTTGCTCTATCTGGCTTGTCCTGGAGTATAGTCGCCTTGGGACTGAGTCCTTATCTAGAAAAACTTTTTGATTTAGTTACCCCCATCCGTTTGGCCGAACTGGCGAATCCAAATCGCCCTTTGTTAAAACGACTCGCTACAGAAACACCTGGAACGTTTCAACACACTTTGTTTGTGGCTACCCTGGCTGAAGCTGCTGCCAAAGAGTTAGGATGTAATGTCGAATTAGTCAGAGCTGGCACACTATACCATGATATTGGTAAAATGCATGACCCCCAAGGCTTTATTGAAAATCAAATGGGGGGGCCAAATAAGCACGATACGGAAATTAATGACCCCTGGAAGAGTGCTGCAATTATCAAAAAGCACGTGAGCGAAGGGTTGGTGATGGCACGTAAACACCTTTTACCCACTGCCATTCAAGCTTTTATCCCCGAACATCAGGGCACTATGTTAATTGCCTATTTTCATCACCAAGCGCAGCAAATGGCCCAGGCTGACCCTAATTTAACAGTCAACGACGCCGATTTTCGCTACGATGGCCCAATTCCCCAATCGCGGGAAACAGGAATTGTCATGCTAGCAGATTCTTGTGAAGCGGCATTGCGGAGTCTTAAAGATGCCACCCCAGAACAAGCTTTGGCAATGGTTAATAATATCCTCCGCGCCCGGTGGCAAGATAATCAAATGGTTGATTCTGGGCTAACGCGTGAGGAAATGTCAAAAATTGCTCGTATCTTCGTAGAAGTTTGGCAACAATTCCATCACAAACGGATTGCTTATCCTAAGTTGAAGGCTAGTAATGTGGTTAATTAGGTCGACGCCAATAAAGCTGACTGGTGAGGTTTGTTATTTGTCATTTGTTATTTGTTAAGTAAGTCGGTGGGAAAAAACAAAACTAAGTCAAGAAATGTAAACAACGCTATAATCCTCTTCCCTCCTGCCTCCTGCCTTGTCATAACGATAATTTTTAACACTGAGCTACTTATTTGTCATTGGGAAGGGTTGCGAACACATTTACAGGTATTAGGAATTAAGAATTAGGAATTAGGATCATCCCTAGTCCGTTGTACACCAGCCAAAATAAAATTCATTGCTGCTTGAGTGTGTTGCTCAATCATTTCTGGACTGAGTAGTTGTAAATCTGGTCTAGTGTGTTTGAGATTTTCGTAAGCATTGAAATATAAATTACAAACTCCTACAATATGCAGGGTGGTGAGAAATGGATCAAGCTGACGGAAACAGCCTTCTGCCATTCCCCGTTCTAAAATCTTGATCAAATAGGCGAAATTCTCTTGCCAATTCCCCTGTTTGAAATATTTTCCTTGATTTTGATTGGCTTCTTGAAACCAAAGCATCCCCCGGTGCGGGTGAGCAGCTTCATAGGCGATTGCCTCTTTAAGCAATATCTTCAAAGCTTCCTCTGGTGGAAACTGATCTAAATTTAATTGTTGCAAGCCTTCATGCATTTCTATCGCTGGACGTTGTAGCACTGCTTGATACAGTCCTTCTTTACTCTGGAAGTAGTAGTAAATCATTGCTGTAGTGACACCTGCACCTTTAGCGATCGCTTCTGTTCGCGCTCCACTGAGTCCACGTTTGGCAAACTCCATTTCTGCCGCATCTAGAATATGTTGTTTCGTCGCCTCTGCATCACGTACCTGACGAGGCTTCTTATTTAAGGGTTTTGGCTGTGTTGAACGACCCACAATTCTCCATCATACTGACGAAAATATCATAACTAAAAAATTGCTTAGTAGTTGACATATCAGAGGGGATTTATTAGAGTAATGTTATCAACTAAAAATTTAGTTAGTTAGGTCTGCGGCAAATATTAGCCAAAAATAGCCGAGTGTATATGCAGCAAATTTGCGTTGCATATCTCAATTCATAGCTTCAAATTATCCTTAACACAGAGATAACTATAGCAGTCCTAAATGAATTGCAAAAAACTCTATTGGTTATTGCCTGTTTTCATGAGTAATTTGTCAATTAAATACGATGGCGATATTTTGCCATATTTCACAAATCAAAATAACTTTAAACACTTTTGGAGTCACAATGAAACCAATTTTACCAGGTGCTCCTTGGTTGATTGCTCATAGATCAATGCTGGGGATTAATCAGCCACATAAAATTACCTTAAATGGACAATATTACGTCATTTGGCAAAACCAAAAAGGCGAAGTTTTTGCATTGGATAATATTTGTCCACATATGCAAGCACCTTTATCAGATGGCTGGGTTTGTCGAGATAGAGATACGATTACTTGCCCTTTTCATGCCTTAGAATTTGATGGCAAAGGCAGACTATATCGAGGAGATAAAACAGACAATCAGGCTATCACTCAGCCATTAGAACTAATTATTAGTAATGATTGCATCTGGACTTATGCCGGATTTGAACCCAGATTACCCATTCCAGAATTACATCAGACAGTTGTAGATGAATACGAATTTCTAGGCGTGACTGGAGAAAAAAGTATTCAAGGTGAATTTTTGAGTAACTTGATGGTTAACTATGACTATAACCACCAAAATGGTACTCATAAAGAACTGTTTAAAATCACATCTTGTGACGTTAGTTATTTTGAAGAGAATGGATATTACACCAAAATTAAACAAGAACTGAAAAGAGCCGATAACACTTTAGGAGAAATCATCAAAAACCCTATTTTAGGAATCTTTCCCAAAGCTTTGAGTAACACTCTCGAATATGCTTTTCCTTCAACCACAGTTTTCTTTGCGAAAACACCTATTGGCGATATTGCTCAAACTCATATTCTCTACCCAGAAACAGAAAACCGAACTAAAACATTTATTTTGATGTATGCCAAAGTCAAAAACCCGATGATGAAGTTTTTGTTTAAAAATTCAGTTTTACGAGCAGGAGCCACAGTCATTGAACAGGATACAGGTGCAGTTGAAAGTCTATATCCTAGACAGAAACCAAAAATTAGATTACCTAATGAAGAGATTATGTTTTATGCAGAAAAACTCTATCGTGATTGGTAAATGCTAGGCTACAGTGAGGACGATTGAGAGGCTAATATGACTGCCCTGATTCTTAACCTACACCCTACCATCGAGCTAACAGATGAGCAATTCTTCCAACTCTGCCAGAATAATCGTGACCTGCGTCTTGAGCGGACGGCTGAGGGGGAACTAATCATTATGCCACCAACTGGATGGGAAAGCGGAAATCGCAATAGCAGACTCACCCAGCGCTTGGGAAATTGGACAGATGCTGATGGTACAGGTTTGGCTTTTGATTCTTCTACAGGTTTCAAACTTCCCAATGGAGCAAATCGTTCTCCTGATGCATCTTGGGTGAAACGAGACAGAATAGTAGCCCTCAATCCAGATACAGCGAGATTTCTACCCATAGCGCCTGATTTTGTGGCAGAATTAAGCTCCGCTACTGATAGCTTAGAGAAATTGCAGCAAAAAATGCAAGAGTATATTGACAATGGTGTACTTCTAGGGTGGTTGCTTGACCCTCAAAATCAACGTGTAGAAATTTATCGCCCTGATGCGGAAGTTGAAGTCCTACAATCCCCCAACAGCTTATCAGGAGAAGATGTACTACGTGGATTTGTGTTGGATTTAGCAGAGATTTTAAATTAGGCGATCGCTTTACACCCACGTATCATCATACTAAGTGCAAAAACACAAGCCAACAACTGACAATACTAATTTTCCTCATCTCTGATTAAAATTGCAAAACACTCACATATGTGAGATTCTATTAAACTTAGTTTAAAATTCTTTAAAAGACAGCAGCAGGTTGCAAAGAGTTTTAATAACCTAATATTTCCAACCCAGAAAATTACGAATTTCAGTGACAAAAATAAAAAAAATAACTGAAGAGAGTAAAAATTTATCGCAACTACTGTAAATATGTTGCGACAGAGAAAGAAGAAATTGAAACACCAAGATAGAGAAGGCAAAACGCTTATGCCTCAAGAATAATAAAGAAGCAAAAAATAATCGGAAAATTAACCTTTTACTTTCTAAATTTTGCCTTTTCTCTTTCTCGGCGTTTCCTACTGTGCTAGATGTGCATAATATATAGTTTTTAATCTCCAGGAAAAGTATTCTAGCGATCAGTTTTTATGTATCATACTGAACCTTATAGGCAGCAACCCAGATCATGAGGTTAATTTGCAGTTATTGCGAGAATTTTCGAGAATTTGAAAATTCTCCATTTAACTGGGGAGTGAATTGGTGGTAAACAATAAAATTCCTCAATTGCGCTGGTTTCGGAAATTTTTGTGGGTGGGAATTGGTTGTCAACGTGGCATCTCATGGCAGTTAATAGCCACGGCAATTGAGCAAGTATGTAGAGAACATCAACTGGATGAAAAAGCGATCGCAGGTATTGCTACCATTGACACCAAAGTCTCGGAAGTGGGTTTAGTAGAACTTTGTCGTCTACACAACTGGCATTTAAAAACCTTTGCAGCAGAAACGCTGAGGACTGTTCACGTCCCCAACCCAACCGAAAATGTTGCCCAAGCAGTAGGGACTCCCAGCGTAGCAGAGGCGGCGGCTATTCTAGCAGCTACTGGTACTGAAGTATGGAGGAATAGAGGAGAGGGGGATTTTGGGGTGGCATTGTTGGTTCCTAAACAAATTTTGGGATCTGTGACAGTGGCTGTTGCCCAAAAGGTTACGGGAATGACCAGTATTAATCAATTACTCTCAGAAAATAGTTAATCCCACTAGACACGATCGCCAGCACAATAGATCCCAACAAGGCAGGTAGAAACCCATCGATTTTAAAGCCAGGAGTGAAGGCGCTCGCTATACCCAGAGACACAGCATTGATCACAAATGTAAACAAACCAAAGGTCAGTAAGGTAATTGGAAACGCTAAAAAACTCAAAATTGGTCGAATCAGGGCATTAACTAAGCTAATGATGATAACAGCCACCAGAGCAGCCCCAAAATCTTCAATCTTAAATCCTTCAACAATTCTAGAGGTGATCACTAACGCCACCGCCGTACCGAGCCAAGTTAGTAAAAAGTTTTTCATCAGCTTTTGGCAAAAATAAGTAGAAAATTAAAACATTTACCAATCTTTTCACTAATTAACGTGGCTGAGGCGATCGCCTGAGTAAAAGTTCCCAAGTCCCACCACCAGCTACACCATCAGCCTCGACACCATAGCGCGTTTGCAGGGCTTTCACTGCTGTTTCAGTTGCAGCACCAAAGTCTCCATCTATACTGCCTGTAAGGAAACCAAGCCTTTTGAGTTCTGTTTGTAACTTGACGACTTCAGAACCACGATTTCCTAAACGCAAAATTGGCCATCCTTGTGCAGTGTATTGAATCCCAGGAGTGCGTTCAGATATAGGGATGGGTGTAATGCGGGGTGTTGTTGGGCGAACGGGAGGCCGTTGTGGTCTGGTATTTGTCGCCTGTTTTGGTGTAACTGGTCTTGGCGCTGGTTTAGAATTAACCGCCGCCTTTCTTGGTGTAGCGGGTTTTGGCTCTGGCTTAGAATTAACCACCCGATCAGTATTATTAGACTGAGTGGGAACGCTTAAAGGCCTAATTGCCGTGGGTGTGGATATGGGTGCAGGGACAGGAGAAGGCACAGTTGCGATCGCGGCTGCTTCACTAGGAAACAGTTTTTGCCAAGTAGCAGCATCAACAATGCCATCTGGTTTCAAACCGGCTGCTTGCTTGAACTGGGAAACAGCCTTAGCAGTTCCATCCTGATAAATACCATCCACAGCACCTGTATAAAAGCCTAGCAGTTTGAGAGCAGCTTGTAGTTCTGATACTCGCTCTCCTTGGCTACCAATATTGAGGTTAGGACGGTTGATGGTTATTCCTGTTACTGCTTGGGCAATTTTTGGCGACGCCGCGATTGATACCATAGCTTTGGAGCCAAAGAACAAAGGCACAGCAGAGAATAACAGTAACCAATAAAACTGAAATAGTTTACGTGAGAGTAAGTAGCTCAAGATACTTGTTGACAGACTGCCTTTCATGGGATTTGCCACTGGAATCTTCTGTTGCTAATAGTACGGCAGCTGGAGTCTAGAAAACAGATCATGCATGGACTGTTTTTGACACTCCCCTGACTGGTTAAATTTCGGGCATTGCTGAATGGCTGAATGAAGGGATGAAAATTAAAAATTCAATAGAAAATGATTATCTCAATTGACCTCTCAATCAAATGATTTTAAACACAAACAATACTACAGGCATCCACCTAGTTGTTTTTTATAGCATAACCGTTAGTCTTGAAGCGATCGCCTATTCCTTTAAGTGTCATATTTTCAGCGATCGCATCATGGGGTATCAACACATAAACCCAAGGCTTACCATTATGCTTTAGCATATATTCAGAAGCATACTCACACCATTTCACTGCTACATCTTTCTTAGCACTCACTTGAGGATTATCTATTTCATCTCGATTTTTAGGTTCAAGCATATAGATAATATCTTTTGTTTCTGCAACAAAATCCGGTTGATATTCTAAATAATCTCCATCCCATTTGTAATAAATCTGGAATTGACCTCTTGCTGGTTTAAACCACTTAATTGCATCTCGTTCCAAAATTATAGCTAATACTCTCTCCGCTTCTGATTGAAATTTTTGTTCTGTATACAGGCATTTAGAAAAACCTGTATACAGATATTTGGACATATTGCTTTTATCTGGAGGCGAGATTCTGTAATCTAATATATTACTTGCATTTGTAGTATAAGCACTCTCTTTTAAAGTTGTAAAACCTTTACTAATTTCGTATTTGTATTCAACTTGCTCGTCTTCCCAGAAATGCTTTTTCATCTGGTTATGAACATAGTTAGCAATCTCACTTTGATAACGGAATAAAATTTTATGAGTATCTTCTTCAGAGTAATACGTGAGAAAATGGCTAACAACTTGTCCAGCTAAATCATAAAGTAAGTCGGCGTTATCGTCATAGCAAATATCATCAAAGCTGACTAGGTTGTTGACAATATAGTTTTCCAATCGAGATTCTTCCAAATTATTTGTTTTGATTTCTAAAGATGTATAACTATCTGTTGCTAAAGAGCGAATATATAATTCTTGTTTGGAAGGTACAGCATAATTTAAATCTGTTAAATCTAGGGCAAAAGACCTAAATCCTGATTTTACTTCTCCTTTAGGAATAATCAGAATTTTAGGAATATCAATAGTTTGCTGTATTACTAAATTAGTTGTTTTAGCAACAATAGCTTCAATATTTGGTGGTGTAGTTACACCTTCGATTTCTAGTTGTTCTGGTTGATATTCTCTAGCTACAGCTTCCTTCACCAGTGCTTGAATTTTTGGTGACGAGAGATATGCTGTAGTTGGAACTGTTTCAGGATGATTCTCTAACTTCTGAATTTCTTGATAAGTCAGATTGGCAATCTTTTCTTCTATTGGCGATTCAAATATAGATGTTTGAATATCTTGGGTTTCTGTATCTGGCAAATTTATGTCCTGCTCAATAGTTAGTTCTTCTGTAGTAATTCCTAAATTTTGGGCAAGTTTAGAATGTGAAACTACTGTTTTTGTTCTCTCTTGTAAATCTTCAGGGTTGAGAATAATTTGTTGCAATCTAATTTCTGATTCGGGACGTTTTGCTTCTTCCACAATTTCTTGAAATTTGTCATGGGCAACAATATTTAGACGGTCTACAATGTTGATACCTGTTCGCTTTCCATAAGGTAAACGCAATCCCCGTCCAATTGATTGTTTGATTAAAATTTCAGAATTTGCGGCTCTTAACGGCACAATTGTATAAAGGTTAGTAACATCCCATCCTTCTTTTAGCATATTCACATGAATAACGATTTCTGTTGGTTCATCTGGATATTCTACCTTTAGCAACCTTTCTACCATTTCATCTTCTTGTGCGCCTGTTTTACTAGAATCAACTTGAATGACTTTATCTTTGTAATACCCTTTGGCAAATTCATCAGATTTAATCAGTTCTAAAAGTTGTGTAGCATGGTTAGTATCACGGGCAATAACAAGCATAAATGGCTTAACAATTAGCTTTCCTGTTTCGAGAGCATAAATTTTTAATTCAGCTTTAATATTTTCGTGTAAATAAATTCCATCTTCTAATTTGATTCGTTCAATTGCTTCTGGTGATAAACTGGCAGGGTTAAAGTCTTTACGAGTCACAACAGCAGGGTCTTTAACAAAGCCATCTATAATTGCTTTTCCTAAAGAATATTCATAAATAACATTTTTAAAATATAATGGTTTTTTACTAGTTTCTACAGATGGTGTAGCTGTGAGTTCTAAACCTATTAATGGTTTTAATTCATTAATGGCACGAAGTCCTGCTGTAGCTCGATATCGGTGGGATTCATCCATTAAAATTACTAGGTCTTTTAACTGCGAAAGATAATCAAAATAGCTTTCACCAATATATTCAGATAGTCGTTTTATTTTAGGGCTTTTGCCACCGCGCACTTCGGAGTTAATTTTTGAGATATTGAAAATATTGATTTTACATGAAATTAGTGGATCTAAAATTGTTCTTGCATTGGTTTCATAGTTGTCACCAGTTATTATCACAGGTGACTGAACTACAAATTCAGATATACCTGTAAATACATATTTTGATGTATTGGGTGTGAAATCATTAATTAGTTTGTTATAAATAGTGAGGTTGGGTGCTAATACAAAGAAATTCTTTATTCCGTGCGCTAGGTTTAGGTAACTGATAAAAGCACCCATTAGTCTGGTTTTACCCACACCTGTTGCTAATGCAAAACATAGTGAAGGAAATTCACGCTCGAAATTAGTAACAGATGGGAACTCTGTATTGATTCTTGTTAAACTTGTTTCTATATCGGATTGTTCATTAATAGGTAAAAGTTCACAACTTCGATTTAGAATTTCTAACGATCGTCTTTGAGGCGGGCGCAGGCTGAGGCGATTAGCAATATTATTTACAAATTGATTTATCATACTTTATTAATGTCAAATAGTGATTGTTGTAATGGTGCTTGTAATGATTTCGGTGGTGATATTTGTTCAACTGTTGGGAGTGCCTTAGGCAGATTTTTGATATCGAGGCTGTAATCATCCCGTCCCCATTCACAACGTGAAAGTATTTGTTGAGGAATTTTTTTGATTGTCAGATTTGAGAATATATCGGCTTTGCTACGATAGGAACTACATAAAACCAGTAGGGTGCGTTCTTCTCCTACTTCATCAGACAGTTTAGATAATTGTTCATGACTGAGATTTTGGGTAGTGACATAAATAAAATCCCGTTCCGTAGAATAACCATGCTGCCAATAAAATGTATCTGATGGTGCATAAGTAAAGCCTTCAAGTTTGCAGAGTGCTTCGGCTAACATGGCGGGGTTATATTGTTTATTAATAATCCAGTTACCCCATTTATCTTTTTCTAACAGTGATGGCGCAAGGCGATAGTAGCGAAACCCTCCGCCACCTTTCCAGTTAACTGCTTGGGTAATCCCACCTTTATCTTCACCATCAATTACTTTTTTGAGTCTGGGAATGATATGAGTATGACAATGTTCGCCTAGTTCTACCATAATCCAGCGTCTTCCCATTTTGTGAGCTACTGCGCCTGTTGTTCCTGAACCTGCAAAGGAATCAAGAACTAGATCACCTGGATTTGTTGCAATTTCTAGAACTCGCTGGATTAATCCTTCTGGCTTGGGTGTAATAAAGTCATCTGCAAGAGAAGAACTACCTAATACAGCGCGAATTTCCTTTCTAGCAGCATCAGTATGACTTGCGTATTCATGCAGCCAAAGTGTTTGTGGTACAGTTCCCTGATTTTTTAGCAAATGTTTATATCTCTTGTAAGCTGGTGTACTTGATAAACCATCTTTTCCCCAGTAAACAAGGTTATCTCTAACATTTTGTTCATGTGTTTCTTTTGAATAACGCCAAACAGAAGTTTTCTTAGGAAATATTTCCTTCCCAGTATTTGGCTGAATTATTGGATAATAGAGGTTGGGTCTTTCGTCAGAGCTTTTATTGCAAGTATAATTATCAATACGAAAAACTCCTTTTTCATCTGTATATCGGTACTGACGATCCTTTTCTTCGGTTCTTTTTAAAAGATTGCGTTGCCAAGATTCGCTCTTTCTATAAACCAGTATATGGTCGTGCATTGGTGCAATAGTCTTGTGATCGTTAGCAACTGCATATTTCTTTTGCCAAACTACATTAGCGACAAAATTGGCACGTCCAAAAATCTCATCACACATTACTTTTAAATAATGTGCTTCATTATCATCAATGGTGATCCACAAAGACCCATCTTCAGATAATAAATTACGAATAATTTCTAAACGGTCTCTCATTAAAGAAAGCCAGGTAGAATGCTCAACACCATCATCATAATGTTCAAAAGCCGAACCTGTATTATAAGGAGGATCAATAAAAATACATTTAATTTTACCTGTAAATTCCTGTTCTAGAGCTTTGAGAGCTAGCAAGTTATCTCCAAAAATTAAACGATTATGAAAAATATCATCTTCACTAACACGATGTGCAGCATGGTAAGATTTATCAGCATCTTCTAACAAAATTCTTGGCTCTAATTTGGGGCGAATTTCTTTACCAATCCATGTAAGTTCAAGTCTCTGCTTTTTAGTCATAAATTAATTTAGCTCGTAAAAATTAAGTTGTAGATATATTCGGATGATTAGTTTGAGATTCTCTGCGTTCTAACTCTTGCATAACAGCACTGGTTAAAGGCACAACATCAGTCAAATTCCTAAAAATAGCAAGATATCCTTTCTCATCAATTGCAAACTGAGATTCAGCAAGAATATAAATTAACTCGGCAAGTTCTATCGCAATTATGGAAAGCTGATTCATGTCATCGGTCGATAAATTAGCTTCTGGCTTATTGATTAAAGGTTTATAACGTCTTGATAAAATATCCAAGATAAAAAATCTACCATGTTGATAGAAATTTTTTCTACGAGTTTCTGTTTCTGCTTTTCGGGAATTTTCAAAAATCCGATCAAGATATTCAAATATACGAACGTAGCGACAAAGAATAATTCCTGAAATATCATTACTAAAAAGTTCTAAATAATAATCTTTGTAAAGTTGGCTAATATCTTTCTTAGCTGCAACAATTATTTCTGTCTTACCACTAAAACAAGCAAGCGCGATCGCTGCTTTCTCAATAGTGATAGCATCATGATTATCTGCTGATGGTCGATATTGATAGACAATATTTGATACCATACATTCCTGCCGCAAGCGTTCTTGATTAGGATCTAAAGCTGCAAAATAAATATCACGGACATCATTTTGTGTATTTCTTGCTTTAGTAATTTCCACTCCTATTTTATCTGATTTTGTACCTAATTCGATAATTGTTACTAATAATTTTGCGTTGGAAGAGATAGACCCATTGGCATTAAATACAGATGCAATAGATCCCACTGTCTGCGCTCCATTGACTATGGAGAAACTCTCTAAAGTCAATCGAGTTGATTCCTGATTATGTCCAGATGGCAAATTAACTTTTGTACAAGTAATTGTTAAGCCATTATTGAGATAAAAAAGTTCAGATGGTTGTTCTTTTACAGTTTCAGCAATTGCTAAATTAACCTCTGCTGTACCCAAGTAATAACGAATATTATTCTCGAATAGTGACTTATTATACTGGTTATATAAAGAGGCAAGCTCAGAAGCATTAACTAATCCATAAAAAGCCCTACGTGGCTGCTTTAAGCAATGCCAGTTTTCTAATGTCAAGTCAACATCAACAGAGGCGATAGCTTGTTTTGCTGTCAACCATTCATAAATATTTTCAATCTTTAAATCCTTCCATTCAAAGCGTGATTCAAACGTATTGAGTTCATCTTTTAATTGCTTTAGATCATTAATTACATGAGAGCCAAGACTTCCATCCAGATATACATTACAGCCAACTATTATTAGCCCATTTGTGTCTAAAGCATCCTCAACATCTTGCTGCAATCGAGAAAAACCTGTGTTAAATTTTTGAAACCGTTTATTGACAAGATCCCTGATGCCATCACAGAATTTTTTATTATCTCCCATGTTTGGAGCTTTTCCCGCTTTAGCTTGCACCAACCAAAGCAAGTTTTTATTCCGATCAAAAGAAACTGCATCAATTCCGTTATCATTTTCACCATTGATAATTGAGTGAGCAGCTTGAGCAGAAGTAATATTAGCAAGATTAGCGATCGCAAATGCAGCCAAAGAACGACTCAAACGATTTTTCTCATGTTCTGCTGGTGACCAATTTCTTTGAAGTTGAGGAATCATAGGAAAATAATCCCGTGTCAGAACTTCAATAATTTGAGTCTTTTTGGCTTGAGTATTCGGCTTTGACATTGAGTAATCACCCGTATTTGAATTGTTGTTAATACATCATTCCAGAGTAGTATAACTTTGGAATACGGATATCGTTGATAAATTCGGGGATTACTGATGATGATAGTCCTGTTGAGGTGAAGAATAGTTTGATGTAGATCGCTTTGAATTATTCTGACCAATCCAACTTTTGGTAAAAAAGCCAACATTACTGTATTTAAGGATGAAAGCAAGGCAGATAAATAAAAGATACTTTATCGCCGTGATGATTTTTTCGCTACGACTTCCAACAAGTAGCTAAACCTCTTCCAGCACGTTAAAACCCTACCGCAAATCAACGGTAGTCCACATTGTCCCTGATAATGTACTAACGGCTTACATCAACGACCCACATTATGCACACTATTGAGTCTCACTGCGGATAAATCCGCATGAGTCGTTTTTCAGCCCCGGACTAAAGGTTAGCGGCTACCAAGCTTCCCACTAAAGTTTGTGTATGCTAGGCGATCGCACGATTAATTGCTGCTTCTGGCCCGACTAAAGACAAATAAGGTGACTGTAAATACCGATTAGCAGCAGCGATGGTGTCTGTTACTTGCACAGCCGCAATCATTTCCTGAAATTTTTGGTCAAATTCAATCCCTAAGCCCAAAATTTCATACCAGCCGTAAACTTGAGCTATTTGTCCGTTAGTTTGTTTACCCAAAGCATACTGCCCCAGTATCTTATTTTTGGCAGCTTGAAAAGCACTAGGTGATATCTCGGTTTGGCTGAGTAAATCCACCTCAGTTTGCAGACCTCTCAAGGCGATAGTGGTATTTTCTGGTGCAGTACCCATGTAGACTATAAATGAGGCAGGAAACAGCCTTGTGGGGTAAAATGCAGACACCTCATAGGCTAGTCCTTGTTTTTCTCGTAATTCCACAAATAGACGGCTAGAAAGTCCATTACCTAGGTAGGTAGAAAGTAATTTTAATGGGGCATAATCAGGAGAACTGACCGCAGTCCCTAAATAACCCAACATCACAATTGATTGCTGTGTCTGTAGGGGTTTTATCTGATACTGCGGTGCTACTTTAATATCGGGTAGATTGGAGATGGGAGAAGCAGTAGCGGGAGCTTGCCAATCACCAAAAATGTCTGTTACTAGTTTTATGGCGACTTCTGGTGTAATGCGACCAGCAATACTAATTACTAGATGATCTGGACGAAAATAAGTCTGGTGATAATTGACTAAGTCTGCACGAGTGATACTGTTGACGCTGCTTGGAGTTCCCAGCACCGACATAGCGTAGGGATGATCTTGATACATTGCTTGTCGCAGCTGGTCGAAGGCGACGGTAAACGGTTGCTCTTTTTGGGAGCGAATGTCTTGTAGTGCTAACCGCCTTTCCAGTTCCACTTGAGTTTCTGGAAAAGTGGGCGATCGCAAAATCTGCCCTGCCAATGCTAAAATTTCCCGAAAATCTGAGGTTACTGTTTTCATAGACAACAAAAAATAATCAGTGGAGGTATCAGTGCTCAAACTTGCTCCCACAGATTCGACTTTTTCGGCAATTTCTAAACTAGAAAGTCCATCACATCCTTTTGTCATCACAGCTGAGAGTAAATGCGCCAAACCTGCTTGTTCCTGAGTTTCGCAACAACTCCCAGCACGCACAAAAATACGCGCCGCAATAATATCCGCAGCCGGATTTTCTGCCAGTAGCACAACAATGCCATTATTCAGGACAGTGCGATGGATTGGTGATTTTTGCTGCAATGTTGTCATACTAATTTGTAATTCGTAATTAAGAGATACCGTAAAAAGCTTGATACACAACGCTTATTAGTTTTTGAGAGCGTTCCTCAATCAATCCTACCTTTGCCAATTTTGTGTCACTTTTCCCTGTTCCCTTTCGTTCATGACTAACGAGGTTTCAGTACGGTGACTGCGTAATTTTGCGGTGACAGATACTGTTGAGCTAATTTTTGCAGTTCCTGGGTATCGAATGATTGAATTTGCTGGGGATATGTCACTGCTAGTTCCGCCTGAGCAAGAGTGTTGTAGTATCCATAAAGCCCAGTCAGTTGATTTGGAGTTTCTGTAGAAAAGGCATAATCATTGCACAGCAGCCTCCGTGCGCGGACAAGTTCCTGCTGTTTAATTTCTGTATTCTGCAAATTATCCAAGTGAGCGCAAATCAACAGATCAACCTGCTCTAGGTATTCTGGCTCTAACCATGCAGTAATTGTAAATAAACTTGATTCCCGTTGTAGAGAAAAATTGCTACAAATTCCCTGCACCAATTGTCGTTCTTCCCGTAAGTCTCTCACGAGGCGAGAAGTTCGCCCTTCTCCCAATAACACAGCTAGCAAATCTAATCCATAGCCAGTACGGAGTTGTTCTACTCCCGGAGCTGTCCACGACATCAACAATCGCGCCTGTTCTAGCCGTGGTAAGTACATTTCTTGACGGCAAATTCCAGTTATTGCTGGCTGTGAGACTTGTTCCCACTGGGGACAATCAGCGCGTTCGGCAAAATCCGTAAAGGAACTATTTACTAGTTCTAAGGCTGAATCTTCAGCAATACCACCAACAATCACCACCGTCATATTCTCCGGTTGGTAGTGAGCGCGATGAAAACAGCGCATGGAATCTGGTGAGAGATGCATGAGTTCTCTTTCTGTACCCAGCACTGAACGTCCATAGGGGTGGCGCTGATAAATGCTTTGGATGAGAGCCTGAAATCCTATCCAATCTGGATCATCATTGTAGGAGCGAATTTCTTCTAAGACTACATCCCGTTCCCGGATAAATTCATCTTCAGGAATGGCAGCATTCAGCAATAGCTCCCCTAAATGAGGTAGAGTCTCTTCTAAGTAAGGAGCAGCTGTAGTCAAGGAATAATGGGCATAATCGTAGCTTGTTGCCGCATTACTGACTCCACCTCTAATTTCAATGTTATGATCGAAAACTCCTGGAGGTAAGGTTGCTGTACCTTTAAAAATCATGTGTTCCAAAAAGTGAGCCATGCCAAACCAGGATTCTGGCTCCAAGGTTGCTCCAGCACGTACCCAAACATCCGCCACAACTACAGGGGTAGTGGGAATGTGTTGATGAATAAATGTTAAACCACTGTCTAGTCGGAAAACCGAGGCTGGAAACACGGTATTAGTTAGTTGTTGTTGTGACAATTTTTTGTAGCTTTAACCACAATTTAATGCAATTTTGTCATCTTAACGCTGAAACATACCTAAATTAGAATCAATTTATACAGAATTTTTTTGAATGAGCAGGCTAAGACAATTATTCAGATGATTTTGCATTATTCAATCTGTCTTGGGTTGAACCAACTCTTACGAATGGCTCCATGTGCTCTAAATTGGGGAACCCCAATAACATAAAACTGCACAAATGATAATCTTTTTAAGGTGCTTTGGACACCACACTACAACTCGCTATAAAATATCAAGTTTAGTTAATGAAGCAGATCTCAATGTTAAGACGATTGACATCTTTTAGCGCTAATCTTTGCAATAAGTTCTACTATATAGATTAAAACTCCCAAGTTTTCAAGAACTTTGGGAGCTAAAAATTTTGAGTTCACCGCGACGCCGTTTTACCTAAGTTTATGACCTGGTTAAACCAGGTGGGAACCTAAATTCCTCGTTTAAAGTTTCCGGGTACATGCCCGGTCTACTGCCACGAAAACAGTTGATTCCCTTGTCTTTAAAGGCATAGATCAAAAAACTTGATGGCAGTCACCAACGTCGTAGTGCAACAGACTCATTATAGCTTTCTGTAAGATTTTATGTGTTCAATATTGGAATTTTCTGACAAATTTAACTGGGATACCAGATAGATTCTACGGTGTGGGCAAGAGCGATCGCCTCATCTCGATGCTGATGATCTAGTAAAACCGTGACGTGTCCTAGCTTACGCCCAGGACGTGATTCGGTCTTACCATACCAGTGGATATAAGACTGAGGAATTTTTGCTAGTTGTTGACGTTTGTCTTGGTAGTCGCTTTGAGAATTTTCATACCCTAGGAGGTTGACCATCACAGCGCCATTAGACTTGAGGGCGGGATTACCCAAAGGTAAACCGCAAATTGCTCTCAGATGCTGCTCAAACTGGGAAGTTTCGCAACCATCTAGAGAGAAATGCCCAGAATTGTGGGTACGGGGTGCGATTTCGTTGACTAATACTTGACCATCGGTGGTCAGAAATAGTTCAATGCCAAAAACGCCCACTACTTGCAGGCTATCTAATAGAGTATGAGCGATCGCTTCTATTTGTGCTGCTTGATCGCCAGTGATCTCGGCTGGTGCAATTACCAGCCGGCAAACCTGTTGTTCTTGTTGGGTTTCTACAACTGGGTAAGCAACCACATCACCATCTACAGAACGAGCTGCAACTACTGCTAACTCCCGTGCAAACGGCACAAATTCTTCTACTAAGAACAGAGATTGATGAGCAGTTTTATTTGTGTTAATAGCATCTAACTTGTGCTGCAAAGTAGCCCAATCTGGAATGATGAAAGTACCTTGACCATCATAGCCGTGGCGTCGGGATTTTAAGACTACTGGAAAACCCAAAGACTCTATTTTTGATTGGAGACTATTTAAATCTTCGTTTATAGCCAAGAAACGTGGCACAGGTAATCTTAAATCTCTTAAATAGCAGCGCTGATCATATTTATCTAACAGAGGAGCTAAAGCTGCTAATCTAGGACGGAAGGAAATACCTCGGTGTGCTAAAAGCGATAGTGCATCTAGATTAACAAACTCATTTTCAAAGGTGATGACATCACATTTTGTAGCTAAAATCTCTGTCGCAATGCCATCATCTACTGGCGCAAAAACCGTGTCTTGGGCAATAGTTACGGCGGGATCATTTTGACTAGGAGTTTGCACCACCAATTCTACACCTAACTTGTGTGCCGCATCTCCCATCATCCAGGCAAGTTGCCCGCCACCAATTACACCAACACGCTTTATTGACATCCTAAAGAATCTCGAGTTTGCACACCAGTTTTAGAGTTTACACCACTAGCTTTAACACATAGCTCCTTGATTTGTGCCTTATCTAAGACAGCATCAGTGAAATCTGCACTGCTGATATTTACATCAGTAAATATGGCACGTAGCAACAGAGCTTCTTTGAGAACGGCATCACTCAAATCAGCCTTAGTCAAGTTTACCTGATCAACCATTGCATTCGTTAAATCCGCTCCATGCAGATTCGCTTGGGTCATCACCGACGCACTTAAGACTGCTCCTCGCAAGTCAGCATCTGTAAAGTTAGCCTGTTCTAGATTGGCATTAGAAAACTCCGCCGCTTGTAAACTCTCTCCGGAAAAATCATGTCTTTTTAACTCTGCATTGCTAAATGATAGTGGATGAGTCCAGTCTGCCAGTGCAGGGGTAGTCATACACCACATCATCATTCCCAGAAGTAAAGCTAACCCTTGCCGCCAAATCATACTTAGTAGCCAAATCGTTGTCTGAATCGCTACAATTTAGCTTATCGCATTTCTAGAACTCTGACCTCAGACTTGAGGTGTATGGCGCACCGGGCATTAGTAAAAGGGAACATTTGTCAAAGATTGCACAACAAAATTAATGTAAATAAATAATCATATTTTTAGTTACAATTCTTGATGTTTAAGATACTTGTTTTACTATATTTAGGTTGTTTAGGTAAATAAATAAATTTAACTCTTTAGCAAATACTCACTAGGTTATTTACATTTCTTAAATGTCATGATGCCAAGTAAAGTTTATTGTCTTTTGCTCCAACTAGTATGCATAAGCTGCTAGGCTTGTAATCAAGATAAAGTGCTGTTTGAGCATCAAGAATGAAATATGCTCTCAGATGCTTAAGAGAGTTTTTAAACGGAGACATAAGGTTAGTTTTATAGCGATTATCTGGGATCTCAGAAATCAAGTAAGTATTTATCTTCATTCACTACACAAACCCCAAAATTTAACTTGCGAACCCCAATGATGAATCATTACGCTATCGAATGGATTGAGGCATGGTGCGAAGAAAATGGCTGGACAGATTTGTTTGTCGAGCGACGTGATAACTACTGGGCTTTTCCTCCCGGAGGAGTAATGCCTGAACCAATTCCAGTTCATGCGCTGAAGTTGATTAAAGCCGAAAAAGGATTGACCTTTGAAGAAACATTGTGGTCAATGTCAGCAGTGATTGGCACAGTGCTCGCGCTCCTTTCTACATTGTGGCTTCAGTCTCCTATGCCATTAGTTTTAGCATTCGCTTTGAATGCAATTACGGTGGCGCAGTTTGAACCTGATGATGTCTAGATTATTGGTTTGGACATTATTTCGTACAATAATATCAGCTACTAAAAACTGCTTGTGACTCAGCCTTAGTCAGAGCAGTTTTTAATTTATTTGTTATTTGTAGTTTGTGGTTTGTTATTTGTGCAACCCTGCTCGACTAGGGTTACTAAGGTAGTTCATTGAAAGCGATGGGGCATAGGGCATTGGTACAGGCAGAGGCGATTAATCGCATCTCTTCCCCATGCCGTATTCCCTATGCCCAGAAACTCCACCTAAAAGGGGATGGAGTTTTTATTTGTAGGTGTTTCAGGTGTATGTAAGTTTTGTAATATAGTTTGGATTATTGCTTTCAATATGGCTGATTATTTTCTTGTAATTGATTTAGAGGCTACTTGCTGTGATGATGGTAGTATCCCCCGCTACAAAATGGAAATCATCGAAATTGGTGCAGTGATGCTCAATAGAGAAACTTGGGAGATTGATTCTGAGTGGCAAACGTTTATTAAACCTGTGAGATATCCAAAATTGACGGATTTTTGTACGCAATTGACTACCATATCTCAGCAGGATGTGGAAAATGCTCCTAAATTTCCGGAAGTAATTGCTAGCTTGAAAAATTGGATGGAATCGTTTCCTAATTATATTTTCTGCTCTTGGGGCAATTACGACAAAACGCAATTTATGCAAGATTGTAAGTTTCATCATCTTCCCTATCCTTTTAGCGCAGAACACATAAATATCAAAAAAGAATTTTCAGCATATCTTGTCACATCAAAAAGCTTTGGTATGGCACAGGCTCTTAACCATCTGGGAATGGAGTTAATAGGTACACATCATCGAGGTATTGATGATGCTCGCAACATCGCAGCTATATATAGACAGATGAAGCACGAGCGTAGTTAAGCATCGATGAGACTGGCAAGCTAGAAACGCTAGACTACATAGTTAAGATAAATATAAGTTAAGCCTGTTTCTAGAAAAATTTCAGCATCTCGAATCAAATGCAACTACCAAATCTTCTTCAAACCCCTTCTTTTTTTCAGAAGCTCCAGTGGGTTGCTGACCCTGTAGGATATATGGAGAAGGCAGTCCAGCAACATCCTGACATTTTCACAGCAAGTGTAATTGGATTTGGGAACTCAATGGTATTTGTGAACCATCCCCAAAGCATCCAAGAAATTTTAACCAACGATACCTCCGGTAGTGCACTTCGTGCAGGACGCAAGAAATTTGCGGCGCCTGGCAAACAGAATAAAATCTTGGAACCCTTGTTGGGCAGCTATTCCATCATTATGCTGGATGGCGATCGCCACAGACGACGGCGACAACTTGTGATGCCTTCTTTTCATGGCGATCGGATGCGAGCTTATGGTGAGTTAATTTGTGAGTTGACAGAACAGGTTTTGAATCAGTTTCCCGAAAACCAGACTTTTTCAGCTCGTGGGGCGATGCAAGAGATTTCTCTCCAAGTCATCATCCAGTCGGTGTTTGGCTTGTATGAGGGGGAACGCTGCAAAAAACTGAAGCATCTACTAGCATCGATGATGGACTTGTTTCGCTCACCCCTGAGTTCTAGCTTTTTGTTCTTCCCCTTCCTCCAAAAAGATTTAGGCCCTTGGAGTCCTTGGGGAAAATTTGTGCGCGATCGCCAACAAATTGATCAATTACTTTTGGCAGAAATCGCTGAACGCCGAGAGCAACCTGATCCAAATCGCATCGATATCCTCTCTTTACTGATGTCAGCCACAGATGAAGCAGGGAACCCAATGACAGATCAAGAGTTACGCGATGAATTGATGACTCTGTTATTTGCTGGACATGAAACCACAGCCACAGCAATGGCTTGGGGACTATATTGGATGCACAAAAAACCCGAAGTCCGAGAAAAACTGCTCCAAGAACTGGATAACCTTGGTGATGCACCAGACCCAATGAGCATATTTCGACTACCTTATCTCACCGCTTTCTGTAACGAAACTTTACGGATTTATCCCGTTGCGATGTTGACATTTCCCAGGATTGTGCAAGAACCTGTGGAACTGCTGGGACATGCCTTAGAGCCAGGAACCATAATAGTTGGCTGTATGTATTTGGTGCATCACCGTGAAGATTTATATCCCAATTCTCAAGAGTTCCAGCCAGAACGCTTTCTAGAAAGACAATTTTCTCCCTACGAATTTATGCCTTTTGGTGGCGGCGCGCGTCGCTGTCTAGGCGAAGCTTTGGCTCTCTTTGAAATGAAACTGGTCTTGGCAACAATTCTGTCACGCTATGAATTGGCATTAGCTGATCACCAACCAGAAATACCTCGCCGTCGGGGAGTCACCCTCGCACCAGCCCGTGGTGTGAAGATGGTAGTTACCGGAAAGCGATCGCGTCAGGAGTCGGAACTAAGTTTGGTAACTAATTAACCTGATTTGACTAACGTCTCTACGCAGCGAATTAGAGGTTTGCATAATTGTAAAATTAGCTCATCAACTATAAGTTCCAGAAAACTTGAAAACTGACAGCATCTTTTACCGCATCTTTCAGAGCTTACCCAGCACTTTCTTTGAACTGATTAACCAACCAGCATCAGTTGCTGATGCTTACCAATTTTCCTCAGTAGAAGTCAAACAACTAGCATTTAGAATTGATGGTGTATTTCTCCCAAATACTGCAAAATTGCCCATTTATTTTGCTGAGGTACAATTTCAATCAGACAAAAAATTTTACTCGCGCTTATTTGCAGAAATTTTTAACTATCTCGATAAAACTGAATTAACTAACGATTGGTGTGGTGTTGTTATCTTCCCCAACCGTAGTGTTGATAACGGAAAAACAGCAAGATACAAAGAATTGCTCAACTCACAACGAGTAACTTGTATCTATCTTGACGAATTGACTGCAATTGAGTCACCTTCCATTGGAATTGAGACAGTTAAACTCATCATCGAACCAGAATCAACGGCGATCGCCAAAGCTTTAGAGATCGTCAACAGCGCCCGAACAGAAATTATCGATGCTGTTCAACAGAGGGAGATTATACAATTAATAGAAACCATATTAATCTACAAATTGCCACGTCTGAGTCGGGAGGAGATGGAAAAAGTGTTCGGATTAAGCGATTTAAAACAGACGAGATTTTATCAAGAAGTTTTTGCAGAAGGCAAGCAAGAAGGCAGGCAAGAAGGCAAGCAAGAAGGCAGGCAAGAAGGTAAGCAAGAAGGTAAGCAAGAAGGTAAGCTCGAAACGGTACCTCGCCTACTGGCACTAGGTTTGAGTATTGAGCAGATAGCCCAAGCATTAGCTTTGGATGAAGCTGTTGTCAGAGAAGCTGCACAACCAAAATCATCAAGCGATCGCTGATTATGAAGCGATTAAGAACGGTCTTCAGAGACTAAATTAGCGATCGCTTGCACTAGTTCCTCTGGTTCTACTGGTTTAGCTAGGTGCTGATGAAAACCTGCGGCTAGAGCTTTTTGTTGGTTAAACTCGCCTGCATATGCCGTTAAAGCCAAGGCGGGAATCTCTCGACATGGTTGTGATGAAGCCCTGAGTTGTCGTATCAAGGTATACCCATCTGTTTGCGGCATGGCAATGTCACAGACCAAAACATTTGCTTGCACGTGTTGTAATAGATCCCAGGCTTGACTAGCTGATGCGGCGGCTGTGACTTCAGCTCCATATTGCTCCACTATGAATACAATCAGATCACGAGAATCAGCTTCATCATCGACTACCAAAACTCTTACTCCAGTTAAATCTGAAGGATTTTTTGTCGGAGTTACCCTCGGTTGAATCTCGGTTGTTTTGATCATCAGTGGTAATTGCACTGTAAAAGTTGCGCCTTGTCCCTCTCCCAGACTGGCTGCTTGGACTGTACCACCATGCATTTCTACGATGTGACGCACGATCGCCAATCCTAATCCTAGTCCGCCAAATTTCCGCGTTGTTGCACTATCTGCTTGCCGGAAGGTATCAAACACATAAGGTAAAAATTCTGGACTAATGCCCTTACCTGTATCACTGACTTGAATTTGAGCATAACTATCGATAGACTCTAACTTGATTTTCACCTGTCCGCCATTAGGGGTGAACTTAACTGCATTGGTGAGCAAATTCCACAGCACTTGTTGCAGGCGACTAGCATCACCCATGCAAGGCTTGACTAAAGGAGTACACTCGCTATGAATTTGAATTGCCTTGGCTTCAGCAGCTAGTTGTACAGTCTCCTTAGCCGCCTCAATGGTTGCAGCTAAATCTACTGGAATAATTTTGAGTGATAATTTGCCTTGTAAAATCCGGGAAATATCTAATAAATCGCCGATGAGTTGAGTTTGCAATAGAGCGTTGCGCTCAATGGTTTCTAGGGCGATCGCTTTCTTGTGATCATCTAACTTCCCCCCTCGCAACAGCTTTGTCCAGCCGAGAATGGGATTGAGGGGAGTCCGTAGTTCATGGGACAAGACTGCGAGAAATTCATCTTTCATCCGGTTGGCTACTTCTGCGGCTTCTCGTGCTGCTTGCTCACTTAGCAGTAACTGTTCTCGCTCCTCTTCAGCTCGTCTGCGTTCCGTCACATCAACTGCTACCCCTCCCACGAGAAATTCTCCCCTGGGATTGGTAATAGGGAATCTATAAACCAGAAAGTCGCCTAATGTCCCATCCCAGCGAGGCGCAAATTCAATAGTCTCTATGGCTTCACCTGTGAAAGCCACTGTCCTGATGTTTTCTAAGAATTGATCAGCAACTCGCTGATCAAACAACTCAGATACGGTTTTCCCAATAGCATCTTTAGTGGGTAACTGAAATGTTTGGTAATAAGTGGGACTGAGGTAAAGAATACGTCCATTGTTATCTGTAATCCAGGCGGGGGCTGGACTGTGAGCCATGAAAGCCTGAAAGCGTTCTTCACTAGCCCGCAGCACTTCTTCTGTTCGCTTGCGGTCAGTTATGTCCCGAGATACAGCAATTACACCTTCAATTGTTTGATTTTGACTTTGTAGGGGTGCAAAAATGTATTCAAAATAATGCACTCCGTCAACTGCCACACATTCAATCTCCATTGTGATTGGTTCCCCAGTCGCCATCACGGCTGTACGTTGGGTATCTAGCCGCGTCATCGTTTCTACAAGGTCAGAAGCAAAACTGATTTCTCGCCAAGTCTTGCCGAGAAAATCTCTTGGCTGCATACCCATGAAAACAGCACCACCATCACTAACATATTGATAGCGACCGACTGCATCAAAGATAAAAATATGATCAACAGAAGCGGAGAGAATTGCTTGTAATACATTCGCCTGGTTTTGTACCTGGGTCATTAACTGATGTGTGCGTAACTCTGCCTGTTTGCGATCGCTAATATCCACAAATGCCGCTACTGACCCTCTGGTGTTGCCTTTTTCATCGAGTAAGGGGGCCGCATAACCAAACAAATTGAAGACAGTGCCATCAGCACGGATGATATCAACCTCTGTACCTTTGATTTCTACCTTATGAATGGCAGCGTACCGCAAAGGAAATTCATTGGGTCTAAGTTCTTTCCCATTTTGCAAGATTTTATAGGCTGGCGGAGGCGCATTAATGGGGGTGTAGGAGACATTCTCTTCTGTGGATATACCTAATATCTCGGCAAAAGTTGGGTTACATTTGATATATCTAAAATCTGGATCTTGAGCAAAGAGAATGCCGATGGGAATTAGCTCAAACAGAGTTTTCATGTCTTGGTTCAAAGTTGCGATCGCAACTTCCCGCGTTTGCAGTGCGGCTGCCATCTCATCGATTGCATGAGCCAGCTGACCTAGTTCTCCTGATTGATCAGAGATGCCAGTCCGGGTATTGAGTTCACCAGTACCCAGCTTCTGGGCTGTCTGCACTAGTATTTTCATTTGATGTATCAAAAAGATATCGCCACCTACCCAAGCAGCAATTAATGCTAAAACAGTCACAAAACCCAACAAGATCAAATTCCGAACCAATAGCTTATTCGCTTTTGTCAGTACCGTAGATAAGGGAATACCAACTCTAATATAAGCATCAGGATTTTGCAGGTCATCACCTAAGGGGGTAAAGGCAAAGATGCGGGGAATACCATCTAGGTTAGTTGCCTCGTATGTGCCCTCACTTTGAGCTGATTTCATGCGGTAGAAGGCATCTTCTGATAAAGATTTCCCTACCCACTTCTTGGGGTCAGGGTAGCGAACCAATAGCTTTCCTTGGTAGTCAATGATGCTCAGTACTGAGCCTTCCGGTAACTGCACTTGAGTCGCTAACTCGTTTAACTGTTCTAAATCTAGAGAAGCTATGACCACAACTGCAACTTGCCCCACCTTGTCTACAACAGGGTAAGCAAAGTTTAGCGTTGCTTTTTTGGTAATTCGACCAATTTGATAGTCACCAATCACAAATTTGCGGGTTTGCAAGGCTCGCTGAAAATAAGCGTAGTCAAACAGATTCACTGAGCCAGTGTAGGGAATAGCATTACACATCAAATTCCCCTGAGTATCCAGAACGCCAAGGTTGGCATGGGTGGGATACTGCTTCAAGAGATCGGCAAGCAAGCGATCGCATTCTGGGGAATTACCCTGACGAATCACTGGTAGCTGTGCCAATATCGTCAACAATTGGCGTGTGCTTTCTACAACCTGCCTCTGGTTATTAGCTGCCAATCTCACCAACCGGAGTGTGCTTTTCTGGGCTTCTACCGTTGCGGTGCGTCTTTGTTCCGAAGCAGTGTAGAGAATTAGTCCTAGTGCCGGCACGACAGCCAGGAGAACAAGAAGTACCAAACGAGTACGAAGGCTGGATAAGAATGTACTGTGTAACCAGGAGCGCATTTTGATTTACTTTAACTCCAATAGCGACTCTGAGGCGATTCCATGCATATCTCAAGTAATCGCTCCTATTTGCGGTTGGGATCAGATTAAAACTTCATGCTTGTCTGAGCAATCTGAAATTGAAACTGTGTTTACTCTAACTAAATTAAATAGTTCTCTATTATCTATCTTTGCCAGTGAGTTCATGAATCCAATCAGATTAATTGATTGGAGGTGCTGATATAACTCAGTATAGTCTGCAAATTTTGGGTAATATTTAGCCTTTGCTATTACATTGGTGGTGATTGACACAAATCAATCACCAGATTTCCGTAATTTTTTTGACTTAGTTATTGAGCGATCGCAAAATAATTTGCCGTTTGAGACGGAATAGCCTGCCTTCTTCTTCAAAATCATGTAAGAGACGCGTTACTGTTACTCTTGTTGTATTTAATACCTCAGATATTTCTTGATGAGTCGCACTCAACTCGATCAGCTTACCTTGTTCGACATCACGACCAAATTTAGCACTTAACCACACCAAAAATTGCCACAAACGGAGAGAAATAGGTTTCCGATGCACAATACTTAAAAGTTCTTCTCCTTGTTGAATACGTGACAATAAAGCGTTGACATCCTGATACCAAAGATGAGGAGGTACAATGCTGACTTCTACGTTTGTCAGACATTCAATTTGATAAGGCTTGATTTTGGACAAAGGAGAACCAATCAAATCCCCATAGCCCCAATAACCGAGAGTAATAAAAGTGCCATCTTCGCTACAAGTCAAAGTACGTACAGCGCCACGTTCTATTCGCCACAAGATGTCGTTACGCGGTGGTAGCATTTCGCGTTTGGTAAATAACCGATAAGGTATTTGTCCTTTGAAAGCAGAGTTATATGATAAATCTGTATAATACATAGCAGATTGGGTAGACACACGTAATGGATGAAGAATTTATCAGAAATATCCCGCAATTTGCCACAAATAAGGATTTTATGACCACAAGATTTAGGATAATTTAATACTTGTAATCACTTTAGCTACTGCTGATTTAACACTCATATCATCTATGTGTAAATAGCGGAATAGTGCTGAAAACCACAATTTTTTATAAGTAATTATAGATACATCAGTGAAGAGAAACCTCCTTAAACAAGAGGTTTAGCAAAATGAAGAAATTTTTATTACCTAGAAACCTGAGACAAGCTCAAGCAATAGGTTTCGTTGATACCCTGCATTAATACCAATTTTAAAAATGATTGCGACAGTTGGATTCACAAAACCCAGATGCAGATAGAGATGGCCAATTCTCTTTATTGCCTGTCGATGGGAATCAAGTCTGTCAAGATGCTATCTAAGCTACCATTGACCTGAATTCGATCTATCTTCTCCGCAACCCGTTCCAGCACCTCTAATTCCTTCAGACGCAAAGCAACAGGATTATCCTTGATCACTTTCGCTATATTTAACATACTGCCAGTTGCCGCAGTTTCTTCACGGTGACGCACTACATTAGCTTGGGCAGCTTTTTCGGCTTCTACAACCTTGCTCAAGATAGTCTTAATTTCTTTCACCAGGGAGAATAATATCCACTAAAAATCCCCCCAGTCGCATCGGCCAGATCAATGGCGCTGAGGGGATGCTATTTATCAAAACAATCTTCAAAATTTCATACCACTAAAACACTTGATCAGTGCAGATAGTATGCTACAATAGTCTGCGTTGATCAGCGATCGCTGCAAATTGCCATAACAAGGGCGGTTAGTAGAAATCGTGCTGTGGTTCTGGCTCTGGTTGGGCTACTGCAAAATTAGATCCATCATACAAGTAGCGGCTAGCCTCTTCTTCCAGGCGGTGAATCAGGAAAGGTTCAATAGCGTTTCCCTGTCTTAATGCGGCTAGATACCCGTCCAAATACATCCGCATATCATCCGTGCGATAACCGCGATTCCACAACTCGACGAAGGCGTCGGTAATTCTTTGGTAATAGCGGATGGTTTGTGTGTCTTGGAGCATAACTGCTGTATTAATCTCTTTGGAATGAGAATTGTAAATGATTCACGCTCAAAAGTGAAGTGTCACTTTCCCCTCGGCATCAATTCCAGGCTGATTCATTAAAGTAGGGCAACACCCCCAGCAGCTAGTAAAGTACTCTGATCCTATGCCAGAAAAGGCAAAATATGATTATTTGGTAAGCTATTCTTATAATTTGCTTAGTCAGCGACCCTGTTTTTTTATAGATGCCAACTTTGTCTTTTGGGTTATTCACTATCCTTTCCCTATCAAGTCAGAAGACAACTTGGTTAGTGGATAGCTTGTTCAGTGATATTGCTTTGGTGGATTGCCTCCTTCTAAGAGTAGGATGATGAAGAAGAACTGGTTTTGATAAGTCTAACAAAAATTTAAGAATATTACTAATTGGCTGTGGGCAAAGCATAGACTCATCTTTTTGCCACGGTTGTTATGAGGAGATGTCAAGCCAAATAGTGATTCGAGTAACAAAGACTACAAAACCTTGAGCATGGGCTTGTTAATTTGAAAGTCATCGACGCTAAGGGGTCTTGCCACCGTGGGTTCGGTTTGTATTGAAATCGTTGAGGGGAATCCCCATCTGAGGTCGTTGCTGGGTTGGCACTTGCAGCAGTTGGAATACCGAGTGCATCAAGCCGCCAGCATTTATCAGGCAAGGGAAGTGTTTTTAGGTCACCAACCAACACTGGTGATTCTGGATGCTGATTTGTCGGATGGCGATGGCATTGAGTTTTGCCGTTGGTTACACCGCCAGCAACAGCCTTTAATCCTAATGCTGTCTGCCCGCGCTAATGAAGCCGATATAGTCGCCGGCTTGAAAGCAGGGGCAGATGACTATCTGAGCAAACCTTTTGGAATGCAAGAGTTTCTAGCACGAGTAGAAGCATTAATTCGCCGTAATCGCACACCTGTTGCACCAGCTTATCTGGATTACGGTGCTTTGCAAATTGATTTAGTGCAACGCCGCGTCCGTTTTCAAGGGGAGTTTATTGACTTAACACCCCAGGAATTTAGTTTGTTATATGTTCTAGCACAAGCAGGAGGAGTACCCCTATCTAGGTCAGAATTACTGCGTCGGGCTTGGCCAGATGCCATAGATAACCCACGCACCATTGATACTCATGTTTTATCACTGCGAAAAAAAGTTGAACTTGATCCTCGGCAACCTAGTTTAATTCAAACTATCCGCAATGTGGGTTACCGATTTAACATGGAAATTTTGAATACCAATCTTTCGCAGTCACAAACAAAATTAGCTAAAGAGAGATTTAGTAATCAACGTTCAACTCTCAGTACTCAACGGTCTTAGCGAGAAACAAAGAAATTCAAAATAAAAAATTTAGAGAGAAGAAGCCATTTTTTGAATTTTGTAGACACCCGTAGGGTATTTTGAATTGGATCGTAGCAACTAAATCCATTCTTGGGCTGCTTGAGCTTCTGTGTTGATTAAGCTAGCGCGTAAGTTCACCCAATCTACTCCAGAGGCGCTTTGATCTGCTAGTAATCGGCCTTGTTGTAGGTGTAATAGTCGCGTGCCAAATATCTGTGCTAGTTCTATCTGGTGGTTGACCATGAGAATAGTGGTGTGATGAGTGTCAGCCAGATGGATTAAAACTTCCATGAGATGGGAAGCTGTACCAAGGTCTAAAGCAGAAGTTGGCTCATCTAGTAGTAAAATTTGAGGTTGGATGACTAAGGCACGAGCGATGGCTACTAGTTGTCGCCCTCCCGTAGAAAGTTGCACTTCAGTCCTTCCTAACCAGTCACTAGGGATTTGCAGCTGTTCTATCCAATAACTGACACGCTGCTGAATTGTCTGTTTGGATAGACCACGCAAAGCCAAAGGATAAGCCAAAGCTTGCTCAACCGTCATTCCCAGAAGCTTTGATTCTTGCAACACCAGGGCTACCAACTGGCGTAGCTTGATTACAGGAATTTTGTGGTATTCCTGACCTTCCAGACAGATTTTGCCACTAGTTGGTTCCCCAAGGCGATTGATCAGCCTTAATAAAGCTGTTTTACCAGCGCCAGTGGGGCCGACAATAGCAATGCGTTCCTGTGGGAATACCTCAAAGCTAATATCTTGCAATATGGGGTATCCCTGCTGGTTGCCCGCAAGTTTAGTATTGAGCCTCGTAAACAGATTAACTTGCTCCAGTCTTAATAATGTTTTGGGGGCGACGTTATCCAAGTTGGAGAATGGGGTATTGGGTATTGGGTATTGGGTATTGGACTCTTGATAGCCAGTTCACTCAACGGAGCGGAGCCTGAGACTCCGAAAGCTCCGGGGAACCTCCCGAAGTTTGCCGGAAAGAACGCCTCACCGGCAACTTTTCTCCGCACAGAAGTGGCTCCCCTTAACCCTTGACCCTGGACATTTCACAAATGACAAATAACCAATAACAATTCTAAGTTAACTTGCCCATAGATAAAGCTGTGGTGATTGTCCAGGCGTCTATCAACAGCAGCAGCAATGTACATCCCAATAAAATCAGATACATCCAAGGCTGCGCTAAAGTACTAATATCTGTGGTATCTATACCAGTTTTTACTTGTACTTGTCTGACCATTTGCCCAAATCCAGCTACACGCATGGGCAATAAATAAGCTTTACCATCCTGGCTGAGGAAATAATAAACCATACCTCCTTGACCAGTGGTGCGAGGTTTTAATTCTTTGATCTCCGACCAAGGTAAAGACCAACCTTTGCGAAAAAAACCAGGAACCCAAGTTGGGTAAGTCACCTGAATACCTTGGTCATCTAAAATTACACGTTCAGTTAACACCGCATACAAGGCAACTAAGCCGATGCTAATTCCCACCCATAATAGCCTTGGTGGCAGAGGTGCGGCAGTGACTTCGGCTAGAAAAGGTAATGGTACTGTGAGTGCGACATATAGACTCAACAGGGTCATCCGAATTAACGGAGACAGGCGAAAAATAGAAGCTGAGGTGTCGGCTGAGTTTGCTGTCACGGTTCCATCAAAATGATTAGCTTTAAATTTAGTCTAACTAGGAAGCTACAGGAGTTATGAAAAATGCGATCGCTTTGCCTTACTAACAAGTGTTCGCCCGATTACCACCACTCTTCTCTCAAACTTCTCTCTGTGTCCCTCCACGCTCAAAAAAGCTACATTTCACACAAGACATAACCAAGCAAAAATTCAAAATTTGTCTAAGGTAGATATTTTTGAACCACACTCCAACCGGTCAGAGACACCCAAGCAAATCCCATAAACAGCACAATATTTATACCGATATGTAAAGGTCTAGCCCAAGATTGTCTGGCAATAATTTGTGTAGCACTAAAAGCAGATAGCAAAACTAATGCTACTACTATCAATCCTGCAACCAAGTGTGATGATTGCCCCAAAGAACCAAAATGACCCAAGGTGCCAATAACACCAATTGCCAGCAGTAGCAGCACCAAACTCACCATGCTGATGCCTATTGTAAAATGCAGCGATCGCATTCCCTGATGTCCCTTTGTCAAGAAAGGGATACTAGGGGGTTGTTGCGAAGTTCTCGCCCGCAGCATCCAAAAGCCAGTGACCGCTAACAACAGGTATGCCAACAGGGATAACCCCATAGACCAAGCGGCTATTTTCCACAACCAGAGAAAAGAAGGTAAATGCATAATGGGGAATAGGGAATTGGGCATGAGAAATAGGCAATAACCCTTGACCCATGACTTTTAAACAAATAACTAATAACAAATTACAAACCACCAATCAACAAAAAAGGCTGCCGAATTTGGCAACCCTCAAAGTTGAGTGAAATTGTTTTTTTAATCAACAGACGCTAAACCAGCTATTGTTAATGGTTTTGTTGTATCTCCAGTTTTTGTATTAATTGTTGACACTATTGGTTTTTTATTGATAGAGTCTATTGCTACATCTGAGTTTGTATCCAACCCATAAGCACGAGGCTCGTTGATCGCAAGGCGATCGCACGGAATCTTATCCGATAAAATTGCACTTGCCATCATCCCAGTATGAATCTCCATTTGAGCTTCTTGTGGGGCTTCAAACACGAGGCGCTGTCCAGGAAAAACCACTCTTTCAAAATACCAATTGGGAATATTAGAGATGCGAGCCACCTGGATTTTGCTCGTGGCATTAACGTAGCAGCAGAGAATTGTCCCCGATTGCTCAGGTGGTAGAGGATCTAGTATTTGAGCCATAACTGCTGAGGAGCTTTACGCCACAATTTTACATTACACCAGCAAACCTAACACTGGCTGATCCCCAGAAGCTGTAACTCCGACTACCAACTGCACATTTCTGCAACATTTATGTCTAAAGATATGTATCTAAATATAAAAGTTTCGTAAATTAATACGCATTCCCAGGCATTATACACTATAAGCAAAGATTTGTATATTAGTTGCTTGATAATTTCAGATGTAACTTCCTAAAGAAGGATTGTCAGGGTAGAAACCAGGGCGACAATCTCCTGAACTATAAATCGATTGGGAGAAATAAGTTTTTTATTTCATCTATGCCGCAAATAATCGGTGGGGATCATCGCTTAGGGATGAAACTCAATGTTATGGTAAAGATATATGAAAAATATCTTCATAAACAGTGTTCTATTGTTGTCCACACCTAATAAAAAGCAATTTTAGCTACCAAAAGGAGGTCAAGCAACCAAAGAATTAGCTGAAATATTGAAGTGCGATCGCGGTAGAAACACTCAAACCGAAAGCACATTTGCATCCAGTACTTTATTTACCTTTCCCCTCAAAAACGGCAAGATGGCAGCTAAAACAAGCATGATGGAAAACCGAATTCTCTACGTTCGCCTTCCTTGCAACCCCATCTTTCCTATTGGGGTTGTCTACCTATCAGATCATGTACACAAGCAATTTCCCAACATTGAACAACGCATCTTTGATTTGGGAACGGTAGCCCCCTTAGACTATGCCGCCGCCCTAGACCAATGTATCGATGAATTTCAACCCACACTGCTAGTATTTTCTTGGCGGGATATTCAAATTTATGCTCCAGTTGGTGGACGTGGTGGCAACCCCCTGCAAAATGCTTTTGAATTTTACTATGCCAAGAACCCACTAATTAGACTACGTGGAGCTTTAGGCGGTTTGCGAATCTTCATTGCCTACTATGTAGAGTTGTGGCGTAACCTAGGCTTAATCAAGCGCGGTTTAAAACGTGCTCAAAGATATACTGCTAACGCCCGTGCAGTTGTGGGTGGTGGTGCAGTTAGCGTATTTTACGAACAGTTGGGTAAAAGCTTACCCAATGGGACAATTATTTCTGTGGGTGAAGGAGAAACCCTGTTAGAAAAACTCCTCAGTGGCAAAGAGTTTCGGGATGAACGCTGTTATGTTGTCGGAGAAAATAAAATACGGCAACGATTAATCCACGAACAACCCACACCTCTAGAAAAAACTGCCTGCAAATACGACTATATCGAAAGCATTTGGCCAGAATTTAACTATTACTTACAAGAACAAGACTTCTATATCGGCGTCCAAACCAAACGCGGCTGTCCTCATAACTGCTGCTATTGTGTTTACACCGTAGTTGAAGGCAAACAGGTACGGATTAACCCAGCCGATGAAGTTGTCGCCGAGATGCGACAATTATATAATCGCGGGATTCGTAACTTCTGGTTTACCGACGCTCAATTCATTCCAGCACGGAAATTTATCGACGATGCAGTAGAACTTTTACAAAAAATCGTTGATTCTGGGATGACAGACATTCACTGGGCAGCATACATCAGAGCCGACAATTTAACACCCCAGTTGTGCGACTTGATGGCAAAAACCGGGATGAACTACTTTGAAATCGGCATTACTAGTGGTTCTCAAGAACTTGTGCGGAAAATGCGGATGGGTTACAACCTGCGAAATGTTTTGCAAAACTGTCGAGACTTGAAGGCAGCTGGTTTCAATGACCTAGTTTCTGTTAATTACTCGTTCAACGTCATCGATGAACGCCCCGAAACCATCCGCCAAACTATTGCTTACCACCGCGAACTAGAAAGAATTTTCGGTGCTGATAAAGTCGAACCTGCTATTTTCTTTATTGGACTGCAACCCCATACTCACTTAGAAGAGTACGCCTTCAAGGAAGGAATCCTAAAACCAGGATACGACCCCATGAGTTTAATGCCGTGGACAGCAAAAAAACTGCTGTGGAACCCTGAGCCTTTGGGTTCATTTTTTGGTGCAGTTTGCTTGCAAGCTTGGCAACAAAATCCCAATGACTTTGGACGAGAAGTCATGAAGATATTAGAGGAAAAATTAGGTTGTGCTGATTTAGAAGAGGCACTGTCTGCACCAATTGAGACGAAAGATAAACAATTGGTGGGAGTTTAAGTAAAAAGTAGAGACGCGAAATGTCGGGTCTCTACCCTCACAGGACTTACGCACAAGCTACGGAAAATCAAACCACTCCAGACGCAGAGTTCACGGATTCATGAGATTTTGAGAGGTTTTTTGGTTAAGTTTTGTGATGTAGCGTAATTGAACCCTGAAAAAGTAAACTAAGGAATCATAGACATAATTTAAAGCTTTTTATCCTTCTGCGCTTTTGCACTTCCTTTAACAAAACTCCAAACCCCATGTTAGAAGGTTCCATCCTACAACAGCTGGAAGCAGCCCATCGCCACAGCACTAGACCGATTCGATTCGGGGTGTACTACAAAAATACCCTAGTTGCCTTGTGTCATGCCCTAGAAGACCAAATACTAACTGACGATAGTATGCCCTTGGTGATCACTGCCTTCCAGCAGGGTAAATGGTATCTACAAGAAGCAGAACGATACGCAGATATTGCCCAGCACAGCTGTGGAATTACGATCATGGCTGCTGCCGATGCTGGTTTTGCAGAACATCCTACAAGCCAGCTAGCCAATGTAAACTTAGTGGGGTTATATCCGACAGACTCAGTAGCGCAGGAATGGCACTTAATTATCCTGTCACCAAAATACACAGCAATGGTGATTTGTCAAGAGTTATCAGAGGCTGATTATGGCAGTGCAGGGCTACCAACGTCAGATTTAGAGCGTAAATTCTATGGCTTATGGACATTTGAACCAGAGTTAGTCCAAGAGACAGCAGCAATAGCGATCGCTCATATCAAACAATACAATTCAGAACTAGCAGTCAAACTCCTAGCCCAGAAAGATGCAATTCCACCTAGGCTAGCCGCACCAGCAGAAGTAAGTGCAGTAGTTTCTCGCGTTGTCGATTACCTCCAAACCGGCCAAGAAAATTTATCCGTCTCCGCAGCCCTTCACCAACAAGTCCTAGACCGTAACTTGGTTTCCAACGAAATCCAGGCATTTTTGCGAATGGCACAATTGATGGATCTCGCTGACATCAACAACCCAATGGCCGCCGCAGAAGTAGTCGCCCTAGCAGAAACAATGGGGCAACTCTTGGATCTTCCTGCATGGCAGATTAAGAGGTTGCGCCTTGCAGGGTTGCTGCATCGCATAGATCCACTACAAAATGCAGAAAGCCTGCTCACCGCCACTACATCTATACCTGACCAAAATGCCCCCAGTTGTCCTCTAGTACCAGGGGTGCAGGTATTGCGAACCATGCCTAGGTTGCGGGCAGTTGCTCAAATTATCACCCATCAAACCGAATACTGGAATGGCACAGGAGAACCAGCAGGTTTAGCAGGAGATGAAATTCCTCTAGAATCGAGAATTTTAGCCTTAGTTGCAGACTTTCAATGCCGAGTCAATCAGCAAAAATCATCCTCATTGAGTCGAGAAGAGATATTCACTCAAGCATTAAATGAGTGTAGACAACAACAATCAACTCGCTTCGACCCTAAACTAATAGATACCCTAGCGCTATTAGTCATGGGCTTGCAACAAGGACTAGACTTACCCTTAATAGAACCTAAAGTCAGTACAGGCATGTGGTTAATTGATTCCCGATGGGATACTTACAGCAAGACTAATGAGGAAATTGGTACTTACCTCCAATGAATATAGAAGCTATTAGATTAGGAACCCTCAAACAACTCCCAGGGGCCAATTTAGAGGACGAAGAACTCTCCCAACTGGATTTAAGCCGCGTCAACTTTGCAGGCGCTACCCTTGTGGGCACGAATTTCACTGGTTCCAAACTCGAAGGTGGGCATTTAGAAGGTGCAAATCTCATGGGCGCGAACCTGCAAGCAACTGACTTGCGCGCCAACTTGATGGGCGCAAACTTAATGCAGGCAGATTTAACTGGTGCCGACTTGCGGGGTAGTAATTTGCGCGGCGCTAACTTAATGGCTGCGACACTCAGCGAAGTATCTCTAGCAGGTGCTTTCTTAAGTGGTGCTAATTTGATGAACGTGAACTTACAAGGCGTTGACTTGCGGGGTGTTGACTTGCGCGGTGCAAACCTGACTGGGGCAAATCTTAAAAGTGCAGACTTGAGTTGTGCTGATTTACGGGGAACACTATTGAGTGATGCCAATCTCGAAGAAGCTGATTTACGAGGTGCGAATCTAGCGGGGGCAAATTTAACGGGCGCGAATTTGCTATGTGCTGAATTAACAGGGGCGAATTTGCTCGGAGTTAATCTAGATAGGGCATGTTTAGTGGGAACGATCGCTGAGGCAATGATTTCTTAACACCTGAAACAGTACATCAGTGTAGTTCCGAAAATTATCCTAACAGCAAAGAATTAAGGAGTACTTGTATACTTTAAAATACCATTAATATTTTCAATACCATTTAAAACTAACGAGGTACGATTAGGTGTACCATCTCTTCTTTTACAAATAGCTTGTAATACGTTTCCTTGAATACCAAGGCGATCGCAACTGAGTTGATAATTACTAACTTGAGCAGGGTTAGTTACTCTAAGAGTGCCGTCAATGTTTTCAATCCCCTGCAAAACTAACGAGGTGCGATTGAAACTACCATTAATCCTACGGCAATTAGCTGATAGCACATTACCAGAAATTGAAATGTTATTACAACTTCTCTGATAGCTACTCGGTTGAGGTTTAGCTGTGTACTTGAGAGCACCATCAATATTTTCAATATCTTCTAAGACTAAAGAAGTTTGATTAAATGAACCGTTTCTTTTCCTACAAATAGCTTGTAATACGTTTCCTCGAATGCCAAGGCGATCGCAACTGAATTTGAGCCTTAATTGCTTACAAAATGGTTCTACAACTTAAAAAACCAAAATTCCGCGAATCAAATCAAAAATTGCGGTTTTTCACCAATTATTGCAGCTAGATAAATCTTGAAGCTAGTTAGACTGTTGCTCGCCTCTGCATCCATAAGGCTAGTACACTCATAAATACAACCCCCATGACTCCTTGCAAGGGGTTCTGATTAACACCAGTAATCCAATCAGGAACTTGACCAGAATATTTAACTAATTCCCCAACATTAATCATGTAATAGCCCCACACTAAACCACCATGTAGACCAATTGGCAAGCCGAGGCGTCCTCCACGCCAGCGTTTGGCCCATACCTGCGTTAGTCCTAGCAAAACTAAAGCCGGAAATTGGGGCAGTGTATGAATAATCGCCTCTAGTGGTTTAATAAAATGCAATGCAGCAAAGGCAAAAGCATTTATCCACATTGCCACACGCGGACTGTAATCTCGCTGCAACTCGTTCAATAACCATCCCCGGAATAATAATTCCTCAGCAAGCCCAATACCCACACCAACAATTAAACCCTCTAAAATCACTTTTAGGAAAAAAACTTGCGGTTGTTGCCACACCAGCCAACCCAAGACACTTTCTACCCCAAAGAGGATCAGAATGTTAATTGTCCCCATCACCAAGCCGCACAGCATTTCTACAACGTTTCGCCCCGTGATTTCTAAGCCATAATCTCGCAGTGTATGCGGTTTTTGGTAGATATACTTGCCCCACAGCCTGAGTAGAATCATAAACTCTACATACAGCAAGACCATTGTTATAATACTTACTAAATTGGAGTCACTTACTAGTAAGTAAATTGGGACAGCAAATGGTAGCCATAGCACTGCTAAACACAAAATAAAACAACCCAGCCTTATGGGGACAGGTTGTTGAGCTAGACGGACAATATTTATTTTCATAACCTAATGATGCGAAAGTCACTAGTCAACACTCTAAATCTAAACCAATGACTAATTACTATTCATCAGGTTCGATTGTGCTGCTCAATCCATGACTTTTCAACGTTTCGCAATAAAACTCGGCATGTTCTTGGGCGCAAGTAATGACTAAAGCTAGCCCGTTAGTATGGGCTTCCATCATGATACTAACAGCCTGGGGTTGGGTAAGGCTCGATACTGTGGTCAAGAGTACTTGTACCACGTACTCCATAGAGTTGTAGGCGTCATTATGGAGCAAAACGCGATACCGAGGCGCTAGCTTGCGGGATGTGGAACGCTTCTCAATGGTTTCGACTGACACTGCTCTCTTCTCTTTGATTTACTACAACAGAGTTTCTATTAAGCGATCGCTTAACAGTTATTTACCTAATTACTAACCTATTTTATAGCATTTCCATAAAAATGCTATTTCGTGAGAAATTTTGCTGCTTGGTTGATTGCAGCACCATGAAACTAACGCTGAAAAGAATATTGTATAATTAGTTACAAAATATTGGTATCTGTTCAATTTAGCACTACCTTCAAGTAAGGATAGCGCATTCTCAGTTTTAAAATTAAGGAAGCTGTAACACAATTCTTGCCGCAGACTGATCTCAATAATTATGGACATAAGTCTAGATTTTCAACCAGGACAAATAGTGTCTTTAGAGCATAACGACAAGAATCTGTATGCAGAAGTCATTCAAGTTGTAGTATCCCGCCAGTCGTGCTGGGTGCGTCCTTTATTTTTAGTTACCTTGACAGAAGAACTACCGCTAATTACTGATTTGCGAGGTGCTTCTCACTTGCTTTGGCCCGCGCAATTATTCCGACCAGCCCTGGATACAGAAGTAATTACACTGTGGAGTCAGATTTTGGCGAAAGAACCAAAAGCTGAAGCTGATTTAGCCACTAAGCAGCAACTCCATCAGTTTATTCAGCAAGTTTGGCAAGAATATCAAAAGGGCATAGGTCATGGCGCATAGGGCATGGGGTATTATTTATTTTCTTCCCATCTCCCTACCTTCCTGATTTCCCGAATTAAGCGTAGCGAATATCGGCATCTTTCAAGCGTTGAATTGCTGCGTGCATCCGCTCATCTGATGCAGTTAGAGCGATCCGGAAAAAGCCTTCTCCGGCTGCACCATAGCCATTGCCAGGAGGCACGAGGATACCACATTTGTCAAGTAGTAAGTTGACAAATTCTGTGGAGGAATAACCTGGAGGGACAGGTACCCAAACATAAAGAGTTGCTTTTGGAGGTTGAATTGGCCAACCTAGAGATTGCAGTCCTTGGACGATGATGTCTCGACGCTGTTGGTAAATTGAGACTACAGATGCTAGTTCGGCTTCATTGGTAGAATAAGCTGCGATCGCTGCTTTTTGAATAGCTTTAAATATCCCAGAATCAACATTACTTTTGACTTGTATTAAGCCTTGAATGCCCATAGCATTGCCGACTACAAAGCCAACCCGCCAGCCTGTCATATTGTAGGACTTAGATAAACTGTGAAATTCAATTGCTACATCTTTAGCACCAGGCACTTGCAGCACACTCGGCGGTTTATAGCCATCGTATGCCATTTCTGAGTAAGCATGGTCATGGCAAAGTAAAATATCATATTGCTTGCAGAAAGCTACAAGTTCCTCAAAAAATTCCAGTGTTGCCAAGGCTCCAGTAGGATTATTGGGATAGTTAATCCAGAGTAATTTTGCTTGACGAGCAACTTCTTCAGGAATTGCATTCAGATCAGGCAAAAAGTTGTTTTCTGGCTTTAAAGGCATAGTAAAAGGCTCACCACCAGCAAACAACGTCCCAGTCCTATACACGGGATACCCAGGATCTGGTATGAGCGTATAATCTCCTGCTTGCACAAAAGCTAGAAAAGTATTGTGAATTGCTTCTTTGGAACCGATGGCAGAGACAACCTCTATATTCGGGTTCAACCCTCTCACTCCAAATCGGCTCTCCATCCATTTAACTGCTGCTACTCGAAATTCCTGTGTACCTTGATAAGGCGGGTAGTTGTGGGTGGAAGGGTCATCAATCGCCTCATGCATCACCTGGAGTATCTGAGTCGGAGTCGGTTTATCCGGATCGCCTACTGCCAAATTGATGATGTCAACCCCCTGTGCTACGAGTTCATTCCGTTTACGGTCAAGTTCAGCAAACAGATAGGGAGGAATTTTTGCTAGGCGTTTAGCGAACTGCATGGCGACTTACTACTAATGCAAATTGTTGAGGCTCATTAGCACAGTTTACGCCAGGCTTGGTGACTAAAAATAGTCAAACTCACAGAAAAATTCTAACGATGCGATCGCACTGGTAATTGGCAATGCCTTTTTTATCAAAAATATTAACTATTTTGTAGTTAAAAGACCCTAGTTTTGATCACAAAAAATTTAGACATGGCTAAAAGCTACAATGCTGAGTGCTTTAGATGATTATCCTAGAGTAGGAACTAACTTAATTCGACCAGCATCCATCTCTGCCATTAATAATTCTAGTGCTTCATAGTCAACATCAGATATATAACCCTTTTCAGTGAGTTCATAGTTAATTTCATTCTCTATTTCAGGAGTTAATTTTTTAATATCAAGAGCTTTTTCTACTAATTGACGAATAACGTATCTAGTTTTCATAAACTATAAACCGATTGTATGTGATACTAATTATCTGGGATAGACTTTGGTATAAAAAGTGATCCAGATATCAATTTATCTGTGATCTAGATCACAGTTTTATCAGGCAGATAGTTTGCTATCAACCTCAGCCTTTGCTATCTGCAAACATAGAATTCAAGGCAATTACCTAACATCTAACTTGAGTCTAAACTAGCTTTAGTCATAGGTTAGGCAAATATTCTCCGCAGGGCTACGGATAATTAATTTGTTTTTTGAGTGCCTATGTTGATTGTTTTTTAACTGAGAATAAAAAAAAGTATATAAGATTACATTTTAAACTGCATTTATAACAATCTTTAAACAGAGGTACTAAAGCAATAAAGATTCAGCAAAGAGACCTAAGACGAATGGTCGATGCTATGAAAAACAGTTTATGGTCGAATAAATCATAAGCTTTACACTTCAATATCTCTAATTTAGGATTTCATTATGCAAGTCGTACTTAAACGTCCAACAATTACTGTTATTCGTCCTCAGGGTTGTTTAAATGCCTCTAATGCGCTGGAATTTGAGCGAGATTTAACTACAGCATTGGCGCAAGATGATATTTCTGCCTTGGTAGTGAATTTAGCAGCAGTAGAATCCTTGGACAGCGCAGGCTTGATGGCACTGGTGTCTACCCTCAAGTTAGCTGGCAAGTTGGGCAAGAGCCTCCGACTGTGCTCTGTTGCTAGCTCTATCAGAATTATTTTTGAATTAACACAGCTCGATGGAGTGTTTGAAATATTGCCAGTCGAACCCAAAGTCACAGCAGCATGAGGATGCTGATGGAGTTGGCAGCGCGATATACCTGCTCCAGAAAGTGAGTGGGAGACACATTCACGTAAAAGAATTATAAGTTGCAATCAATAACTCTGTTGAAAAACCTAATCAATGTTAATGTTGGAGGTGAGTAGCTGTAATTAAGGTAGCTAGAAGATAGCACAGTGGTTATTGCAGTTGAAAAATTAATCACACCGGATATTCTAAAGCCAGCTCGTTACCTAGGTAACGAGCTTTCGGCGGTTCATAAACCTTGGGATACGGCAACAGTACGCTGGGTGCTAACTTACCCAGAAGTATATGAAGTCGGAGCTTCCAATTTAGGGCATATCATTCTCTATAACATTTTGAATGCCCAGCCGCGACAGTTATGCGATCGCTCTTACCTACCAGGAAACGACCTGGCCCAGAAACTACGAGCAACCAACACACCCCTGTTTGCAGTAGAGTCAAAGCGATCGCTAACAGAATTCGATATATTGGGCTTCAGCCTCAGCTACGAACTAGGAGCAACCAACATTTTGGCAATGTTGGATTTGGCTGGAATACCCCTAACATGGCAAGCAAGACAGCAACAAGCAGAGGAAAATGAGAAAGCAAAATCTTCCCTATCTGCTTCTTATCCCCTAATTTTTGCAGGTGGACAGACGGCCACATCTAATCCGGAACCTTACGCCGACTTCTTCGACTTTTTTGCTCTGGGAGATGGTGAGGAACTATTACCAGAAATTGGTTTAGTCTTAGAAGAAGGTAAACAGACAGGATTAAGCCGGAAACAACTGTTGTTAGACTTGGCACAAATACCAGGAGTATATGTCCCCCAATTCTACGAGATGGCAGAGGATGGCTCAGTTCATCCCCATTACCCAGATGTCCCCAAACGGGTTTTGCGGAGGGTTGCTACGCCCATACCAGCTTATTCTATTGGGCTAGTTCCTTATGTAGAAACAGTACACGACCGCCTGACCATTGAAATTAGACGCGGTTGTACTCGCGGTTGTCGCTTCTGTCAACCAGGAATGCTTACCCGTCCAGCAAGGGATGTAGAACCAGACAAAGTGGTAGCAGCTATCGAACAGGGAATGCGGGCAACTGGTTACAATGAGTTTTCCTTACTGTCCCTGAGTTGTTCTGATTATTTATCCCTCCCAGCCGTAGGGATGGAAATTAAAAATCGGTTAAAAAATGAAAATATTTCCTTATCTCTCCCTAGCCAACGGGTAGACCGATTTGACGAAAATATTGCTAACATTTTGGGTGGGACAAGGCAGGGTGGATTAACCTTTGCTCCAGAAGCCGGCACCCAACGGATGCGGGACATAGTGAATAAGGGTTTAACTAACGAAGAACTATTGCGAGGAGTAAAAACAGCCTGGGAAAAAGGTTGGGATAAAATCAAGTTATATTTTATGATCGGCTTACCGGGGGAAACAGATGCTGATGTTTTGGGCATCGCAGAAACGGTAAGTTGGCTACAGCGTGAGTGTCGAGCAAAAGGCAGAAAACCGCTCAACTTTAACTTGACAATTTCCAACTTTACTCCCAAACCCCATACGCCGTTTCAATGGCACTCAGTTTCTACCGCCGAGTTTAGGCGCAAGCAAAAGCTACTAAGGCAGGAATTTCGCTGCATCAAGGGAGTAAAGGTGAATTTCACCGATGTCCGGATTTCGGCAATGGAGGACTTTGTTGGCCGGGGCGATCGCTCCTTAGGGAAAGTAGTGCGTCGCGCATGGGAGTTGGGAGCAGGGATGGATTCGTGGTATGACAGTGTAGATGCGGCGTTTACAGCTTGGGGAAATGCGATCGCTGAAGCTGGCTTAGACTGGAAATACCGCCAAGTCGAGAATGGTGAGTGGAATTTATTTCACACAGTCAAAGTAGCAGGGACAGATCAGGGAGATGGAGAAGATACTACTTCCCCACCCTCCGTCACCCCTTCTCTCGACCAGCCCTTACCTTGGGATCATATCGATACTGGAATTGATAAAAAATGGCTCCAGGAAGACTTAAAGCGTGCCCTAGCAGCCGCTACCGTACCAGACTGCTCTTTTGAAGGCTGTTCTCACTGTGGCGTTTGTGGCACCGACTTTGGTCATAATGTTGTCATCGAGCCTCCCAATGTCCCGGAATTCGCTGGCGAGTTTGTGCCCAACACGGCTAAAGTACAACGGTTACGGGTTTGGTTTGGTAAGCAAGGCGATATGGCCTTAGTGAGCCACTTGGATTTGATGCGCCTGTTTGACAGAGTGCTGCGCCGAGCAGCTTTACCAATTGCCTTCACGGGTGGGTTTCATCCGAATCCCCGCATCTCTGTTGCTAGTGCTTTGGCTTTGGGTGCTACTAGCAGTGGTGAAATTGTGGATTTTGAGTTAACTCAGCCTGTGGATGTGGATACTTTCCGACAACATCTAGTGCAGCAGTTGCCCAAAGACATACCTATATATGATGTCGTGCAACTGGATTTACAAGATCCTGCTGCTAACCAACAGATGGTAGCCGCAGAGTATTTAATTACTGTGGCAGCAACAGAAGACGCCACACCTGCACAATGGCAAACCTGGATTGAAGCCATTACAGCTAAAGATGAGATTTGGTGGGAACAAACAACCAAATCAGGCAAGCACCATTTGGTAAATCTGCGCGATCGCTTGTTTGAGTTAGAGTTAATAGCAACTAATAGCAGTCAAAGTGAGTCTAAAGTTCTGCGTTATCTGGGTAGTTCTCGTTATGATGGTGTCCTATTGCGTCCTGAACAAATCCTGTTTATGCTAAAAGCAGTGGCAAATGCAGAATTCCAACTCCTGCACATCCACCGCAATCGGCTAGTGATGGGGATATAATTCTTAAAGGGCAACTTGCTAGTAGTTGCCCTAATAGGGCATATCGTGGGAATTGATTTTTAGCAAGGTTGCGTTAGAATGAGATGAAGAGAAATTTTCTGGCGCTGCATTGATGAACTGGTTCACTACCCTGGTAATCAGGGGGCTAAAGCAAAGATAGATATTAGAGTGGTAATTCTAGGATTTGATGTCAGACAGACAACAGGCAGATTAAAGAACACACTCTCTCTATAGCTAAGACTGTGAATCAGTGACTAACAGCAGCCTCCATCGGCTTCTCTAACTCTATGCTTTTTAAACAACTGCTGAATACCTAATCCGTAAGTGGAGAGGGTAAAGCATCAAAAATCAACCACGGACGGTTGATTCAATTGCCTAAACAATATGCAGCCGTTCCGGAATAATCGGGCGTGTAAACGCTCTTAAGAGCGTTAATAGCTCTTGAACTTCGAGCCTAGATTTGCAATTTTTATTACCAGCAGTGCCTTTTTGTGGCTCAGTAGGGGCGAGAGGCATAACAAAGAGCCTAATCCCTGTTGGTGCTGCCAATTTTTGAGGGAATTGAATGCCAAAACAAATTATTATCGCGGAGCAGCATCAAATTGCTGCGGTCTTTTCTGAAGATCAAATACAAGAACTAGTTGTAGCCACAGGTCATCACCAAATTGGTGATATCTACTTAGGAGTTGTAGAAAATGTATTGCCGGGCATAGACGCCGCTTTTGTTAATATTGGTGATCCAGAGCGTAACGGCTTTATTCATGTAACTGACTTGGGACCATTAAAGCTAAAGCGCACAGCAGCTGCCATTACAGAACTTTTAGCACCACAGCAAAAAGTTTTGGTGCAGGTGATGAAAGAGCCAACAGGAACAAAAGGCCCGAGGCTAACAGGTAACATCACCTCACCCGGACGCTATGTAGTGCTGATGCCCTATGGCAGGGGTGTAAATTTATCCCGCCGGATTAAAAGTGAAAGCGAACGCAACCGCTTGCGGGCACTGGCAATTTTGATCAAACCTGCGGGTATGGGCTTGCTAGTGCGTACAGAGGCAGAAGGTAAGCCAGAAGAAGCCATCATCGAAGATTTAGAAGTCCTACAAAAGCAGTGGGAAGCAATCCAACAAGAAGCACACTCTACGCGTGCGCCAGCGTTACTTAACCGAGACGATGACTTTATCCAGCGTGTATTGCGGGATATGTACGGCGCGGATGTAAATCGGATTGTTGTTGATTCTAGTACTGGTTTGAAGCGAGTCAAGCAGTATTTGCAGAATTGGAGTGGGGGTCAGACACCGCAGGGATTGTTGATTGATCATCACCGCGATCGCTCACCAATTTTAGAATACTTCCGGATCAATGCGGCCGTCCGGGAAGCTCTTAAACCGAGAGTAGACTTACCTTCTGGTGGGTACATCATTATTGAACCCACAGAAGCTTTAACAGTAATTGATGTTAACTCTGGTTCCTTTACGCGATCGGCAACAGCCAGAGAAACAGTGTTGTGGACTAACTGTGAAGCGGCAACAGAAATTGCTCGCCAGCTGCGTCTGCGAAACATTGCCGGAGTAATTGTTGTCGATTTTATTGATATGGAATCACGACGAGACCAACTGCAAGTCCTGGAGCACTTTAACAAAGCCCTGAAAGCAGACAAAGCTCGTCCTCAAATTGCCCAGTTAACTGAGCTAGGGTTAGTAGAACTTACTCGTAAACGTCAGGGTCAAAACATTTACGAATTGTTTGGCGAAACTTGTCCCACTTGTGGTGGTTTAGGGCACACTGTGCGCCTACCAGGAGAAAGCGACAGCCGATTGCCCACACCAACAGAAATTCCAGAGCGTTTTGTCTCTCCCTTACCTCATAAAGAACCACGCCTGCCAGCTGCCCGCCTCACAGAACCTCGGGAAGCTGCTTACGATGGCTTTGGGGAAGGATTTGAATCCGATGCTGAAGTAGGCGGCTTAAATCTGATCAATCATCCTAGTTATCAAGAACTTGGTGACAACAAGCGTCGTACCCGCACTCGCCGCAGTCGCATTGGTATCAATGGGGTGAATGGCAAAGATGAACCAAGAGTTACTACTAATCCCCTAGCTTTTGTCAACGAGTCAGATTTAGATATTGATCATGAAAACGAACTAGTAGCCCCGCCAGAGCTACCCATACCCAATATCAGCAAACCAGGTTGGAGTGAAAGGGCAGAACGCACTAAAATTACCAAGGCAGAGCCAGTCAAACCAGTAGTAGAACCACCTGAGATTAGGACTGTCGAAATGACGCTGCCAGAACAGGATATATTTGCCTTGATGGGAATCTCACCTTTGGTGAAGTTAGATCGGGAGGTAAAAAATCCCAAATCTGTGATTATTAATATTGTTCAACCAGGGCAACCTCCATCTACGCCAAGCGAATCCAGTTCAGACACAACTACCCTGGAAAAAACCACTAGCGAAGTAAGCGCTCCCAAGATACCTGCACCGCTAGTTGAACTAGAGCAGGAATCTTTACCCCAACCAAATATTGAAGCATCAGAGTTGGCGTCAGTTGCAGAGGAGAATGAAACCGAAACCACTAGTGCTACCTCTGCTAACCGTCGTCGTCGCCGTCGTTCTTCTGCGGTAGATGGGACATCCGAAGAAACTTAATTGTGCTTATGGTAGATACAGAACAACTTGCGGCTGCTTGTTGGTCAACCGTATCTTTAAGTGAACCAAGTTGGCTGGAGTTATCAGTCTTATCAGGTATTTCTGGTGTAGCAGGTGTAGATGAAGTAGGGCGAGGTGCCTTATTTGGCCCTGTCGTTGCGGCAGCTGTGATACTACCAGATCATGCTTGTCCAAAATTGATAGCAGCAAAAATTAGAGATAGTAAAAAGCTATCTAGTTCTCGGAGAACGAAGCTAGCCCAGCAAATTTGTACACTAGCAATAGATTGGAAAATCGGATTTGCTTCGACTGCGGAAATTGACCAAATAAATATTTTGCAGGCCACATTGCTAGCCATGAAGCGGGCTGTACTCAAGCTAAGAGTACAGCCTACAATCTGCTTGATAGATGGTAATCAGTCGATCAAGGGTTTATTACTGCCGCAACAAACAATTGTTAAGGGGGACGAGCGATCGCTTAATATTGCTGCTGCTAGCATTGTGGCTAAGGTTTGGCGTGACGATTTGGTGTTGCGCCTAGCATCTAAGTATCCCATGTACGGACTGGAACGCAACAAGGGTTATGGTAGCCAACAGCACTTATTTGCTTTGCAACAATATGGGCCTTCTCCCCTACATCGCCAGTCCTTTCGTCCTTGCCAAATTAAGTGCTGAGTTATAAATGAGTAAGAAATTACTCTAGATTTAGTATTGGCAATTCTGCGCTGTCACCACTAATTGCTTGTTCTTGAGTTTGTGAAATTATCCAGCGACGATAATCTGCTAAAAGCTGATGTAGTAATCTTTGCTTCACAGTCAACAAAACGCTCTTGAGCAGACCGTTGCCAGTAGCTTCTATGATTGGTTTGGGTGTGAAGGCAAAAGGCGGAGGCAGATCTACTTGTACTTCTAAATCGGCTCTTCCTTGCAGGCGAGTGCCAGTACTCAACTGATAGGGAGATAAGTGGCCTTGCAAATTCAAAGCAAAGCGTTGGTTGATATACTCGAAACCCAATATCTCACAACCTACGGAACGCAAATAAATTATGCCATTTGATTCTGCCCATACTCTCATATCTACGGTGGGTTGAATACTTAATGACATAAAAACCAAAGGACGCATTTTCAACCGAAATACTTCATCAGAAAGCTGTTGAATGCGACTATTGTCAACCAAAGCATGTACCAGACGTTGGGGCTGACGCAAGTAGTGCTGAATAGGGATAGGCTGCTCTGGAACAGCGATTTCAACCGATTGGGAGGCAGTAAACCGGGTAGCCATGAGCGAAATTAGAATATGTGTTACTTAATTTTAATATTTTTTAACAAAGTTGCTGAGATTGCACGAAAGCTTAAACATTATTGATTATAAAAATAATCGTTGCTTATTAGTGATTTATTTTTTAGTCAAAAATTCATTAATTTGTTTACTAGCTCTCTGGAGTGAGAAAAATTTAGATGCAAAATTAATCATTGACACAAAAGCAAGAATATGTATTAAAAACTTGCGAGCATCTCTGACAACTTTTCACCGTGTAAAATATTACTTACGGATGAATCTAGATGCTTTTAGCAGCTCTGAGAAATAACAGTTGAGTTCCTGTGCAGATTCTGAAGCACTATTTCTCCAATATCTAGCCGCGTTGTATACTACCTAAATAACGCCATGTGCGACTTAAATATTCTGTAACAAGATCGTCGAACTGAAGAGGGTCACAATTATGGCGATTAAGCCAGAAACAGACAGTATGAGCTAAAATCTTGCGATTGAGACGACTGGTAAGATGCCACATATCTCTAACTCG